>NBJMC04202__coassemble_1285_pt1 | contig 44534 bp, 45 predicted proteins | sample NBJMC04202__metabat2_high_PE_003 | metagenome-assembled genome bin NBJMC04202
CTTGTTGATGGTGAAGAGCGTCTCCTGATCCAGGGAGTCGATGGAGTTCTTCTTGAAGACCTCCGAGAGGAAGATCTCGCACAGCGTGGTGGGAAGCTGGTAGATCAGCCGACCGATGCCCAGGTTTTCATAGGTGATGATGCTCTTCTCGGTATCGAACACCTTGCCCACCTCAATGGCAGTCTGGGCTTCTTTATAGGCATCGGCCAACTCGCGCAGATGGCCCGCCACGGTGGAGATGCCGATGACCGTCTTGATAAACAGCTCGGACTTGAGGGTCTCCTCAATCTCCTGCGCCATTTTGTAGAGCTCAGCGGTGTCGGTGTTGGCGGTGATCTGCTTGACCACAGCGATGTCGGTCTCGTTGATGTTGAGGACGAAGTCCTGCTGCTTGTCGGGGAACATCCCCTGGACGACGTCCACCGCGGCCACGTCAGCCCGGCCCACCTGGCGGATCAGCAGCACCGAACGGGGCAGATCGGTGGTAAAGTGCAGCTCCTTGGCGCGGATATAGATGTCGCCCGGCAGGATATTGTCGGTGATGATGTTTTTGACAAAGGTGCCCTTGTCGTGCTTTTCCTCATAGTACGTCTTGGCGCCGTTGAGCGCCACGTACGCCATGATGCACACGCTCCGGGCCACTTCATCGTCGCCGTCCACGAAGACGGCGTAGTCGAAGTATGCGCTCCAGCTGATCAGCGGCTTCATGGTGCGTTTGTCCACAATGACCATGGAATCCGGCGCACTGTTGAGGCGAATCACCGCCTCGGGCCATTTTTCTCCGATCATAGAGGTTTCGCTGCAGGATACGACGTTGCCGTCGGCATCGATGACGCCGATCACCCGGTCTGTGGCTTCCTTCATTTGGACGATCACGCTTTGAAACATACGGCTGGACATGAGTACGCCCTCCCTCTGTATTTAGAAACGATGCTATTTATACAAATCATTATTGACATGATACATCGTATTCTCATATTTTGCAAGAGGGTGTTGACAATTCTCTTGAAATTGACCCATGCTTTTTGTGCTATTTTTCAAGATTTTCGTCATTAGCGCTAAACACCGTCGGCTCTCTCCCCGAAAACCCAGCGACTTCCTGCTTGTGCAATATCACAAGGCGGCTCCAGCACGGTCTCCACTGCCACCTCCTGGATCTCTCCGGGCGCCAGCTGCCCCAGGGAAAGGCCGCCGAAGGAAATCCGCCGGAGATACGTCACCGGCATTCCCCGGGCAGCCAGCATCCGCCGCACCTGGTGATACATTCCCTCGTGGATATCCACCAGGCTCCGGCCCGGTCCCAGAGGAAACAGAACCGCCGGGAGGCATTGCGCTCCGTCCCCCAGGGTGAGGCCGGTCTGAAAGGCCGCCTGGTCTTCCGGTCCGGCCTGGCCGGTATGCTCAGCATAGTAGCGCTTCCAGACGTGGCGCCGGGGAGAGATGAGGTCGTGCAAGAGCGCGCCGTCGTTGGTAAAGAGCAGCAGGCCCTCGGTGTCCTTATCCAGCCGTCCCACAGGCTTGACATCCAGCCGCCGGTACTCCGCCGGCAGCAGCTCCATCACGGTTTTCTCCCGGGCGTCTTCCGTGGCGGTGACGTACCCCGCCGGCTTGTGGAGCATCAGCAGCACCCGGCGGCGCTTTCCCACCACGGCGCCGTCCACCCTGACTTCGTCGGCAATTTCGTCCACCTTTGCCTCGGGGCTTTTGACCACGCGGCCATTGACCTCCACCCTTCCGGCTTTGATGACGGTCTTCAGCTCCCGGCGGGAAGCCACGCCGGCGTCGGAGAGGAGCTTATCCAATCGCTGCATATTTGTCCACCCTTTCTCATAGGCTGTACCACCCAAAAATAACGGAGGGAAGCATATGGTGATTATGTCCGCAAGGGTCTCGAAACGAAAGGTACTGACAGGCCTCATCGTCGCGGTGGGCGTGGTGCTGCTGCTGGTCTTCCTCCTGGGCAAAGCCGGGGAAACACCCGCTGCAGCCGCCACTGAGCCGTCCGCCACAGCCGAGATCGACGCCGGTACCAACGACGGGCGCATCGCGTTCTTGCAGTCTTTTGGCTGGGAGGTCAGCGAAACGCCCACGGAAACCCAGGAGGTGAAAATCCCCCAGGAGTTCAACAACGTCTTCACCCGCTACAATCAGCTCCAGCAGTCGCAGAACTATGACCTGGCGCCCTACGCCGGAAAGACCGTCAAACGCTACGTCTACGCCGTCACCAACTATCCCGACGGCGCGCAGGACTGGTATGCAACGGTCCTGGTCCAGGGCGGTGAGGTGATCGGCGGCGACGTCTCCAGCACCCGCCAGGGCGGGAAAATGCACGGCTTTGCCATGCCGGAGGGCACCTAAAGCCACACCGGCAGCAATGTGAGGCCCCGGCGACGGGCGTAGTCCACCGTACTGCCCGTCCCGCCGCCTCCGCCGTCATAGACGGAGATCAGCACATCAGCCCGGTCCACCATGGCGCGGTTGCGCCGGAGCATGCAGCCTTGGGAATAGGCCTCTTCCAGCACTGTCACCTGATCGCAGGCCGCCAGGAGGCGGGCATGGCGGTCACAGTCCAGTTTGGACCAGCGGAGCGCCTGCTCCGGGCAGGGCAGCACAGCCTCCAGCCGCAGCGCCGGGCTGCTCTCCCGCTCCAGCAGCACCGCCTCGGCAAAATAGGTGTCGCTCCCCAGGGCCATGCCGCACAGAAACGTCCGGCAGCCCAGGGCCGCGGCCTCGCGTATTTTAACCCGCAGCAGCGCCTTGAGCGCGGCACAGCGAGGGTCCGCCTCGTTGCCGCCCCAGGGAAAGCGCTGCGGGCGGTGGCCTGTAAAGGCGCAGATCATGGCCATGCCTCCCAGTCGTATAGACGAGCTTTTTTTCATTTGGTTCTTCCGGAATCGCACCGGAGGACCGGAGGAACAGTATATCACACTTCCAAGCCGAAAAAAAGCGCTTGCAAATCTTTTTCCGCCGTGTATAATGAAATTACAAACAAATGAAAAGAGATGTCTTCAGGGCAGGGTGCAATTCCCGACCGGCGGTATAGTCCGCGAGCGCAAGCTGAACCGGTGTAACTCCGGTACCGACAGTAAGGCCAGTTCTGGCACGAGTCTGGATGGAAGAAGATGTGTGATACAGATTCCCCCGATTTGTAGCACCTGGAAGGCATACCCTTTCAGGTGTTTGATTCTTTCGGGAGGTCTTTTTTATGAACGAATTCCTGCAAACCGTGGCGGAGAATGTCACATTTCTCCTCACCTGCCTGGGCATTTTCCTGGCCCTGGTACTGCTGGCCGTGGCTGCCGAGCGATTTTTGCTGCCGGCCCACCGCAAGCTCTCCCCCGCGCGAAGCGTGAGCTTTGTTGCCATCTTTGCCGCGCTGGGCGGCGTCTTGATGTTCTTCGAGATCCCGCTGTTCTTCGCCCCCAGCTTTTATGAGATGGACCTGAGCGAGCTTCCGGTGCTGATCTGCACCTTCTACCTGGGCCCCGTGGCCGGCGTGGTCTGCGAGTTCCTCAAGGTGGTCATCAAGCTGCTGCTCAAGGGCACCTCCACCGCCTTCGTGGGCGACTTCGCCAACTTCGTCGTGGGCTGCGCCATGGTGCTGCCCGCCTCCATGGTCTACCACATCCGCAAGAGCAAGAAGACGGCCCTGATCGGCCTGGCCGTCGGCACCCTGGTGATGACCGTGTTCGGCAGCGCGTTCAACGCCCTCTACCTCATCCCCAAGTTCGCCCAGCTCTTCCATATGCCCCTGGACGCCATCATCGCCATGGGTACCGAGGTCAACGCCTCCATCCACAGCGTCTGGACCCTGGTCCTCTTTGCGGTGGTACCCTTCAATCTGCTCAAGGGCGTCGTGGTCTCGGCGCTGACGCTGCTCCTTTACAAGCGCGTAGAGCGGCTGTTCTTCCGAAGCAGCGCTCCCAGTGCCCAGGCTCACACCTCATTGTAAAGTCCCGGCAGATGATATTTGTCACAAAGTTGTTAATTTTTTGTAACTTTTGAATTCCGCAAAGCCAACCGGCCAGCGCCTTGATGGCGCTGGCCGGTTTTCGATACGCTACACTATATAATTACATCCGCTCCGGGGCAGAGAAGCCCAGCAGATCGATGGACGTCTCCAGCACCCGGCGGGTCAGATCCATCAGGGCCACATAGCCCGCCTTTCGCGCCGCGTCAGGCTCGGCCAGAATGCGGGTCTCGTGGTAGAACTTATTGGCTACGCCGGCCAGGTCATAGACATAGGCGCAGATATCGTTGGGCGCGTTGTCCTGATAGGCGGCCCGGAGGCTGTCGGAGAAGCGGGTCAGGGTGAGCATCAGGTCCTTGGCCTCCTTGCTCTCCGACGGCAGCAGAGCCGCGCTGTCCACCGCGGCGCCGTATTTGGCCAAGATGGACTTGATGCGGACGATGGTATAGAGGATATACGGACCGGTATTGCCCTCAAAGGCCGCAAAGCGTTCCATATCGAAGATATAGTCCTTGGTGGGCTGGTTGCTGAGGTCGCCGTACTTGAGGGCCGCCAGGGCGATCCGCTGGGCCGTCTCCTCCACATCGCCTTCGTCCACCACCTGATTCTCGGTGATCTTGCGGCGGACATAGTCCGTGACCTCGCTGATGAGCCGCTCCAGGCGCATCACGCCGCCCTCGCGGGTTTTGAAGGGCTTGCCGTCCTTGCCGTTCATCGTGCCGTAGCCCAGGTGCTGCAGCTCCACGCCTTCCGGCACGATGCCGCCCTTGCGGGCAGCCCGGAACACCTGCTCAAAGTGAAGCGCCTGGCGCTTGTCGGTGACATAGAGAACCTTGTCGGGGGTAAAGTCCCGCATCCGCTGCACCAGCGTTGCCAGGTCAGTGGTGGCATAGAGGGACGCACCGTCGGACTTGACCAGGATGCAGGGCGGCACCTCCTTGGTGTCCTCCGGCTGCTGCACCTCCACCACCAGGGCCCCCTCCGACTCAGTGACGATGCCCCGGGCCTTCATGGCCTCCAGCATCGGCGGGATGTCGGCCTGGGCGTCGCTCTCGCCCAGCCACAGGTCGAAGTGGACGTCCAGCTTCTCGTAGTTGCGCTGGAGATCCGCCTTGGAAATCCGCATGATATGCTCCCAGATGGCCCTATAGCCCCGGTCACCGTGCTGGAGCTTGTAGGTAGCGTCGTGGGCGCGGCTGGCAAAGGCCTCGTCTACCTTGCTCTTGGCGCTGGCCGTGGGGTAAATCTCCTCCAGCTCCGCGATGGTAAAGGGCGCCTCCGCCGGATACGCACCGGTGAAAGTTGGATCAAAATACGGAAGCTCCGGCTGCCGCTCCCGCAGCTCTTCAATAATCAGGCCCATTTGCAGGCCCCAGTCGCCCAGGTGGATGTCGCCGATGACGCGGTTTCCGAAGTAACGGGCGATGCGTTTGACGCTCTCGCCGATGATGGCGGAGCGGAGATGGCCCACGTGCAGCGGCTTTGCCACGTTGGGCCCGCCGTAGTCCATCACAATGGTCTTGGGCTGCGCCTCCGGCTCCAGGCCGAAGCTGGGAGCCTGGGCCATCTGCGCCACATAGTCCCGGAGATATCCGGGGTCCAGCGTCAAATTCAAAAAGCCGGGTTTCACAGCCTCCACCCGGGCAAACATGGTCTCGCCCTCCAGCTGCTCCGCCACAGCCTGGGCCAGCTCCAGCGGCGGGCGGTGGGCCTGCTTGGCCGCCGGCATGGCGCCGTTGCACTGGTATTCACACAGATCCGGGCGGTTGGACACGGTCACTTTGCCGAGACTTGCCTCCAGTCCCGCCGCCTCAAAGGCCTGGGACACCCGCCGGGAAATGAGATCGATCAACTTCTCCATATCAGAACTTCCTTTTCCGCAATGTTCTTCCTGCCTGCCGCGTTCCGTTCCGGCAGCATAGTAATGTTAATTATACCAAAGATTTTCCCCGTCGTAAAGCATTAAAAGAACAGCTTTGCCGTCAAAGAAGCCATGAAAAAGCCCGTGGCATCGGCAATCAGAGCCGCCGGGACGGCATAGCGGCTGCGGCGGACGCCGGCCGCGCCAAAGTAGACGCTGACTACATAGAAGGTCGTCTCCGTGCTGCCCAGCAGGATGGCCGCCGTTCGGCCGACGGGAGAATCCGGCCCGTAGGCCGCCATCAGACTGCTGCCCACGGCCAGGGCCGCACTGCCGGACACCGGGCGGATCACCATCAGCGGCACCACCTCCGGCGGAATGCCGGTCAGCGCGCACAGCGGCGTGAGCCACCAGGTCAGCACGTCCATGGCACCGCTCTCGCGCAGCAGCGACACCGCCGCCAGCAGCACCACCAGCGCCGGTATCACTCGCTTCAGGACCGCTAATCCCTCCGCCGCACCGGTCAGCAGCAGCGTATAGGCATCCCGTTTCCCGGCCATGGCCGCGCAGCAGAGCGCCAGCAGCAGCCCCGGGATCAGCAGGTCTGTCAGGAATACCATCGGGAAAGTACCTTGGCCGCCAGCAATCCAGCCGCCACAGAGCAGAATGACGTCACCCACACCGCCGGCAGGATGTCCAACGGCGCAGCGCTGCCCAGTCCCGCCCGAATCCCGGCTACGGTGGCGGGAATCAGCTGCACCGAGGCCGTATTCAGCACCACCAAACGGCACAGCTCGTCGGAAGCCTCCGCTCGTCCGTCTGCCATCCGTACCGCCGCCCGTATGCCCATGGGCGTTGCGGCGCTGCCCAGTCCCAGCAAATTGGCCGACACGTTGGCACTCAGGGCAGCCCGGGTCTCCCGGTCATGCCAGGCCTTCGGAAAGAGTCGGGAAAGAATGGGAGAGAGCAGGCGCGACAGCTTTTCCGAGGCACCGCTCTCCTCCATCAGCCGCGAGACGCCGCACCAAAGACACATAGGTCCCGCGATGGAGAGCGCCAGTGTGATCCCCTGACCGGCCCCCTCCAGCAGAGCTCCGGTCAGCGTTCCGACAGAGCCGTTGGCAGCCGCGCATAGCAATGAAAGTGCCAAAAATAGTACGTAAATCTTATCCATACCCTCTCCTCCGTTATTTGTATAATATGTATTTAATTTCCTTATATCGTTCAAAAAACAGACGTTTTACACAATTTATCTCTAGTCAGGTGTCCGAAAATAGTGAATTAACTCTATAGACGATTGACTGTTCTTCCTGTTATAATGGTCTAAATCGACTAATGGCTTTTCGTTGCGCCGGAAGGATGTGTGTCAATTTTGAAATCGACAGGGATCGTAAGAAAAGTGGACGAATTGGGCCGGATCGTTTTGCCCATCGAACTGCGCCGTACTTTGGATATCGGCGAAAAGGATGCGTTAGAAATCTATGTGGATGGTGGCTCGATTATTTTGAAAAAATACGCCCCGTCCTGTGTGTTCTGTAACGACACCAACGGTGTTACCACCTACAAAGGTAAAAACGTCTGCGCTGCTTGTATGCGTGAGCTGAAGCGGCTTTGATCCCAGCAGACGCATAACGCAAAACGCGCCGTCCATCCAAAGAGATGGGGCGCGTTTCAATTTCCGCCGCACCTCATGGTGCGGCGGTTTATTTTGTTTTTCAGGCCGAACTGCCCGCGGACTGACGCAGGGCAAGGAAAATACAGCAAAACACCGCGCCCAGGTTTGGGCGCGGTGTCAGAGCGTGGTCAGATCCGGGCGACGCCGCTCTTCCGGGCAGCTTCCGCCACGGCCTTGGCCACAGCAGGGCCGACCCGCTTGTCAAAGGCCTTGGGGATGATATAGTCGGCAGACAGCTCCTCGGGGGTAATGAGATCGGCCAGAGCATGGGCGGCGGCCATCTTCATCTCCTCGTTGATATCCCGGGCGCGGACGTCGAAGGTGCCGCGGAAAATGCCGGGGAAGGCCAGCACGTTATTGATCTGGTTGGGGAAGTCGCTGCGGCCCGTGGCGATGACGGCGGCGCCGCCGGCCTTGGCATCCTCGGGGAAGATCTCGGGGGTGGGGTTGGCGCAGGCGAAGATGATGGCGTCGCGATTCATGGTCTTGACCATTTCGGTGGTGACGGTGCCGGGGGCGGACACGCCGATGAACACATCGGCCCCCACCAGCTGATCGGCCAGGGTGCCGGGCTTCTTATCCAGGTTCGTCACCTGGGCCATCTCCTCCTTGATCCAGTTGAGACCCTCGCGGCCGGCATAGATGGCACCCTTGCGGTCACACATGGTGACATTCTTAAAGCCGGCGGAGAGCAGCAGCTTCACGATGGAAATGGCGGCGGCGCCGGCGCCGGAGGTAACGATCTTCACATCCTCCTTCTTCTTGCCCACGACCTTCAGCGCGTTCAGAAGGCCGGCCAGAGTGATGACGGCGGTGCCGTGCTGGTCGTCGTGGAAGATGGGGATGTCGCACTTTTCCTTGAGCTTGCGCTCGATCTCAAAGCAGCGGGGCGCGGAGATATCCTCCAGGTTGATGCCGCCGAAGGAGCCGGAGATATTGTAAACCGTCTCGACGAACTCGTCCACATCCTTGGTCTTGACGCAAAGAGGGAAGGCATCCACGCCGCCAAAGGACTTGAAGAGGACGCACTTGCCCTCCATGACCGGCATACCGGCCTCGGGGCCGATGTCGCCCAGGCCCAGCACGGCGGAGCCGTCGGTGATGACGGCGCACAGATTGTGCCGCCGGGTCAGGTCGTAGGATTTCTCCACGTCCTTCTGGATCTCCAGGCAGGGTTGCGCCACGCCGGGGGTGTAGGCCAGAGAGAGGTCGTCCTTGGTCTCCACGGGTACCGTGGCCACCACTTCAATCTTGCCCTTCCATTCTTCATGCAGACGGAGGGATTCCTTTGCGTAATCCATTGATTCGTACCTCATTTCCCTATCATACCAGGATGATATAATAAAATTTCATGGCGAAGAATCGGGACCGTTTCTCCGATTGGAAACTATTTGCCAACTCTCCGCATTATGGTTAGTTTATCATATTTTGACAAGTTTGTAAAAGGGGTACGGCAAGATTTTTGCGTTTTCTTTACAGCCGTGAACCGGCAGCGCCGGGGATTGACTTGCGGAATGATTTTCTGTAAAATAATTCTGTGTGTGAAATTATGCTGCGAACGCCGGCGGAGGGAACGCCGCGCCGTTCGGGAAAGACGGAAGCGTATGGATCAGATCATTGTCATCACCGGCATGGGTGCTGTGACGCCCATCGGCATCGGTGTGGAAGCCTTTTGGAACAATCTCATTGCCGGCGTCAGCGGCATCGCCCCCATTGCCCAGTGTGACACCTCAGCGCTGACCGTCAAGGTCGCCGCCGAGGTCAAGGGCTTTGACGCCGCCGCGCTGCTGCCCAAGGGGCTGCCCCGGGAGACCGTGCCCTTTATGCAGTTCGGCTATGCCGCCGCCCAGGAAGCCCTGGCTATGAGCGGTCTCGACCCCGCCGCCGAGCCCCGCCGCGTCGGCGTCACCCTGGGCACCGCGCTGGCCGGCGTGACCCATATCGCTGAAACCCAGCACGAGGTGGACGAAACCGGCAAGCTCCGGGTCTCGCCCCGGTTTGTGCCCAAGGCTCTGGGCAACATCGCCGCCGCCCAGGTGGCCATCCGCTTCGGCATCCAGGGCCCCAGCTTCACCGTGCAAACCGCCTGCTCCTCCGGCGGCGACGCCATCGGCCTGGCAACCATGCTCCTGAAAGCCGGCGAGGCCGACGCCATGGTGGCCGTGGGTGCGGAAAGCTCCATCTGCCCCGTGGTGCTGGCAGGCCTGGCCTCGGCCCGGGCTCTCTCCCGCAACGATGACCCAGAGACGGCCTGCCGCCCCTTTGACCTGCACCGGGACGGCTTCGTCATGGGCGAAGGCGGCGGCGCGCTGGTGCTGGAAACCCTCTCCCATGCCCAGGCCCGCGGCGCGAAGATCCTTGGTGTCCTCTGCGGCACGGCCAACAACACCGACGGCCACCACGTCACCGCGCCCCATCCGGATGGCATCGGCGCCATCGCCTGCATGGAAGACGCCCTCCGCCGCGCCGGCCTCTCCCCTGCCGACATCGGCTATATCAACACCCACGGCACCTCTACCCCCATGGGCGATGCCATCGAGGCCGCCGCGGTGAAGAAGGTCTTCGGCGGCAATCCCCCGCCGGTCAGCTCCACCAAGGGCGCCACGGGCCATATGATGGGCGCGGGTGGCATCACAGAGGTCATCGCCTGCATCAAGGCCGTGGAGACCGGCATTCTGCCCCCCACCCTGCACGTCGCAACGCCTGATCCCGCCTGCGACCTGGACGTCATTCCCAACGAGGCCCGCAAATCCACCATCCGCTATGCCATGTCCAACGCCTTCGGCTTCGGCGGGCAGAACTCCAGCGTCATCGTGGGCAGATACGAATAAGGAGGCTTTTCCATGGAACTTCGCCCTTATCAACGCCGGGTGAATTACTACGAGACCGACCAGATGGCCATTGTCCATCACTCCAACTACATCCGCTGGTTTGAGGAAGCCCGGCTGGACTTCCTGGACCAGGTAGGCCTCAACTACCGCCAGCTGGAAGAGACTGGACTGATCGTCCCGGTGGTGGACGTCTCCTGCCGCTACCACGTCTCCGCCCGGTACGATGATGTGCTGGACATCTACGCCTTCCTCACCGAATTCAACGGCGTCAAGATGTGCTACCGCTACGAGGTGCGTTTCCACGACACCGGCGTCCTGGCCGCTGACGGCACCTCCAGCCACTGCTTCCTGGACGAACAGCGCCGCCCCATCGTGCTGCGCCGGCGCCTGCCGGAGGTGGACGCCCAGCTCAAATCGCTGGTGGAGAAAAAATAATCAGCTTTCCGAAAAAAAGACTTGCTTTTTTGAAAGTACCGATGTATAATAACGAAGCAAGTTACGGAGGCTTAGCTCAGCTGGTTAGAGCGCTTGCTTCACACGCAAGAGGTCACTGGTTCGAGTCCAGTAGTCTCCACCAAAATTCCGCTGACGGTTGTCAGCGGAATTTTTTTATTCACGCGTCTCTCCGTCCTAAAAATGTACCCCCAGCCGAAACCAAACGGCTTCCACGCGCAATGCCCCTGCCGCCGAGTTCGGCGGCAGGGGCGCGTTGTCGTTATGCGCGGATGCGGAAGGTCTTGGGCGCCAGGCGGTAGACCAGGACACAGGCCACCACGGAGTAGATCAGGCAGAACGCGATGCACCCCAGGCCGAAGACCAGGATCGGCAGGCGCACGTTCATCAAAAAGAAGCACACCAGGTACGTTCCCATCATCACCAGGGAATAGGTGCCGCTTTTCAGCTCTGTGCCGGCATTGTAGGGCTGGAGCAAATAGTAGATCGTCAGATAGTGGATGGAGAAGAAGACGCTCAGCGCCAGGATCGTTACCACCAGCACCGCATAGTCCAAGGGATTTTCCGTGCCGCCGGAGGCGTAGAGCAGCAGCGCCAGGCCGCCTCCCAGCGTCAGCGCCGGGACTGCGTTGATTTTGATAATCTCCCACAGGCGGATGCGGAAGAGCGCCAGGATGCACTTCGGCTCCTTGAAGAAAGCGTAGGTCAGCAGGCTGTGGTCGCAGTTCATAAAGAGCGCCCGGGTGAAGCCGGTGCCGCGGTTGAGGCTGTACATGATAAAGGTAAAGTAGGGCAGCCACAGAAGGAGAATTCCGTTGAGGGTCTCCCCCACCTCAGGGGAAAGGCGGATGGCCAGTAGCCCCACGGCCGCCAGGCCCAGAATCACGGCGGTGATCTTCTCCGTGGCCTTCCAGAGGATCTTCTGATGGCGCTTGATGAACAGTTCGTTGAGGTACGCAAAGCCCTGGCGGCGGCTGGTGATGGAGGTATCGGCGGAGATGGACTTCTCCACCGTTTTTTTGGCTGCAGTCTTGGCGCTGTCCATCTGTTGGAGCATCTGAGCCAGCAGCTCCTGGTTGACGGCGCGGTAAGATTGGAAGGTACAGATGGTACGGATCGACACCGCGCCGCTCACAATCAACAGGCCAAAGGCCGCCATGGATACGCCGACGGGCAGCACCACGCCCAGGGCCGGCAGACCGTAGGCCAGCGCCAGCAGGAGTCCCGCGGCCAGCCAGACATACTTCGTCAGCTTATTTTCATTGTACGCGAAGCCACGGCGCGCATAGTCCCGCAGGGAGACTGCCGCCACCGTCAGCTTGGCCCCGGCCACCGCCAGGGGCAGCAGCAGGCAGCACCACCAGGCGACACCCCGCTGGAGGCCGAACAGCAGCGCCAGGGGCAAGAAGCCCGCCACCACCTTGGCCATGGCATAGGCGTAATTGGAGAGCGTATAGGCCCGGGCGTCCATCCGCAGGAGGATCATGGCGTAATACTTGTCCCGGGTGGGATTGAAGAGATGGGTGTTGGTAAAGGCGCCGATTACCGTGAGGAACAGCAGGATATGCAGGAACACCGCCTCCGGCGGCGCCTTGTCGTACAGAAGGCCGATCCCGCAGACCATCGTGAGGAAATAGAGGAACTTCCCCAGGAAAATGGAGAGCAATTCCCAAATACCGGTGAGGACATTGGCAAAAATCTTAAAGCCCCGGATTCGGTAGAGCGAATCCGGCAAAAGCCGCTTGAGAATGGGAATCTGCTTGACGGCATAGAGGATGGAATTAACCCGGTAGGTATTCTTCAGGGCAAAGGAGAGCCGCAGCGTCTTAACCATGGTCTTCCTCCCGGAGCGCCTCCAGAATCTTTTCCTTAAAAGCCTGCTGATCCAGGTGGGATTTCTCCACCGCCTCCAGCGTCCCATGGCTCAGCAGCACGATCTCATCGCACAGGTCCAGGGCCAGATCCATGATATGGGTGGAGAAAATGGTGATCCGTCCGGCCTTGATACTCCGCAGCAGCTGCTTCATCTCCTCGGCCACCACCACGTCCAGCGACGTGAGCGGTTCGTCCAGCAGAAGGAGCTTGGGTCTGGCCATGATGTTGACCAGCATCTGCATTTTGTTCTTCATGCCGTGGGAGTAGTCCTTGAGGAGCTTATCGCGGTCCTCCGGGTCGATGCGCACTTCGTCAAAATACGCGTCCAGGGGCTTGGGATCCCGGATGGAATCGCGGTTGACGTCCAAAAAGAATTTCAGGAACTCCCGGCCTGTCAAAAACTCCGGCACCGTGGGCGTGGAAAGGACGTAGCCGATCTCCTCCGGGCGGACCTGGCGGGTCCGGCCATCCTCCTTCAAGAGGAAGCTGCCGCTGTCGGCCTGGATGTCGCGGTTGATGCAGTTGAAGAAGGTAGTCTTGCCGGCGCCGTTGCGGCCCAGCAGCCCATAGATCTTTCCCGCTTCAAACGTAAAGCCCATGTCCCGCAGGACCTCTTTCTTCCCAAAGGACTTGGAGAGATGTTCAATGATGAATTCCATAGCTTCTCCTTCTGCCGGGCTGCGCAGGGCGGCTCCGGCGATGCGGTAGGTGTTTTTGGCGACATTATACAAAATTTGTGGCCTGTTGTCTGTTGGCAAAGTGACGAAAGTTCTGAACAAGTTGTAAACCTGTCCCTGTCCGTCAAAATTGCAGCGCCGCACTTGACAGATTGCGTCTAATGTGTTAGACTCATTGCAGAGTCTAACATATTAGACAGCAAGGAGGGAATCCTATGGCACCCAGGACACTCACCCAAAGTCAGTACCATCTGTGCCGTATTCTCTGGCGGGACGGCCCCATAGACGAATTGCAGCTGCTGACGCGCTGCCAGGAGGAACTGGGCTGGCGGCGCACTGCCGCCCGGCGGCTGCTGCGGGAGCTGGAGTCCCAGGGCATGGTGCGCCACCGGGACGGAATGGTCGCTGCAGCAGTGGCAGAAGAAGAAACCGAATGCAGTCCGGCGGTGATCTGCCGCGCACTGCCCGCCGTCTGCCCGCTGGCCTTCGGCGAAACCGGCGTGAAGTCGCGGATTCGCCGCGTCATGCACTACAAAAAGCCCCCTTTCTGGATCGCAATTGCGGCAGTGGCGGTGTGCATAGCGGCGGCGGTGTGCTTTCTCACCGTCCCGGCCCAGGGCGTATCGCCCACCCTGCAATTCCAGGATCTCCCCTGGAATATGCCCATGGAGGAAGTCCTCGACTGGCTGGACGCGTCCGGCGTGGCTTGGGAGATGCCCGACGTCTATACCCGCCTGTCTCAGCCGGGGGGCAGCGGCGTGGAAGCGGAGCCCTACGACATAAAGCTCGTGTATATTTATGACTGGGAGGTCTTTGGAGAGACAGCATCGGAGGTCACGCTTACCTTTATGAACGCCACGCCGGAGCCCACCGACTATTACGGTCTTTCCTCGGTGACACTGCTCTATCCGGATTCCTGTGACAAAGCCGCCATCCTCGACAACGTCCGGGAAACTTACGGCCCCGAGGCAGAGCGCTATACCCTATACGATGTGATCACCGGCGAGCCGGAGGAATACGTCCAGGCGCCGGGCGCGCACTATTGGTTTTCCCAGCTTCTGCTGGAGGATGTCCTCTCCGAGGAGGGCCAAGCTGCCTACCGGGACTACCTGGAGTCGATCCAGAGTGACGATCCGGACAAGGAGCTGGCAGCCTACCTGGCCCGTCCGGCGGCGTATATCTCCTGGCACGATGCATATATCTCCTACCCGAAGACGGAGCCGGACTCCCCCGGCACATCCGGCCTCTATCTCTATGGTGGGTCCATGGTGACGGCGCTGCAATGGTTCGAGCAAGCCGCGTCCGTCGATTGATCCCGTTTGGCAAAGTACCGTCCCATCAATTCCCGCGAAAGGAGAAACATCATGTCAACCCCTAAGATTTTTGAAAGTGAATACCGATTCTGCCTGATTCTCTGGCGGGAAGAGCCCATCAACAGCACCCGCCTGGCCAAGATTTGCAAAGAGGAGTTGGGCTGGAGCCGCACCACCACCTACACGGTCATCAAGCGCCTGCGGGATCGCGGCGTCGTGCGGAATGAGAATGCCACTGTCACCGCCCTGGTGACAAAGGAGGAGGTGCAGATCGCCCAGATGGACGAGCTGCTGGACAAAACCTTCGAGGGCTCTCTGCCGGCCTTTATCGCCGCCTTTGCCCGGCGGCAATCCCTCTCCGAGGATGAGGCGGAGGCCCTCCGCCGGCTCATCGAGAAGTAGGAGGCGCTCCATGGAAGCGGTATTTTTGCAGCTGGTCAATCTCAGCATCAATGCCGGCTGGCTGGTGCTGGCGGTGCTGGTACTCCGGCTGCTGCTGCGCCGGGCGCCCCGGTGGATCTGCTGCTGCCTCTGGGGTCTGGTGGCTCTGCGCCTCCTGTGTCCGATGTCCATCGAGAGCGCGGTCAGCCTGCTCCCCAGCGCCCATCCCCTGCCTCAGGAATTTCTCACCGCCCAGACCCCGGAAATTGCCTCCGGCTTGGCCGTCATTGACCAGGCCGTGAACCCGGTCCTGGCCCAGTACCCGGCCCCCGCCCCCGGCAACCCGCGGCCCGTGCAGCAGATTACGGCGATTCTCGCCTGGGTCTGGCTGGCCGGTGTCTGTGCCATGCTGCTCTACGCGCTGGTGACGTCGCTTCTGCTGCGCCGCCGGGTGGCCACCGCCACGCTGCTGGCCGAGGGCGTCAAGGAGAGTGAGTTCATCGCGTCCCCCTTTGTGATGGGCCTGATCCGTCCCACCATCTACCTTCCCTATCAGCTGGACGCCTCGCTGCGGGTCCACGTTCTGGCCCACGAACGGGCTCACATCCGACGGAAGGACCCCCTTTGGAAAATGGTGGGGTTTGTACTGCTGTCAATCTACTGGTTTCATCCGCTGCTGTGGGTGGCCTACCCGCTCCTGTGTCGGGATATCGAAGCCGCCTGCGATGAGTCAGTCATCCGGGGCATGGACGAGGAAGCGCGCCGGAACTACGCCGCAGCGCTCTTCCGCTGCGGCATAGTCAGCCGGTTTGGGGCAGCGGTTTCGTAGCAAAAGGATATGCGCGTTCCACGGCCGGGAACGCGCATATCCTTTTCGCCTCAGCGTAAAATAAGGTATTTTCTCCCCGCTGTCCCCCGTTTTTGCAGCTTCAAAAGCTGCAAAAACGACCTGATTGAATGCGCGCGGCCCAGGCCGGCTTCTCTTGCCCTGCGGACAATTCACCTTTGCGGGCCCATTGCCCCCGCGCACGCCCGCCGCTCTGCCGCGTCCTTCCTCAGCAAGGCTTTTGGACAGCCACAAGCGACGCAGCCGAATTACGGAGCTTGCCCGGAATCGTCCCCGGGCTTGCGCTGTTTTTTGCGCGGCGGACAACTGCCAAAGCACAGGCCCAGCGCCAGGCCCAGCGCGATTCCCAGGGCCAGGTTGTCCAGCGCGGCGCCAAAGGCGACGCCGAAGCAGAGCCCCAGGGAAAGTCCCAGCGCCTGCCGGTTGCCGTGCTCGTGTTCCGGCTCGTCTTTCTTTTTCTTGGGATTGTTTTCTTCCATGGTTTCGCCTCCCCTGTCTTTTCCCCATGATACCATACGCCGCCCGGTCCCGCAACGCAAATTCCGGGGTAGGGGCGTCTCAGGGATGACAGATGCAGCAAATTATGCTATAATAAAATAGTATGAAGCATCGCCTTCGGGCGGCACGTTGAAAAAAGGAGCAATTACCATGGAATATACCCTGACGAAAGATAACTTCCAAGAGCTGGTACTGGAAAGCCAGGAGCCGGTATTGGTGGACTTCTGGGCCACCTGGTGCGGCCCGTGCATGATGCTCTCCCCCATTGTGGAGGAGCTGGCTGAGACCCACAAGGTGGGCAAGGTCAACGTGGATGAAGAGCCGGAGCTGGCGCGGCAGTTCGGCATCGTCTCCATTCCCACGCTGATTCTCTTTGAAAACGGCGAAGCCGTCCGGCAGTCGATGGGCTATCGGCCCAAGGCGGAGCTGGAAGCATTTCTGGAGGGCTGATATGGGGAAAGTTCGCCTCAACGAAAACGAAGCCGTGGTCAAAACCGTCAAGGACGGGCTCAAACGCACCGGCGGCTACTGCCCCTGTCGGGTAGAGCGCACCGAGGCCTACAAGTGTATGTGCGAGGAGTTCCGCCGGCAGATCGAAGACCCGGATTTCGAGGGCTACTGCCACTGTATGCTCTATTATAAAGAGCGATAACACAACCCCGGCGTGGCAACACGCCGGGATATTTCCGCGCAAAATTTTCTGCGCAAAGGAGATTTTTCCATGTCCTCCACCTCGCCCCGGCGGAAGGCCCTGGCCGCCGCTTTCCCCCACACCATTCCCATTCTCACCGGCTTTCTCTTCCTGGGCTTCACCTACGGGATGTATATGCACGCTGCGGGCTTCCCCTTCTACTACCCAATGGTGATGAGCCTGGTGATCTTCGCCGGCTCGATGGAATTTGTAGCAGTCAATCTGCTGCTGGCCCCCTTTCAGCCTCTGGAGGTCTTCCTCCTGACGCTGATGGTCAACGCCCGCCACCTCTTTTATGGTATCGCCATGCTGGAGCGCTACAAGGGTCTGGGGCTCAAGAAGCTCTACCTGATCTTCGGGATGTGCGACGAGAGTTTCTCCATCAACTGTACGGCCCAGCCGCCGGAAGGGGTGGACCGGGGCTGGTTTTACTGCTTCGTCACCCTGCTGGATCACTGCTACTGGTTCCTGGGCGCCACCCTGGGCGGCGTCTTTGGCGCGCTGCTGCCGGTCAACACCGAGGGACTGGACTTTGTGATGACTGCCATGTTCGTAGTCATATTCCTGGAGCAGTGGAAGAAGGACACGCGCCACTTCAGCGCTCTTCTGGGACTGGGCGCGTCGGCGGTGTGCCTGGCGCTGTGGGGGCCGGACGGGTTTATGCTCCCGGCCATGCTCTCCATCCTGGCCTGTCTGCTGCTGCTCAGGAAACCTATGGAACAGGAGGTGGCGCAGCCGTGACACTGACACAGCAAATCATCACCATCGGCTTGGTGGCGCTGGGCACTATGGCCACCCGCTTTCTCCCCTTTCTCCTCTTCCCCGCGGACAAGCCCACGCCGCCCGTGGTCCAGTATCTCGGTCGGGTCCTGCCGGGGGCTGTGTTCGGCCTGCTGGTGGTCTACTGCCTGAAGAATGTCTCCCTCCTCTCCGGCTCCCACGGCATCCCCGAGGCCATTGCCATCGCCGCCGTAGTGACGCTCCACCTGTGGAAGCGACAGACGCTGCTGTCCATTGCCGGCGGCACCATCCTATATATGGTTTTGGTGCAGTGTGTCTTCTGATCCCACAAATAGGGGTTGACAAACCTTGCCGAAAGTGGTAGTATATTGGAGCTGTCGCAAGAGCGATGGCAAAGACGCGCGAGTGGTGGAATTGGCAGACTCGCTAGATTCAGGTTCTAGTGTGCATTACGCACGTGCGGGTTCAAGTCCCGCCTCGCGCACCAACGTCGGAGCAAAGTTCGCTTTGCTCCGACGTTTTTTTGTATAACGAAAACCACGCGACTATCGCGTGGTTTTCGTTATACAATAATGCTCCCCCTCGCGAAGCGGGGGGGAGCATTATTTGCGGTCACGCTTTCAGACAGCGGAGATCGCGGCAGGCTCCTCCACTGCGGGGGAGCTGTCGCGGAAAATACAGGAGACAGAGAAATTTCTGGTGACAGGGGCCTTCAAAGTACCGTCAATGGCAGCCTCGAGGATCTGCATACTCTCCCGGGCCATCTCTTCCACCGGGTAATCGAAACTGGTGACGGAGGGAACTATCCAGAGATTGCCCATGCTGTTACCAAAGGAAATCACCTCGATATCCCTGGCGATTTCCAGCCCGGCGTGGAGCAGGCCCTTGATAAAGCCGTTAATCATCCGGTCGTTGGCGACAAAGGCAGCGTCGGGCCGGGGCTCCTGGGCCACCAATTCCATGGCGGCTGCGTAGCCGCCCTCATCGCTGTTGTCCACCTGAAGGCTTTTGACGCGATAGCCATTGCCCATCAGCTCTTTGGCGCGATTCACGTAGCCGATGACCCGCAGGCTCAGCGCCTTACTGGCGTAGTTGGGGCTGACGACGGAGAGCGTCTTCCGACCGCGCCGGAGAAAATGGGTACAGGCAAATTGACCCACCTCATAGTCGTCAATGATGACCGTGTTGTAGCCTCGGACGTCCCGGTTGAACACCACCACCGGTACACCACTTTGGAAGTCCCGGAGGAATGTGGCATCATCCGCGCCGATGCCCATGATGATGGCCCCGGAAAAGTAGTTTGCTTCCTCCAGGAGATAAGCCTTTTCCGCCAGGTTCCCCTTCTCATAGACCACCATCATCAGCTCGTAGCCCTGCATCGATTCTTTGATCCACCGGCGGGCACCGGTGAAAAACGGCGTCATGGGGCCCTTTTCCAAATCACTGGGCCAGAGGACACCGATCACCTTGGGCCGCGGCACGGTGCGCTTTTGGCGGACCTTGGGGTGGTAGTTCAGCTCTCCGGCGATCTTCTTGATGCGCGCCTGGGTGTCGGGCGCAATGCGCACCTCGTCCCCTCGCTCATTCAGCACCAGAGACGCCGTGGAGGGTGAAACGTGAGCGAGGGCGGCGATTTGCTTGATGCTCACATACGTCTTTTCTTCCATAGCCCTTCGCTCCTTCCAGCTCTTATAACGATATGTCGATCATATTATAATAATTATACCGTTTTGCGTCGGGATTGTAAACCGAAAATCACACACAGGACAGCTGCAATGACAAATATTCCCGCAATGGAATTGTACATTGTGCCATAGCCGAAGTGATCCGATATGGCGCCGCCCAACATGGTTCCCAGGCCCTGGCCGATATCTGAACACATGAAATAAGTACTGGAGGCGGTACCGCGCCGCTCCGGCGCGGTGCGCTTGATGCACTCGGCCTGGAGGCTGGGCTGGGCCATGCCCTGGCCGGCAGCCTGGAACACCGCCGCCACGATGATCCCCAGCAGCGTATAGGCTGCGCCCAGCAGCACAGCTGCCAGTACGGCGGAGATCGTCGCCGGTATGAGGACGAAAAAGATGCTCCGCTTGTCCGTCACCCGGCCCAGCAGCAGCCGGATGGAGACGATGGCCACAGTGTTGACGGTGAAGTAAAGAGAGATGTTGGAGATGCCGCGCTGGTCGCCCACCTGGAGCATAAAGGAGCTGTTGATGCCGTTGAACATGGAGAACAGGCCCCCCAGGATGGAAAGCGGCAGCAGGCTCAGGCAAAGGATCTCCCCCAGGGAAATATGCAGGCGCTTCTCCGGGCCGGACACCTCCCGCGGCGGCTCGGAGATCCGCAGGCTGGCCAGGGCTGCGGCTCCCACCACCACGATGGCCGCCGTCACCAAAAACACAGCCGTACCGCCCCAGCGCTCGGCCAGCCAAGCGCCTGCCGCCGGCATCACGGCAGAGGCCAACATCTGCGCCAAGCCGAAGTAGGCCACGCCCTGGCCCAGCTGCTCGGTGGGAATCGTATAGCTGACCAGCACCAGTGACACGGTGCTGTTGAGGGCAAAGCCGATGCCATGAAGTATGCGCACGGCGATCAACAGCTCCGGCGTGGGCACCAGGATATAGGCCAGGGACGCCACCAGCATAAAGCCGCAGGCGGCCAGCATCACGCCTTTTTTGGAGAAGTGGTTGACCACCACGCCGCTGAAAGGCCGGACCACCAAGGATGTAATGGAAAAACAGCCGACGATGACACCGGCCAGCGTCAGGGATGCACCCAGGGACACGGCGTAGGCCGAGAGGGACGTGTTGACCAGGTAAAAGCTGCCGGAGATAAAGAAGCTCACCACCATCAGCACGATGAACTGCGGATTAAACAGGGATCGGATTGGATTGGAAGTTTGCTGGTTCATGCTACTGCAACACCTCTTTTATGATTTCCGCTCCAGCACCTGCAGCTCCAGCCGCGACAAATACGCGCCGCCGTGGTGGATGGTGTCCTCCGCGGGCACCATATCCGCCGAGGTACCGATCCGGTCCGCCAGGTGATGATTTCGGTCAAATTTCGGGAACATGCTTCCGGCCACCGTCAGCCGAATGCGGCTGCCGGGCTGGAAAACGTTGAGGGTGTTGCCCAGCAGCACCTCCACCGGCCGAATCTCCCCCGGCGTGAGCAGCTTCCGCTCCCAGGTGTTGCCATAACTGACCCGAACGGCGCCGTCGGTGATGTTGAGCGAGCGCCCATCGGGGAACACCTCCGTCAGCTTGCAGGCAAAGTCTGTGTCCGGGCAGGAAGAAGAGACGTACAGCACCGCCTTCACCGGCCCTGCCGCCGCCAGCGGCGCTGTCAAGGGTTCAGAGGTATAGACCGCCACGTCCGCCCTGGCCTCAATGGGCGACTGATCCTGGCACTCCGAGGAGATACCGGGCGCCCTGGCCGGCACCGGATTGGCTGGGTCGGAGATATAGGTGTCCTGGCCCGGCTCCGTTTCAGGCTGGAGCAGCAACCGCCCGTCTTCCGGTTCTGTGGCCGCACGGCCGCTGCTGGAGAGGTAGAGGGCTTTTGTCGCGGTATCCGGCAGCGGCCACGCCGGGGCCTGCTCCCATCGGTTCTCCCCCATGAAGAAGAGCGTCACCGGCGGCTCCTGGGAGATGCCGTCGTCCAGGCCCTTAAGGTGCCAGTTGAAAAACCGCAGCAGCTGCTCGGTGATGCTCCGGCCCATGGGATAGCCGGCCTGCGCCCCAAAAGAGCGCCAGCCCACGGTGTCCGGCATGGCCTCGCCGTGGTTCCACGGCCCCATCAGGAGGCGGCTCTTCTCCCGGAGCTTCCGCCCGGCCTCCGTCCGGCCCAGGGCGATCCAGTTCTCCAGGGGGCCGTTTTTGGAGGTATCGTCGTACCAGCCACCCAGGAAGAAGCAGGGCACCTGGAACTTGGAAAAGTCGATGGGCCGCCCCTCCCGGGCCGGGCAGGCCGGGTCGTCGTACTCCCGGATGCGGCGGAGATAGTCCTCCAAAAAGGGTAGGCCTTCAATTTTGGCCGCCGGATTCTCCCCCTCGGGCACGTAGGCCACCACCTGGCCGAACTTGCCCAGGTAGCCCTCTACCGTGCGGCGGAGCGTCTCCCGCTGCTCCTCGCTCCAGGCGGCCTCGGGGCTGTAAAGTCGGTCCCGCGCCCGCTCCAGGAGCCACATCAGGTGGAGCGAACCGGTGGTGAAGCCGCCGGAATACTTGTATAGCCCCGTCTGCTGCCACGGGCAGATGGCCTTTAAGTGGGGCGGCTGGGCCTCCGCCGTCAATAGCTGGGTAAAGCCGTAGTAGGAAAGGCCATACATACCCACGCCGCCGTCGCACCAGGGCTGGGCCGCGATCCACTCCACGGTGTCGTAGCCGTCCCGGGCCTGGCAGGGGCCGTCAAAGTCCATCTCTCCCTGGGACGCGCCGGTGCCGCGGCAGTCCTGCACCACCACGCGGTAGCCCGCCCGGGCCAGAGGCAGCGGATTGAGGCGGCCCCACTTGTACTCAAAGGAGTCCTTCAAATAGGGAAACCGCAGCAAAACGGCCGGATAGGGCCGGTCATCGGCGGGGCCGTAGACATTGGCCCGCAGCACAACGCCGTCGCGCATCGGGGTTTCCACGTCGTACCAAACTGTGATTTTTTGCTCCATTGCTCACGCCTCCTTGCCGTCCGCGCCGTCGCTGTAGAGATGGCAGCGGACCATGTGGCCGTCCTGATCGCAGGTGAGGTCCGGCACTTGGGTTTTGCAGCGGTCCGTGGCATAGGGGCAGCGGGTGTGGAAGCTGCATCCCGACGGGATATGGGCCGCGCTGGGGATATCCCCCACCACCTTCTGCCGCTCCCGCTGCCGCTCCACCTCCGGGTCGGGGATGGGAATGGCTGAGAGCAGCGTCTTGGTATAGGGGTGCTTGGGGTTTTCATAGAGCGTCTTCCAATCGCTCATCTCCACGATCTGGCCCAGGTACATCACCGCGATGCGGTCGGAGATATGGCGCACCACGGAGAGGTCATGGGCCACAAAGAGATAGCTGACGCCCAGCTTCTGCTGGAGGCTCTCCAAGAGGTTCATGATCTGGGCCTGGACCGACACGTCCAGCGCCGAGACCGGCTCGTCGCAGATGATGAGGTCCGGCTGGCTGGCCAGCGCCCGCGCAATGCCGATTCGCTGCCGCTGACCGCCGGACAGCTCGTGGGGCGAGCGGTGCCTCAGCTCCGGGTTGAGGCCGATCATCTCGAACAGCTCCTTCACCCGGGCCTCATAGGCCTCACGGCTGGAGACCAGGTGGTGGATCTTCAGCGGCTCGCCCACGATGTCGCCGATGGTCTGCTTGGGGTCCAGGGAGCTAAAGGGGTCCTGGAATACCAGCTGGATGTTCTTGCGGTACTTGCGGAAGGCATGCTCCGCCATGCCGGCGATGTTCTGCCCCTGGAAGTAAATCTCTCCGGCGGTGGGCTTGAGCAGGTTGACCAAGCAGTTGGCTACGGTGGACTTGCCGCAGCCCGATTCTCCCACCAGGCCCAGGGTCTCGCCGCTGTGGATGTCAAAGGAGACGCCGCCCACTGCCCGGACCGTACCAATCCGCCTTTTAATGAGGCCGCCCTTGTAGAGTGGGAACTCCATCCGCAGGTCCCGCACCGAGAGGACACACTTGTCCCAGTCGATCTTCTTCTTGGACGCGGCGTCGCTGAGCTTGAGGCTGGTGTCCAGCGCCGGATTGAGGCAGGCGCTGAGGTGTCCCGGCGCCACCGGGCGCAGCTGGGGCAGCGTCTCGTCGCAGGCCTTTACCCGCTGGGTGCAGCGGTCATAGAAGGGGCAGCGCTGGGGCTTCTCGTGGAGCGTCGGCGGCAGGCCGTGAATGGGCATCAGGAGCCGGTCCTTGCTGTCGTCCAGCCGCGGCACGGAGTTGAGCAGGCCCACCGTATAGGCGTGGGACGGATGGCGGAAGAGGTCGTCGGTGGAAGCGGTCTCCACAATGGTGCCGCCGTACATCACGTAGATCCTGTCCGCGTACCGGGCCACGATGCCCAGGTTGTGGGTGACGATGATCAGAGAGGTGTTGGTGGTTTTGACGATGTCCTGGAGCATCTCCAGAATCTGCGCCTGGGTGGTCACGTCCAGAGCCGTGGTGGCCTCATCCGCGATCAGGACGCTGGGGTCGCAGCTCATGGCCATGGCGATCATGATGCGCTGGCACATACCGCCGGAGAATTCAAAGGGGTAGTTGTCGTAGCGCATCTCCGCGTCGGGAATCTTCACCATTTTCATATAGGTGATGGCCCGTTCCTTGGCCTGCGCGTGGTTGAGGCCCAGGTGCTCCCGGATGGTCTCGGAGATCTGTTCGCCCACGGTGATGGAGGGGTTCAGGGAGATCATGGGGTCCTGAAAGATCATGGCGATCTTGTGGCCGCGGATGTGGCGCAGCAGCCGCCGGTTCTCCGGCGCCAGCAGGTCCTGCCCCTCAAAAACAGCGCTCTCTCCCTCCACGTGGCCGGGCGGGCTTTCAATCAGCCCCAGCACACTCATTTGGGTGACAGATTTGCCGCTGCCCGACTCCCCCACCACGCCGATGATCTCGCCGCGGTTCAGGTAAAAGGAGACGTCGTTGACGGCATAGGTGGTCTTGCGCTTCAGGCGAAATTCCGTCGAAATATGGTTGACTTCCAAAATACGTTCTTCCATCTGGCGTTCCCTCCTCACAGCGTTCCGCGGACATGGGGGTCCAGGGCGTCCCGCAGGCCGTCGCCCAGGAAATTGAAGGCCAACACCACCAGGGCAATGGCGACGCCGGGGATAATGGCCAGGTGGGGCGCACTGGTGATGAACTCAAAGCCGTCGCTGACCATCACACCCCAGGAGGTGTCCGGTGTGCGGATGCCCATGCCCAGGAAGCTCAGCGTGGCCTCAGTCATAATGGCGCCGCCCAGGCCCACCGAGGCGGTGACGATCACCGGCGCGACACAGTTGGGCAGGATATGGGAGAAGAGCTGCCGCGGCACCGATGCGCCGATGACCTTGCTGGCCTTGATATAGGTCTGGCTGCGCACCTTCATCACCTCGCCCCGAATGGTGCGGATATAGGGCGGGATGGTGGACACGCCGATGGCAATGACCAGATTGGTGGTGGATTGCCCCAGGGCCGCCGCGATACCCAGGGCGAAGACGATGGTGGGAAAAGCCATCAGCGCGTCGGTGAGGCGCATGATGATCCCGTCCACCACGCCGCCCACGTAGCCGGCAATCAGACCGATGACGGAGCCGGCCACACCGGCCACCACCACCGACACAAAGGCCACCACCAGAGAGATGCGGGAGCCGTAAATCAGGCGGCTGAGAACGTCGCGGCCATAGTTATCGGTTCCCAGAAGATGCGCGGCGGAAGGCGTCTCCTTCTGGTGGCGCAGGTCCTGCTCATTGAGGCCGTAGGGGGCCAGCACATCGGCGAACACCGCCACCAGAATGAGAACCAAAATGAAAATGGCGGCAATGGCCGTGGCCTTCCGGGAAAAGAGAATTTTTAAAACTGCTTTTGCGCCCATTATTGACTACCTCCTCTGCGAATTCTCGGGTCCACGATGCCATAGGCGATATCCACCAGGAGGCTGGAGAGGATGGTGATGGCCGCGATGATCATCAGGCAGGCCAGGGCCATGTCGGTATCCCGGGAGTTGACAGCCTGGATCAGCGTACGGCCCATGCCGGGGATATTGTAGATCTGCTCCACCACCACCGAGCCGCCCACCAGGTTGCGCACCTGGAAGCCCAGCAGGGTGATAACGGGGATCAGAGAATTTTTCAGCACGTGGCGGCTGAGGATTTTTCCCTCAGACAGGCCCTTGGCCCGGGCCGTTTTGACATGGCTCTGGTGGAGCGTCTCCAGCACAGCGGAGCGGGTCTGACGGCAGATGGTGGCAATGGAGCCCCAGGCCATGGAAATACACGGCAGGCAGGCAAAATAGAGGAAGCCGCCAAAGCCCTCCGACGGAGACTGGTAGCCCTGCACCGGCAGGATCCGGAGCCAGACTGCGAAGAGATACGTCAGCAGGATGCCCAGCCAGAATACCGGCAGCGACACGCCCAGATTGGCGCAGAAGGTGACGATGGTGTCGAGAATCCGGCCACGATAGAGCGCCGCGACCAGGCCGAACAGGATGCCGAACACCACGCTGATGACCAGGGAAATCAGGCCCAGCAGCAGCGTGATGGGCATTCTCTGGGCCAAGACCTCGGAGCAGGCCGTCTTATAGTGGGTGGAGTAGCCAAAGTCGCCGTGGAGGATATCCCAGAGCCAAGCGCCGTAGCGTTCCGGCAGCGGATCGTTGAGGCCCCACTCCTCCCGCAGCTCCTCGATCCGCTCCGCCGTGGCCTCGGTGCCCAGAGAAATGAGCGCCGCGTCGCCCGGCAGCACCGACATGATCCAGAAAGCCAGAAACGACACCACCAGCAGGATCACAATGGACACGGCCAGCTTTTTTGCGATGTATTTTACCAAGTGTTTCACCCTTTTCTCTTATGTGTCTCTATGAGACGGGCAGGGAATCCCATGTGAATCCCCTGCCCGTTTCTCATAAGGATGCGCCGATTATTTGCTCAGATAGGCCGTCTCCGGCGTCCAGTGATAACCGGAATACAGATAGAAACCGGAATCCTGCACCGTGTCAGACCGGATCACCGATTCAGACTGGGTCATCACGGAGATCATGTAGAGATTGGTGCCGTAGATCTGCTCCTGGAGTTCCTTGACGATCTCGGCGGCCTCCTCCTGGGAGGTGCAGCTTCTGGCGTCCTCGAAGAGCTGGTAGGTGGCCTCGTCCATGGAGAAGTTGTCCACCGGCAGTGCCGCCGAGGCGCTGGCCAGGCTGTACATCTTGCCGAACTCATCGGGCGAGTAGTTGTAGCCGCCCACCAGGAAGCCGTCCTGGAAGTCGGAGGTCATCAGAGAGAAGAACCCGCCGCTGTCCAGCAGCTGGACGTTGGCCGTAATGCCAACTTCCTCCAGGTAGGGCACCATGGCCGTGAGCATCTTCTCCTGGACCGCTGCATTTTCCGCGTAGAGGTTGATCTCCACGCCGTCGGCGTAGCCGGCTTCCTCCAGCTTCTCCCGGGCCTTCTCGGGGTCGTACTCATAGGTGGTGATGTCCTCGTTGTAGTAGACGCGGCCGGGGATGGAGTTCTGGTTGGTGGCCACGCTGTTGACGCCGAAGAGGCTGTCCACGATGGTCTCAAAGTCCACGGCATAGCGGAAAGCCTCGCGGAAGGCCTTGTTGGCAGCAGGATTGTCGGTCTGGGTGCAGGGCACCAGGTTGTAGTTGCAGGAGGGCACCGCCGCCTTCTCGGCGATGAAGCCCTCCTTGCCGTTGAACTTCACCAGGGAGTCGGCGTCGGCCCGGAGCCACAGCTGAATGTCGCCGGCCTCCAGCGCCGCCTCCGTCACAGCAGTCTCCGCCATGTACACCACCCGGACGCCGTCCAGGTAAGGCAGCTGGTTGCCCTCACTGTCCACACCCCAGTAGTTCTCGTTGCGGGTGTAGACAGCCTCCACGTCGTTCTCCCAGCTCTCGAACACGAAGGGACCGGTGCCGACGGGGTTCTTTTCTGCCCACTCCGCGCCGTTTTCTTCAAAGGAAGTGGGAGAGATGATGAGGCCGCTGGGATCAGCCGCCATGTTGGAAAGGAGCAGCAGGTCCGGCTGGCTCATATGGATCACCACGGTGTATTCATCCGTCGTTTCCACGGATTCCACCCGGGCATACTGAGGCTTGCCGTTGTCCACGCACATCTGGATGTTCCAGGCCACCGCTTCGGCGTTGAGAGGCGTTCCGTCGTGGAAGGTGACGCCCTGGCGGATGTGGAAGGTGTAGGTGAGGCCGTCTTCAGAGGTCTCGTAGCTTTCCGCCAGCCAGCAGACGATGTTGCCCTGGGTGTCCATGCGCACCAGGCTCTCCAGCGCGGGAGCGGCATTACAGGTAGTCAGCATATTGGTGTCGCCCGCGGGATAGCCCAGGTTCTGCTCGCTCTGCACGCCGGGGCTGTAGACCAGAACGCCGCCGTACTTGTCCTCAGAAGTCGTTTCCTCCTCGGTATTTGCTTCATCGGTGGTCGTATCCTTGCTCTCGTCCGTCGCGCCGATCTCGCTGATCTCCGCAGGGGGTTCCTCGGTGTCGTTCTGGCTCGCGCAGCCCGCAAACACCAGAAGCACCATGGTCAGTGCCAAAAGTAGTGCCAGTGCCTTTTTCATTTTAATCCTCCGTTTCCCATCATTGTTGTTTGCTAACGTTTTGCTATTGCAACTAGATATTAGCACCGGAGTAGCACCTTGTCAATCCGGTGCAGCGCAAAATACTGTACAAATTGCACAGGCTATTCCTGTGAATCTCGCCAAATCTATTGACATTTTCCATGGATAATGCTACAATGCAAAAGCAGTCTCGTGGGAAGGAGTTGCTAAATTATGCTAAATATAGGTCGGCCATTTCGATTTCAGCCCAGCTATGCGCAATTTCCCTGGGATGAGCCATGCTGCTATCTGGAGCAATACGCCTACCCATTTCTGCCGCGTCCGGCCCGGCGGCTGGCTGACGACGTCGCGGTGGATCTCAACACTTTTTTGTTTCTCTTCTCTCCCACAGTGCAGCTGCAGCGCCGCGGCGCCGACAGCTGCACCCTGGCCGGTCCGGCAGGCCGGTGCGACTGCCGGATCAATCGGCAGGAGATCACCCTCCGGGCGCCCATGGCAGCGCTCTTGGGCTGGGAACTCACCATGACGGATTCCTGCGCCGTCTTTGCGCCGCCCGGATACACCGCCCCGCCGCCAACGCCGCTCTCCGAAACAGGCAACCTCTCCCGGCTCTTCTGGTCCGCACCGCTGGAACGGCTGATCCCCTACCGGCTCTATATACCTGTCAACTGGGATCGTGAGCCGCTGCCGATGCTGGTGGTACTCCACGGCGGCGGCAGCAGCCCAGACGAGCTGATTCTTCTCTCCGGCGGGCGAATCCAACGGCTGGCGGAGGAACGGGGCTTTCTTCTGCTGTGCGCCGATGCCGCCGTGGAGAACAGCTCCTATGGCTGCCCCATCCCGCCCCAGGGACTGGCTGCCGACAGCCATCTCTTCGACGACACGCCGGAAATCCTCCAAGGTAAGCGCCTCTCTCTCCAGGCGCTGGAGGCCGTAATCCGGGAGACTGCCGCTGCCTACGGTGTGGACCGGCAGCAGCTCTACATGGCCGGCAATTCCATGGGCGGTATTGGAACCTTTTACTTCGCCGCAACCCACCCCGGGATGCTCCGCGCCATCGCCCCCGCCGGCGCCGCGCCGGATGTCTCGCGCTTTGACGCCACTCCCCTCCGGGGCCTGCCCATCTTTTTCACGGCAGGCACCGAAGATTACCACGGCTTTTGCCACCTGGAGGCCGCCTACCAAGCACTTCGGGCGCAGGGCCTCTCCATCACCTTCCACCCCATCGCCGGCGGCAGCCACTCCGGCGCCTGGATCGAAAATCTCGACCAATGGGTCGAGGAATTATTATCCTGCTGAAAAGGAGCGACAATATGCCTACCAACATCTGCACCCAACGCGAAAATGCCCTGGCTCTGCTGGGCCACCGCCGTCCGGCCTGGCTGGACACGGAAGTCAACATGATCTTCCCCCGGGAGATTTTGGACAATGTAGCCCGGGGTTTTGTGGCAGACGCCCTCCCCTTCTCCCCTCAAGAAGACGCCGGCGGATTGGATATGTTCGGCGTCCGCTGGGTCTACGAGCCGGAGGCGCGGGGCTCCATGGTACCCCCCGGCGCCCCGCTGCTGGAGACCATGGTCGACTGGCGCGAGACCATCGCCGTGCCGGATCTGGAGGCCCTCCCCTGGGACGACATCGCCCGGCGCTGCCTTCCCCTGGTCTCCCAGGAAAAGCTCAACGGCACCATGGTCTTTACCGGCTTCTTTGAGCGGCTCATCTCCCTTTTGGACTTTGAAAATGCTGCCGTGGCCCTGATCGACGAAGATGAGGAAGACGCCATCCGGGATTTCTTCCAAATGTTGGTTTCCTACTACACCGTTCTTTTCCAGAAACTGCACACCTGCTGCGGCATTGACATCGTCACCTTCCACGACGACTGGGGCCATCAGCGGGGCACCTTCTTCTCAGAGCGGGTCTGCCTCAATCTGCTTCTGCCCTACCTCAAGGCCACCGTGGACGCCTGCCATCAGGCAGGTATGTATTTCGATTTCCACTGCTGCGGCAAGGTAGAGTCCTTTGTGCCGCTGATGATCGAGGCCGGCGTTGACAAGTGGGACGGCCAGCTCCTCAATGACATCTACGGCCTCTTAGAGCGCTACGGCAGCCAACTGGTCATTACCTACAATATCAAGTGCCCTGACCTCGCCGGCGCCGAAGCCGAGGCCTGGGCCGCGGAACTGGTTTCCCGTCTGCCTGAAGACCCTGCCAAGGGGCTTTGGATCCCGGCCCGAGGTCTCTCCGCCGACGCCAGAACCGCGCTGAAGGCCGCTTGGCAGCAGAGGCAGTAAAAAATGCCGTTTCCCCGAAAAAAGCCGGGGAAACGGCACTTTTTATCGTTCTGACTTGGGCGACCCGTGCCGCCCTGGGTCAGAAACAGCCCTTATCACGGCGGCGCAGCAGTCACCAGCCTTGTATGCGTTCCCCGCTGTCTTCACTGGAACAAACCGTAAAAAAACACGTCTAAATTATCAAAAGAAGCATTTGAAAGCGGAAGACAGGAGGGTTCTTTATGAAATTTGTGCGCTCGATGCTCTGGGTCTCGGTTCTCCTTTTGTTCCTGGCCGGCTGCGGCGGCAGCCGCAACACGCTTCTGGAGGGCGCCTCCCCCGGCACCAGCGCCATGACGCTCTACGTCTACGACGGCGAGGCCGTCACCTGGCAGTACCTCTTTGACAGCCAGGCTGTGCAGAAGCTGCTGGATCAGCTGGCCGAAGTCCAAGCCACCGCAACAGAGGATTTTCTCCCCACCCAGGCCGCCGCCCCCATCTACGCCCTGGAGATCGGTGGTGAGGACGGCCTGCCTCGGGTGGGCGCCTGGTCCGACGGCCACTGGATCACGGCGGACGGCGCGGTCTACACCTTTGATTTCGACTTCCCAGCTCTGCTGACGGCGTACAGCTGGGAAGCGGGCGACCAGCACAGCGACTTCTCCGTGATGCCCTGTGCCCGGGCCATGACCTGCGGAGACGCGGGCTGGAACACAGCACTGCTGACGCCGGCAGAGGATTTGCAGCCGCCGGCGGGCATCTCCATGACGCTGACCGACCAGACGGACGGCACGCTGACGGTCACCCTGGAAAACACGACTGATACCGAGTGGGCCTACGGGGAGGCCTTCTCCGTGCAGGCGCTGCTGGATGGGACCTGGTACAGCATCCCTATGCTGCCGGGCAACTGGGGCTTCAACGAGATCGGCATTCTCCTGGCTCCCGGGGCGCAGAGCGAAAAGACCTACGATCTCAGCTTCTACGGCACGCTGCCCGCCGGCGCCTACCGCCTGGTGGTGGAGGGCTTGAGCGCCGCGTTCACGGTATAGCCCCGACGGCGGATTCCCCCCTTGCCATCCGCCGCGCTTTGGGGTATGATCCAGGTATCACAAGAAAGGAGGCGGCGCGATGGAGATTTATCCGCTCTACCACAGCGGCTTTTTCCTGGCGCTCCCGCACCACTATCTGCTCTTCGACGATTACCAGGGCGAGCTGCCGCAGCTGGACCCGGAGATCCCGCTCTACGTCTTCGTCTCCCACAGCCACGCAGACCACTACCGCCGGGATATTGTGGCCGTCACATCCTACTATCGCCATCGGACCTTTCTGGGCAGCGGCATCCCGGACCCAGTCTTTTTGCCGGTGCAGCCCGGCGACGTGCTGACGCTGGACGACCTCACCGTCACCGCCCTGCCCTCCACAGACGAGGGCGTCGCGTTTCTGGTGGAGGTGGAGGGCAAGACGATCTTCCACGCCGGCGACCTGCATCTCTGGTACTGGGACGACGACACCGCCGAGGAGCGCCGGGACATGGAGCGGCGCTACCATGCTGCCCTGGAGCCGCTCCGGGGCCGGGCCATTGACGCGGCCTTTCTGGTGCTGGACAGCCGCCAGGCCGAGGTCGACGCCCTGGGCGGCATCGCCTATTTCAACAGCCTCACCCGCACCAAGGCCATCTTCCCCATGCACGCGGGCGGCGACACCGCCACCATGGAGGCGCGGATTCCAAAGCTCCCGCGGCACGACAACATCTTCTTTCCCTGGAGGCATCGCGTCTATGAACTTTAGAATGATTCACGAAAACTACAATGTCAAGGATTTGCAGGCGTCCCCGGCCTTTTACGGCGAAGCCCTGGGCCTGCGGGAGGCCCGGCGCATCACCAACGACGCCTTCACCATCGTCTATCTCCAGGACCCCACCGGGCAGTTTGAGCTGGAGCTGACGTGGCTCCAGGACCACCCGCAGCCGTATCAGCTGGGCGAGGGGGAATTTCACCTGGCCTTTGAGGCCGAGGACTATGCTGCCGCCCACCGCAAGCACGCGGAAATGGGCTGCATCTGCTTTGAAAATCCCGAAATGGGCATCTATTTCATTGAAGACCCCGACGGCTACTGGCTGGAGATCGTCCCGAAGCGGACATGACTGTGCGTCGCGCAAAATCGCCCCCAGGTTCGCACAAGCGAACCCGGGGGCGATACGATTCCATAAGCGTTACGCCTTGTCTTTCAGCAGTCCTTTCAGCGCTTCCATCACCTGGGGCACCCGGATGTTCTGGGGACAGCGGCCCTCACAGGCGCCGCAGCCGACGCAATCCGCGGGTTTGCCCACCGACTCGATGGTCTTAAGCCGCTCCAGCGCCCAAATGCCGTCGGTTTTATACTTGTTGTAGACCTCCAGCACGGCGGGAATGTTGATCTGCGCCGGGCAGTCGTCGCAGCAGTAACGGCAGCCGGTACAGGGCACGCTGACTTCCTTGCGGAAGGCGGCACAGGCCGCGAAGAGGAGCTGCTCCTCCTCCGCCGTCAGCGCCCGGTCGTCGCTGAAGGTGGCCAGATTGTCCCGCAGCTGCTCCAAATTGGACATACCGCTCAGCGCCACCTGGACGCCGGGCAGACCCTTGAGCCAGCGGAACGCCCAGGAGGAGATGGACCAGTCGGGATGGGCAGCCTTGAGCATGGCCTCGGCCTCGGGCGAGAGCTTCGAGAGCCGTCCGCCCCGCACCGACTCCATCACCATCACCGGAAGGCCACGGGCCGTGATGGCCTCGTACTCGGCCTTGGCCGTGCCATAGAGCCAGTCAAAGTAGTTCAGCTGAATCTGCACAAAGTCCCACACGCCCAAATCCAGCATCTTGTTGAGCGTCTCCACGCTGGCGTGGGCGGAGAAGCCCAGGCGGCGAATGCGCCCCTTGGCCTTCTGCTCCAGGAAGTAGTCGATGCAGCCGCAGGTGGTGTAATCGGCAAAATTGTCGTCCGACAATGCGTGGAGCAGGTAGAAGTCGATATAGTCCGTCCGCAGCTTGGTGAGCTGCTCCTCCAGCACGGCCTTGTAGTCCGGGTTGGCGGCGTAGCTGAACTTGGTGGCCAGGCAGTAGCTGCTCCGGTCATAGTCCGCCATGGCACGGCCCAGGAAGGGCTCGGATTCGCCGCTATGATAGCGGTAGGCCGTATCGTAATAGTTGATGCCCTGGGCCATGGCCAGGTCTACGATCTGCTTGGCCCGGTCATAGTCGATGGGCGCGTCGGGCTTGTCCCCCTGGGTGGGGAGGCGCATATTGCCCAGACCCAGGCGCGAGAGCGACAATGTCTCAAAGGGTTTGTAGATCATGGTTTTCCTCCTTCTTCGGCTGCACGCTTCATTCCGCTAGAAATTACCGTTCCGGTGCGACGGAGGCAAAACGCACAAGTCATGCTCTGCTCGCGTTTTCAAACCGGGCTCGCAGCGGAAATTCGATGCCGCTTTTACAAAAACAGTTCATTTTCCCGCCGTCCGGCGCAGGCCTTCTCCAGCTTGGCGGCAAGGCCGGCCAGCTGTTCCGGCGCGACCACGCGGGCCTTTTGCGGACACAGCGCGACGCAGCGCATACAGCCGATACAGGTCTCGCTGTCCACCCGCGCCGGATCAGAGGCGGAAATGGCCCCCACGGGACAGCCGCCGGCGCACACACCGCAGCGGTTGCACTGCTCCGTGGGCAGCGGAACCATGCCGCCGCGTCCGCCCGCCCGATAGGGGCGGCTGCCGGGCAGGGTCGGTTCCTGGGACGCTGCCGCCAGAGCCGCTTCGATCTTCTCGCCGAAGGCTCCCAGCTCATCCCAGTCCTGTTGGTCGGGGCGTCCCGCGCCGAACTGGCCGAGGATGGAGTGCCGCGCCACCGCCGCCACCGCTGCCGCCACCCGGAATCCGGCGGCCTTGGCGCCGTCCGCCAGCTCCAGCAGCGTATCGTCATAGGCACGATTGCCGTACACGCACACCAGCACTGCCCGGGCGCCGCCGCCCCGGATGCGGCTCAGCCGCTCCATGGCCGTCACCGGGACGCGCCCGGCGAAGGACGGCACGGCGATCCAGGCTACGTCCGCCGGGGAGAGGGCCACGGCGTCAAAATCGATCCGCCGGTCACAGAGATCCACCGTCTCCCGGACGCCGCCCAGGGGCTCCGTCAGTGCCTGGGCCACCCGCGCCGTACCGCCGGTGGGGCTGAAAATGAAAAGCGTATGTTTCACAGCAAGTACCTCCATTTCAAATCGATCCTATGCCGCCGCGCCTGAGGGCGCGCCGCCACCGGCATCACCTGGAGCCTCGTCTATCTGACGCGCATCTATCAGGCCAGTTGGAGCGTTACGCGGCTGGCCTTCGCCTGGGGTATCCTGGGCGCGCGGCTGCTGCTGGCAGTGATTACGGTTTGGATCTTGCGCAGGAAGCCCTTTGCGCTCTCAAGAAAGCGCCTCCTACTGCTCCTGGGCGGCTGGATCGTGCTGGGGCTTCTGTACATCCCGCTTCCCCTGGCTTCCACCGACCAGTGGATCGTTACAGCCATGACAGCGCTGGACTACCTGCGCCTGGGCCTCCTGACGTTTCTCGCCACGCGCACGATGAACGCGCTGCTGGCCTGGCGCGAAGCTCGAAAGCGCCCTTGATCTCAGCCCAGCGCCACGTCCAAAATCATCATCAGCGTAAAGCCCACGGAGAAAAACACCACGCCCAGGTTGGAATGCTCCCCCTCAGACATCTCGGGGATCAGCTCCTCCACCACCACGTAGAGCATCGCGCCGGCGGCGAAGCTCAGCGCATACGGCAGCACCGGCACCATCACGCCCGCCAGCAGGATGGTCAGAAGCGCCCCCAGGGGCTCCACCACGCCCGAGAGGGCGCCGTAGAGAAACGCCTTTCCTCTGGAGTTTCCCTCCGCCCGCAGCGGCATGGAGATAATGGCGCCCTCGGGGAAATTTTGAATGGCGATGCCCAGGGACAGCGCCAGGGCGCCGGCCAGGGTGATGCTCCCCTCCCCGGCCATCCAGCCGGCATAGACCACGCCCACCGCCATGCCCTCAGGCAGATTGTGCAGAGCCACCGCCAGCGTCAGCATGGCGGAGCGGCCCAGGCCGCAGGGCAGGCCCTCGGCCTGGTTGCAGTTCTGATGGAGGTGCGGGATCAGCCGGTCCAGCAGCAGCAGGAACAGGACGCCCATCCAGAACCCGATGGCCGCCGGCAAAAAGGCCCAGCGTCCCATGGCGGCGGCGTGGTCCATGGCCGGGATCAGCAGGCTCCAGATGGAGGCCGCCACCATGACGCCCGCGGCAAACCCCGTGAGAATCCGCTGCACCGTCCTGCTCAGCGATCGGCGCATAAAAAAGACGCACCCCGCGCCCAGCACCGTGCCCAGCAGCGGGATCATCAGGCCTCTCCAGACATCAGACCACATATCCATGCCTCCCAATGGTTTTGTGGATTTATTCTATCATATTCCCCTCATTTGTCAATGAACTCCCCCACTTGTCGAAAATTGCAAGAGCTCTTTACTTTTTTACGGCATTATGATAAAATACATGTGTATCATCGGAGGGCAAATAACACGCGGTAGGTTATGAGCCGGATAAGATGGCGGGTAAAATCCCCGTTTTCTTATCCGGCTCTTTTTTGAATAAACGCCGTTTCAATCGCAAGCGCAGACGGCGAGAGCTTTTGTTTCAAACTGCGCAGTCGGAGCAAAAGATCCGCCGGCTGCCGCCGTCTATTGGATCAGCGTTTACTGGAGGAGGAAAGCATATGAAATCGCAGAATTTAACCCAGGGCAGCATCTTAAAGTCTTTGGGCAGCACCGCACAATTTGGCAAGAGCATTCGGCCAAAGATTTTGCCTCATACGAAAGTTATAAAAGGGCGGGAATACTGTATGTATTTCCCCCTTTTATAGCTGCACGGATGGGGCAAAAGATTGGGCGAAGGCCGCAGACACAATTGTGCGGTGATGCCTTTGATTTCCTTCGCGTTTCCCGTGCTGCTGGCGCTCTTTCTCCAGGCGATGTACGGCGCGGCGGATCTCATCATCGTGGGCCAGTTCGCCGGAACCGGCGAGCAGTCCGGCGTTGCCTCCGGCAGCCAGCTATTCAACATGGTGACGATGGTCATCACCGGCCTCACCATGGGCGTCACCGTGTTCGTGGGCAACGCCATCGGCGCCCGGGAACCGGAAAAGGCCGGTCACGGCGTCGGCGCCGGCATTGCCATTTTCGGCGTCATAGCCGTGGTGGTCACCGCCGTGGTAGTGCCCGCCAGTGATTTTCTGGCCGGGCTGATGCACGCGCCGGAGGAAGCCTTTGCCCAGACCAGCAGCTACATCCGCATCTGCGGCATCGGTACGGTGTTCATCGTGGCGTACAATGTCATCGGCGCCGTGTTCCGTGGCATCGGCGACTCGAGAACGCCGCTCATAACTGTGGCCGTCGCCTGCGTCATCAACATCGCCGGAGACCTGCTCCTGGTGGGCGTCTTCCACTTAGGCGCGGCAGGCGCCGCCATCGCCACAGTCGCCGCCCAGGCCGTCAGCGTTCTGGTTTCCCTGTATCTCATCCGGCGCAAGGCCCTTCCCTTTGCCTTCCGCCTGGGATATATCCGCCTGCGCGGCGCATATGCCGGCGCGATTCTGCGCGTCGGCGTCCCCATTGCGCTCCAGGAGGCATTGGTGCAGTTTTCTTTCCTGTTCATCCAGGTGGTGGTCAACGGCATGGGCGTGACGGCGTCCGCCGCCGTGGGCGCAGCGGAGAAGGCCGTGATCTTTTTAATGCTGGTGGGTTCTTCCTATATGCAGTCCATTTCCGCCTTCGTGGCCCAAAACAACGGCGCCGGGCAGTATGACCGCTCCAAAAAGGCGCTCTTTTACGGCATTGAAACGGCGCTGGCCGCCGGGATCGTCACCGGCGCTCTGGCCTACTTCGGCGGCGGCGTCCTGGCCTCCGTCTTCTCCAAGGAGCCGGACGTCATCGCCGCGGCCCACCTCTACTTAAAGGGCTACGCCATCGACTGCGTGTTCACCGCCATCTTCTTCTGCTTTGTGGGCTACTTCAACGGCTGCGGCAAGACCATTTTCGTGATGGTGCAGGGCCTGGTGGGCGCGTTCTGCGTCCGCGTCCCCGCCGTGTTCCTCCTCAGCCGTCTGGAGGACGTCTCCCTCTTCCACATTGCCCTGGCGACGCCCCTCTCTTCCCTGGTGCAGATTTTCCTGTGCCTCTGGGCCTACCGCCTATACCGGCGCGCCCCGGAGAAGCTCCGCTGACCGGGCCGCCTGATTGAAGCAAAAATAGCAGCAGCCATTTCCGTGGCTGCTGCTTTTTCTTGTGCCGCGCCCGCCGCCTCAAGTGGTTCGTGCCGCGCTATCCCCGGCAGCTGCGGACAAAGGCCTCGAAAATTGCCTGGCTCAGGGGATCGACGGCCTGGGAGAACTCGGGATGCCACTGGACGGCCCAGAAAAACCGGGCGTCCGGGTCATAGACCGCCTCAATGAGTCCGTCCTCAGCCACAGCCATGGGCCGGAGTGGCGGGGCCAGGGCTTTGATTCCCTGGTGGTGGCAGCTGTTGACCTGGGCGCTGTCCCGCCCGGCCAACTGCTGGAGGGGCGTCCCCGGCAGCAGCTGTACCGCGTGGCTGGGGGCGTCATAGGGGCGGTCCTGGCTGTGGATCAGGTTGGAGGGGTGCTCCGTGGGAAGGTCCTGGTACAGGGCGCCGCCCAGGGCCACATTGAAAAACTGCAGGCCGCGGCAGATGCCCAGGGCGGCCTTGCCCCGCCGGCGCACCAGCGGCAAAAATGCCGCCTCCATCTCGTCCCGCTCCGGGCAGCGGGGGCCGCAGCGGGGCAGTACCGCCGCTCCGTAGAGCTCCGGCGCCACGTCCTGGCCGCCCGGAAACAAAAAGCCGTCAAAAGTATCGGCCAGGGCCTCCAGATCGGTGTTCTCCGAGAGAGATGGGAGCATCACGGGAATACCGCCCGCCTGGAGGATGCCGCGGAAATAGCCGGGGAGCATCCAATAGCTCTCGCGCGCCTCATCCACCAGCGGGTTGATGGCGATCAAGGGTTTTTTCATCTCGCAGCCTCCTGCCGCAGCCGAAGGCTGCAAAAGATTAGGGCATCACCGCACAATTGTGTCTGCGGCCTTCGCCCAATCTTTTGCCCCATCCGTGCAGTTATAAAAGGGGGAAATACATACAGTATTCCCGCCCTTTTATAACTTTCGTATGAGGCAAAATCTTTGGCCGAATGCTCTTGCCAAATTGTGCGGTGCTGCCTTAGAAACCGCAGCGCGGTTTCAAGCAGCCCTATCATACCGCAAATTCCGCCGCGGCGCAAGCGCCTGCTTGCTGCGGGGCAGTCACGATGGGCAGCCGGGGACCCAAACGGGAAAGCAGCTCATTGGTGATGGTGCCGCAGACCGAAGCCATCTCCTCCGCGGCGAGATAAGCCGGGCCATCCCAGCCGATCAGCGTGACGACATCCCCGGCGGCGGCCTCCGGCACAGCGGTGACGTCCACCAGCAGCTGATCCATGCACATCCGGCCCACCATGGGGCACCGCTGCCCGTGGAGCAGCACCTGGCCGCCCTGCTCTGGCAGCGCCCGGCTGAGGCCGTCGGCATAGCCGATGGTGACGGTGGCCAGCCGCCGGGGCCGGTCCGTACGAAAGGCCAGGCCGTAACCGGCGCCCGCCCCGGCGGGCAGCGTACGCACCGAGGCCACCCGGGCCCGCAGCGATAGCACCGGTTTTAAGTCCAGCGGGCGGCGGGGCGGTGTGCCGCCGCTGGTGACACCGTAGAGGGCGATCCCGGCTCTGGCCCAGGTACAGGGCAGCGGCGGCAGATTCCAGATGCCGTAGCTGGCCTGGAGATGGGTCTCCCCCGGGTCCAGGCCTCGGGCCTTCATCCACGCCGCCGCGGCAAAGAAGCGCTCCACCTGGTCGTGGGTGTAGCTGCGGGCCTCGGGCTGGGGGCTGTCGGAGACGCACAGGTGGGAGAAGACGCCTTCCACGCTGAGATTGGGAAGCTCCCAGACCCGGGCGAGGGCCGCGTGGTCGTCCGCCGGGATGCCCAGCCGGTGCATCCCGGTGTCCAGCGCCAGATGGACCCGCAGCGGAATGCCCTGGGCAGCCAGGGCTGCCGCGTGGGCCTCATCGGCCACGGCCTGAACCAGGTTCCAACGGGCCAGCGCCGGAGCCTCCTCCGGGGGCGTGTAGCCGAGAATCAGCACCTCTTCCTCCAGGCCATGAAGCCGCAGGGAGATGGCCTCGTCCAGGCAGGCCACGGCAAAGGACTTCACCCCGGCCCGGCGCAGCCGCAGGGCCACCTGGGCGGCGCCGTGGCCATAGGCGTCGGCCTTGACCACCGCCATCAGGCGGCAGCCGGGCGCCAGGGACGCCTGCAGGACCCGGGCGTTGTGGGCAAGGGCCTCCAGGTCAATTTCCCGCCAGGCCCGGCTCCGGGGCTGCGCCGTCAGCATGGCTCTCCCTCCTCTCCAAAATCCGCGGCGGCTGGGAGACCACGGTGGCGCCATCAGGGATGTCCCGCGCCACAACGGCCCCAGCGCCGATTTTTACGTTCTTTCCCACGTGGATACCGCCCACCAGGACGGCCCCCGCGCCGATCCAGCAGTTCTCCCCGATCACCGGGGCTTTTCCTTCGATCTCGCCGATGGTGACGTGCTGGTAGATCCGGCAGCCGGGTCCCAAGGTGGCGTAGCGGGAGATGAACACGCCGTGTAAGCCGTGGGGCAGGGACGGGATCCCCAAAATCGCGGCGTCGGGGCCTATATAGCCGCCGTGGCGGTGGGCGGCGCGGCTGGAGAGATACGTGAGAATGTCCCGCCGGAGCCCCGGCCGCGCCCGCTGCGATAGAAAAAAGAGCCGCCAGAACCACCCCAGGTCATCCCCCTTGGAGCGCTGGGTCAGATAGCCGCGCCAGAAGCCCATGGGGCAGTCCTCCTCCACCGGGTGATGATTCTGCCGCCCTGGTTGTCGTCGGAGCATTGCAGATATTCCCCTGCACCGGGCGCTTCCTCCGGGGCCTCCGGCGGCAGACGGTAGACGAGGAAGCGGTAGGCTCCTTTTTGATATTGCAGCGGCCGGGCCGGGGAAAAACCGCGAAGGTATAGGAGGTATTCCTCCAGCGTGAGGCCCAGCTCGGTCATCAGCGCGCTGTGGGGAATGCCTACGAAGCGGAAGTGCCACGGCTCATGGGCGATATGGGTGATGGCCTCCTTGCCGGCGGGGTAGCGGAGGACAAAGCCGTACTGGGCCGCGGCCCGGCGGAAGCTGCCGCAGATGCCGTCCTCCGGGAAGTTGGGACGGATGAAGTCGATCTCCGGGGCGGCCAGCCCCAGGTCGATGGCCAGGCCGGTCTGATGCTCGCTGCATCCGGGGATGGCAACGTATTGGCGGGTAAAGGCCTCCCCCTCTTTGGCCCAGGTCTCGTCCCAGATGGCCTGCTGCTCGGCCTGGCTGCGCCAGCCGGAGACCGGGACGATCTGCCCCTCCGCCTTCACGGCGTGGATGCAGGCCTGGAGCAGCTTCGCCGCCCGCCGCTCCAGCAGGATATCCGGGCGGCTATGGTCCACCGGCATCAGCGCCGGAGGCGGCTGCTGCGGCAGCGGGTGGCTGGGGTTGACCAGGATCAGAGAGCCGGCGGCGCCGCGGGCATGAGAAACATGGGAAATCATCATGACAATCCCTCCGTTTCGATCATCCGGGTCAGCAGCCGGTCAAAGGAGATTCCTGCCGCCTGCATCATCTGGGGGTACCGGCTGTGGGGCGTAAAGCCGGGGATGGTGTTGACCTCGTTGAACACAACCTCCCCTTCCGGCGTCAGGAAGAAGTCCACCCGGGCAAAGCCCTTGCAGTCCAGGGCGCGGTAGACCGTTTTTGCGGCCGCCTGCACTTTCTCCGCCAGGGCGGGAGAAATCCGCGCGGGGCAGTGGATGGCCGAGGTCAAAAGGGAGTATTTTTCCTGGTAATCGAAAAAGGTTTCCGCCAGTTCGATCTCGTCCACCGCCCCCACCGTCAGCGTGTCGGTGCCCAGCACGGCGCAGCCCACCTCAAAGCCGGGCACTTCCGCCTCCAGAATCAGCTCCCGATCATGCGCCCAGGCCAGCGCCGCCGCGTCGGCCAGAGCCTCCGGCGAGGCCACGCGGGTAATGCCGAAGGAGGACCCGGCCCGCACCGGCTTGACAAAGAGCGGATAGCCCAGGCCGCAGGCCGCTGCCTCCAGAGCCTCCAGGGCAGTTCCCCGGGGAAAGACGGCGCCGTGGGGCGCCGGGATCCCCGCGCGGGACGCCAGGGCGTGGGCCCGGGCCTTGTCCATGCACAGGGCGCTGGAGAGGGCGCCGCACCCGATGATGGGGATCCCGGCCAGCTCCAGCAGACCCTGGAGCGTGCCGTCCTCGCCGTTTTTCCCGTGCAGCACCGGGAAGGCGGCGTCGAAGGAGAGCCGCGCGCCGCTGCCGTCCAGCAGGATCAGCTGGCGGCTCCACCGGTCCAGGGAGAGCGTGCAGGGCACGCAGGGGCCTTCCTGCCAGCCGTCCCGGGCGATGGCCTCCACGGGGCCGGTATAGTACAGCCACCGGCCCTGGCGGGTGATGCCCACCAGCAGCGGCGTATAGGCGGCGCGGTCCAGGTGGGAGAGGATCCCCTGGGCAGAGGCCAGGGAGACGGTATATTCGCTGGAGCAGCCGCCGAAGAAGAAGAGAATGCGTTTCATGGGAAAAGACCTCCAAATCAAAAAAGCCTTGTTTTGCTGCGTCTATCGTAGCAAAACAAGGCTTTCTATGTGTCTCTTTTCCCTTTCGGAGTTCCTGTGAGTTCCTTGCGGGAATCTTGCGATTTTCTTACAGCGCCGGGATCGTGACGGTGAAGGTGATCGTTTCCCGGGCGCTTTCGGCGGTGATGGAGCCGCCGTGGGCCTCGACAATTCTCTTGGCAATGGCCAGCCCCAGCCCGGCGTTGCCGCTCTGGGAGCCGCGGGCGGCGTCCAGCCGGAAGAACGCCTCAAACATCCGCGCGAGCTTGTCCGGCGGGATGGTAGGCCCGGCGTTTTCCATGGTGATCGTCACCCAGGCGCCGTCGGTCCGGCCCGTCACCGCGATGGTGGAGGCGGGATAGGCGTAGTGGCAGGCGTTGCTCAGGAGATTGTCCAGCACCCGGGCCATTTTGTCCGGGTCGCAGACGGCCCGGAGCGTCTCCGGCAGGGAGAGGCTGTATTCCAGGCGCTGCCGCCGCAGTACCGGTTCAAATTCGCTCATCATCTGCTGGAGCATCCGTTTGAGGTCGGTATCCTGCTTCTGTAGCTCCAGATGGGTCAGGCTGAACCGCGTAATATCGAAGAACTCGTTGATCAAGTCCTCCAGCCGTTCCGCCTTCTCCAAAGCGATCCCGGTATAGCGGCTGCGCAGTTCGGGAGAAAGCTGCGGCTCGTCCCGCAGCAGCGTGAGATAGCCGATGACGCTGGTCAGGGGCGTTTTGAGGTCGTGGGCCAGGTAGACCACCAGGTCATTTTTCCGCTGCTCGGCGTCCCGGGCGGCCTGAACGCTGCGCAGGGCCTGCTCCCGCACCAGGTTCAGCTGGGCCTCCGCGCCCTGGAGCCGGTCCGGCAAACGGATGGGCGTCTCCGAGGGATGGGCCAGGGCCTCGGTCTGGGTGAGCAGCAGCTCCAGGTTGCGGGCCGGGACCGCGATAAAGTAGTAGCTGATCACCGCCCAGCCCGCCAGCACCACCACGCCGCAAACCAGCGGGAGATAGTCTCGAATCCATATGAACAGGTAGTAGAGAGGCGAGGGAGTCCAATTCATAGAGCTGAAAAACCACAGCGACAGCAGCGCCAGCGCAATCACCGCCGTCACCCAGGCAGTCAGGGCCAGCAGGTAAAGCCCCCAGCTGCGCAGCGCGGAGCGGCTGGCCCGGGGCGTCGTACGGGCTTTTCGCGTCGTCTTATCCAATGGTGTACCCCACCCCCCAGACAGTCTTGATAAACTTGGGCTTCCGGCTGTTTTCGTGCATCTTTTCCCGCAGCCGGGCAATGTGGCTCATGACGGTATTGTTGCTGTCCATATATTTTTCACCCCAGACGGCTTCGAACAGCTCTTCGCTGGAGACCACCTGCCCCTGGCGGCTGCAAAGATACCAGAGGATGGAGAACTCCAGCGGCGTCAGGGACAGCGGCTCGCCGTAGAGCAGGCACGTGTGGGTGGTTTTGGAAATCTGGAGGCCCCGGATGTCATACGCCTGCGTCTCACTGCCGCTGGACGGATTATAGCGCAGGTACCGCCGCAGCTGGGTCTTGACCCGCGCCACCAGCTCCAGGGGATTGAAGGGCTTGGTGATATAGTCGTCCGCCCCCAGGGTGAGGCCGGTGATCTTGTCCATGTCCTCCACCTTGGCGGTCAGCATCAGGATGGGAAAGAGGTGGTCCGCGCGGATCTTCTGGCAGAGGGTGAAGCCGTCCATGTCAGGGAGCATCACGTCCAAAATGGCCAGATCCAGCTTGCGGCTTCGCACGCACGAGAGCGCCTCTCCGGCGGTATAGAACTTGTGGATGGTGTAGCCCTCGTTTCGGAGGTACACCTCCACCAAGTCTGCGATCTCCCGTTCATCGTCCACGATCAAAATATCCGCACCCATGGGTGATCCCTCCCCTTTTCCGGATTTCTTCCCCGCAGCCTCGCGGCGGGAAGCAGGGCCCGCGCCGTTTTCAGCCAGTATACCACATTTCCCGGCGGATTTCCACCGGGGCGTCCGGCGGCCGATCCGCCGCACAGCGCCCGGGTCTCCCGGCAGAGCGCACGCGTCGTAGATAACGCGCATCGCGCGTCCGCGTGCCTGCGTGTCCTGCGCGGCTGCGGTAACGCACCGCACCCCAAAGCCTCTCCTTGAGGAGAGGTGGCACGGCGAAGCCGTGACGGAGAGGTGTTGGGGCAGTTGCGATTCTCGCAAGTCTTCCGCATAACGCACTGCGGCAACACCTCTCAGTCAGGCCTTCGGCCTGACAGCTCCCCTCAAGGGGAGCCTTTTTGTGCCGCCCGCAGGCGGGTGCGTATTGCCGCGGGGCCTGCGGCACCGCACCGAACCGTAGATAACGCGCATCGCGCGTCCGCGTGCCTGCGTGTCCTGCGCGGCTGCGGCAACGCACCGCACCCCAAAGCCTCTCCTTGAGGAGAGGTGGCACGGCGAAGCCGTG
>NBJMC04202__coassemble_1294_pt1 | contig 43527 bp, 34 predicted proteins | sample NBJMC04202__metabat2_high_PE_003 | metagenome-assembled genome bin NBJMC04202
GCGAAACTCTGCGAGGCTTATTTCCCGCTTCCGGAGGTTTTTTGACACGCTCAGGAGATGCAGCATAAGCGCTGCATCTCCTTTATATACGGGATACCGCGATGGCCCGCAGTATAAAAAATCCGCCCGCGGCCTTGGCCGTGGGCGGATCGCTTTTTGAAATCAGTCGGCCACGTAGGGCAGCAGGGCGATGTGCCGGGCGCGCTTGATGGCGACGGTCAGCTGCCGCTGATGGGCGGCGCAGATACCGGTGGTGCGGCGGGGCAGAATCTTGCCGCGCTCGGACAGGTAACGACGCAGCTTGGCGGTATCCTTGTAGTCGATATGCTCGACCTTGTCCACGCAGTAGGCGCAAACCTTCTTGCGCTTACGGGGACGCATTCTATCGTTAGCCATTGGGATCCTCCTATCTCGAAGTATTCGTGAAAAAATCCGCAGGGTCAGAAGGGAAGCTCGGAGTCATCGTCCTCCAGCATGGCGAAATCGGAGCTGGGAGCCTGGGAAGGCGCACTCTGAGCCGGGGCACTGTAGCTCTGGTTGAAGCCGCCGTAGCCGCCCTGGCCGTAACCGGAACCGCCGTGGCCGCCCTGGCTGCCGTAGCCGGAGCCGCCCTGGCCGCCCTGGTCAAAGCCGCCGTCGCGCTTGCTGTCGCCGAAGTAGATGTTGTCCGCCACCACCTCGGCGGAGCGGCGCTTGTTGCCGTCCTTGTCGGTCCAGGCGCGGATCTGCAGCCGCCCGCTGACCACGGCCATCCGGCCCTTGGTGAAGTAGCGGGAGACGAACTCCGCGGTGGAGCGCCAGGCGACGATATCGATGAAGTCGGTTTCCTTCTCGCCGGTCTCCCGGTTGGAGCCGAAGTCTCGGTCCACCGCCAGGGAAAAAGAGGCCACCGGAATGCCGCTGCCAGTCCGGCGCAGCTCCGGGTCCCGGGTGAGACGGCCCATGAGAACGATGTGGTTGAGCATGGCTGCCTCCTTACACTTCCACGTCGGTGATGAGAGAGCGCATCACGCCTTCAGTGATCTTGAACACGCGGTCCAGTTCCGCAGGGAACTCGGGCTTGGCGTCAAAGGTCATCAGGACGTAGTAGCCCTCCATCAGGTCATTGATGGGGTAGGCCAGGCGGCGCTTGCCCCACTCGTCAATGCTGGTAAGGGTACCATTCCCCTCAACGAGTGCCTTGAATTTTTCCACGAGAGCCGCAGTCGCCTCCTCGCCCAGAGCGGGATCGAGGATGTAGAGGACCTCGTACTTGCCGGAAACTTTTGCCATTTCGTTGCACCTCCTTTTGGACGTATGGCCACCGGTCGCGCCGGTGGCAAGGATTCTTCAGCCTGTACACAGGCCATAGTATTATAGTTGTTTTTTTAGGAGAAGTCAAGGAAAAAATCGCCTGAGCCAGGAAATTCTCCGGCTCAGGCCGCAATCGGGAGAAACCGTCCCTCGACGCGGCGGCCCTGGTGTGATATAATGGAGCAAAAAATTCCCAAGGGGGCACTTTTGTGAGCCAACAGCTTCAGCCAACGGATAAAAAGCGGGTGTGCATCGGTCTGCTGGCCCATGTGGACGCCGGAAAGACCACGCTCTCCGAGGCGCTGCTTTACTGCGCCGGGTCCATCCGGCACTTAGGGCGGGTGGACCACGGCGACGCCTTCCTGGACACCTTCGCCCTGGAGCGCCAGCGGGGCATCACAATTTTCTCCAAGCAGGCGGTGCTGGAGACCGACGCGCTGCGCGCCACGCTGCTGGACACGCCGGGCCACGTGGACTTTTCCGCGGAGATGGAGCGGACGCTCTCGGTGCTGGACTGCGCCATCCTGGTCGTCAGCGCCCCGGCAGGTATACAGAGCCACACTCGCACCCTGTGGAAGCTGCTGCGCCGACGGAATATCCCCACATTTCTCTTCGTCAACAAGCTGGACCTCCCCTGCCCGGACCGGGCGGAACTGCTGGAGGAGCTGCGGAGAACCCTGGGCGACGGCATCGTGGACATGGAGAACCCCGACCCGGAGGCCATGGCCCTGGGCAGCGAGGCGCTGCTGGAGGAATATCTGGAAACCGGCGCCGTCTCCGAGGTGTCCCTGGCCCGAGCCGTGGCCCAGGGGAAGCTCTTCCCCTGCGCCTTCGGCGCGGCGCTGAAGCTCACCGGCGTGGAGGCCTTTTTATCCCTGCTGACCCGGCTGGCCCCGGCGGCGCCGGCGAAGCCCGACTTCGGCGCCCTGGTCTATAAGATCTCCCGAGACGACCAGGGTGTCCGCCTGAGCCACATGAAGCTGACCGGCGGCACGCTGCGGGTGCGGGACACGGTGGAGGGCGAGAAGATCACCCAGCTCCGGGTCTACTCTGGGTCCAAGTTCCAGGCGGTGGAGGAAGCCCGCCCCGGCGATGTGGTAGCGGCCGTGGGCCTCACCGCCACCCGGGCCGGTGAGGGTCTGGGCTGCGAGGCCCAATCCCTGGCTCCGGCGCTGGAGCCGGTACTGCGCTACCGGGTGGCTCTGCCGGAGGACTGCGACCCAGTAAAGGCCCTGGCCGTCTTCCGCCAGCTGGAGGAGGAGGACCCCCAGCTCCACGTGGACTGGGACGGCCTCAGCCGCACCATATTCGTGCGGCTGATGGGGCCGGTGCAGCGGGAGATTCTCTCCGATGTATTGAAAAGCCGCTTCAGTCTGGAGGCCGACTTCGTGCAGGGCGGCATTCTCTATAAGGAGACCATCGCCGAAGCTGTGGAGGGCGTGGGCCACTATGAGCCTCTGCGCCATTACGCCGAGGTCCATCTGATTCTGGAGCCGGCACCCCGGGGCAGCGGCCTTCGGTTCGAAACGGCCTGCCGGGAGGATGACCTGGACCGGAACTGGCAGCGGCTGATTCTCACCCACCTGCTGGAAAAGCAGCATCTGGGCGTTCTCACCGGCTCCCCCATCACCGACATGACCATCACCCTGGCCGCCGGCAAGGCCCACCTGAAGCACACCGAGGGCGGCGACTTCCGCCAGGCCACCTACCGGGCGGTGCGCCAGGGACTGATGACAGCCAGGAGCATTTTGCTGGAGCCGTGGTACGACTTCACCCTGGAGCTGCCCCAGGGGAATGTAGGCCGGGCCATGACGGACCTCCAGCAGATGGGCGCCGCCTTCGACCCGCCGGAGACCGTGGGCGAGACGGCGGTCCTCACCGGGCAAGTGCCGGTAGCCGCCCTGGGAGACTACCCCCAGACCATCACAGCCTACACCCGAGGGCTGGGGCAGCTGAGCTTGCAGCTCTCCGGTTATGCCCCCTGCCGCGACCAGGCCCAGGTGGTGGAGGCCATCGGCTACGACCCGGAGGCCGACCTGGACAACAGCCCCGACAGCGTCTTCTGCAGCCACGGCGCCGGCTACCTGGTGAAGTGGAGCGAGGTGCCGGAGAAAATGCACCTTCCCAGCGTCCTGGCCCCGCCCCGGGCCGAGCCGCCCCTGCGGGACCTGGCCGCCGAATACTGCGCCATGATGGCCACGGACCAGGAGCTATTGGAGATTTTTGAGCGGACCTACGGCCCCGTCCGCCGGGACAAGGCCCAGGCCATGCGGACCCGCCGCTCCGCGGCCCCGGCCAAGCCGTACCGGGCCAGCCGCCTGCCGGATGGGCCGGAATACCTGCTGGTGGACGGCTACAACATCATCTTCGCCTGGGACGAGCTGAAGGCCCTGGCGGAGAAAAGCCTGGACGACGCCCGCAGCCGGCTGATTGACCGGCTGCGGAACTTCCAGGGCTTTCGCCAACAGCCGGTGATCGTGGTCTTTGACGCCTACAAAGTCAAAGGCAGCCCCGGCTCGGTAGAGCAGCTGGGCGGGCTCTCGGTGGTCTACACGAAAGAGGCCGAGACGGCGGACCAGTACATCGAGCGCGTGACCCACGAGCTGGGGAAAAAGCACCGGGTCCGGGTCGCCACCTCCGACGGTCTGGAGCAAGTCATCATCCTGGGCCACGGGGCGCTGCGGCTCTCGGCGCAAAACTTCCGCCGGGAGGTGGAGGCCGCCGAGGCAGCCATCCGGTCCTTCCTGTCGGAGCCGTGACGCTTCCGCCCGGGCGGAGCATCCTCGCGCTTCGGCCGGCGAAGCACAGTGCGCGCGCCAAAACCGCTGTGCTTCGGGGCGCATACTGTGCCGTATGGTTGAAATAAGGTTTCGGCACGGGGCGGCGCCGTCAGACATTGCGCTTTTTTTGCTGGATCGCATACTGATGCGGCGTCATATGCTGAATCCGCTTGAAGATCTGAATAAAATGCGAGGTGTTTTCAAAGCCGCAGTTCCGGCAAACCGTCTGGACGGAGTCTCCGTGGCGCAGCATCAGGCAGGCGTGGGAAACCCGCACACTATTGAGATAATTCATATATGTCGTACCGGTCTCTGCCTTGAAGCGGCTGCAAAAGTGATACTTGCTGTATCCCGCCATTCTGGCCACCTCTTCAATGGCGATTTTCCGGTCGTAATTCTCATTGGTCCAACGAATCAGCTCCTGCAGGCTGGACGTCTTGAACCGGGCGTAGGCCGAAGCGGCGCTCTGGCCGCGGTTCATATGGCGCGAAAGCTCCAGGAACAGCTCCATAATCAAAGGAAGGCAAGCCATCAGATCTCCGTCCAGCGCGATCAGCCGCTGGACAATGGCTTTGACCTCCCCATAAGCCGGACAGAGGAATTGAACTTGGCTCAAGGACAGCTCCTTCAGCGCCAGATAATTCTGTACATTGAAATAGCGGTCCATCTCCTGGAAGCAGATTTTGAACACATGCATCGTTCCGCCCCCTGGTCGGATATTGTTGGAGTGGAGCGTATAGGGCGGAATGACATACAGCTGCTCGCCCTCCAGGGTAAAACGCTGATTGTCAATCACAATTTCACCACACAAATTTTCGCAAAGCAGCAGCTCGATCGTGTCGGCATAGTGCAGCGGCACAATGTCTTCCATCTGGAACTCCTTGATGCAGATGGTATATGGCATTTGCGGTGAAAAGAAAACGCGCTCCTCAAACCCATTGGGCAAACGATCCCCATAGTAGACACATTGCATAGTTGTGTTTCCCCCCGTCGGATTCTTTTGTAAAACCTCTCCATCAGCGCAGTTTCATTGCGTCCTGTAACCGTTTGCAGCCGGCCTCTCGGCTTCCATAATCCCCTTGTAAAAACGCCATTGTCAAACGCGGCGCGGCTTTCCTCCGTTCTGCTTACAGTATATTGGACAATTCGCAATATTGCAATATTTTTCCGAAATATTATCGCTTGTATCGCTTCCATTTTTCCTGCATAATAAAATCACGAAATTCCATATAATAATACAATTCAATTTGTCGAAAGGAGTTCTCGCCATGAAACGTTCCCAAATCAACCAGGCTCTGAAGGAACTGGAGGCCATGTGCCAAAAGTATTGCTGCTATCTGCCCCCCTTCTGCCACTTCACCCCTGAGCAGTGGCAGACCATCGGCCATGAATACGACGAAGTCCGCGAGTGTATGCTGGGCTGGGACATCACCGACTATGGCATGGGTGATTTTGACAAATTCGGCTTCTCCCTCATCACGATCCGCAACGGCAACCGCTCCATGCCCGACAAATATCCCAAGGTCTACGCAGAAAAGCTGCTCTACCTGAAGGAAGGCCAGTACGCCCCCAACCACTTCCACTGGTTCAAAACGGAAGACATCATCAACCGCGGCGGCGGCAACGTGCTGATCCGGGTGTATAACAGCCTGCCCAACGAAGAAATCGACTATCAGTCCGATGTCACCGTCCATACCGACGGCCGTACCTACACCGTGCCCGCCGGCACCCAGATCCGTCTGACTCCCGGCGAGAGCATCCACGTCCAGCAGTACCTCTACCACGATTTTTCCGTGGAGCCCGGCACCGGTCCGGTGCTGCTGGGCGAGGTCAGCCAGTGCAATGACGACAACACCGACAACCGTTTCAATCCCCCTGTGGGCCGGTTCCCCAAGATCGAGGAAGACGAAGCGCCTTATCGGCTGCTCTGCAATGAATATCCCGCGGCAAAGTGAGGAATGCGCGATGCATGATATGAAATTGGATGTTGTAGCACTGGGCGAGCTGCTCATTGATTTTGCCTGCCTGGAGACGGACCGCGACGGCTATCCCACCATGGCAGCCCATCCCGGCGGCGCGCCGGCTAACTTCCTGGCCGCTCTGACCAAGTTCGGCGCCAAAACCGCCCTGCTGGGAAAAGTCGGTACCGACGCTTTCGGCAAGATGCTGACGCATACCCTGGAAAAGAGCGGCATCGACACCAGCGGCATCGTCGCCGCCGACGACGTGTTCACCACCCTGGCCTTTGTCACCTTTGACGAAAACGGCGACCGCGCCTTCTCCTTTTCCCGCAAGCCCGGCGCCGATACCTGCCTGACCTTTGGAGAGCTGAATCTCTCTCTGATCGACGCGGCCCAGGTGTTCCACTTCGGCACGCTTTCCCTGACCGACGAACCCGCCCGCTCCGCTACCTATCAGGCTGTGGCCTACGCCAAAGAGCGGGGCAAGCTCATCAGCTACGACCCCAACCTCCGCAAGCCCCTCTGGCGCGACCTGGAGGAGGCCAAGGATCAGCTGATCTGGGGACTCTCCCAGGCCGACGTGGTAAAGATCAGCGACGAAGAAGTGGAGTTCCTGTTTGGCCTGGGCGTGGAAGAGGGCGCCCGCCATATTCTCGATACCTTCGGCGTCAAGCTGGTGTTCGTCACCTGCGGCGCCCAGGGCTGCTACTTCCGAAATGCCGTGGCCCACGGCCATGTGCCCAGCCTCTCCGGCATCCAGGTGATCGACACCACCGGCGCCGGCGACATCTTCGGCGGCAGCGCCCTGTGGAAGCTGCTCTCCCTCTCCAAAGCCCCTCAGACGCTGACCGAAGCGGAGCTAACGGACGTGGTACGCTTTGCCTGCACCAGCGCCGGCATCTCCACCACCCGCAGCGGCGGCATCTCCAGCGTACCCACCTATGCCGAAGTGCTGAAAAGGATGGATGCATAATGGTTCACACCATAAAGAATGACTTCCTGACGGTAGCCGTCGCCGAGGACGGCGCCCAGCTTCAGTCGATTCAGGGCCGCGACGGCACGGAATACCTCTGGCAGGGCGACCCGGCTTACTGGCCTGACCGGGCCTTGAATATTTTCCCCTATGTGGCGCGGCTGACCCAGGGCAGCTACTACCTGGACGGCCGGCTTCACCAAATGGCCATCCATGGCATCGCCCCCTACCGCCGCTTCCGTCCGGCGGAGCAGCGGGACGACGCCCTGGTGCTGGAGCTGGAGGCTGACCAGGATACGCTGGCCCAGTATCCCCGGGATTTCCGCTTCCGCATCCACTATCTCCTCAACGGCTCCACGTTGGAGGTGGTGTTCGAAGTGGAAAACCGGGACGAAAAGCCCATGTACTTCGGTCTGGGCGGCCACCCGGGATTTAATGTGCCGCTGGTTCCCGGCAAGTCCTTCTCCGACTATCGTCTGCGTTTTGCCGAGCCCTGCCAGCCCCAGCGGGTGGGCTTCACTGCCGCGTGCTTCCTGAGCGGCGCCGATACGGACTATCCCCTGGAGGAAGGCCGGTTTTTGCCGCTGCGCCACGACCTATTCGACGACGACGCCGTGGTGCTGCGGGATGTGTGCCGCCAGGTAACGCTGGAAACCCCCGGCGACAGCCATGCCGTCACCGTCGCCTTCCCCCAGATGCCGTATCTCGGCATCTGGCATATGCCCAAAACCGACGCGCCCTACGTCTGCCTGGAGCCCTGGTGCTCCTTGCCCTCTTCCCAGGACAAGATTGCAGTGCTGGAAGAGCAGGCGGACTTGATTTCCCTGGCCCCCGGCGCCACCTATCAAAACCGGTGGTCCATCGCCATCCATCAGCCGACGGGAGAGGAGTCTGACCGATGAACGTCCAAAACTGGGTCATGGAATACGAGGGCTATGAGCCCCTCCCTTGCCAGGCCCCCTGCACGATGTACAGCGTCCTGTACGATCACAAAAAGATTCCCGACCCCTTCTATGGGCTCAATGAGCGGGAGCTGCAATACCTGGCCGAGCAGGACTGCGCCTTTACCGCCGTGATCGACGCGGATGCGGCGCTCCTGGCCCGAGACCACATCGACCTGGTCTTCCACGGCCTGGACACCCTCTGCCACATCTATCTCAACGGCACGCTGCTGGCCAAAGTTAAGAATATGCACCGGGTCTACCGCTACAGCGTGAAGGCCCTGCTGCACCGGGGCGAAAACCGCCTGCGGCTGGAGTTCCAGTCCCCCCGGCAGTATTTTGCCGCGGCACAGCACAAGCACTACCTCTACATGAACGACGGCGACACCATCCCCGGCGCGGCCCATCTGCGCAAGGCTCTGTATCAGTCCGGCTGGGACTGGGGTCCGACGCTGCCCGACATGGGCATCTTCCGTCCCGTGGAGCTGGTTGCCTATGACGTGGATCAGCTGGAGGACGTGGCCGTTCGGCAGCACCATCGCAGCGGCGCCGTCTCTGTGGAGCTGACCGTCACCACCCGTCACGGTGCCGGCGGCGAAATTTACGCCACCCTGGACGGTCAGCGAGTTCTTTTGAAGGACGGCCACGGCGTGATTTCCGTGAACAACCCCCGGCTTTGGTGGGTGCGCGGTTACGGCGACCAGCCTCTCTACGACCTCGAGATTGAGCTGGTCCACGGCGGCCAGGTGATCGACCGCTGCCACAAGCAGCTGGGTCTCCGGACCCTCACCGTCAGCACGCAGCCGGACGAGGACAAAAAGGGCAGCGAGTTCTGCTTTGTCCTCAACGGCGTGAAGATCTTCTCCATGGGCGCCAACATGATCCCCATGGACAACCTCCTCAGCCGGGTAACGCCGGCGCGGTGGGAAACCCTGGTGCGCCAGGCGGTGGACGCCAATTTCAACACTCTGCGCATCTGGGGCGGCGGTTACTACCCTGACAGCTGCTTCTTCGACTACTGCGACCAATACGGCATCCTGGTCTGGCAGGACTTCATGGTAGCCTGCGCCAACATCTACCTGACCGAAGAGATGGCCCGGGAGTTCACCGAGGAGGCCACCTGCAATCTCAAGCGGCTGCACCACCACGCCTCTCTGGGGCTGCTCTGCGGCAACAACGAAATGGAGAGCGGCGTCCTCAACTGGGGCGCCCGGGACAACCAGCTGGTGCGGGACGACTACACCCGGCTCTACGGCCACCTGCTGCCGGAGCTGTGTGAGCGCTACGCGCCGGACACCTTCTACTGGCCCTCCAGCCCCTCCTCCGGCGGCGGCTTCGACGATCCGGACAACCCCGCCAAGGGCGACACCCACTACTGGGAGGTCTGGCACGGCGGCGTGCCCTTCACCGCCTACCGGCAGAAGAACTTCCGCTTCTGCTCCGAGTACGGCTTTGAGAGCTTCCCCTCCATGAAGACCATTCGCACCTTCTGCCGGGAGGAGGACATGAACTGCTTCTCCCGGGTGATGGAGAACCATCAAAAGTGCAAGGGCGGCAACGGCAAGATCCTCCGGTATCTCTCCGACAACTACCTCTACCCCGCCGCCTTTGAAAACCTGGTCTACGCCTCTCAGCTGCTCCAGGCCGACGCCATTCAGTACGGCGTGGAGCATTTCCGCCGCCAGCGGGGCTACTGCATGGGCTCGATCTACTGGCAGTTCAACGACTGCTGGCCCGTGGCCTCCTGGTCCAGCGTGGACAGCTTCGGCCGCTACAAAGCCCTGCACTACGCGGCGCGGAAGTTCTATGCGCCCGTATCCATGGGTCTGTTCCTGGAGCGGGGAAAACTGGTGGTGAACATCTCCAACGAAACCAGGGAGCCCTTCCGAGGCAGCGTCCATCTGGCGCTGTGCCGCGGTGATTTCACCGTGATCCGGGAGCTTCGCCGGGACGTGGAGGTGGATGCCCTCAGCGCCGCCGACGTCTGCCAGTGCCAGGCGGACTGCCCCGATCCATACGAAGCCTATTTCTATGCTGACCTTTACGATGAAGCCGGACACTTCCTGCTGCGTCAGACAGAACTGCTGGTTCCCGCCAAGCATTTCTCCTGGCAAAAGCCGGTCTTCAGCCTCTCTTTTGCCGACACGGCGGAGGGCGTGGAGATCTCCGTTCAGTCCGACGTCTTCGCCAAAGGTGTGTTCCTGGATTTCCAGGAGTTCGACTGCGTCCTTTCTGACAATTTCTTCAGCATCACCAATGGAGCGCCCTATCTGGTAACGGCAAAAACCCAACGAACAGCGGCGGAATTGGCGAGGGACCTATCGATCAAATCCGTCTATGACATTCGCTGATTTTTTGCCGTTACTCTCCCAGCCGGGAGCATAACGCCGCAACTGACACGAAAGGGTGAACATCTGTTATGTATCGGCTACTCATGGTAGACGAAAATGCGGATCGCCTGGAAGAGGCAAAAATGCTGCTGGACTGGTCGAATTATGGGATCTCTTCCATCATTACGGCTGGCTCCTACGTAGAAGCCGTGGACAAGGCCATGGACCTGACGCCCCACATCGCCCTGGTCTCCCTGCATTTGGGCAAATACGAGGGCTACGAGCTGGCAGCGCATATGCGCTCCATCGGTCTGAGTACGATCTTCTGTATCCTCGCGGAGGAAAATGACCCGGAGTTGATTCGGGCCTCCATGCGCTGCGGCGTCCAGGATTATTTGCTCTATCCCCTGCACGCAGAGGAAATGCAGCACTTCCTGGCGCGCACCCTGGCACACCATCTGGACGGCACCCAGCCGGAAATCGGCGAGGCCAAAAAGCGGCTGGACCCGGTGCTGGGCGTGGAATACACGGATCTCTCCAAAATCACCAACAAAATCATCCTTTTGGTGCGCAGCAACTTCCGCGCGCCGCAGACCTTGACCGCCATCGCGGCGGAACTCAATATGAGCGCCAAGTACATCGGCAGGGTCTTTATAAAGGACACCGGCCTCAAGTTTTCCGAGTATTTGATGTCCTATCGGATGCTGGAGGCCCGGAAGCTCATCGTCAGCACCCAGGAGAAAATCTCCGTCATTGCCAATATGGTGGGATACGTCCACCTCAACAACTTCTACACCCACTTCAAAACGTATTTCGGCGTATCCCCCAGCGCGCTGCGCAACAACACCCCCACCCACGCGCCGGACGGTAGCGTCTCCGCTCTAGGAGGTAGCCATGAAAAATCTCTTTAGCCTGGACAACCCCTTTATCCAGTTCCTCGCCCGGGTGGGGGACATGATCCTGGCCAACTTCCTGTTTCTCATCTGCTCCCTGCCGATCATCACCATCGGCGCCGCCCTCACCGGCCTCAATAAGGTGACGCAGGAAATCGCCATGGACGAATCCCCCAGTCTGCTGAAGTCCTTCTTCGGCGCCTTCAAGGAGAACTTCCGCCAGGCCACCGCCGCGTGGCTCATCATCCTGGTCTTCTTCCTGGGCATGATCTGCAACCAGCTGCTGGTGTCCTTTTACTGCGTCGGCGTGATCGAGCAGGTTTTCCGGTGGATTCTCTACTTTATCATGGCGCTGATGGTGGCCATCGCCGCCTACGTCTTTCCGCTGATCGTGCGGTATGAAAACTCCCTGAAGCAGCACTTCATCAACGCCACCGTGCTGGCCGTAGTCAAGCTGCCGCGGACGCTGGTGATGGTGGCCCTCATCGCCCTGCCGCTGGTGCTGGCCTATATCTCCTTCCCGATCTTTTTCCGCACCCTGATCTTTTGGCTGTTTTTGGGCTTTGGGTTCAGCAGCTATGTGAGCAGCGTACTGCTGGTGCCGGTGTTCCGCAAAATTGAAGAATCCGAGGATGCCTGACATTCCAAGATACAAAATGCCTGTCTCCCGCCCTGCGGGGGACAGGCATTTTGCAATTTCGAGGCGACTTCTCAGGCAGCCTCTGACGGGCCCCTCCCTTTCACGGCAGTACGAAGGCTCCCTCCAGGCAGGTCTCGCCCTGGTCGCCCAGGAACCACTGAATCCGGCCCGGCAGCAGCCGCTGGGCCATGGCGGCGTCCCACTGCAGCAGGCTCTCCGGGGGGATGGGCAGGGTGACGGTCTTGGTCTCGCCGGGCGCCAGGCGGCACGCGTCAAAGCCGCACAGCTGGCGGACCCGGCTGGTGACAGCCCCCTGGGTCCGGTGGAGATAGAGCTGCGGCACCGCCCAGCCGGGGCGGCCGCCGGTGTTGCGCACCTGGAAGGTCACTTCCGGCTTCTCCGGCGTCGGCGGCGTCAGCAGCGTATAGGCGAAGGACGTATAGCTCAGGCCGGCGCCGAAGCCGTAGCGGGGGCGTCCGGCGTTGTAGTAAGCGCCGGGGCGGTAGGAATCCTTGGCGTTATAGTAGACCGGCAGCTGCCCCACATGGTCCGGCAGGGACACGCTCAGCCGTCCCGCCGGCTCTGCCAGACCAAAGAGCAGCCGGGCAATCGCCTCGCCGCCGGTGAGGCCGGGGTAGAAGCAGCAGAGCAGGGCGTCACTCCAGGCGTCGATCTCCGCCATCTCATAGGGACGTCCGCCGATCAGCACCGTCACCACCCGCTTGCCGGCGGCCTTCAGCGCCCGCAGCAGCTCCAGCTGTCCGCCGGGCAGCCGCAGGCAGCAGTCGTCCACGTTTTCCCCGCAGTCCATGGTGATCTCGTCCTGGCGCTTCAGCGCGCCGTTGGCGTCGAACTCTCCCGCGCCGGCAAACCGGCTGGAGCTGCCGCCCACCACTGCGATCACCACGTCGCAGTCCGCCAGCGCATCCATGGCCTGGGCCAGCATGGCCGAGTCCTGGGCAAACATTGGGCAGCCGGGGTGATATATCAGCTGGACAGCGCCTTGGACTGCCTCCAGCAGCCGCTCCAGGCCCTGCTTGACGGTGGTGCCGGACTCGGGCCGCACCGGGGGCGTATAGTCCCCCAGCTGGTGATAGAGAGCGTCGGCATTGGGCCCTACCAGCCCCAACCGCCGCGGTGCGGTGACGGAGAGCGGCAGCAGGCCATTCTCATTTTTCAGCAGCACCAGGCTCCGCTCCGCCAAGCGCTCCACCTGGGGGTAGGCCCGGGGTGTAAACTGCTGATAGGCCGTGGTCTCGGGAACACAGGGCTCCTCAAAGAGGCCGCGGCGGAATTTTACGGTGAGGATGCGCTCCACAGCCTCGTCGATGCGCCGCTCCTCCACCAGTCCCCGGTCCACGGCCTCCTCCAGCTGTTGGAAGCCCGTGTCCCAGAGGCCCATGTCCACGCCGGCGTTCAGCGCCAAAGCGCCGGAGGCCGTCCTGTCCCCGGTCACGGCGTCCAGCTGGTCAATGGCCACGCCGTCGGACATGACGAAGCCTGTGAAGCCGTACTCACCCCGGAGGAGATCCGTCAGCAGCCAGTGGTTGGCGTGGCAGTAGACGCCGTCGATCTCATTGTAGGCAGCCATAAAGGCGGCGGCGCCGGCCTCGACGCAGGCCTTGACCGGCGGCAGATGGATCTCCCGCAGCTCCCGCGGCCCGATGCGGGCGGCGCTGGCGTTGACGCCGCCGGTGGTCTCGCCCTGGGCGCACAGGTGCTTGGCCACCACGTCCACGCCCTGGCTCTGGTAGCCGCGCACCACGGCGGCGGCCATCTGCGACGCCAGATAGGGGTCCTCGCCGAAGCACTCCTCACTGCGGCCCCACCGTGGGTCTCGCAGCACATCCAGTGCTGACACCAACGCCAAGTCAATGCCCATGGCTTGCAATTGCCGGCCGCAGACGGCAGCCGCCTCTTCCAGCAGCTCCGGCGCAAAGCTGCAGCCGCAGGCCAGGTTGACCGGCAGCAGATAGCCGTCCAGCGCCTGATGGCCGTGGGGGCTCTCGCTGCTGAGGAGGACCGGGATGCCCAGCCTGGAATGCTCCAGCACATAGCGCTGCACCTGGTTGCGGGCCCGGACCGCCAGGAGGTCCGTGAGTCCGCTTTCATAGTCCCGCCCGGACCAGGGGTCAGCCCGGTGGAGGCCATATAGCGTGCCCAGGCCGCCGTAGCGGGCCACCTCCTCCTGAAATTCCGCCGTCAGCTCGATCTGGTCGCCCACCCGGCGGTAGCAGGCAAAGCCGTAAAGCCGCTGCGTCAGCTGGCCCACCTTCTCCCGCAGCGTCATGCGGCCCAGCAAATCCCGGGCGCGGGTCTCCGGGGTAAGGCTGCTGTCTTTGTATCGCTCCATCGGCTCCTCCTTATCTGTCGGCAGGGAAACAGCGCACACGCGGAACTCCACGCATTCTTCTGTGGATGCCCCAGGCGCGCCATGCAAAGCTGCGGGCGGGCTGATGCCCGCCCGCTTTACGATTTATCGCAGCAGAATGGTCTTGATCTCGTAGGGCTTGATGGTGAAGGCCACCTGGCCGTTCTCCACCGGCAGCTCCTCCTCGATTTCCTCCAGGAGGTTGGTGCTGTAGGCGTGGGTGACGCCTGCGGGCACCGTCAGCACGGTCTTGGTGCGGGCATTCTCGCACTCGTAGAGCCGCAGTACCGTTCCGTTGCCGTTCTCGGCTTCTTTCACCGTTTCCAGAATCACGTTCTTCTGGTCCACCGCGGCGTAGCTCGCAGCCTTGCCGGGCTGGCCGGCAGCCACCACATAGGCGGGCTGGTTGAGCTTGTAGCTCTCCTGCACCGTGCCCGCTTCTTTCCAGGTCTCGCCGTGGGGATAGAGGGCATAGGTAAAGGTATGCACCTCCACGTCAGCGTTGGGGTTCGGCTCCACGCCGCTCTTGATGAGGGTCAGGCCGATGACGCCGTTCTTGACGCTGTGGCCGTACTTGCAGTCGTTGAGGAGGCTGACGCCGTAGTGGCCCTCGGAGAAGTCCATCCACTTCTGGGCACAGCTCTCAAAGCGTGCCTTGTCCCAGGAGGTGTTGGTGTGGACCTTCCGGGTGACGTTGCCGAACTGGATTTCAAAGGTGGCCTCGTCAGAGTGGATGTCCACGGGGAACTCCGCCTTGAGCAGATGCTGGTGGAGCTTCCAGTCCACCTTGCTCTCGAAGTCGATGCGGCGGGTGTCGGCGTAGAAGTGAATCTTCTGCCAGACAGTGCTGAGGCTGCACCGGTAAGTCAGGGCCAGCGTCGTGCAGACCGGGCCGTCGGCCACCCACTCCATCTCCAGCAGCTCGTCCACCGGCCAGGACTTCTCCGTGTAGAACATATCGATGTCCCAGTTGTCGTAGTAGATGGGCTTGTCCTCATAGACCCGCAGCTGGTTGGCCTTCATGCCGGGCTGCACCAGCTCCCGGTCAAATTCCTTGTCGAAGAGGGAGACGATTCTGCCCTGCTCGTCCAGCGTGACGGTGTAGAATGGCGTCTCCAGATGGTAGGCATCGCTGTGGACGAAGGGGCTCGCAGCGCCAGCCTCCGCGAGGGCCAGCGTCTTGTAGCCCTTGGAGGGGAGGTTCTTGAGATACGCCACGGCGCCGTCAGGGGTCTGCTGAATCGGGTAGAGGGCGCCGGTCTCATCCCGGAGGGCGGTGGCGCGCAGGTCACCCAGGCGCACCACATCGTCCCGGACAAAGCCCAGGGTGTTGAACACAGTGACGCCTTCGCCCGCGCCGGCCAGCTTATCGAGTCGCGACCGGATCATGCCGCCGACCTCCTGGGCCAGCTGGTCATACTCGGCCTTGGTGACGTCGTAGACCTCCGCAATAGAGCTGCCGGGGAGAATGTCATGGAACTGGTTGAGCAGGATGATATCCCGCCACAGCCGGGTGTCCTCCTCCAGCGGATAGTCGCCGGCCAGGACGCCCAGCAGCTCCAGGTCCATCATCATCAGCTCGCTCTTGCGGTTGCCCTTCTTGTTCCGGGCCATGGAGGTATAGGTGCCGCGGTGGTACTCGAAGTAGAACTCGCCCTCCCAGGTCTCCAGACGGCGGTTGTCCTTGACCCGCTGATTTAGCTCGTCAAAGTACACGCGGGCAGTTTCCTGCCGGACCTTGGGAATGCCGCGAATACCCCGCTCCATGCGCACCGACGTCTCCAGCATCTCCCGGGTGGGGCCGCCGCCGCCGTCGCCGTAGCCGTAAGAGATCAAAATGTCGTTGTTGATCTCCTTATCCTGATAGCGCTCCCAGCCGCCCATGATGGCGTCGGGATGGAGGGTGCCGTTATAGGTGGTGAAGAAGCTCTCCTTGGGGTTCTGGCCGATGCCCACGGTGGTGATCAGGTGGGTCAGCACCTCGCTGCCGTCGATGCCGCGCCAGATGAAGGTGTCGTTGGGAATGCGGTTGATCTGGTTCCAGGCCAGCTTGGTGGTCATAAAGTAGTCCACACCGGACTTCTTCATGATCTGCGGCAGGGCGCCGGAATAGCCGAACACGTCGGGCAGCCAGAGAATCTTGTTGTCCCGGCCGAACTCCTCCCGGAAGAAGCGCTTGCCGTGGAGGAACTGGCGCACCAGGGATTCGCCGGAGGTCAGGTTGCAGTCGGCCTCCAGCCACATACCGCCCTCAGTCTCCCAGCGGCCCTCGGCGATGCGCTGGCGAATCTTTTCGTAGAGTTCCGGGTAGCGCTGCTTGAGGAAGTAGTAGAGGACCGGCTGGCTGGACATGAACTTGTAGCCGGGAAACTCCTCCATCAGCTTCAGCACCGTGGCAAAGGAGCGGACCACCTTCTCCCGGGTCTGGGCCACGGTCCACCACCAGGCCACGTCAATGTGGGTGTGGCCGATGCAGGTGGCCACCACCTCGTCCCAGCCGCCCATTTTCTCATAGAGGTTCTCGGTAATGTACGCCTGCGCCTGCTCCACCGAGGCGTAGAAGTCCACAGAGTAGGGTACGCGCATATCCAGGAGGTTGATGGTGTCGTTTAAGACGGTCTGGATGTCCAGGCGGGTCTTGCTGTCCTGCCCCAGCCGGGGGAAGGCCCACAGCGGCACCTGGAGGTCGTAGTACAGGCGATTGAGGGCCTCGTCCAGCACGTAGAGGTCCACCAGGAAGGAGAACTCCCGGTGCAGGGTGCCGGTGTAGGCCTGGATGTCGATGTCCATGGTCTCACCGCCCACGGCGCAGCGGCGCAGCAGCACCTCGCGGTGGTTCATGTCGGCGCCCTGGACGACCTCATGATTGACGAAGACCAGGAACTGGGGGTTCTTGCCGTCGTCCCACTCCTCGATCTGGGTGCGGATCTTCAGCCAGACGGACTTTCCGTCCATGTCCTGGGGGATGGTGATGCGGCCGCGGAACCAATAGTGGCTGCCGGGGATGCCGTGGAAGTCCGAGTGCTGGCCCTGGAACTTGCCTTCAAACTGGTCGGTGCCGGCATAGGCGGCGTACCAGTGCATATGCTGGCAGTCAAAGGGCGCCCAGTCCGGCTGGGCGGCATCAGCTTCCTCCGGGCGGAAAAATTGGCCGGGCTTATACTCCCAGTCAGGCAGCGAACGGCTGTCCCGGAACCGGAGCATCTGGAGCTGGTTGCAGATAACCTGGATGCGTTGATCGATAAAGTACATAAACATTACCTCACAATTTCGTCTTGAAAGCGGCGAGTCTGTTCACAGGACAGATTCTCTAATGCAATATGGTTCGCTTATCATACATCAGAAAATCTTCCTTGTGAATAGCTAAAACGAAACACTGTATGCTGGTTTTTCCACACGGAAACCAGATCGTGAGAAGCCCCTGCCCACGTCCGACTGTTCGGCAGACAGCGGCGCTGCCTGCTGCGGGCCGTCATCCAAAAAAGTGGGGGCCAGAGGTTGGCCCCCACGATGTAGTTTTTTTAACTCAGCCGGCGAGGTAGGCGTCGAACTGAGCCTGTGCCTCGGCCAGGATATCGTCAAAGCCGTCGGCACGGAGGGAATCCATCATCTCGGGGATGATCTGGTCGGGATCACCGGCGCCGGTCATGATGAGGCCCTTGTAGGTCATCCAGGTGGCGGTGCAGGCGGCCAGCTGGTCCTTCACGTTGGTGGTGTCGAAGTAGAAGCCCAGGGCGGGAGAGGCCACGGCGTTCTCATTCTGCGCCTTGATCTCTTCTCTCTGGTCGCCAACCGTGCCGGCTTCGGGGCTCATGACCATGGTGCTGCCCTGCGTGTAGGAGGCAGCGGTCCAGTCCTGGTTGAGGCGCTTGACCTTCTGGATGCCGTCTTCTTCGACGTACTCGAAGTGGACGCCCTCAATGCCGTAAGCCAGCATGTCGCGGAACTTGGTATCTGTGTTGACCAGCTCCAGCAGCTTCATAGCGGCTTCCTTGTTGGGGGAGGAGTTGTTGATGCAGGCCATGGAACCCTGCACGGTGTCGTTGGAGAGAACGGTCTTGCCGAACTGGGAAACCACGACTTCCGCGCCGCGGCCGGTGCCCCAGCCCACGCTGGCGCCGGGCCAGCCCTGGCTCACGCCCAGAGAGCAATAGCCCTGGAAGCTGTCGAGGGTGTTGGCGTCGGAGTTGATGAGGCCGTCGTTGTACCAGGTGTGCAGCAGGCGCAGCTGCTCCAGGACGTCCTCCTGCTCAAAGACGGGGACGATCTTGTTGCTGCCGTCGAAGTAGCTGACGCCGATGGCCGGCAGGCCGGTGCCGAAGTTGTCGTACATATTGCCGACGATGCAGGAGATGCCGTCTTTGTTGAGCATCAGCGGGGTGACGCCGGTGCCTTCCTTGACCGCCCGGAGGCCGGCGTCAATGTCGGCCAGGGTGTGGTCCTCGGCGTAGTCGGGGTAGTACTCGTCCACTTCCGCCTTGGTCCAGACAAAGAAGTTGGTCATGGAGGAATCCTTGTAGGCGGGGATGCCGTAGAGCTTGCCGTCGACCGTGCAGGCCTTCAGGTACTCCTCGGGAATCAGGTCGGTGATGCCGGGGGTGTCCTTGATCAGCTCGGTCAGATCGGCAAAAGCGCCCATCTGGATGTTGTTGATATAGGTGCTCATGTCGGTGAAGACGATATCGTAGTCCTCATTGGTCTGCACCAGCATGGTGCGCCGGTCGCCCCAGTCGCCCCAGCCGACGACCTGCAGGTTGAGGTGGACGCCGATCTTCTCCTCCAGGTAGGGGTTGACGATCTCGTTCCAAGCCTCGATATCCTTGGGCTGGCCGGCGCCCACCTGGTACCAGGTGATGACAGGGATGCCGTCCTCGGTAGTGGTAGGCGGATTCTCGGTGGCGGTATCGGTGGTGGTATCTGCGGTATCGCTGCTGTCAGCGGCGGTGTCGCCGCTCGGCGCCGTTTCGCTGGCGCAGCCCGCCAGCACGCCGAAGATCATCAGCGCGGCCAGCAGCAAGGCAATCAGTTTTTTCATTTTGTATCCTCCTATTTGGTTTTGTTATTGCAACGGCGGGATGGCCGCCGCGACAATTGGGTTCGCCTGGTCCGAAATCAGCCCTTGACGGCGCCGACGGTCAGACCGGAAATAAAGTACTTCTGGAAGAAGGGGTAAATGCAGGCGATGGGCACGGCGACGATAAAGGCGATGGCCATGCGGGCGGACTCGGCAGGCATGGCGTTGCGCAGCGCGGCGCTGTCGCCCAAAAGCGCGGTCGGGTTCTTGGTGAGGTAGTCCATACTGCTTTGCATCTGGTTCAGCATGGACTGCAGGGACCGCAGATGGTCGCTGCTGATGTACAGCTTGGCCTGGAACCAGTCGTTCCAGTAGCCGAAGGCCAGGAAGAGGCCGATGGTAGCCAGCACCGGCTTGGAGACCGGCAGCACGATCCTGGCGAAGATGGTCCACTGGGAGGCGCCGTCGATGCGCGCCGACTCAATGATGGAGTCCGGGATCGTGGTGCGGAAGAACGTGCGGGAGATGGTGACGTTGAAGCTGGAGACCGCCAGGGGCAGGATCAGCACCCACATGGTGTCGCCCAAGTGAAGGAACTGGGTCGTGACCACATACGTGGCCGCCATGCCGCCGCCGAAGACCATGGGGATAAACACCAGGATCGACAGGAAGTTGTTGAGCTTATGCTCCCGGCGGGAGAGGACATAGCCCATCAAGGTGGTCAGCAGCACGCCCAGGACGGTGCCCAGGACCGTGACGTAGACGGAGACCCACAGAGACTGAAGAATGGTGGCGCGCTGGCTCCAGAGGTATTCATACGCCGCGCCGGAGAAGGTCTCCGCCGTGACGAAGAACTGATAGCCCTGCTGCTTGATCACATCATTGTCTGTGATGGAAATAATAAAGACAAAGATAATGGGCATAAAGCAGAGGAACGCCAAGACAGCAAAGAGGATATTAAAGAATACGTTAGTCGCGGGTTTGATGCTGTTGAGCTTTTCCAGCGTCGTCAGCCCGGATTTTTCCCGATTTTTACGCATGTTTTTCTTCCTCCTTCCCGTCAGATCAGGGCGCTGGCCTTGTCAAACTTGCGGACAATGGCGTTGGCCGTGAGGATCATGATGCAGCCGACCACCGACTGGAACATGGAAGCCGCGGAAGTCCATCCGATGCTGGTGGTGGGAGAGGTCAGCATCAAGTATACCTTCACGTCCAGTGTGGCGACCCAGGAAGTCAGCGGCTGGTTGGCGCCCTGCGAGACTTGGTAGAAGAGGCCGAAGTCCGAGGAGAAGATGCGGCCCACCGCCAGGATGAACATCATAATGATAATGGGCCGGAGCGAGGGCAGCGTGACATAGAGGGCCTGCTGGGTCTTGTTGGCGCCGTCCAGCATGGCCGCCTCATAGAGGCTGGTGTCAATGCCCGTGATACTCGCCAAGTACACCACCATGCTGTAGCCCAGCGTCTTCCAGACATGCATGATGGTCAGGATGACCGGCCAGTATTTTCCGTTGGTATACCAGCTGATGTTTTCGCCGCCGAAGGCCCGGATAATGGCATTCAGAAGGCCCTTGTCCGTAACCAGGAAGGCGTAGACGAAGTAGCTGACCACGACCCAGCTCATGAAGTGGGGCATGAACATCAGCGTCTGGTACGTCTTGGAGGCCCGCTTGCTGTAGAGGTTATTGATCAAAATGGCCAGCCCGACCGGGAGAACCAGGTCCAGCACAATAAAGACCAAGTTATAAAGGATGGTGTTGCGCAGCACCATGGGGAAGTCCCGCAGATTGAAGAAGTATTCAAAGTTCTTGAAACCCGCCCAGGGGCTGTCGATCAGGCTTCCGATAAAGCCCTTGCCTTCGGACAGCGCGTAGTCCTTAAACGCAATGATGATGCCAAACATCGGCAGGTAGACAAACAGCGCGTACCATACGGCGGTAGGCAGCGCGAGAATGGAAAGCTCCGTGTCATCCCGGGTCCACTTTGCTTTCCCGCTTTTTGTCAGCCTGGGCGATTTCTTGACAACTTTTGTTTCAGCCATAGTCAACAATCATTCCCTTCCTCTTTTTCACGAATTATGCACAACGCACAATTCTACTGTTATGCTTATTATAATGAAAGCGCCCCCGTTGCGAAAGTGATGAAAGGCCACTTTACAGTGCGCAAAAGTCACATATGTTTCACATTTTATACATAATCTATTCAAATAATTTCCAAGATTTAGGAGTTATCGCAAAATCGCGCTTTTTTCCCATAAGTGTAATCGGCATTTATAAATGTACCATTTTGCCACTATCCAACCGGCGAGATATCCTGCATAATAGCTTTAGTACCCCCGCCCCACTGGGCGGGACAGAAGGAGACATCGCCATGAAAAGAAAGGTGTACATCCACGGGCAAATGCCCGAAACCTGGGAGCCGGCTTTGGACGCGCTGGCTGAAGACCTGCAAATGGTGCCGGATGCCGACGGCCTGGAAATCCGCTGCACAAAGGGCGAAGCCCTGGCGGTGGAGAGCGACGGCCACTCCGTCACGCTGACCTGGTCTGCACCGGTGGAGTTTTACCGGGCACTGAGCCTGATTCCCCATCCCCTTGTCCCCTGCTCCATCCACGAAAAAGCCAGATTCCAAACCGCCGGCGTAATGTTCGACTGCTCTCGCAACGCCGTTCTGACGCCCGAAGCCATGCGCTTCTTCCTGCGGAAAATGGCTCTGATGGGCCTCAACATGGGAATGCTCTACACCGAAGACACCTACGAGGTGCCGGAGCAGCCGTTCTTCGGCTACAAGCGCGGGCGCTACACCTATGCCGAGCTCAAAGCCCTGGACGACTACGCCTATATGCTGGGCATTGCGCTGTGCCCCTGCATCCAGACCCTGGGCCACCTGAAGCGCATCCTTCACTGGCCCGCCTTCCGCCACCTGCGGGACAACGACGAGGTGCTGCTGGCCGACCTGGATGAGACGTATGAACTGCTGGAACAAATGATCCGCGCCGCCACCGCGCCCTACCGCTCCAAGTGGATTCACCTGGGCATGGACGAGGCCTTCGGCGTGGGCCTGGGCGCCCATCTGACCCGGTGGGGCTATGAAGACCCCCACAGTGTCATTGGCCGGCACTTAAAGCGTCTGCTGGAGATCACGGACCGCCACGGTCTCAAAGCCATGATGTGGAGCGATATGTACTTCCATCTGGACGGCCGAGATTACCACAGCCCGGGGCTCCCCTCGGAAAAAGCAAAGGCCGCCGTGGACCCGCGGATTACCCTGGTCTACTGGGATTACTACCAGGCCGAGGAGGCCAAGTACGCCGACGCACTCTACAAGCACGCCCAATTCCCGGCGCCCACGGTGTTTGCCGGCGGCATCTGGACTTGGATCGGCCCCGCGCCGGATTACCCCACGGCCATTGAAAACTCTGTAGCTGGACTGACTGCCTCCATGAAGGCCGGAATCCCCCTGGTGCTGGCCACAGCCTGGGGCGACAACGGCGCCGAGACCAATCTGACCGCCGCCCTGCTGGCCTTGCAGCTCTACGGCGAGATGACCTATACCGGTACATACAACGAAGCGGCGCTCTTTGCCCGGTTCCGCCGCTGCTGCGGCGCTGATCCGCAGGCCTTCCTGGACCTGAGCCTCCTCAACAAGGTGCCCGGGATGCAGGGCCACCCAGCCGACCCGGTCAACGCCTGCAAGTTCCTGCTGTACCAGGACCCGCTGATTCAGCTCTTCGAGGCCGACACCGCCGGCTTTGATCTCTCGGGCCACTTTGCTTCTCTGGTGCCTCTGTACGATCGCTACGCCGCGGAAAACCCGGCCTATGGCCTGCTGTTCACCTTCTACGAGGCATTGGCTCAGGTGCTGGCCCTGAAGTGCGTCTGGCACGAGCAGGCCGGAATAGCCGTCCGCGGCAAGGATCGGGAGAAAGCCGCCCGGCTGGCGGCGGGCGTCCCGGAGACCGTGGAAGCGCTGCATCGTCTGCGCAAGCTCTGGCGGCAGCTGTGGGAGTCCACCAACAAGCCCAACGGCTTTGAAATTCTGGAAGTCCGCCTGGGCGGCGTGGCTGCACGAATGGAGACCGCCGGCGAGAAGATGGCCGCTTTCGCCCGCGGCGAGGTGGACGCCATCCCCGAGCTGTTGGAAGAGAGCCTCATCACCAAGCGTCGCCCGGACAACTCCATCGGCTGCACCAACACCATGGACGAAATCGCCACCCCCGGCAGAATCGACTACTGACAAAAGCGGCAGCCCTACCGCACCATGCCCCCCCTCGGGCGGCTTCCTATTGGGAGTCGTCCAAGGGGGCGTTTTTTACCTTATTCTATTGGAGCGTTTCCACACCCGCGCGCAGCGGACACGGCGCCACGCAAAACCGCCTCCCCGGTTGGGAAGGCGGTTGGGTTTCAGATTCGTACTTACAAAATCGGCAGCGTATTCCAGGTCTCGTAGACTGCCTCCACATTTTCCGGTTTGGCACCGGGGCCAAACTCCAGCTGGGCAATGCAGCCGCCCTGGTTCCAGAGCGTATCGTACACCTGCCGCACCGCGGCGCGCACTTCGTCCACCGTGCCCCGGGGCAGCAGATTTTGCCGGTCTATTTCACCCCAGAAGGTGATCTTGCCCCGGAAGGGACGAAGCTGCTCCAGGCCCATGCAGAAGAGCTGGCTGTTGACGGCGTCCAGCCCGGCGTCGATGAGGTCCGGCAGAATATCCAGGATATAGCCGTCGGAGTGCATAAACGCCTTTTTTCCATGGCGGTGGGCAATGTCAATGTAGTCCCGGTACAGCGGCAGGAAATACTGCTTCCACATTTCGGGCGGAATCAGCAGGCTCCGCTGGGCGCCCCAGTCGTCCATAAAGTTCAGGGCATCCACATCGGTCTTGGCCCACTTCTCCAGCAGGTCGCAGTAGAATGTGTGCATTCTCCGGAGGAAGGCCAGCATCCCCGCGGGCGGGTCCATCAAGTCCATGTAGAGGTTTTCCGTGCCGCGGATAAATTGCAGCTGCTCAAAGGGCCGGGGGCAGGCCCCGCAGAGGAGGAATTTCTCGCTCTGGGCACAGGCCGCGTTGACCTCACTGATCTCAAAGCTCAGAAGTTCTTCCGGGACGCAGACCTTATCCGCCGTCTCCCACTGGGTGTCCTCTGCCGGGATCTGCGGGTGCTTCACCTCTCCGATGATGCCCTCATAGATGTTGGTGAACACGCAGCCCCATTCATCGGTGTACTGCCCAGAGGCGTACATATCACCCTCGGTGCGGGGCTGTTGGCGCAGCACCGGCGCCACACCGCCGATGTCGTCTGGGAAGCGCTCCCGCAGTGCCTGCATCTCCCGGGGATAGGCCCGCTCCGCCCAGGGCAGCGTCCACATCTGCCGCGGGACACGGCTGGGATTGCGAAATTCCAGCGTGTCATACACGAGTTTTCTCGATGTCATCGTTCTCACATCCTTTTCAGTTCAGCCTGACGTCGTCAGGGTATGATACGTATCGTAGTTCCCATACTGCCGCCAAAGCTCGATCATCCGCTCGTACCGGGCCAGGGGCAAACCGGTATAGGCGCAGTTGGAGGTGGAGAATATATAGCCCCGCCCCGCGGCCATTCCCTCCCGGAGGGCCCGCAGCACATCGGCGTCACATTCTTCGTCGCTGCCGGTCTGGAGCAGGGCGCAGTTGACATTGCCGATCAGGCAGATGTCCTCTCCGACGATTTTGCGCGCCTCCGGCAGACTCACCCCGCCCTGGGGGTCCAGAGAATGGATGGCGTCCGGGCCGCAGTCCGCGATCTCTTTGAGAATAGGCATGATGTTGCCGTCGGTGTGCTTGATGGAATAATAGCCCATCTCCCGGTAGCCGTCCAGCACTGCCTTAAGGTACGGCGCGATCAATGTTCCAAAGAGGTCGTCAGGGAAAAAGGGATTGACATTGAAGCAATAGTCGGAGCAGAGGCCAAAGCCGTCCAGCAGATGTCCTGCCCGGTTCAGCTGGTACGCTGTCTCCAGGGCCTGATCCAGGCGGCGCTGGGATTCGTCGTTCAATTCCTCCGGGGCTTCGAACATTTTCACCGAGAACTCCGTCATATGGTCGCCGTCCGGAATGGCCCAGGTGGGGTCGCCATGGGCCAGCAGAAAATACTCGTCTCCACTCTGGGTCCGAATCTCCTCCAGCAGCCGCTGGAACGCCGGGAGATTTCCGCCAAAGGCGTCCACAAAGATGGCGCTGTGGCCGTAGCGCCGGGCGATTTGGATGTAGAGGTCCGCGATATCCCGGATGTGCAGCGTCTGCTCCGTCCGGCTCATCTGATCCCACTGCCAAAACGCCCGCTGAGACATATGGACCCTGCCAAACGCCTCCATGGTGAGGAAAAACACCAGTTCAAAGGTGGGGACCTGTCCCCCGATTTTTTCACATTTTAATGTGCGGATAAAGCGTTCGCGGTTCGTCATGCGTGCCACGCTCCTTATCGTCCATGGTTGCAGCGGCGGATGCCGCCGTTCTGCTCTTAGGATAGAAAGACCGCCCGGGAAAGTCAAGGGGGATTTCCAATCGAGTGTGTAAGTGCAAAATATAGCAGTTTATTCCAAGTTGCTTGCCTCCCGCCCCGCAGCGCATAAGTGTGCCAGCGGGTAAACATCATGCTGCGATTTTCCTTACAAAAAAGGCGCGCGGCGGGCCATGGCCCACCGCGCACCGGCGCGATTGATATCATCTATCAGTCCAGGCCCACGTTGCCGCTGCTGCGGCCAGCCAGGGCATCCTCCAGAGGAAGCCAATCCAGGGCCTTTTTGATATAGGTATCCCAGAAGTCCCACTCGTGGGCGCCGGGGCCCAGCTCAAAGGTGTGCCGCACGCCGCAGCGCGTCAGCAGGTCCCGGAAGGCCAGATTCTTCTCCAGCAGGAAGTCGTCCTCGCCGCAGGCCATGTAAATCTCCGGGAAGGTCTCTCCGGCGGCCGCCATGGTTTCCACCAGGTACTTGGGGTTGCGGTCACTGTGGAGCGCGGCTTTCAAGTCGGGCCCATAGACCGCATGGCGAAATTCCATTGTTTCCGAGGGGAACTGGGGATTTTCCACTGGGGTGAGAACGTCCTCATCCAGCACAAAGCCGCCCGACAGGGAGATGATGGCGCCGAAGGTGTCCCGATATTTGAGACCATTGCGCATGGCGCCGAAGCCGCCCATGGAGAGGCCGCCGATGAAGGTGTCCTCTTTCCGGTGGGACAGCGGGAAGGTACGCCGCGTGAACTCCACCAGCTCCTGCCCCACGAAGGCGCCGTAGCGGTCCACCGCGTGGTCCAGGTACATGGAGTTATCGCCGCTGGGCATCACCACCGCCAGCTCCCGCTCCTCGGCCCAGCGCTGGATTCGCGTGCCGTAGAGCCAGTCGATGCAGCTGCCGATGATGCCGTGAAGCAGATACAGGGTCTTATAGGGCTTGAACGGGTCCCGCTGGGGCATCCCAGCCGGCACTACCTTGTCGGTGGGCAGGATCACCACCAGAGGCACGGTGCGGTTTAGGGTCTGGGACATAAAGGTCACTTGAAACACTGCCATAGTAAAACTCCTTTCTGGCCGCGGCGCGTCAGGCCATGCGGCTGCGGAACGCCTGCAAATTCACGGTTTTTCCGGTGAGACGGCTCTCTTCGGCAGCCAGGGCCATCAGGTGACTCTCCAGGCTCATCTCCGCGGAGGAGCGCTGGAAGGCGCCGTCGGTCTCCACAGTGCGCAGGAAGCCCTCCATCAGTCCCGTGTCGCTGCCGGAGTGGCCGCTCTTGGGCGTCTTGATGGTGATTTCCTCCCGGTTGCCGGTGAGGAAGTCCCAGAGGGTGATCTGGTTCTTTTCCATGTCGCCCAAAATCTGCCCCCGGGTTCCCATCAGATTGATGGTCCGGCTGCAGTGATAGGTGAAGGCGCACATGGTAAAGCTGGCTGTGACGCCGCCTTCAAAGAGCAGATTGACCACCTGGTGGTCCACCACGTCGTTGTCGCAGCGGTACACGCACCGACCGTAGGGCCCGGTGCGCAGCGCCTCGGCCACGGCCTCCGCCGTGCCGTCCAGCGCCACCACCCGGCGGAAGCCGGGGGCAATGCCGCCGTCCTCTTCATAGATTTTCCCGCAGAAGTAGGGGCAGTCTCCGGTGTGGGGGCAGCCGTCATAGCACCGCTCGGTGCTGCCCGGCGGCGCGTTCTCCGGGCGGAAGTGGGTCAGGGAGCCATAGCTGGAGACGCTCTGGCAGTGCTTGCCCACCAGCCACAGAAGGATGTCCATATCGTGGCAGGATTTTTGCAGAATCATCGGGCTGCTCTCCCGGCTGTTGCGCCAGTTGCCTCGGACAAAGCTGTGGGCCTGGTGCCAGAAGGCCACGCCCTCGATGTGCTGCACCGCCATCAGCTGACCGATGCGGCCCTGATCCAGCAGTTCCTTGATCTTGGTGAAGAACGGGGAATAGCGCAGCACATGGCAGATGGTCAGCGTCTTGCCGGAGGCCTTGGCGGCTTCGGCCAGACGGATGCACTGGTCGGCCTCGGGGTGCATGGGCTTTTCACACAAGACGTGGTAGCCCAGCTTCAGCGCCGCCTCTGCCGGCTCCACATGGTAGCGGTCCTGGGTGCAGACCATGGCGCAGTCAGCGATTTTGCCCAGGGCCAGCAGCGGCCGCCAGTCGGCAAAGCACCGCTCCGGTGGAATTTTGTGGCTCCGGGCCATGGCGGTGCGGCGGGCCTCATCCGGCTCCGCCACCGCCACCACCCGGAAGCGCTGGGGATATTGCAGCGCGTAGGCCGCGTAAGCATCCATGCCCCGCTGGCCCGCACCGATCAAAATGGCTGAAACCATAATTTTCTTCCTTTCTGCAACGGAGCCGCCTGAATGCCGCGGCTCCAGCCTGAACCCGGGCCTGCCGAACAAGACGGCAGGCCCGGACAGCGTGTCGAAAAAGTATTTTCGCCCCGCTGTCCCCCGTTTTTGCAACTTCAAAAAGCTGCAAAAACGACCTGATTGAACGTGCATGGGGCCCTTCGCCCCCCCGCACACACCCCCCGCTACTCTATCGCGGTGGATTTTAGCGTAGTTTTTTTACAGTTTGCCCGGGCCTGCCGCACAAGGCGGCAGGCCCGGAAATACTTGTTTTGGCCCCGCCGGTCAGCGCAGAATCGCCTTCGCAAAGCTCTCGCCGGGCGTCTCATAGGTGACGCCCAGCAGCTCACAGACCGTGGCGGCCAGATCGGCAAACGTGGAGCGGGTTCCCAGGTTCACCGGCTCGATGCCCTGGCCCAGGGCCAGCAGCGGGACATACTCGCGGGTATGGTCGGTGGACTGATCCGAGGGGTCGCAGCCGTGGTCCGCGGTGATAAAGACCATGTCCTCCGGCCCCAGCTTCTGGAGGAAGTCCGGCAGCCACCGGTCAAACTCCGCCACAGCGGCGGCATAGCCGTCGGGGTCCTGCCGGTGGCCGTAGAGCATATCGAAATCCACCAGGTTCACAAAGCACAGGCCTTGGAAGTCCCGGTCCGCCAGCGCCAGGGTCTTGGCAAGGCCGTCGGTATTGCCCCGGGTGGGGATGGACTCGGTGATGCCGCTGCCGGCAAAGATGTCGTTGATCTTTCCCACGCCGATGGCGGCCTGTCCCTGCTCGGAAATGGCGTTGAGCATGGTGCGGGGCGGGATCAGGGAGAAGTCATGGCGGTTGGTGGTGCGGTGGAAGGGCCACTCCCCTTCAAAGGGCCGGGCAATGACGCGGCCCACGCCGTGCTTGCCCTGGAGGATTTTCCGGGCGGCGCGGCAGTATTCATAGAGCTGCTCCGGGGGCACCAGGGATTCGTGGGCAGCGATCTGGAAGACGGAGTCAGCCGAGGTATAGACGATGAGCTTTCCGGTTTTCAGATGCTCCTCGCCGTAGTCCTTGATGACCTCCGTGCCGGAATAGGGCTTGTTGCACAGCACGCCACGGCCCGTGGCCTGGGTGAAGGCATCCAGCACCTCGGCGGGGAAGCCGTTGGGGTAAGTGGGCAGCGGGGTGGGAGAGACGACGCCCGCCAGCTCCCAGTGACCGATGGTGGTGTCCTTTCCCCGGGAGCGCTCCTGGAGCCGGGCCAGCGCGGCAGTGGGCTTGTCCGTCCGAGGCAGGTAATCCACCCCGTCCAGGTTGCCGATGCCGGCCTCCAGCAGGTGCGGGATGGCAAAGCCCTTGCCCGCCGAGACGGAGCGGAGGGTGTTGGCACCCACGTCGCCGAAGTCCGCGGCGTCCGGCTCAGCGCCGATGCCCAGGGAATCCAGCACGATAATAAAGATGCGTTTCATCAGGCCGCCTCCTTATACCATGGTGGCTGCTTCCAGCGCCACCTTCATCATATTGGTAAAGCAGGTCTGGCGCTCCTCGGGTGTGGTGATCTCCGGGCTCACAAAGCTGTCGGAAATCGTCAAAAGGCAGGCCGCCTCCTTGCCCAGCACGTTGGCGTTGTGGAACAGGGCAAAGCTCTCCATCTCCACGGCCACGCAGTTGCGCTCATCCCGGAGCTTTTCCCAGTAAGTAGGCTTTTCGCCGCTCTCTTGGCGGTAAAACACGTCCGCAGAGTGGACATTGCCTTCTGCCAGGGGGATACCCAGCTTGCCGGCGGCCTGGCGCAGCCGGTCGTTGAGGGCGGCGCTGGGATAGGTGATATCTCCCTCATAGCCGGACATCACCTTGGCAAAGGTGGATTCGCTGACCGCGCCCTGGGCCAACACCACGTCATAGAGCTTGACGGCGGGGTCATAGCTGCCGGCGCTGCCGATTCGGATGATCCGGTCCACATCGTAGTGGGAGAAGAGTTCGTAGGAATAGATGCCGATGCTGGGGATGCCCATGCCGTGGCCCATCACTGAGACCGGTACGCCGTGGTATGTACCGGTAAAGCCCAGCATACCCCGGACGGAGTTGACCAGCTGGGGATTTTCCAAAAAGGTCTCCGCGATAAACTTGGCCCGGAGGGGATCTCCCGGCATCAGGACGGTTTTGGCAAATTGGCCGACGGCTGCTTCATTGTGGGGGGTAGACATAGATAAAACCTCCTTTTCTGTGGGGACCCGGCTCTGAAAGCCCGGTCCGTTGCAAGACTAACTTTTACCCAGGGTCCACTGGCCGCGGGCCAGGGCCTCCAGCGCTTCTACATTGAGGATTTGATAGCCGTAGTCGGTTTTGGCCAGAAGGTGCATCCGGCACATGGCGTAGATGACGCGCTGCAGATGGCGATAGCTGGAATCGAGCATTTTCGCCGTCTCCTGCATACTCAGCTCGAAGCGGTCTCCCCGCCGGACCCGCAGCATAAAGGCCGCCAACCGAAGCTCCAGCGGCTCCAGCAGGGTGTGTTCACTTTTGGACGCCAACCGCTGCGCCAGTACCTGGGCCACATGGCGCACAAAGGTCAGGTCGCTGCGCAGGGCAGCGCCGTAGCGCTCCAGGGAGATTCCCAGGCACAGGCAGTCTGTCAGCGCCACCACATTGCCCACGCAGGGAATGCCCCAGAGGGCATCGGTCTCCCCAAGAATCTCCAGGGAGTTGAAATACTGCTGACAGTGCGTCTTTCCGCTGACGGTATACTGAAACACCTTGACACTGCCGGAGAGCAGCAGATACAGCCGCGCCGCTACGGCGCCCTGGTACATCAGATATTCCTTTTTTTCAAATTGATACAGCTCACCCATGGCTGCGAGATCCTGGGAAAACAGGGTTTCCAGGCCGTAGGCTTCGATGGCCCGCCGCACCTGGGCGGGATCGTGAATCTGTCGCATGGGGCACCTCTTCCAACTATGCCGCGGCAGGCGAAGGGTAATCGGGTATGGATATAGTATAACACACATCCTCCAAACGCCATAGGACATAAGTCACAAAATCAAAAAGTAAATTTCAGCACGTTTCGAAGGGACAAGTACGACATATGTCATAGGCGGAGCGGCGAAATCCCGGTATAATAGATTTGAATCCCCATCCAAACCCCATGTTTATTTCCAATAAGGAGGCACCTTCCATGCTGGCATATACCCACGGAGAAGCATTTCATCTGAAAATCAACCAAGGCGATATCGGCGCTTACGTCATCCTGCCCGGAGATCCAGGCCGGTGTGAGAAGATCGCGGCGCTGTTTGACGCGCCCCGGCTGGTGGCGTCCAACCGGGAATACACCATTTACACCGGCACGCTCCTGGGCACGCCCGTGAGCGTGTGCAGCACCGGCATCGGCGGCCCCAGCGCCGCCATCGCCCTGGAGGAGTGCGTCCAGTGCGGCGCCCACACCTTCATCCGGGTGGGCACCAGCGGCGGGATGCAGCCGGAGGTCCTGGGCGGCGACCTGGTGGTGGCCACCGGCGCCGTTCGCCTGGACGGCACCAGCCGCGAGTACGCGCCCCTGGAGTATCCCGCCGTGGCTGACATCGACGTGGTCAACGCCCTGCGCCAGGCGGCCAAGGCCGGCGGCTGGCGCTTCCACACCGGCGTGGTCCAGTGCAAGGACAGCTTCTACGGCCAGCACGACCCGGACTCCATGCCTGTTGGGCCCTGGCTCAAGGACAAGTGGGAGGCCTGGCTCCGCTGCGGCGCCCTGACCAGCGAAATGGAGAGCGCTACGCTCTTTATCGTCGGCGCGGTGCGCCGCGTCCGGGTAGGCAGCGTGCTGGCGGTGCTGGGCAACCAGACCCGCCGGGCCATGGGCCTGGAGGACATCCAGGTCCACGATTCCAGCCGCGCAATCTCCGTCGCTGTGGAGGCCCTGAAGCTGCTCATCGTCCAGGACAGCGCCAACGCCTGACCGTCGAAAGGAGAACGCCGTGAAGCGCACCGACATCGTCATGACCGAGAAGCTCCGCGCCTTCCTGGCCTTTGACCTGGGCCACATGGACGAGCGCCTGTTCCCCCACCGCCTGGCAGACCTCCGCTACAGCGACGACCCCGACCTTTTACTGGACCTCTACTACCCCCAAGAGCCCCGGGAGACGTACCCGGTCTTCCTGCTGGTCTTCGGCGGCGGCTGGGTCAGCGGCTTTCGCCGCTCCAAATACGTGGAGGCCATGCTGGCGCCCCTGCGGTTCGGCTACGCCTGCGCCGTGGCCCAGTACACCCTGGCTCTGGACGACGTCTTCCCCCGTCCCATCTCAGACCTGAAGCGGGCCGTCCACTTCCTCCACACCCACGCCCGAGAGCTGCATCTGGACACCAGCCGCCTGACGCTCTGGGGAGAGTCCGCCGGCGGGCACCTGGCCCTGGAAACGGCCCTGCTGCCGGATGCGGCCCTGGGCCTGGAGGGGCTTTCCACGGCGGTCTCCAGCCTGGTGATCTTCTACCCCGTCACCGATGTGGACACGCTCAACGACCAGGCCCGCCGGTGCGGCTTTGCCGAATCGCCTCTGGCAGCCGATTCCGTCCTGGGTCTCTTCCTGGGACCCCGCTGGCAGGACGCGGAAACCCGCCGCCTGGCCAGTCCCGTCCACTTTCTCCGCCCGGATATGCCGCGGCTCTGGCTCCAGCACGGCGATCAGGACACCCTGGTGCCGTACCTCCAATCCGAGGAGCTGGCCCGGGCCATGGAGGCCCGGTGCCCCGCGGTGCCGCTGCACTATGAATGCGCGCCCGGGCTGGTCCACACCGATCCCTGGTTCTTCACCGATGCAAATCTCCGCCGTATGTTCCGCTTCCTGGAGGAAACGCCATGAATTTTGAAACGTATTACGAGAAGACCTATGCTGCCTGGCTGGGCAAGCTGATCGGCATCCGCCTGGGCGCGCCGGTGGAGGGCTGGACGGCGGCGGAGATTCGCGAGACCTACGGCCACATCACCGGCTACCCGGTGGACTACGGCGTCTTCGCCGCCGACGATGACGCCAACGGCCCTCTCTTCTTCGTCCGCAGCCTGCTCACCGCCGACGACCCCAGCGTGGAGCAGATGGCCGACACCCTGGCCGGCTATATTGCGGACGGCCACGGCTTTTTCTGGTGGGGCGGCATCGGCGTGTCCACCGAGGACACGGCCTACCACAACCTGCGCCGGGGCATCCCCGCGCCCCGCAGCGGCAGCGCCGCAGTCAACGGCATCGCCCTGGCCGAGCAGATCGGCGGGCAGATTTTCAGCGACTGCTGGGGCTATGTGAGCGCCGGCGATCCGGCTCTGGCGGCCCGGCTGGCCGGGCGGATGAGCAGCGTGACCCACGACGGCGACGGCATCCACGGCGGCGTCTTCGTGGCGGCGGCCATCGCCCTGGCCTACACCTGCCGCGACATCCGAGAGGTCCTCCGCCGCGCGCTTTCATATATCCCAGCCGAGAGCGGCTACGCCCGCTGCGTGCGGGACGTGACGGCCCTGTGGGAACAGGGGCTTTCCTGGGAGGCATGCCTTTCCACGGTGCTGGAGCGGTACGATTACGGCAAATACCCCGGCGTGTGCCATATCATCCCCAACACCGCCATTATGATCGCCGCCATGCTCTACGGCCGGCAGGACTTTTTGAAGACCCTCTGTCTTTTGTGCGAGGCCGGCTGGGATACCGACTGCACCTTGGGCAACGTGGGCTCCATCCTGGGGGCGCTGGTGGGGCTGGAGGGCATTCCGCCGCATCTGATCGAGCCGCTGGAGGACCGCATTCTGGCCAGCTCCTGTATGGGCTCTCTGAATTTGGACACCATCAGCGGCAGCGCCCTGCGCTTTGCCAGGCTGGGGGCCAGATTGGCCGGCATGGAGGTTCCCCCGGCCTATCTGGCGCCGGGCTGGCGCTTCCGCGTCCCCTACGGCACCCAGGGCTTCGCAGCCCGTCCCAACCGATACTGCGAACTCAAGCCTCTGGTGCGGGACGGGGCGCTCCAGATCATCGTCAACCAGGCATTTCCCCACCAAACGGGGCGAGTATTTCACAAGACGTACTTCACTCCCGGCGAAGTCTACGACGCCCGCTACCAGCCCAGCTTTTCTCCCACCGTCTACCCCGGCGCGACCCTGACCTTCACCCTCAGCGGCCCGGAAAACCTGCTGCTGCGGCTCTACGCCCAGGAGGTGGACGGCCCCCGCCACACAGGCCCGGCCTTCGCCCTGACCGCCGAGCCCCGGGACTATGCGCTGACCATCCCCGATGACCGCGGCAACGCCGTCATCGGAGAGATCGGCCTGCTGGTGGAGGCCACGGAGCGGATGAGCCGTCAGCGCTTCACGCTCCACGCCGTCACCACCGACGGCCGCGTCCGCCAGCAGATTCACTGGCCCGGCGTCCCGCTGGAGGACTGGGGGCTGGACTTCGGCGGCAGTCCCTGGCGGACCATCCGCGGCTGCACCACATATGCCGCCGGCGCCGCCATCACCCCCGGGGGGCTGGAAATTCGGGACGACTTTGTGATCTTCTCCGACGCCGCGGCGTCTCTCCAGCGCGCGGAGGTGACGGCGCAGCTTCAATGGGACAGCGATGGGCCCGGCGGCGTGGAGGTGCGCTTCCACATCCGCTCCGCGGTTTCCTACTTTTCACTGCGCTTTGACCGCGACGGCTGCTGGTTCTGCCGGCGCACCGGACTTCGGCATCAGGAAGCCGTCTCGCTGCCCCCGGTGCGCTTTGCGGAAAATGGCAAATTGAGATTGACTTTTTGTCGAAAAAATGGTTCAATGTGTATATATCTCCCCGATGTATGCCTCCCACTCCCCCCGATTCCCCAGCACGAGGCCTACGGCGCTTTTGGTCTGGCAGCCGACGGCTGTGCCCGTCTGCTGGTACTCAGGACAGAGCTGGAGTGTGATCGCCCCTCCAGTTTTGATCATATTTTCTGATTTCTATTTTAGGAGGAGTCACAATGAAAAAATGGATCGCGTTGCTGCTGGCACTGGTGCTGGCTCTGGGCCTGATGGCCTGCGCCAGTTCGGACGGCAGTAAGGACACCACCGGCAACGAAACCACCACCGGAGAAGAGACCACCGGCGGCGAGGAAGCTGCCAGCGGCGAAGTGACCAAGATTGCCCTGCTGCTGCCCTACACCGGCGACCAGTCCTACTTCGACGTCACCGCCCGCGGCCTGGATCTGCTGGAAGAGAAGTACGGTGATGCTGTGGAGTGCAACCTGATTGAGATGGGCACCGACGCCGCCGGCTGGGAGACCGCCAACCGCCAGGCTGCCGCTGCCGGCTACGACATCATCATCTCGGGCAACTTCGAGTACGAAGGCGCCATGCTGACCGTGGCTGACGACTATCCCGAAGTGAAGTTCCTGAACTTTGACTATTCCGACGCTGCCCTTAACTCCAAGCCCAACGTCTACGCCCTGACCTATGCCGCCCATGAGGGTGCGTATCTGGCTGGTGTCGTGGCGGCGGTCAAGTCCCAGAGCGGCGTCATCGGCGTCGTGGGCGGCATGGAGCTGGACGGCATCAAGCAGTTCATGGTCGGCTATATGCAGGGCGCTCTGGACACCAACCCCGACATCCAGATCCTCACCGGCTTCGTGGGCAACTTCGCTGACACCGGCGTCGCCAAGGAGCTGGCCAGCAACATGATCGCCCAGGGCGCCGACGTGGTCTACCACGCTGCCGGCGGCGCCGGCAACGGCGTGTTTGAGGCCGTCTCCGAGAACGAGGGCGTGTGGGCCATCGGCGTGGACACCGACCAGTACGTCTCCCTGTCCGGCAAGCCCGAGCTGGCCGAGACCATCCTCACCTCCGACCTCAAGAACTGTGACCAGGCTGTTCTGGCCGGCGTCACCGCCATCATGGACGGCACCGCCCCCTTCGGCACCCAGGTGGTGCTGACCCTCAAGGACAAGGGCGTCGGCCTGGCCGAGAACGAATACTACCTCGCCAACATGACCGAGGACGAGCTGGCTGTGGTGGAAGCGGCCAAGGAGAAGATCATCTCCGGCGAGATCGTCGTCGATGACCAGCTGCAGGACAATACCCTGTTTGACAGCTACATCGCAAAGCTCAACTAATCCTTCTGTACGGTTCAGCCATACGCATACCATCCCCCGCGGCGTATGGCTGAACTTTTTTTACCTGTAACTGGCGTATGACAACAAGATTGGAGGCGAGGTGATGGTATGGGAGAAACCATCTTAAAACTAGAAAACATTACCAAGATCTATCCCAACGGAACAGTAGCCAACAAGAACATCAACATTGAGCTGGAAAAGGGCGAGATTCACTCCATCGTCGGCGAAAACGGCGCGGGCAAATCCACCCTGATGAAGATCATCTTTGCCATCGAGCAGCAGACCTCCGGCAAAATCTACTATAAGGGCCAAGAGGTCCACTTCCAGGGTTCCATGGATGCCATTGAAAATGGCATCGGCATGGTGCACCAGCACTTTATGCTGATCCCTTCCTTTACGGTGGCCCAGAACATCGTCCTGGGCTCTGAACCGCGGAAGGCCGCGTTTATCGACATGAAGGAGGCAGTGCGTCGGACGCAGGAACTGGCGCACAAGTACCACTTCGACATTGACGTGACGGAAAAGGTGGAAAACCTCACCGTCGGCGCCAAGCAGAAGGTGGAAATTCTCAAAACCCTTTACCGCAACGCCGAAGTCATCATCCTGGACGAGCCCACCGCCGTGCTGACACCTCAGGAAACGGAGGCGCTCTTTGCGCAGCTCAAAACCTTTAAGGAAATTGGCCACACCATCGTCTTCATCTCCCACAAGCTGGGCGAAGTCAAGCAAATCAGCGACCGGGTCACGGTCATCCGCAACGGCGAAACCAAGGGCACCTATGCCGCTGCCGACGTCACCATCGACAAGCTCACCGAGCTGATCATCGGCTCCAAGCTGGAGAGTTCCTACGACGGCCTGAAAAAGCCTGTGGAGAACCCCCAGCTGATTCTGGACGTCCGTGGCCTCAGCTACAGCGAGAGCGGTGTCTCCAAGGTGAAGAACATGAACTTTTCCATCCGGGGCGGCGAGATTCTCGGCATCGCCGGCGTCCAGGGCAACGGCCAGGAACAGCTGATTCGCGCCATTACCGGCATGATCCACTTCCAGGATGGCTCCGTCAAGCTGGCCGGCCAGCCCATTGAGCGGCTCAATATCCTCAAAAAGCGGGAAGCGGGCATGAGCTATATCCCGGAGGACCGCATGGTGGACGGCTGCGCCGCCCAGGCCAGCATCCAGGACAACCTGATCTCCACCTATTACCGCAGCCGCGACTACTCCGGCGCCGTGTTCCTCAAGGCCAAGGCCATCCAGGCCAAATCCGCCCAGCTGGTGGAGCGCTTCAGCGTCAAGACGCGCTCACCCAAGGAGAAGGTCAGCTCCCTCTCCGGCGGCAACATTCAGAAGGTGGTCGTGGCCCGGGAGTGGAATACCCAGCCCAAGCTGATGATCGCCGAGCAGCCCACCCGCGGCATCGACGTGGGCAGTGCCAACTATATCCACCATCAGCTGATCGATATGCGCAACAACGGCGCCGCCATTTTGCTGGTCAGCGCCGACCTCAACGAGGTGATGATGCTCTCAGACCGTCTGATCGTCATGTATGAGGGCGAGATCGCCGCCTATTTTGACTCCCTCCACGGCGTCACCGAGAGCCAGTTGGGCCTCTATATGCTGGGTGTGGAACACCAGAGCGAAGCGGAAATCAAGGGGGCGTGCTACGATGCTTAAAATAGAAAACCGCAAAATCAGACTCACGGACGACGGCCCCTTCGAGGCGCTTCGGATTCTGGCATCCATTTTTATCGCCCTGTGCGCCACGTTTATCGTGCTGTGTCTGGTATCCCAGACCCCGGTGGATGACTTTGTGGCCCTGCTGACACTGCCGCTGGAAAATTCCTTCAACTTCGGCTATGTGCTGGTAAAGATGGTGCCCCTGACCTTCGCAGGCCTGGCCACCTTGCTCTATTTCCGCACCGGCCTCTTCAACCTCAGCACAGAGGGTATCTTCTACATCTGCGGTGTGGCATGCACCTATTTTGCTGTCTCGGAAGCCAGGCTAACCGGCAACGGCTTCATTGATTCGGCCATCTGCATCATCGGCTCCGGCCTGGCCGGCGGCATCATCGCGCTGCTGCCCGGCTTCCTCAAGGCCAAGTTCCAGGCCAACGAGCTGGTCATCTCTCTGATGCTCAACAGCATCCTCTTCGGAATCGGCTTCTGGATCATCAAAAACTTCCTGGCCATTTCCGGTGTCACCGGCCAAAGCTCGGCTCCCTTCGTGGAATCGGCCAAGCTGTCGATTATCATTCCCAAGACCCAGGTCCACAGCGGCATTATCATCATGCTCTTCATGGTGGCCCTGGTGTACATCCTGCTCTTTAGAACCAAGCTGGGCTATTCCATCCGCATGACCGGCCTCAACCGGAATTTCGCCAAGTACTCCGGCATGAGCGCCTTCAGCCTCTTCCTCACAGTCCACTTCCTGGCCGGCTTCCTGGGCGGCATGGGCTCCGCCGTGGAGCTTCTCGGTATGTACCGCAGCTTCACCTGGTCGCAGCTGCCCGGCCTGGGCTTCACCGGCGCGCTGATGTCCATGCTGGGCAAGGACCATCCCATCGGCGTTATGGTCGGCGCCTTCGGCATCAGCTATCTCCGGGCCAGCGCCCAGCTGTTGGCCAACAGCTCTCCGGTCATCGACATCAAGATGGTCTCTGTGGTGGAAGTCATTCTCACGCTGCTCATCTCCTCGCAGTACTTCCTCCGCAAGTGGAGAGAAAAGCAGCTTTTGAAGGAGGAACAGCAACATGGATAATATCTTTGCCTCATTCTTCACCGCCAGTTTCATCGCCCTGGTCATCCGCGTGGGCACGCCGCTGCTGTTCGCCTCCATGTCCGCCTACTCCGCCGACATCGCCGGCATTCCCAACATCGCCGTGGAAGGCATCATGATCTTCGGTGCGCTCTTCGGCGTCTACTTCAGCGCCATCTCCGGCAGCGCCTGGGTGGGCCTTCTGGGTGTCATCGGCGTTGGCGTGCTGTGCGCCCTGCTCATCGCCTTCTTCACCATGAAGATGCGGGCCAACCCCATTATGGTGGGCATCGCGCTGAACCTCTTCGCAGCGGACTTCAGCATCTGGCTGCTGCTGGTGTGGACCGGCTCCAAAGGCACCACCGCCAGCCTCCCCTCCAAGGTGCTTCCCACCCTGGAGATCCCCGGCATCAAAGATATCCCCGTTCTGGGCACCATCCTCTCGGGCCACTATTTCCTCACGTATGTCTGCATTCTCCTGGCCATTTTGCTGGCGATCCTGGTGTACAAGACGCCCTTTGGACTGCGGATGAAGGCCTGCGGCCTGGACGCCTATGCCGCCCAGTCGGTAGGTATCAAGGTGAACCGCGTGCGCCTCATCGCCATCATCATGTCCGGTATCCTGGCAGCTCTGGGCGGCGCGTTCCTCTCCATGGGCTACCTCTCCATCTTCTCCAACAACATGACCGCCTCCCGCGGCTGGATCGGCATTGCCGCCAACGCCGTGGGCCAGGGCAATCTGCTGGTGGTAGTGCTGACCACCGTGGTCTTTGCCATCGCCCAGGGCGTGGTGAGCCAGCTGGCGCTGACGGCCCTGCCCTCGGAACTCATCAACACCATCCCCTATATCTGCGTGCTGCTGGGCCTCATATTCCTCTCGGTCAAGGAGTACAGAAAGGCCAAGGCTCGATAATATGGCACCGCGGAAATTGCTCATCGATTGCGACCCAGGCCACGATGACATTCTGGCCATTCTCAACTGCCTGGCCCATCCCGAGGCCTTCGAGGTTCTGGGCTATACCACCGTCTGCGGCAATCAGCTGGTGGAACTGGTGACGCGGAACCTCTGCGGCGTCCTGACGTATCTGGGCGTCCCCGGGGCCGTGGCCCAAGGCTACGACGCCCCCATGGTTCTCCCGCCGGACCCCCAGCCCGAGGCCCACGGCGTCACCGGGCTGGACGGTCCGAGCCTGCCGGAGCCGACGGTGCATCCCCTCCAGGTCCATGCGCTGGACTTCCTGCGTGATACCCTTTTGGCCCACGACCGGGTGACGGTGGTGGCGCTGGCGCCGCTCACCAACCTGGCCATGCTGCTGAAAACCTACCCCGCCGTCAAGGATCACATCGACTGCATCACCCTGATGGGCGGCAGCCGGGGCGGCGGCAACATCCTGCCTCGGGCCGAGTTCAACCTCTACGCCGACCCCCACGCGGCCAAGGTGGTCTTCGAGTCCGGCGTGCCCATTGTAATGAGCGACATCGAAATCTGCCAGGCCTGCGCCACGCCCCATACCTGGATCGACAGTCTCCGCGGGCAAGGCCGCGTGCAGGATCTGGCCCATGACATTCTGCAATTCTTCAGCCTCTGGGGCCGCCGCCACGGACAAAATACTTCTCCCATCTTCGACCTGGTGCCGGTGATGCATATGCTGCATCCGGAACTCTTCGAGACTGCGCCGGTCCGGGTGCAGATCGAGACAGAGGGCCGTCTGACCCGAGGCATGACCATCGTGGACAGCGTGGACGATCCCCAAACCGCCAATGTCACGCTGCTCAAGAGCTGCCGCGATCCCGCGGCCTACAACCGCTTCCTGGCGGAAAACCTGGCGCTGCTGAATCGGCGTCTCTTCCCTGAGGCCTGAGGGCCGGGAGGTATCCATGGACAAGCTGGAACACTGCAAAGCAGAAATCTCCCGGGCCGTCACGGCCCGGGAAGCGGAGATCACAGCCCTGGGCGATGCGCTCTTCCGCACGCCGGAACTGGGCTTTAAAGAGCATAAAACCCGCGCCCTGCTGCTGGACTACCTGGCCCGCCAGGGCCTTAAGCCAGACCGGGAATACGCTGTCACCGGCTTCTCCGTCACCCTGGGCCACGGCAAGCCCCATATCGCCCTGCTGGCGGAGCTGGATGCCATCCCCACCCTGGGCCATCCCCAGGCCGATCTCGGGGATCAGTCCGCCGCCCACAGCTGCGGCCACAGCACGCAGTGCGCCATTGCCGTCAACGCGCTGCTGGCCCTGCGGGATTCCGGTGCGCTGGATCAGGGCGGCACTGTAACGCTCTTTTTTACGCCCGCGGAAGAATATACAGACCTCCCCTATCGGGCATCCCTCCAGTCTCAGGGGAAAATCCGCTACCGCTCCGGCAAACTCCAAATGCTGGCCGACGGTGTGCTGGACGGGGTGGATGTGTGCCTGCACCTCCACGCCATGGGGCCGTCCCCCTACCGCTTCTCCGTGGATTCTCAGCTGGCGGGCTTCGTCTACAAGAAATTTATCTTCCAGGGCGTGGCCGCCCACGCGGCGGCAGGCCCGCATCTAGGCGTCAATGCCCTCAATGCCTTCGCCCTCTTCCAGTGCGCTGCCGGTATGCTGCGGGAGACCTTTGTAGACGAGGATAAAAACCGCTTCCATGGCATCGTCACGGAGGGCGGTCAGACCATCAACTCCATCCCCAACCAAGTCGTCTACGAGAGCTACGTCCGTTCCTTCGACCTACTAAAGCTCCAGTCCCTGAGTCAGCGGCTGACTGACGCCGCCGTCCACTGCGCCAAAGCGCTGGGCGGCGACTGCCAGGTGGAGGATGTACCGGGCTATCTGCCCTTTGTCCAGTGCCACGCCCTGAGCCAAGTGGCACGGGCCAATATGCACCGCTTTGCGTCGGATGCCGAAATCATCGACAATGAGCGCAGTCCCGCCGCCGGGGACATCGGAGATGTCTCCGTTTTCTATCCGGCCATTCAGTTCGGCTACGGCGGCTTCGCCGGCATCATCCATGGCAAGACCATGGCCATCGAAGACCCCCACCGCATCTACAACGAAGCGGCGCAGGTGCTGGCCATGACTGCGGCAGACCTGCTGGCCGATCCGGCATTGGTACAGGAAATCACCGCAAAGTTCCGTCCCGCCATGACCCCGGCAGCGTATTTTCGTTATCTGGACGGCACATCGCCGTCCCAAACCGCGGATTAGCAAAGGAGAATCGATATGGCTATTACTGTTCCCGTATGGGTCGTACAAAGTGTTCTGGCGGGCAGGAGCCCCGTCACCTACCACGGCTTTTTGGAGGACCTGTCCGCTGCCGCCGGCATGACGCTCCAGGAAGTCTCCGCTGAGGCCTACCAGGCCGCGCCCTACGGCCTGATTCTGGTGGCCACCGGCGGCAGCGAGGAGATGTGCCGCACCGTGCTGGACCAGGGCGTCGATCACCCGGTGTACCTGCTCACCTATGGCGACGGCAACTCCCTGGCCGCCTCCATGGAAATCCTCGCGTATCTGCGCCAGAAGGGCATGGCCGGTGAAATCATTCACGGCAGCCTGGAGTCTGTGGCAAAGCGAGTCTCGGCCATCGTCCGGGTTGCCGCCGCCAAGGAGGCTCTCAAGGGTCTGCGGCTGGGTGTGGTTGGAAAGCCCTCCAACTGGCTGATCGCCAGCACCTATGACGCAGAGGCCGTGCAAAAAGCCATCGGCGCCGAGATCGTGGAGGTGTCCATGGACGAGCTGCAGGCGGAGGTCCAGAAAAACACCTACGAGCCCAACGTGTGGACCGAAAATCTTCTCTCCAAGGGCTATGACGCCAAGGAGATGGAGCGGGCCCTGGCTGTCTACGGCGCGCTCAAGCGCATTGCCCAGCGCTACAAGCTGGGCGGCATGACGGTCCGCTGCTTCGACCTGATCGGCCCCTTCTCCACCACCGGCTGTCTCGCCCTGGCCATTCTCAACGCCGAGGGTATCTATGCCGGCTGCGAAGGCGACGTGCCGGCGCTGCTCTCCATGGCCATTCTGGGCGCCGTCTCCGGCGAGCCGGTGTTCCAGTGTAACCCCAGCCGCATTGAAGGCGACGAAATTGTCTTCGCCCACTGCACGCTGCCGATGAATATGCCCACGAACTACTCGCTGATGACCCACTTCGAGTCCAACCTGGGCGTGGCGCTCCGCGGCACGTTGCCCGAGGAACCCGTCACGCTCTTCAAGACCTCCGGCGATCTCCGCCGCTATCACGCCGAGGCCAGCCGGATCATGCAGAACCTGGACGAATGCACCCTGTGCCGCACGCAGATTCGCATGAAGATTACCGATCCTTCCTACTTCTTCACCAGAGCCATTCAGAACCACCATTTGATTGCCATGGGCGACCACGTGGATGCGCTGAATCTCTTCTTTGCCAGCATCGGCGCCCAAGCCGTGTGATCCGTCTCAAACGCCAACAGGGGCAGCTCTTTTAGAGCTGCCCCTGTTGGCTCAGACTGTCAAAAAAGCAACGCTTTTTTGACAAAGGGGACTGCACCCCAAAAGGTTCTCGGTTTTCTTCGAAAAGCTGTCGAACCTTTTGGGGTGTAAAGTGCGATTTCCGATGCGCATGTCCCCGGAAATCGCGATTATAATTTTATGTGCTTATCGGCTTAACTCAGCAACCACCCCAAAAATAGAATCTATCCAATT
>NBJMC04202__coassemble_1297_pt1 | contig 43369 bp, 36 predicted proteins | sample NBJMC04202__metabat2_high_PE_003 | metagenome-assembled genome bin NBJMC04202
CGGCGCCGGTGCCCATGTCCTTGGCGGAGACGTTCACGATGCCGTTGGCGTCGATGTCGAAGGTGACTTCGATCTGCGGCACGCCGCGAGGCGCGGGAGCGATGCCGGTCAGCTGGAAGCGGCCCAGAGTCTTGTTATAAGCGGCCATCTCCCGCTCACCCTGGAGGACGTGGACCTCGACGGAGGTCTGGCCGTCAGCGGCGGTGGAGAAGATCTGGCTCTTCTTGGTGGGGATGGTGGTGTTGCGGTCGATCAGGCGGGTGAACACGCCGCCCATGGTCTCAATGCCCAGAGACAGCGGAGTCACGTCCAGCAGCAGCAGGCCCTTGACGTCGCCGCCCAGCACGCCGCCCTGGATGGCAGCGCCCACGGCCACGCACTCGTCGGGGTTGATGCCCTTGAAGCCTTCCTTGCCGGTCATCTTCTTGACGGCTTCCTGCACGGCGGGAATTCTTGTGGAGCCGCCCACCAGCAGCACCTTGGAGATGTCGCCCGCGGTGAGGCCGGCGTCGGACATGGCCTGGCGCACAGGCTCCATGGTGGCGTCCACCAGGTGTGCCGTCAGCTCATTGAACTTGGCACGGGTCAGGGTGACGTCCAGGTGCTTGGGGCCGGTGGCGTCGGCGGTGATATAGGGCAGGTTGATGTTGGAAGAGGTCACGCCGGACAGCTCGATCTTGGCCTTCTCGGCGGCCTCCTTGAGGCGCTGCATGGCGACCTTGTCGTTGCTCAGGTCGATGCCCTCGCTCTTCTTGAACTCGCTGACCAGGTACTTGATGATGCACTCATCGAAGTCGTCGCCGCCCAGGTGGGTGTTGCCGGCGGTGGCCAGAACCTCGATGACGCCGTCGCCGATGTCCAGAATGGACACGTCGAAGGTGCCGCCGCCCAGGTCATAGACCATGATCTTCTGGCTCTCTTCTTTGTCCACGCCGTAAGCCAGGGCTGCGGCGGTGGGCTCGTTGATGATCCGCTTGACCTCCAGACCGGCGATCTTGCCGGCGTCCTTGGTGGCCTGACGCTGGGCGTCATTGAAGTAAGCGGGCACGGTGATGACGGCTTCGGTGACGGGGCCGCCCAGATAAGCCTCGGCGTCAGCCTTCAGCTTCTGCAGGATCATGGCCGAGATCTCCTGGGGCGTATACTTCTTGCCGTCGATGTCCACCTTATAGTCGCTGCCCATGTGGCGCTTGATGGAAGAGATGGTCCGCTCGTGGTTGGTGACGGCCTGGCGCTTGGCCACCTGGCCCACCATCCGCTCACCGGTCTTGGAGAAGGCCACCACCGAGGGGGTGGTGCGGTTGCCTTCGGCGTTGGCGATGACGACGGGCTCGCCGCCCTCCATCACGGCCACGCAGCTATTGGTTGTACCAAGGTCAATACCGATAATCTTGCTCATTGTGATTCCCTCCTGAATGGATCTATGAAAAGTAATGTTTTTACAATGTGATGTTGTTCCGGGGCTGATCTACCGCGCCTCTGGTGCGGGAACGGGGAACACCGCCGGAACTAGGATATGCTCAATTTGCCACTTTTACCATGGCGTGGCGGATGACTTTGTCGCCCATGCGGAAGCCGGTCTGGAAGACCTCGGCAATGGTGTTCTCCGCCAGGGACTCGTCGTCCACGTGCATCACGGCGTTGTGGAAGGCCGGGTCAAAGGCTTCGCCGGCGGCACCGTAGACCGTGACGTTCATGGCGTCCAGGATGGACTGGAAGCCCTGCATGGTCATTTCCACGCCCTTTTTGTAGGCTTCGTCGGCAGTCTCCTGAGCCATGGCCCGCTGGAGATTGTCAAACACCGGCAGGAACTTGCCGATGGTGTCGGCCTTGGCGTCGTTATAAAGGCTTTCGCGCTCTTTCTGGGTGCGCTTCCGGAAGTTATCGTACTCCGCAGCCAACCGGAGGAAGCTGTCGTGCTCGGCGGCCAGCTGGGCTTTGAGTTCCTCCAGCGGGTCCGGAGCAGCGGGCTCCTGGACGGCCGCTTCCTGGGCCTCCTGCTGGGGCGCTTCCTCCAGGGGTTCCTCGGGCGAAGGGGTGTTCTTGGTCTCGTCCATAGGTCAATCGTCTCCTGTATCTTGATCTTCGCTGGGGGGAAGTTCCGGTTTCTTGAACATCCGTCCCAGGTTTTCTGCAAAGTAGCTCAGCCGTGCGGTGATCTGGGCGTAATCCATGCGGGTGGGTCCCACCACGCCGATCAGGCCCTGCATCCCATCGCCGATATCGAAACGGGTCATCACCACGCTGGTGTCCCGCAATTCCTTGGCGATGTTCTCCGGCCCCACCAGGATCTGCGTCTTGGCGCTGCTCTCCAACGTCGCGGGCAGATTGGAGAGGGTGTCGGAGTCCAGGGTGGCCAGCACCTCCTGGGCCTTTTCCACGTCCCGGTATTCCGGCTGGCCCAGGAGCTTCATCTGCCCGGAGACGTACACCGGGCTGCGCTGCTGCTCCTTAAGGACGTGGGTTGTAAAGTCCACGATGACGGGCACCAAGCTGGCGGCGGGACCGGCGCTGCGGCTCACCCGGTTCAAAAGCTCCGGGGTGAAGGCCTCGGCGGGGAGGTCGGTGAGGCTGGCGTTCAGCACGGCCGAGAGGAGCTTGAGGTCCTGATCGGTGCAGCTGACCGGCAGCTTGATGAGCTTGTTCTTAATGGCCTCACTGCTGGTCATCACCACCAGAATAAAGCTGCCGGAGCCGGCGGAGAGGAGGTCGAACTGCTTCACCGTCGGCGCCCCGGCGGAGGCCGTCATGGCCACGGCGGGGAGATTGGTCATCTGACTGACCAGCTTGCTCACCTGGGAGATCACCCGGTCCGCTTCCTGAATCTTCAGCTCCATCACCTGGCCCAGACTCTGGGTCTCGTCCACGCTGAGGCGATAGTCCTGCATCAGCTCGTCCACGTAGAGCCGGTAGCCGGCGGGCGAAGGAATGCGCCCGGCGGAAGTGTGGGGCTGCTCCAGGTAGCCCATCTGGGTCAAATCCGCCATCTCATTACGGATGGTGGCCGAGGAGCAGTCCATCCCCGGCATGGCTGCCAGGATTTTGGAACCCACCGGTTCAGCGGTCTTGATATAATTGTCCACGATGGCGCGGAGGATCTTTTTTTTGCGGTCCGTCAGCTCCATGGGAAATCACCTCACGTTTTAGCACTCTTCGTTCCTGAGTGCTAAATGTAATGTACCACCGCGGCGGGAAATTGTCAATAGGCCCGTGTGAATTATTTGTGAATTCTTGCCTCTGAAAAAGCGGGGCCGGGGCAGAGGGGATTTTTTCGGCAGAGGCCGGGGGAATCTTGCCTTTTCGGGTCGAATATGGTACACTATAATATAAAATTTTACGATGCATTTTTACGGCCATTGGCCTTATCTTGGGAGGACAAACCATGAAACGACTCATCGCACTCTTGGCGGCGCTGTGCTGCCTGGCGGCGCTGCTGACGCCGGTCTGGGCTGTGCAGGATGAAGGGACCGGCGCCGATACCGGCGAGACCGGAACGGCAGCGACCGACACCGGAGACACCGCCGAAGACCCGGACGCGTCGGGGGAGGGCGGAGAGGACGCGACAGATTCCGCGGCATCGGACTCGGAGACCGACCCGGAAGCAGACCAGGCGGCAGACGCTGAGACGGACTCGGAGACGGGCTCCGATCCAGCTGCCTTGACGGAGACGGCGTTTCAATCCGTGACCATCACCTGCACGGTGGACGAATCCGGCCGGGCCTATTTCCAGGAGACCTTGGAGCTTTCCATTGTGGGGTCTGTCCAGGAGATCACCTTCACCTTCCCGGCGGAGGCCAAGAGTCCCAAGGTGGACGGATATAAGACCAAGTCGTCCACGGAAAACGGCGTCCGGGTCCTCACGGTTTCCAACGACGCCGGATTTACCGGGGTACAGACGTTCCAGCTTTCCTTCAACCAGACTGGCCTGGTGACAGCCGGGGAGGCCAGTCAGACCATCCGGCTGCCACTGCTTTCGCCCCAGGCCTATCCCATCGCGGCGGTCTCTTTTTCCGTCACCTTCCCGGAGAACTTCTCTTCTACGCCCAGCTTTGAAAGCGGCTATTATAAGGATGTCATTGAAGACATGATGACGGTCTCCACCAGCGGGGGCGTTGTCACCGGCATCACCAACAAAGGCACCGTTCTCAACGACAACGAAACGCTGACCATGTCCCTGACGCTGCCGGAGGGATACTTCTCCGGCAACTTCGGCGAGGGGATCGGCGCCATCGTACTGCTGGTGCTGTCCATCCTCTTTGCGCTGCTGGGGCTCTTCTACTGGTTCCGGCTGCTGCGGAACAAGACCCTGCGGGTCAGTGCCCGGAGCCTCCCGCCCGACGGCGTCAACCCCGGCGACCTGCCCTTCCTGCTGGCCGGCGGCGATGCGGACTTCAATATGCTGGTGAGCTATTGGGCGTCCCTGGGCTATGTGTCCTTCTTCATCAACCAGGCGGGCCATGTCATCATCCGCCGCCGGATGGAGATGGGCAACGAGCGGCGCGCCTATGAGCGAAAGCTCTTCCTGCTGCTCTTCGGCGACGAGAGCTACTGCGACGGCGCCAGCCTACACTATAAAAAGGTGGGGAGCAAGGCCATGACGGTGATCCCCCGGTATTGGGCCCGGCGCATCTTCGACAAGCGCAGCGGCTCACCCTTCCTGGCACAGCTTCTGTGCTGCCTGGCCTGTGCCTGCTCCACCACGCTGGCCATGGACGCTCTGGCTCCGGAGTCGATGCACTTCCTGTTCCTGATCGCTTCGTTTATCGCCGGATTTGCCTTCTCTTACTGCCTGCAAAAGGCCGCCAGCGCGTATTACCTCAACGACTGGGTGCGCACCGGCATCGGCGTGAGCTGCGGCTTTTTGCTGCTGCTGGTGGGACTCTTGGGCGGCGCGGGCCTGGCCACCGTGATTGCCGGCGGCGCTTCGGCCTTTGTGGGCTGGCAGACGGCCCACGGCGGGCGGCGCAAGCCCGAGGGAGACGACATCGTGGCCCAGACTCTGGGCTTCCGCCGGTTCCTCCTCAACGCCACCGACCACCACGCCCAGCAGATGCTCCGGCGCGATCCGCAGTACTTCTATAAAATGCTCCCCTACGCCGAGGCCATGGGCCAGGGGCGGCGGTTTACCGCCCTGTTCCACGGCGTCCGGCTGGAGACCTGCCCCTGGTACGAGGTGGCCAAGGGAACGCCCACCACGCCCGCTGCCTTCTACGACCACTACTGCGAGACGCTGGCAATTTTAAATGTATCCATCCGCAAGTGAGTTTCCTAAATCTCAAACGCCCCGGACGGCAAAGAGCCGTCCGGGGCGTCTGGGATTCGAGCACCTAGGATTGGGTCAGGTCGCTGAAGAACCGGGCCATGTCGCCCATGACCTCCGTCAGCTTTTCCCGGTTCAGGTCGTAGAGAATGCGGTTGGCCGCGATGGTGGTGTGGACCAGGCCCAGCTCGGTCAGCACCGACATATGGTGGGAGATGGTGGCCGTGGAGAGGCCCAGGGCTTCGGCCAGCTCCCGGTTGATGTAGCTCCGCTGGGCCAGCAGCCGCAAAATCTCCAGCTTGCTGCCGTCGGAAAGGACCTTGCCGTAGGAGATGACGTCCTGCTTCTCCAAAGCCCGGCTGCGCTTGGCTGCATAGTGGGAAAGGAAGGCTCCGACGGTGAGCCAGCTGGTTCCGCTGTCATTGATTCCCCCCCGGAGGGTGAAGGGCTCGAAGAGCAGCACCGTCATCTCCTTTGGCAGCAGCTCCGGCGGGATTTCGTAGGTGCTTTGCTCCCGCATCAGGTTCAAAATGGGCATTTCCCGTTCCCGGGCCTCCAGCTCGGCCCGGCGGCGGGTGAAGATTTCCTCCAGCTCGTCGCTGCGGCGGCGGAGTTTTTCCACCACGTATTGCAGCAGGTCGAAGAGAGGCGCCTTGTGAACCTCGGGATGGAGCAGGGCCGTGAAAATCTGCCACCGGGCTCCGTCCTCCAGTTCCAGCGTCCCCAGATAGTCGGTGAATTCGGCGAGCGTCGGCGTCCCGTCGTCGCCGGCTCCGGTCTCCTGCAGCCGCGCTTCCAGAGTGAGACCGTCATACCGGGCGGCGGCCTCCTCCGGGGTCTCGCCGAAGGGTGCGGTGTGGAAGCAGCCCAGGTAGTCACCGGTGCAGGCCCGCCCGCTGGTCAGGGGCTTGAAGTAGCGGGCGATCTGCGCAGCGGACAGGCCCTCCACGGCTTCCGTCTGAATCTCCGACAGCCGCCGGAGGTCTGCCTGGCAGTCTGCTGGCAGATTTTGCGTCTTTTTTGTCAAGTCCAGATAGTCCGACGCCGCGTTGTTGAGGATCGTCACGGCCTCCCGGACGTATTGCAGCTGGTCGATGAATTTCATGCAGGAACGCCTCCTTCTTTGGACTTGGGATCTTCTTGAAACTCAGTCGGCATCACCCGCCGACTGAACAGCACGCCGCAGGCCAGCAGCACGAAAACGCCGCTGCCAATGAAAAACAGCTCTGTGGAAATGAAACCCGTCAGAATGGACACCAGCAGCGATACCGCTGGCATGGCTGCGCCGCATAGGCTGCCCATCAGGCCGCTGAGCCGGGCCAGATAGGACCGGTCACATTTCTGGAGGACCAGCACCGACGAAAAGTTGTTCAGAAGTGCCACGCCGAAGCCAACCAGCAGCATCAGAACGCTGATGGAGAGATAGATGGCCAGAGGCGTCGCGGCCCAGCGGCCCACGGCCACGGTGCCCAGATACATGGCGCCCAGCAGGACGCTGCCGGTGAGCAGCAGCACCCGCATGGGCACCCGCCGCGACAGCGTGGGAAAGAGGCTGGCGCCGGCGATCATGCCCAGGCTCAGCGCCACGCCCACCACCGAGAGGACGCCGGCGTCGCTGTGCAGAATCTCCCGGGTCATGGCGGCCTCCAAGCTGTTGTAGGGCGTCAGCAGGCCGTTGAGTACCACAGCCAGCAGGAGTAGGTAGGCCATGGCCCGGCTCTCCTTTACCATGGCGACGCCGTCGCCCAGCTCCCGGAACAGGTTTCGGGCGGAGAACTGCTCCGGCTCGGCAGGAAGCGTCTCGTGCAGCACCATCGCAGAGAGCAGCAGGGCTGAGAGAATAAACGTCACAACATCCACCGCCATAGCCCCGGCGTTGCCGATGAGACTGATCAACACCGCGCCCAGGCCCGTGCCCACCAGCTCGGCGGCGCTGCTCAGGCCCGACTGGTAGGAGATCGCTTCAGTATATTGCTCCGGCGGCACGATCTGGGGCAGGATGGCGCCGCCCGCCGGCTGCCGGAAGGCCTCTACCGTGGAGATCAGGGTGGTGAAAATCAGCAGCTCCGCCGCCGTGGGCAGGCCGGTGAGGACCCGCAGCAGGATATACCCCACCAGCAGGCCCCGCAGCAGGTCCGTCACCACCATGGCCCGCCGCTTGGGCCGCCGCTCCATCCACACCCCGGTCAGGGGCTGCAAAAGCACCGTCGGCAGCCGGTTGGCCGCGAAGACCAGGGCGCTGAAGGCCGCGCTTTCGGTGAGCGTGTAGGTCAGCCACGTGAACACAATGGCGTCCACCGAATCGCCGAACCGATTGATGATATTGGCCAGCACCAGCAACCGGTAATTCCGGTTGCGGAAGACGGCCTTGGATTTTGGTTGAGACTTATTAGACATTTGTCTCGCCTCCACGTTAGATTTACTTCTAACATGAAGTATACCACAAGTTTGTAGAATGTCAATCATGATGTTAGAAGAATATCTAACAACCTGCCGCCGCGCCACGGAATTTGGAACACCTGCCCATTTTGCGGCTATCTCGAGGATTATTTCGCGGCGGTTCCCCGGCGGGGGGATGACAAACCGGGAGAATTGGGGTATAATGCAGGTAAAAAGTGCGCCGGCCTTTGCCGGTGAGAAAGGAAGTATTCTATGCATCACGATCATACGGGCGACCACACCCACGAGCATACTCACGGAGACGTCACCCACACTCACACGCATACGCACGATCACGACCACGAACACAGCCACAGCCACGACCACGGCTGCGCGCCGGAGCAGTGCGCCTCCTGCGGCGGCTGCGGCGAGCATACGCCCCGGGAAGAGCTGATGGCGCTGATGAAGTATATGGTGAACCACAACACCGCCCATGCCAACGAGCTGGCCGGCCTGGCCAAGAAGCTGGAAGAGATGGGCGATAAGGCGGCCTACGAGCAGGTGATGCTGGCCGTCAGCGATTTTGAAAAGGGCAACCTGCGGCTGAGCACCATCCTGGCATCCATGCAGGGATAAGCGCAGCTGCGCAGCATTGTTTTAAAGGAGGAATATCCATGTGCCTTTCTACGGTTTATCGCGGGGAGAAGACCCCGGAGAATATTGTGATGTCCAATGTCCAGTCCATTGAGGTCCAGGACGGCCAGCTGCTGCTGACCGATCTGATGGAGCGGCAGGTGGTCGTGGTCGGCACCCTGGTGTCGGTGGACCTGGTGGGCGGCACTGCCGTGGTGCGGGAGAACGTCGCGTGAAGGCCTACGAGGTGGTCCGGGAGATCCCCAATCTCTGCGCCAACAACCAGATGCGCGACGTGTTCTTCGACGAGGTAGAGACCGACGACCCCGTGGAATACGTTCGTGGCATGATGAAAGGCAAGGACGTGGAGATCGCGGTGGACTACCCCGGCCCGGGCCGCGTCAACGTTCATGTGAATATCGCCGGGACGGTACAAAAGTTTCTCTTTACAGAGCTTTAATCTGGAAAGCCGGGAATTTTCTCATTATTCTCCAATTCCGGCTTGTATTCAACGATAAAATATGTTACCATTACCACAGGACGAAACGGGCGTGGTGCGCCCGTTTCTTCAGATAAAGGAGCGAACCCAAATGGCAACTCACACCATCGCCGTGGCAGGCAAGGGCGGCGTGGGTAAAACCACCACCTGCGGCATGATCATCGACTACCTCTGCAAAAAGAAGGACGGCCCCATCCTGGTGGTGGACGCCGACGCCAACTCCAACCTCAACGAGGTTTTGGGCGTGGAGGTGGAGACTACCCTGGGCGATATCCGCGAGGAGATGGCCCAGGCGGAGCTGAAAGGCACCATGCCGAAGTATATGACCAAGGCCGAATACGCCGACATGAAGTTCTCCTCCGCCCTGGTGGAAGAGGACGATTTCGACATGCTGGTCATGGGCCGCACCCAGGGCAAGGGCTGCTACTGCTTCGTCAACGGCGTCCTCAAGACCCAGGTGGACAAGTACGCCGGCAACTACCGCTACATGGTCATGGATAATGAAGCGGGACTGGAGTATTTGAGCCGCGGCACGCTGCCCCATGTGGACACGATGCTGCTGATTTCTGACTGCTCCCGCCGGGGCATCCAGGCGGCTGCCCGCATTGCCGAGCTGGTCAAGGATTTGGAGCTGCATCCCACCAATCTCTATCTCATTGTCAACCGTGCGCCGGAGGGGGAACTGAATTCCGGCGTGTTGGAAGAAATTCAAAAGCATGGTCTGCCCCTTTTGGGGGTCCTGCCCCAGGATGAGCTGGTCTACCAGTACGATTGTGATGGCAAGCCCAGCTCCCAGGTGCCGGACAACACGCCCATCAAACAGGCGCTCCATGAGATCATGCGAAAGCTCAATCTGTAAGTCATTTTAACAAGGGGGATTTTAAACATGTCTTTCGTACCCAAGAAGCAGGCGTTTAACTCCAAGATCAACGCCGTCACCCTCGGCACCGGTGACAAGGCCACGGTCCTGGGCGGTCAGAACGTGCTGCCGTTCTACAGCTTCGACGCCGCCATCGAGAACAAGCCCAAGATCGGCGTGGAAATCACCGATGCCGGTATGGAGCTTTGCACGACGCCCGGTATGCAGGAGTTCTACGCCGGCTGCACCTCCGTGGCTGATATGGCCAAGCGGGTGGAGTCCATGCCCGGCGCATCCTTCGTGTGCATCCATCTGGAAGGCGCCGATCCCAACGGCGAGAACAAGAGCGTGGAAGAGTGCGTGGAGCTGTGCAAGTCCGTCGCCGCCGCCACGGAGCTGCCCATCGTCGTCATGGGCTGCAAGAACGTGGACAAGGACGCCGAGTTGTTCAGCAAGGTCTCCGAGGCTCTGGCCGGCAAGAACATCCTGGTTCTCTCCGCCCGCGAGGAAAACTACAAGACCGTCGGCGCTTCCGCCGGCCTGGCTTATGGCCAGAAGGTCGGCGCAGAGTCCGCTGTGGATATCAACCTGGCCAAGCAGCTCAACACTGTTATGACCCAGCTGGGCGTGAACGCCGGCTCCATCGTCATGAACGCTGGCTCCGCCGCCGCCGGCTACGGCTATGAGTATGTGGCTTCCACCCTGGACCGCATCAAGGCCGCTGCCCTCCAGCAGGGCGACGCCCAGCTGCAGATGCCCATCATCACCCCCGTCTCCCCTGACACCTGGGGCGTGAAGGAATCCATCATGCCTGAGGCCGAAATGCCCGAGTGGGGCAACCAGGAAGAGCGCGGCGTCGAAATGGAAATCACCACCGCCGCCGCCAGCCTGGCCTGCGGCTCCGACGCTGTCATCATGCGGCATCCTGCCGCTGTGGCCGCCGTCTCCAAGATGATCGACGCGCTGATTTAAGTTAGGGAGGAATACATACTATGGCAGTCAAAGGTCTTGATATTTTCAAGCTGTCTCCGAAAACCAACTGTAAAGAGTGCGGCAGCCCCACCTGCATGGCCTTCTGCATGAAGGTGGCCCAGGGCGCCGTCTCCATCGATAAGTGCCCCCATATGTCCGACGAGGCTAAGGCCCTCCTGAGCGAGGCCACTGCGCCTCCGATGAAGACCATCACCGTCGGCGCCGGCGACAATGCCCACAAGCTGGGCGGCGAGACCGTCCTCTTCCGCCATGAGAAGACCCTGGTCTCCCGGAACCTCTTCGCCGTGCCTCTGTGCACCTGCATGGACGATGCCGCTGTGGACGCCGCGCTGGCTGAAATGGCCAAGGTGGACTATGAGCGCATCGGCGAGCGGGAGTATGTGGAAATGGTCCTGGTCCACGATGAGAAGGGCGATGGCGCCCGTCTGGCCGCGCTGGCCCAGAAGGTCGTCGCCATGGGCCGCGTCGCCATCATCGACTGCGAGAACGCCGATGTGGCCAAGGTCGCTGTCGAGGCCGTCAAGGACTCCAAGCCCATCCTCAACGGCGCCAATGCCGCGAACTATGAAGCTATGAACGCCGTCGCCACCGCTGCTGGCGTGACCCTGGGTGTCAAGGGTGCCTCCATCGAGGAGCTGCACGACACCTTCGCTGCCCTGGAGAAGGCCGGCAACAAGAACCTGGTGATCGACGTCACCGGCAAGGACGCCAAGGAGACCCTGGCCAACGCCGTTATGGTCCGCCGCGCTGCCCTGAAGGATGGCGACCGCACCTTCGGCTATCCCTCCATCGTCAACCTCACCAAGGTTGCCCCTGGCGACATTCATCTGCAGACCGCCTATGCTGCCCTCTTCACCGTGAAGTACGGCTCCATCATCGTCATGGACAAGGTCTCCTACGCCGAGTCCCTGCCGCTGCACGGCCTGCGCCAGAACATCTACACCGACCCGCAGAAGCCCATGAAGGTCGCCCCCGGCATCTACCCCATGAACGGCGCCACCGCCGACAGCCCCTGCATGCTGACCGTGGACTTCGCCCTGACCTACTTCCTGGTCTCCGGCGAAATCGAGCGCTCCAAGGTGCCGGTCAACCTGCTGATCACCGACGCCTCCGGTATGTCCGTTCTGACTGCCTGGGCCGCCGGCAAGTTCTCCAGCTCCTCCGTCAAGAAGTTCTTTGACGAGTTCGATCTGGCCAACAAGATCAACTCCCGCACCCTGGTCATCCCCGGCAAGGTCGCCGTCATGAAGGGCGAGATTCAGGACAAGCTGCCTGAGTGGAACGTCGTTGTCGGCACCCGCGAGGCCGTCGAGATCGTGAAGTTCCTGAAGGACGGCGAGCATGAGAAGGCCGCTGCCGCTGTCGCCGCCACCAAGACCACTACCGCGCCCAAGAAGGAAGAGGTCAATGCCGACGCCCCGCTGGACTTCGCCAAGATCGCCGCTTCCATCCCGAAGATCGAAGTGGTGGACATGGGTGTCACCTACAAGACCCGCAACGTGGAGAGCAAGAAGTTCGTTACCATCGGCGAGCGCATCCACTGCATCAGCCCCGTCATCCGCGAGGCCATGAACACCATGAACCCCGAGCCGATCCTGAAGCGCGCTGCCGAGCAGATCGCTGCCGGCGCCACCTACCTGGACGTCAACATCGGCCCTGCCGAGTCCAACGGCCCCGAGCTGATGACCTGGGCGGTCAAGCTGCTGCAGGAGAACTTCAACAATGTGCCGCTGGCTCTGGATACCGCCAACAAGAAGGCTATCGAAGCCGGTATTGCCGTCTACAACCGCACCAACGGCAAGCCCATCGTCAACTCCGCTGACGCCGGTTCCCGTATCAGCAACATCGACCTGGCCGCTGCCAACGACGCTATCGTTATCGCCCTCTGCTCTGCCGACGGCATTGCCAAGGACAACGAAGAGCGCATGACCCACTGCCACCATATGCTGGACCGCGGCATGGCTCTGGGCATGGAGGCCGACGACCTCTGGTTCGACCCGCTGTTCCTGGTGGTCAAGGGCATGCAGGACAAGCAGATGGACGTCCTGAATGCCATCAAGATGTTCTCCGACGAGGGCCTCAAGTCCACCGGCGGTCTGTCCAACAACTCCAACGGCGCCCCCAAGGCCATCCGTCCCATCATGGACAGCGCTCTGGTGGCCATGTGCATGATGCAGGGTCTGACCTCCGCCATCGTCAACCCCTGCGACCTGCGGCTGATGGAGACCATCAAGTCTTGCGATATCTTCAAGAACAACGAGCTGTACTCCGACTCCTACCTGGAGGCCTGAGTCAAAGCCACCCCCAGCCGGGACGCCCCAGGGCGCCCCGGCTTTTGCATTGCTCTGCGCAGACCGGTTACCACCTAGGCGCCTGTGACCTCGACTGGTGGGACCGGCCTGCTGCCGAAATAATCTCCGGCAGAAGAAAACCATCGCGGTTGAAATCCTGTCTATATCAGCAGAGGAAGGAGGCGAGGGCCATGGACGATTCCGGAATTCTCGCACTGTATTTTGCCCGGGATGAGCAGGCCGTGGCGGAGACGGCGGAAAAATACGGCGGGCGGTGCTACGCAGTGTCCTATCAGATCCTCCGCAGCCGGGAGGACGCCGAGGAGTGCGTCAACGACACCTATGTCAAGGCCTGGAACGCCATCCCGCCCCAGCGCCCGGCCTTTCTGGGGGCCTTTCTCCTGAAAATCGCCCGGAACCTGGCGCTGACGGTCTATCAGGCGGCCCGGACCCAGAAGCGCGGTGGTGGCCAGGGCGTCGAGGTTCTGACCCAGGAGCTGGCCGACTGTGTCACCGGCAACCCCGAGGCCGCCGTGGAGCGGGCGGAGCTGAGCCGCCTGCTCGACCAGTTTCTCCGCACGCTGCCGGACCGGGATCAGTATATATTCCTGCGCCGCTACTGGCATGCCGACGGCGTGGGCGAGATTGCGGTCCGGTGCCATCTGCCTGCCGGGACCGTGAAGTCCAGCCTCTACCGCAGCCGCCGGAAGCTCAAAGCCTATCTGCTTGAAAGGGGGATCACACCATGAAGTGGAGCGAAGCCATTTTTTCCGCACTGACGGGGATTCGGGATGATCTGGTGGAAAAGTCCAGCGCCCCGTCCTATCCCCGGTCCCGGCCATGGCGGTGGGTGAGCGCGGCAGCCTGCTGCGCCCTGGTGCTGGGCACGGTCCTGGCCCTGGGGACGCTCCAGCCCCGGGAGCCCCAGCCGCTGGAGCCGGACACGACCCCTGTGACCGTGCCGCCCGAGGAGACTGACGCCGAAACAGATCCCGCGCCCGCCCCGGAGCAGGACCCCTGGGAGCCGCCGGACTATCTGGCGGAGTATCTCGCGCCCCAGGCGGTGTATTTCGACCGTCTCAGCGATGAGATCATCGGCCCCATAGCCGCCGTGGATGACAACGGAACCGTCATCGCCTACACCGACTGCGGCACGATGTCTCCGGTGATCGACTGGTCCACCGGGGAGACCCTGGCGGTGTTGGTGGATGAGCGGGCCGAGAATCAGACGGCGGCGGCGGACAGCCGGGTGACCCTTTATTCCCTTCAGGGCGAGGTGATTCAGGAGGTGGAGGGCTACTATCTCAGCTGCCTGGGGGACCTGGTGACGGTGTCACGGACGGGTGGCACGGACCTCTACCGCCGGGACGGCACCCTGGTAGCCGAGGGGTTGGTCGCTGCCATCATTGTCGGCGACGACCTGCTCTACACCCAGGCCGAGGACGGCGGCCCCGTCACGGTCTACGACAGCACCGGCGCGGTGACGGCGGAGAATGTGGAGCTGCAGATTCGCCTGCCCCAGCATGTCTGGCAGGGCCACGGCTACCTCTGCGCCATGGACGAGCAGAACCGGATAGGCCTGCTGGACAGCAGCGGCAGCTGGGCCTTGGAGCCCCAGGGCTGGTATATCTATGACATTTCCCAGGGCTATGCCCTGTGCCGGGACGAGAGCAGCTTCTATGCCGTGTCCCTGGCCGACGGCGAAGTGGCCTTCGAGAGCCCCTACGGCATCTATGCCGCCTATGAGCAGGGGCTGCTGCTGGAGCTAGACGAGGCGGCCTTCAACTACGGTGCGATACTGCCCACCGACAACGCCCACGGCCAGTTCGTGGCCTGGGACGGCGCAGTCCTGGCCGAAGGGCGGCAGCTGTACGTGATTGACGACGAGTCCGACGGTACCGCGGAGCTGCTGTACGTGACCGATGGCAGCGTCAGCCAGTTTTATCGGCCCGACGGCACGCTGGTCCGGGAGCTCGATCAAAGCATGGGGTCTATTTCGGTGATTTCCTCTGAGACGGTGCTGTGCATGATCAACTACGAGGCCGAGGACGGCCAATGGCTGATGGACTTCTATCTGGCGGACCTGGAGACCGGCGCGGAGAAGCGGGATTTCGGCCAGCCCTACAGCTACGGCAGCGGCCTCTGGCTGGGCACCAGAGACGGCGGCAGATTCACCACCCGTCTGATTTACGCCACATACAAGGACGAAGAGGGCTTTTACCACATGGATCTCCTGGACGAATCCGGCCAGGTGCTGCTGACCGGCCTGGTGGACGAGTACAGTCATCAAAAGGGCGGCGTGTTCACTGTCAACCAGGGCGGCTTGCCCACCCTGGTCCGCCTGGACGGCACCGTGCTGTACCCGACGGCGGAAAAATAGGCCCAGACAATATCGCACCTGGGACACGATATGCGCCCCTACGGCGTTGATACAAAAATCCGACTGCGGCACGGGAGCCGCAGTCGGATTTCAGTGGGTCGAAAAAAGTCTTTTCGCCCCTTTTTCTGAGCCACGGCGAAAAGCTGCCGCGCAAAAAACCAGCAGCCACCCCTGGGGTGGCTGCTGGTTTTTTGATGAATGGCCTCAGGCCATTTTGCTCTTGAGATCGGACAGGCGGTTCAGCGCCTCGTAGAGCGTCTCGTCCTTCTTGGCAAAGTGGACGCGGACGATGTTGTTGATGTCCTCGTTGAAGAAGGAGGAACCGGGCACGCAGGCCACGCCCACCTTCTGGGTCATTTCCACGCAGAAATCCACGTCCTTCTGGCCGGGCTTCATAAAGGGGCCGATGTCGGCCAGCACAAAGTAGGCGCCCTGGGGATCGGTGAAGGGGATGCCCAGGCTGGTCAGGCCGTCGGTGAAGATTTTTTTCATGTGGGCGTAGTGGGCGCCGAACTCCTCGTAGTAGCTGTCGGGCATATCCAGGCCCACCACAGCGGCCTCCATCAGCGGGGACGCGGCGCCTACGGCGTTGAAGTCGTGGAACTGCTTGATGCGGTCCATCAAAGGCTGCGCAGCGATGGCGTAGCCCAGACGCCAGCCGGTGATGGAGTAGGTCTTGGACAGGGAGGAGCAGGAGACAGTCCGCTCCCACATACCGGGCAGGGTGCTCATGTAGGTGTGCTTGTGGGGGGCGTAGACGATATGCTCATAGACCTCGTCCATGATGGCGTAGACGTCGTACTTAATGCAAAGGTCTGCAATGGTTTTCAACTCATCGTAGGTGAAAACCTTGCCGCTGGGGTTGGAGGGGTTGCAGATCAGGATGGCCTTGACGCCGGTCTTGAAGGCGTCTTCGATAACGTTGGGGTCAAAGTCGAAGGTCGGGGGCACCAGAGGGATGAACACCGGCTCACAGTCGGCCATGATGGCCTGGGCACGGTAGTTCTCGAAGTAGGGGGAGAACATGGCGATCTTGTCGCCGGGGTTGGTCAGAGCGAAGATGGTGTCCACCATGGCCTCGGTGGAGCCGATGGTGATGACCATGTTGGTCTCCGGGTCCAGGCTGAGGCCCATGAACCGGCCGGCCTTCCGGGCCAGGGCCTGGCGGAAGTTGGGCGCGCCCATGGTGATGGGATACTGGTGGGGGCCTTGGTAGCTCACTTCGGCCAGACGATCCAGCAGTTCCTTGGGGGGATCAAAGTCCGGGAAGCCCTGGGCCAGGTTGATGGCGTTATATTGAAGGGAAATCCGCGTCATCCGACGGATGACGGAATCGGTGAACTGCTCGCATTTTCTGCTCATGGGCTTCATAGGTCAGGACCTCCAAAGGTTGAAATTTCGATAGATAATACTTTAACGCATAAAATAACAAAAGTCAAGGGCAAGGGCGAAAAAACGTGGCGTGCCATTGGCAGAGATCGGCAGTGGTCAGGCTGGCAGCTGCACCAGGCCGGCCTGGACCAGCTTTTCAAGGGACATCAGGATGCCCAGCTTGGCGTGATACCAGGTGAGGCCGCCCTGGAAGTAGACGGCATAGGGCGGGCGGATGGGGCCGTCGGCGGAGAGTTCGATGGACGAGCCCTGGACGAAGGCGCCGGCTGCCATGACCACCTCGGCGTCGTAGCCGGGCATGGCCCAGGGGACCGGGGTGACGTAGCTGTCCACCGGGGCGGCGGCCTGGATGCCGGCGCAGAAGGCCAGCATGGCGTCGGCAGAGCCCAGCTCCACGGCTTGGATGATGTCATGGCGGTCCTCAGAGCCGGTGGGGATCACACGATAGCCCAGCTGTTCATAGAGATTGGCGGCGAAGATCGCGCCCTTGAGGGCGCCGGCCACCACCGTGGGAGCCAGGAAGAAGCCCTGATAGAGGGCGGGCAGCAGACCCAGGTTGGCACCCACCTCTTGGCCCAGACCGGGGGCGGAGAGCCGGTAGGCGCAGCGGGAGACGCACTTCTCTGTGCCGCAGATGTAGCCGCCGATGGGGGCCAGGCCGCCGCCGGGGTTTTTGATGAGGCTACCGACGATCATGTCCGCCCCCACGTCCGAGGGCTCCAGCGCCTCGACAAACTCGCCGTAGCAGTTGTCCACCATGACGGTGACGTCGGGCTTAATGCCTTTGCAGAAGGCGATCAGCGCCCCGATTTGGGCGACGGAGAAGGAGGGACGGGTGGCGTAGCCCTTGGAGCGCTGGATCGTGATGAGCTTCGTCTTTTCGGTGATGGCCTCCCGGATGCGGGGGTAGTCGAAGCCGCCGTCCGGCAGCAGGTCTACCTGGCGGTAGGAGACGCCGTATTCCTTCAGGGAGCAGGGCGACTCGCGGATGCCGATGACTTCCTCCAGGGTGTCGTAGGGGCCGCCAGCGGGGCTCAGAAGCTCATCCCCGGGCAGCAAATTGGCCGAGAGGGCCACGGCCAGGGCGTGGGTGCCGCAGGTGATCTGGGGCCGCACCAGGGCCGCCTCGGTGTGGAAGGTGTCGGCGTAGACCTTCTCCAGTCGCTCCCGGCCCACGTCGTCGTAGCCGTAGCCGGTGGTGGCGGCAAAGCAGGCGGCGCTGACCTTGTTCTCCTGCATGGCGTGGAGGACCTTGCCCTGGTTGTACTCCGCCATTTGATCGATGGCCTCAAACCGCTGTCGCAGCCGGGCCAGCGTGGCCTCGCCGAATTGATAGACCTGGGGCGATACCCCCAGGGATTGATAAATTTGCTCCAGTTCCATAGCGCTTGCTGTAGCTCCTTGCTGTAGAAATGTATCGTCAAACGGCTTTCCGCAGCCGTCGTATCCTTTCCTTCACGAGAGATTGCGTTCCCAGATACGCCCGGGAGACAGACCGGCGTCCCGTCGCCGCCGTAGGGGCGCGCAGCAGCCTTGCGCGAAGGGTGCAGTAGTTGTAAAAGGCAGCTTGTACCGCTCAGCTTCGTAGGGGCCGATGCCTACATCGGCCCGTGCCGCGTCAGCGGCCTTTCTGATAGGTACGGTGATTTTTGGAGGACGTTAGTACCGCTACCCAAGGGGAGCTGTCTCGCGGAGCGAGACTGAGGGGATGGCCGAACGCACCGGGGCGACGCAGTTGTGAGAGCGGCTATCAGCCGCCTGGAACCGGCTCCGTTCGACGGCAGCCTGTCGAGATCGCGGCCTGGCCCGCGGGCGGCTGATACCGCCCCTACGGCAGACCCCTCCGTCACGGCTCCGCCGTGACACCTCCCCTAAAGCCCTTCGGGCGTTAGGGGAGGCTTGGGCCAGTTGCGCTTCCCGCAAGCGCTCAGACGGCGCGGGCCGGTCGATGTGGCCCGCAAGGGAGCGCCGCCAGTGGCGGAAGAAGCGACCACAGCGGTTGGGCAGCCACTTGCCTTGGCGAACCGCGACGCGGGCCAGAAAGGCTTAGCGGCAACCCGGACTATCGGCCCCTACGGTGGATATGTTCTCCAGTGCATTTGCCGCCGGCACTCAGGCAACGCGGACAGGCGGAATCGCAAATCGGTGTATACCGCAGACGATCAGGCCGCGCAGCGGCGGAAGTTTTTGCCGACCCCGAGGGGGCGGCTATGATATAGCGCACAAAGCGCACGCCAGGGGAGACCCGGCGGCTGAAATTTCCCGTAATTTATAGAATACTGCTGAAGATGTGCAGTGTCAAGGCGCAGAACGGACAAACTTTTGAACATACACACGGCGATCACGGCGCGCAGAAGGCGAAGTGCTCCTCCGGGGGGCGCAATCGGGGCTGCACCTGCCGCGGGGCGGGCCGGTGCGGCGTTTGGCGACTTGCGAAGAGGGCTGCTCCGGTGCGGCTTCGCGGGAGGAGACAGATTCCATGGCCCGGCTGTGCGGGGCGCCCGGCGGACACATAAGAAGGCGCCAACGATCCCGGACAGAGGAGCCATCGCCCCCTCCGGCGGGCGGCCCACCTGTGCTGTGCGGGGGCAAAAAAATAGCGCGCCCGGCACGGTGTGTGAGATGCCGGGCGCGCAATGCCACTTGCCAGAGGGATGGCGAAATGGTATACTGAAGATATCCCGCGGCAGAGGCGGGGGGGCTGTTCAGCTGCCTCTACCATACCAGCCGCCGGAGGATTTGTCACCCTACTGCCCCCCAAAGGGCGGAAACCAACGGGAGAAAGGGACTCTACTAGGAGTAGAGAGGTTGAAAAGTTGCGAAAAATCTGAATTTGGAGGGAAAGCCATGGTAAAGGACGAGGCAGAGCTGAGAAGACTCATCGGCAAGAATATCGCCCTTTACCGCAAGGCGAACGGAGACACCCAGGCTGTTCTGGGGCAGAAACTCAGCTATTCCGACAAGGCCGTCTCCAAGTGGGAGCGGGGCGAGGGGTTGCCGGATGTGTACGTCCTCAGCCAGATCGCGGACCTCTACGGCGTCACCGTGGGCGACCTCATCGGCGAGACCAAGCCGGAGCTGCGCCGCAGCCCCTATCTGCGCCTCTACATTTTCCTTCTCTCGGCGGCGCTGACCTTTGTCATTGCCACGGTGCTGCTCTTTGCCTTCGAAATCGTCGGAGTGAACTTCAACACGTGGCTGTTTTTGCTCTATGCAGCTGCCTTTTCGGCGCTGCTGGCTTCCGTATTCTCCGCGCTGTGGTGGAGCCTGACCTGGAAACTGGTCTCCTTTTCGGCGCTGGTCTGGATCGGCGGATTGACGGTGTTTTTGACGGCGCCGGGACTGCTGGCGGCGAAAGTGTTTTTGATCTGCGGTGCGCTGGAGGTGTTCGTAGTGTTCTTCTTCCTGTATCGCCGGGCGCGTCATCCGGCGGTGGAGCGAGGCGGCGCGGCGAACCAGGCGGGAAAGGAGCAAGAAAATGACCCCTGAAGCATTGATGGAGTTGGCCAGAGAGGCCATGGGGCGGGCCTATGCCCCTTATTCCGGGTTCCAGGTGGGCGCGGCGCTGCTGGGAGAGAGCGGGCGCGTGTATGTGGGCTGCAATGTGGAAAACGCAGCCTACGGACCCACCTGCTGCGCCGAGCGCACGGCGTTTTTTTCCGCGGTGGCCCAGGGCGAGCGCCGGTTCCAGGCGCTGGCCGTGCTGGGCGGCATGGGCGGCGTCGTTTCGCGGCCCGCGGCGCCCTGCGGCGTCTGCCGCCAGGTGATGGCAGAGTTCTGCCCGCCGGACTTTCCCATCTATATGGGCGGCCCTGACGGCCGGATCGAAAAGCACACCCTCTCGGAGCTGCTGCCCCTGGCCTTCTCCGGCCAGAACTTGCAGACGGACCCGGCCTGACGGCCCGAGAATCCGCAAGTCCCCCTGTTTTCACAGCGAAAACAGGGGGACTTGTGCGTTTATGACTAGGCCCGCCGCTGGCGGAAGAGGAAGGTAATGGCGAAGAAGAGGGCCAGATACAAACTGATGACGGCGCCGGTGGAGGAGCCCAGGTAATAGCTGGTGACAAGGCCCGCGACGCCGGAAACCAGGGCCAGCACCACCGAGAAGAGGTGGTACTCCCGGAGGTTGCGGGCCACATTCCGGGCTGCCGCTGCCGGCAGAACCAGCAGCGAGTTGATGACCATCAGGCCCACCCAGCTCATGGCCAGCGTCACCACCACGGCGATGGATACGGTGAAGAGCGTCTCATACCCCCGGACCGGGATGCCCCGGGAGGAGGCCAGCTGGGGATGGACCGCCGTCAGCACCAGGCGGTTGGAGGCGAGGCACCACAGCACCACCACCGCCAGCAGCACCGTGGCCAGAAGGCCGATCTCCGCCGGTGTCACCGAGAGGATGTCGCCGATGAGATAGCGGTTGAACTTGGTGAAGGAGCTGCCGTTCATGGTGGCGATGAAGATGCCCAGCGCCACGGCAGTGGAGGAGAAGACGCTGATGACGGTCTCGGCGGACTGGTTGGCGCGGCTTTTCACGTAGGAAAAGAGCAGGGCGAAGGCCACGGCCAGCACCACGGCGAACCAGGTGGGAGAGGCCGCGCCGCACAAGACGCCGATGGCGATGCCCGTGAAGCCGGAGTGGCCCAGGGCGTCGGAGAAGAAGCTCATCTTTCCCGTTACCACCATGGTGGAGAGCAGGCCGAAGAGGGGTCCCATAATCAGCACCGCCAGCAGGGCGTTTTTCATAAAGTTCATGGAGAGCCAGCCCACAGGCAGCAGCTCCAGCAGTTGGTACCAAAGGTTCATTGGCCGCCTCCCATGTGGAACACCCGGCGGAAGGCCGGGGAGGAGAGGACCTCCCCGGGGGCGCCCTGAGCCAGGACCTGGTGCTGGATCAGCACCACCTGGTCGCAATAGCGCTCCAGCATGGAGAAGTCGTGGGTGGTCATCAGAATGGAGAGATCGTAGGTGCGGCGGATCTCATCCAGCATATCCATCAAGAGGCTCATGCCCTCCACATCCACGCCGGAGAGGGGCTCGTCCAGGATCAGAATATGAGGCATGGGCTCCAGGGCCAGGGCCAGCAGGACGCGCTGCACCTCGCCGCCGGAGAGGGCGCCGATGCGCTTATCGATCAAGGCCTCGCCGTGGACACGGGCGAGGCAGTCCAGCACCCGGGTGCGAAACCGCTTCCCGGCGGGAAGAAAGGCCGGACGCCGCCCCAGGCAGCAGCCGAAGAGATCCAGCACGCTGACCGGGTCGCCGGGGTCAAAGGCCGGGCTCTGAGGCACGTAGCCGATGCGGAGCTTCTCCGGACCGCGGCCCGCCGGGGAGAAGGTGATGGAGCCGGTATAGGCCCGCTCCCCCAGGATGGCCCGGATCAGGGTGGACTTGCCCGCCCCGTTGGGGCCGATCAGAGCGACGATCTGGCCGCAGTGCATATGGAGGTTCACGTGTTCCAGCACGGCGTCGGTGCCGAAGCGCACCGAGAGGTCCTGGATCTTCAAGCAGCAGGCGCCTTGGCAGCTGCCGTTGTGGAGAGAATCGTGGGTCATGAGAGGGCCTCTTTCAATGTTTCCAGATTGTAGGTCATGGCGTCGAAGTAATCCCGGTTTCCGAAGCCCATGTCCAGGGAGAAGTGGGGTACGCCGGTCTCGGCCTCGATGACGGAGGCGGCGGCGTCGGAGCCGTTGGCTTCGGTGAAGACGGCGGGGATTTGATGCTGCTCCACCAGGGCGATGATCTCGGTCAGATCCGCCGCTGAGGCCTCGGACCCGGCCTCTTCCTCGATGGCGGCCAGGATAGTCAGGTCAAAGGCGTCAGCCAGGTAGCCAAAGCCGTCGTGGAAGGTGATGAGTTCCCGGGTCTTCAGCTGGCCCAGAGCGGCCTCGCCGTCGGCCTGGAGCTGCGCCAGCCGCTGGGTCAGGGTCTGGAGGTTGTCCGCGAACAAGCCCGCGTGATCGGGATAGAGTTCTGTGAGGCCGTCGGCGATGTTGGCGGCCATCTGGGCTGCCCGGGTCGGGTCAAGCCAGATGTGGGGGTCGCTCCCCTCGTCGTTGGCGAGAAGCGCTATCCCCTCTGAACAGTCGATGGTCTTGGGGGCCTGGGCGATAACGTCAGCCATGAAGTCCTCCAGCCCCGCGCCGGAGAGCAGCAGCACGTCGCACCGCTCCACCGCCTCCATCTGCCGGACGGAGAGAGAGTAGTCGTGGAGGCAGGAAACGGAGTCGGTGATGATCCGCGTCACTGACAGGCCGCTGCCCTGGACGATTGCCTCAGCAAATTCCGCCACCGGCGCCGTGGTGGCGGCGATGGCGCTGGACGTCTGCTGCCCGGCGGCGCAGCCCGGCAGCAGCAGGGCCAACAGAAGCAGCAGCGATACAAGACGGATTCGCAAGAGAATGCTCCTTTCTTGGGGAATCTCATACATTATACTAAAAATCTCCCGGCTTGACAACGGGTTTTGCCCGGTTTTGCGGGAAAGCGCCTCTTGCGGCGGCGGGCAGGAGAGAGTATAATGAAAAAAACATTTTAGCCGGAACAGGAGGATCGTCATGTACCAAGTCACGGATCTCTTTGACCTCACCCACACCCTGGCCCAGCCGCTTTTGGCCCAGTGCCGGTATCCCTGGGAGGCCCTGGAGGGCATCGGAGATTTCATCCGCGCTCTGGGTCCCGCGCTGCCCAAGGAGGACTACGATAACCCGGCTCCCGCGGTCTGGATCGCCAGGAGCGCCAAGGTGGCCCCCACGGCCAGTATCACCGGCCCGTGCATCATCTGCCCCGAGGCGGAGGTGCGCCACTGTGCCTTTATCCGGGGCAGCGCCCTGGTGGGAGCGGGCGCTGTGGTGGGCAACTCCACGGAGCTGAAAAACGTGATCCTGTTCGACAAGGTGCAGGTGCCCCACTATAACTACGTGGGCGACTCCATTTTGGGCTACAAGGCCCACATGGGTGCCGGCGCCATCACCTCCAACGTCAAGAGCGACAAGCAGCTGGTGGTGGTGCGCGACGGCACGGAAGAAATCGCGACCAACCGCAAGAAGGTCGGCGCCATGGTGGGCGACGAGGTGGAGGTGGGCTGCGGCTCCGTGCTGAATCCCGGCACCGTCATCGGCCGGGGGAGCAACATCTATCCCCTCTCCTCGGTTCGGGGCACCGTTCCCGCCGGGAGCATCTACAAGCGCCAGGGCGAGGTGGCGGAGAAGCGGTAAGCCTCAGCCCCGGATGGCCTCCAGCAGCGCCCGAATGTTCTGGTAGATGTAAGTGGGCTGGACGGGGCTGGTCTTCAGGTCCTCCAGCGTGCCCTCGCCGGAGAGGACGAAGCAGGCGTCGATCCCGGCGTTGACGCCGCAGGCGATGTCGGTGTAGAGCCGGTCTCCCACCACCATGGTCTCCGCCGGGGTAAAGCCGCAGCGCTCCATGGCCAGCAGCGCCATCTCCGGCTCCGGCTTGCCCAGGAACTTGGGCCGCCGCCCGGTGGCCCGGAAGAGCATCTCGCAGACGCTGCCGCAGTCGGGGACGTAGCCGTACCAGGTGGGGCAGACCCAGTCGGGATTGGTGGCCAGGAAGGGGACGCCGCGGTTCAGCAAAATGCAGCAGTCCTCCAGTTTTTGGAAGGTCAGCTCCGTGTCAAAGCCGGCCACCAGCACCTCCACCTGGTCCTGGAGCCGGTCCGTCACCGCGATGCCGGCCTCGGCCAGCTGCTGGCGGAAGGTCTGCGTGCCGGAGGCATAGCAGAGCTTGCCCGGATAGTGAGCCTGGAGATAGCCAATGGTGACATCCACAGAGGTGAGAAAATCCGCCGGCTCGGCTGGAATCCCCAGCCGGGCCATTTTTTCGAGATAGGCGTGGATGCCCCGGGAGGAGTTGTTGGTGAGGAAGAGATACCGTCCTCCAATGGCTTTCACGTGCTGCAAAAATTCCGCTGTGCCGTCGAAGAGCGTGTCGTCCAGGTAGATGGTGCCGTCCATGTCCAGCAAAAACAGCCGTTTTTCCGATAAATTTCCCATAAAAGCGCCTCCTGTGGTAACTAATCGTATTATACCTGGGCCGCGGCGCTTTGACAAGCAAAAAGAGGAGGAGCCTATGACTGTCGACCTTTCCGCCCTGCCGGAGCTGCTTTTACCCTGGTATGAGGAGAACCGCCGGGACCTTCCCTGGCGGCGAGACCGGGTGCCATACCACGTGTGGCTCTCGGAAATCATGCTCCAGCAGACCCGGGTGGAGGCGGTGAAGGGCTACTACGCCCGGTTCCTCCAGGCGTTGCCCACCGTGGAGGCCCTGGCCGCTGCCGACCCGGAGCTTTGTCACAAGCTCTGGGAGGGACTGGGGTACTACAGCCGGGTGCGCAATCTCCAGAAGGCGGCCCAGGTGATCGTCCGGGACTATGGCGGCGCATTCCCGGAGGACTACGCTGCCGTCCGGGCGCTGCCGGGCATCGGGGATTATACCGCCGGTGCCATTTGCTCTATCTCCTTTGGCCAACCCACCCCGGCGGTGGACGGCAACGTCCTGCGGGTGGCGGCGCGGATTCGGTGGGACGAGACGCCGGTGGACCTGCCGGCGGTGAAAAAGGCGCTGACTGCGGACCTGGCCCGGGTCTATCCGGCGGGGCGCTGCGGCGACTTCACCCAGGCGCTGATGGAGCTGGGAGCCACAGTGTGCCTGCCCGGCGGCGCGCCCCGGTGCGAGGTTTGCCCGCTGGCTTCCCTGTGCCTGGCCCACCGGATGGGGCGGGAGACGGCAGTGCCGGTCCGCCTGGACAAAAAACCCCGGCGGCAGGAGACCATGACGGTGCTGATCTTGCAGTCACCCCAGGGGCTGGCGCTCCGCAAGCGGCCTGAGAAGGGCCTTTTGGCGGGGCTGTGGGAGTTTCCCCATGTGCCGGGGCTGCTGGAGCCCGCCGAGGCTCTGGCGGCGGCGGAGGCCCTGGGCGCGCAGGTGACGGAGCTGAAGCAGATGGCGGAGCGAAAGCATATCTTCACCCATGTGGAGTGGGAGATGCGGGGGTATTACCTCCAGTGCAGCGGCGGTGTGGACCTCTTCTGGGTGCCTCCGGCGCGGCTGACGGAGGCCTACGCCCTGCCCACGGCCTTCCGGCAGTTCCTGGATGCGGAGTCCGACTGAGATAGGCCGAACGCAAATCAAAGCGCCTCGGAGGGGAGAATTATCCCTCCGGGGCGCTTTCGGAATGTGTGTTTGTTGTGTTTACGGGATGTCAAAGGAGACACCCACGGCGCGGGGGCCGGCGTTGGCCGCGATGGCAGCGCCGATCTGGTACACGCCGGTGGGGCCGTAGCCCAGCTTCTGCGTCATGGCCAGGCGCAGCTTTTCCAAATCCTCCACCACAGAGCCGTAGATCAGCTGATAGGGTGTGCCGGGGGCGATGTCCCGGGCCACCAGCTCCACCAGAGAGGAGATCAGCCGCTGCTCGCCCCGGGCCTTGGCGGCGGTGGTGATTTCGTGGTCAAAAATTTTCATCACCGGCTTGAGGCCCAGCTTGTCTCCCAAAAAGGCAGCGGCGCTGGGAATTCGGCCGGATTTGCCGGCGTATTTGAGGGAGTAGATGCCGAAATAGATCATTCGCTTTTCCAGGGCCTGGGAGAGATAGGCCTCCACCGTCTCCAGGCTTTCTCCGGCCTGGGCCATCTTGGCGGCCTCTACGACCAGGTAGCCATAGAGCGAGGAGTAGCCCCGGGAATCCAATACGGAAATCTTTACCTGGCCCACCTGTTCAGGATGCTCGTCAAAGTAGGTGTCCCGGGCCAGAACGGCATTGGAATAGGTGGCGGAGCCCTGGGAGTTGATGAGCAGGAAGATCAGCTCGCTGTGCCCCTGCTCCACCTCTTCCTCGATGATCTCCTGGAATTGAAAGGGTGTCACCTGGGAAGTGGTGGGCAGGTCGTCGGGGTATTGGTTCATCAGAGCGTAGAAGCCCTGGTTATCAAAATCTACGCGGCTGAGGTAAGACTTGCCGCCCAGGGCAATGGGAAAGGGGATCACGCGGATGGCATAAGCGGCCTCTTCGGCGAAGGTGATATCGCTGGCAGAATCGGTGATAATCTTTAGTTTGGACATGACGCGCCTCCCAAAATCGCAAAACATATACTTAAAACCATTTAAGTATACAGGAGAACAGCTGGGGGCGCAATCCGCATTGTACACAAAATTTACCTGGAAATTCTCTGGATTTCGCCGAATTTACTGGGCTGTGTGGGCCGAATGGCGGAGCATTTTGGGAAACCCTGCCCGGCGCAGGGCAAAGAGCAGGGGCATACCCAGGACGTACATGACCACCAGTTCTCCGAAGCCCACCTGGGCCGCGGCGATGGCGAAGCCGGTGAGCAGGTTGTCGGGGAACATGACCCAGGCCAGCATACCGCCCACCAGCACGGCGTTGGAGAGGATGTTGGGCAGGGGTACCAGCCAGGGATTTTTCACGCGGATGGTGGCGATGCAGGCGATGGCTGTGGCCAGAGTGCCGACGACCATGTCCAGCGCCGTGACGGTGGAGAAGAGGTTGGCCAGGAAGCAGCCCAGGGTGACGCCCACGGCCAGCACCGGCTCAAACCAGCACAGGACCATCAGCGCCTCGGAGAGGCGGAACTGCACCAGGCCGTAGGCCAGGGGGCCGGAGGCAATGGTGACGGCGGCGTAGAGCGCTGCGACGAGGGCGCAGGCAGCCAGCTGCCGGACGGTGAATTTTTTCTCTTTCATTTCTGATTCCTTTCCGGAACAAAAAAAGATGGGCGCAAAGCACCCATCCTGTCCCCGGCGCGTGCCGCGGACGTCCCTAGTTTTGTTTAAAGACAGGATGGTTACGAACTGTCTATTATGAAATTTGGCCCGGAGCCACAAAACAGTGTAGCGTATTTCCTGGGCCGTGTCAAGCGTCGAGGCGCCGGAATGTATGCAAAATACGCAAAACCCGCGGCCTGAGGCCGCGGGTTTCGCATGAAAGAAAAGAGAGGGAGAAATTTGGAGTGTGGTGCTGTTTACGGTTTCATCATACACCCCTTTGCCGGAGAAGTTGTGAACGAATGGCAAAGAGTTTGTGAATAATTTGAAAACGCCGGCCCTCGGGTACAAATAGCCGGAGATTTTACAAAATATTCACGCAAACTCCGGGGAAGTCGGTATAATATGGAGTAACAAGAGATAAAGGGAGGACTCCTCATGGCCAAATCCGTGCTGATCGTGGAAGACGATCAGAATATTGCAGAATTGCTGCGCTTATATTTGGAGAAGGAGGGCTATGTGGCTGCCATCGCCGCCGACGGCGGAGCCGGTGTGGAGATGTTCCGCAAGCTCCAGCCGGACCTGGTGCTGCTGGACGTGATGCTCCCGGTGATGGACGGCTGGAATGTCCTGAAACATATCCGGAAAGATTCTCAGACCCCCGTGATCATGCTGACTGCCAAGGGCGAGACCACCGACAAAGTCTCTGGCCTCAAAATGGGCGCGGACGACTATATCACCAAGCCTTTCGAAATGAAGGAAGTGCTGGCTCGGATCGAGGCAGTGCTCCGCCGGGGCGGCGGTCAGGAGGAAAAGGCGCCCTCCAAGCGGCTGGTGTTCGACAAGCTCATCATCGACCTGGACGCCTTTGAGTTGATCGTGGACGGGAAAAAGGTGGATACGCCCCCCAAGGAAATGGAGCTGCTGTTCCACTTGGCCTCTTCTCCCAACCGGGTCTACACCCGCAATCAACTGCTGGACGAGGTCTGGGGCTTTGATTATTTCGGCGACAGCCGTACCGTGGACGTCCATATCAAGCGCCTGCGGGAAAAGCTGGAGGGAGTTTCTCCCCAGTGGTCGCTGAAGACCGTCTGGGGTGTGGGCTATAAGTTCGAGGTAGTCTAAGCCATGAAAACCACATTCAGCCGCCTCTTTGCCCTGCTGGCCGGCTTGATTTTGCTGTGCCTGGTGCTGATGGGCGTCACATTTCGGGCGGTGCTGCTGGGCTATCTGGAGGATGAGACCCAGGAGAGCCTCCAGAGCAACGGCGAGATTCTGGCGAAATACGCCTCCGTCTACGATATCACCGGCGAGCTGGACAATCGCTGGGGCGACTTCCGCATGGGCTTGGTGGCCGTGGCCCAGGTGGCCGGGACCGACGCCCTGCTCTGCGACCCCCACGGCAATATCCGCCTCTGCTCCTGCGAGGACGTGGGCAACTGCATCCACACCGGGGCCTCGGTCCCCGAGGAGATGGTGCAGGAGATCCTCCGGGACGGCGAGGGCTTTTATGAGGACGCCGTTCCCGGCCTTTACGAGAGCGCCCACTTTATCGAGGGCGTGGCCGTCACCTCGGGAATCACCGGCGAGCAGCTGGGCGTGATTTTGATGATCGCCCCACGGGATCAGATTCAGGGCGTCCTCGCCCAGACCACTACCATCTTCTTCTATGTCTGCGTGGTGGTGCTGGTGGCGGCCATGCTGGGCAGCTATCTCCTCAGCCGCAACCAGGCCCAGGCGCTGGAGGCCGTCACCAAGGCCGCCACCCGCTTCGGCCACGGCGAGCTGGACGTCCGGGTGGCCGAGGGCGGCAAGAACACCGTGGAGATCGACCAGCTGGCCCGGGCCTTCAACGTCATGGCGGAGAGCCTGGCCAAGTCGGAAAAGCGGCGGCAGGAGTTCGTGGCCAATGTGAGCCACGAGCTGAAGACGCCCATGACCACCATCGCCGGCTTCCTGGACGGGATGCTGGACGGCACCATTCCCGAGAACCAGCACCGGCACTATATGCAGGTGGTCTCCGACGAGGTGCGCCGGCTGTCCCGCCTGGTGCGGAGTATGCTGGAGATTTCCAGGCTTCAGGCCCAGGGAATTTCCGAGGAGAAAAAACGCCGCTTTGACCTGGGCGAGACCATCGGCCAAGTCCTTATCAGCTTTGAGCAGCGGGTGACGCGGAAGAGCCTCCGGGTGGAGGTGGAGCTGCCGGACCGCCCGGTCTGGACCAAGGCCGACCCGGACAGCATCACCCAGGTGATCTACAACCTCACCGACAACGCCATCAAGTTCTGCAACGAGGGCGGGATGCTGGGCATCCGCCTGACCACCGAGGGCGGAAAGGCCCGGGTGACGGTGCAGAACACCGGCCCCACCGTTCCCCCGGAAGAACTGCCGCTGCTCTTTGACCGCTTCCACAAAGCTGACAAGAGCCGCTCTGCGGACCGGGAGGGCGTCGGCCTGGGACTTTATATTGTGAAAACCATCCTGAACAGCCACGGAGAGGATATCTCCGTCACCAGTGAAAACGGCCTCACGGCCTTCACCTTCACCCTGCCGGTGGTGCGCTGACCACTGGACTCCCAAGAGAAACGAGGTGTCAACCATGCCATACGATGAATATGATCCGCAAAATCGGGAGGAAGGCCAGCCGGAGTACCGGCCCGGCTACTCCTATTATAGCACCAGCCGGCGAAAGCCCAAACGGCACACCGGCCTTCTGGTGGTTCTGGCAGTGTTGGCGCTGCTGACCGGATTGGCCTCCTGGGCGGTGAACGTCCTGGGGGTGCGGGTGGACTTTGGCCAGGGCAATGCCGTCGTCAGCCTGGGCCAGCAGCAGACGCAGCAGCAGGACGTCGCTGCCGCAGAACCGAATACAGAGCAGCCCTCTGTCAATCAGACCCAGACGCAGCCGGAGACAGCTACGCCCACGCCGGAGCAATCCGTGGAAATTGTGGATTCGCCCCAGAGCGTGGAAAACCGCCCGGCGGAAGACGAGAATGCCCTGAGCCTGCAGGCGATCTACGATAAGGTGATCCCCAGTGTGGCATCCATTTCCTGCGTCCTGCAGAGCAGCTCTACTTCCTCCGGCACCGGGATCGTCATGTCCCAGGACGGCTATATCATCACCAACTACCACGTGATCGAAGGCGCTGAGCAGATATTCGTGCTGCTGGAGGACGACGCCACCTACCAGGCTTCGCTGGTGGGCGGCGATGAGACCACCGACTTGGCAGTTCTGAAAATCGATGCCACCGGTCTTACGCCTGCGGAGTTCGGCAATTCCGACGCGCTGCGGGTGGGCGACGTGGTGGTGGCCATCGGCGATCCCCTGGGCATCGAGCTGCGGAGCACCATGACCGACGGTATCGTCTCAGCCATCAACCGGGACCTCAACCTCAGCGGACGTCAGATGACGCTGATCCAGACCAACGCGGCCCTCAACTCCGGCAACTCCGGCGGCCCGCTGATCAACTGCTACGGCCAGGTCATCGGCATCAATACCATGAAGATGAGCAGCTATTCCGCCACCTCTGCCACCGTGGAGGGCCTGGGCTTCGCGATCCCCATCACAGCCGCCAAGCCTATTCTTGACGAGTTGATTTCCCAGGGCTATGTCTCCGGGCGGCCCGCCATCGGCATCCAAGGCCAGACACTGGACCTCCGCTCGCAGGTCTTCTTCCATATGCCCAGCGGCGTGGTCATCACGGCTGTGGAGCCGGGGTCTGACGCCGAAGCCAAGGGCTTGGAGCCCGACGACGTGATCGTTGGTTTCAACGATACGGCCATTTCCTCTCTGGAGGATTTGGTGGCAGCCAAGAACGACTTGGGCTCCGGAGATGTGGTGACGCTTACCATTTACCGCGGCGGCAGGTACTACGAGGTGGATATCACCCTGATGGACCAGACCACAGCGGAAATCTATTGAGTGACCAGCTTCCAAACGCGAAATGCCCCCGGCAGGGTTTCCTGCCGGGGGCGTTTTTGCGGATATGAGGCTGGGCGCTCAGCTTCCTTGCAGCACGTACAGCCAGAAGTTATAGACCACTTTGGCGAGGGAATACCGGCTCAGCTCCGGGTCGTCGTCCATGACGGTCAGCAGCTTGCCGCCGCTGCCCTGGATAATCAGGTGGTTGTAGCACCAGTGGAGGGCACGGCTCTCTTCCGCGGTGAACTCCGGGTGCTGGGCGGCCATCTCGGCGAGCAGCGCCTCATCGTCCACGGCGTCGGAGTAGCCCAGGGTACGGGCGTAGTTGAGGATGGTGAGGCACGCATCGGACCGCAGCAGCGGCGTGTAGGAGGAAAGGCCCTCCACGGGGCGGCTGAGGATGCCCAGGTCGGCGGCCCACTTGACGCAGTTTAAGTATTTGCCGGTGATGGGGCGGGTGCTGCCCATGTCCACCCAGGTGTTGTCCATATTGGGCGAGCCGGCCATGCGGTAGAGGGTGTCCAGCAGCTCCACGTAAGTGGTCGTCACGTCATAGCCAAATTTGGTCTCGGAGATGGGGTCCATGTAGCCATTGCCCCAGAGGAAGGAGATGGGGTCGAGGCTCTTGCCCTCGGGAATATCGGTGAAGGGCAATTCCATGGTGGCTTCCTCGTTCTGATCGTCCTCCGTCACCTCGGCGCCGTCGGGCAGGGCGTGGGCGTAGTAGTCCTGGTTCAGCACATCCAGAGACGCCTGGAACTGGTTCTGGATGATGGTCTGCCGCTGGAGCAGATCGGTTTCGTCCACCTCGTAGCCTTCGGTAAAGACCACTACCTCGCCGGTGGCGGCGTCAAAGCCATAGTTTTCGGTGACGAAGCTCTGGTCGGAGAGGACGGCCATGTCGTAGGCCTGGGGCGAGAGAATGTCCCGCCCGGCCAGCAGCCGGGAGTCATAGGGCAGGCCGAAGAGGTTGAGGATTGTGGGGAGGATGTCCACCGTGGAGCAGTAAGTGTCGATGGTGGTGGGCTCCATGCCGGGGATATAGCAGATGAAGGAGTTGCGGTACTTTTCAAAGGTCTCGTCGATCTCCTCCCCGGCCAGTTCGCTGAACTGGTCGATGGTCAGGCCATAGGGATAGTGGTCGTTGGTCAGGATGATGACGGTCTTGTCGGCCACGCCGGCCTCCTCCAGCCGGCCCAGCAGATAGGTCATCGCCTGCTCCAGCTCATTGTTGCAGGCGATGTAGGCCTGCACGGCCTCGGAGTAGGGCAGGTTCTCTGCCATGGCCTTGTTCTTCAGGCTCATGGGGTTGTTCCAGTCGTACTGATAGTGGCCCGAGAAGGTCATGTAATAGGCGTGGAAGGGCTGATCGCTGGACAGGTAGTCGTCCATGGAGGCCTCCATCATCTCGAGATCGGAGGAAGGCCAGTTGATCTCAATGTCCAGGCCGTCTCCGGCGGACTGGAAGGTATAGCCCATGTTGGGATGGGTGTCTCGCCGGGAGTAGTATTCGCCGGAGTAGTTGTGGTAGGCCCAGGTCTGATAGCCCTGCTCCAGGAATTCGTTGCCCAGGCAGAAGGGCAAGTAGTTTTTCTGGGAAGCGAAGAAGCTGGCCGCTGCCTTGCTGCGGGACATATCGGGGTAGTTGCCCATGCAGAAGGTGTATTCGCCGTTGGTGGTGTTGGAGCCGTATGTACCGTAGTAGTTCTCAAAGATCAGACCGTTGGTGGAGAGGTAATAGAGGGTCGGGGTACGCTCCGGGTCGATGAGCCGGCTGGAGAAGGACTCGGCGCAGATGGTGATGAGGTTGTAGCCCTCCAGCAAACCGGTGTATTCATTCTTCTCCGTAGCCTCCTCAGAGGCGAAGTAGCGGTCCAGAGCCTGAAGCGCCTCGTTGTTGGTGGAGCCCTCCAGCGCCTCGAAATCCAGGTCCAGGACGTTGTACTCCTTGGGGTCCAGGTCGTAGTCGGGCACACCCAGGGAGACGGTCAGCTCGGCGTTCTCCTGCCCATCCTGGGGGAAGAGCATATACTTGCACTCCAGCCGGGTGGTGGACAGTAGGCCAATGTTGTGGACGCTGACCTCTGTGCCGGTGCCGGCGGAGGTATAGAGTCCGTAAACGGTATAGGGTCCGTCGCCGCCGGCAGCCATCACGGCCACAGTGCCGAAGTGGATCAGCACAAAAGCTGCCACTGCGGCCACGGGCCGATACCACTTCAGCTGCGGCAGGACAAAGACGTTCTTCGCTGCCAGGACAATGGTCACAACGGCCGGTATCAGCAAAAGCAGCACCATGGGCATGGCCTGCCAGATGCCATATAGGGTCTGCCAGAAGAAATTGGTGATGGCGCCGGCGCCGGTGAACATCTGCATCAGCGCCATGAACTCGCCGAAGATGGAGTTGTAGACCAGCTGCACCTCAAAGTAAAAGGTCAAAAGGCCCAGCAGCAGGCACAGCATCCACTTGCCGGCTTTGGGCGGCAGGAGCGAACAGAGGGCGAACAGCAGTGCGCCCACGCTCAGCGCAAACAGGATGGGGAAGATAATCCGCCCATTGACCTGATGATAGATGCAAAGATGCAGCACTACCTCCAGATACACCGGAACTGCCAATGCCAGGATCAGGGACAGCCATTCCCGGCCCGAAGAAAAGAACCGTTTACTCATCTTATACGCCTCTTGTAAATTGTAGTGGTACTGTTCGTAAAATTCGCGTAAATTCTAGCACAGTTCCGAGATTTTTGCAAGGTTTTTTGGCAAAATCCCAGAATTTTTTATATTTTTCCGAAACTCTGTGGCACTTTTCGACGTCTTTTGCAGCAACTCTCCAGAACAATGCCGAAAAGATTGACTAAATTAACAATATTTTACATATTGCAACCAACAGCCTCTGCTTTTTCATGTAAAAGCAGAGGCTGTTTGGCGGCTAAAAAGGCCCGCTCCCCGGAGGGAGCGGGCCTCAGACTGTCAAAAAAGCTACGCTTTTTTGACAAAGGGGGCTGCACCCCAAAAGGTTCTCGGTTTTCTTCGAAAAGCTGTCGAACCTTTTGGGGTGTAAAGTGCGATTTCCGATGCGCATGTCCCCGGAAATCGCGATTTTAATTTTATTTCGCCGCTGCCTGCGCCCGCAGGCGCGTTTCGGAGCGCAACCGCCGCTTGCGGCGGCTCTTGGCGCGGAGATGCGGCGAAACTCTGCGAGGCTTATTTCCTGCTTCCGGAGGTTTTTTGACACGCTCAGGCCCGCTCCCCGGAGGGAGCGGGCCTTGTGCTTGGAATAGAATATGTTTCAGAAGCGCTGGGTATTAGTCATAAACCAGCAGGGCGATCATCTCGTCGTCGATGTTGTTGGCGTCATACCACTGAGCGCCGGTGTCGACGTCGGAGACTTCCTCACCCATGGCAGCCTTGTAGGCCATGGAGACGGCCTGGTAGCCGATCTGGTAGGGATCCTGGGTCACGGAGCCGTAGAACCAGCCCTCGCGGACAGCGTTCTTCTGGGCGGCGCCGGCGTCGAAGCCAGCGACGATCAGATCCGCATACTTGCCGCCGTCGGCCAGATCCATGCCGTCGGAAACAGCGGCCAGGAAGCCGGTAACGGCACCTTCGTTGGAGCAGAAGATCGCCTTGATGCCGGCGGTGCTCAGCAGGGCGTTGGCAGCGGTCTGGACAGCGGTAGCCTCAGTGGTGGCGGAGATCTCCACGCGGATGATGATGGCGGGGTTCTCAACCTTCTTCTCCCACTTGCTGTGGCCTTCGATGGAGACAGCGCCGGGCTGATAGGTCTCGGCGATCTCAGCCATCTTGTTCACGAAACCGGTGGTACGGCCAGTGACGGAAGCGGAGACAGCGTCCTGAGACAGGCAGCCGATGACGACAGGAGCCTCGGGGGTAGCAGCTTCCATAGCGGCGACCAGGTCGGGATGCTCGCCGAACTTCTCAGCGGCGATGGCGGCAGCGGCCTCGTTGTTGGTGGCGGCGGTAGCCTTAACAGCGCCGGAGGTATCATCGGGAACACCGGAGTCGAAGCCGATGACGGGGATGTTCTTCTCGGCGCACTCAGCCAGGATTTCCTTCACGGCATCGGTGGACAGAGCGGCCAGAGCCATAGCCTTGGGGTTCTTGGCCATCTCGTTCTTGACCATGTTGACCTGCGCGTCGATCTCGGTCTCGGAAGCGGGGCCGTCGAAGTAGATCTCGCAGCCCAGCTCAGCGGCAGCGGCGTCGGCGCCGGCCTTAACGGCCTGCCAGAACTGATGCTGGAAGCCCTTGGCCATAACGGGGATGTAGATGGGCTCGTCCGTGGTTGCGGTGTCGCTGGTGTCCTCGGTGTCGGCGGCGTCGTCGGCATCGGTGGCGGCGTCGGTGTCGGTCTCGGTGGCGGCGTCGGTTTCAGCGCCTGTGTCGGAGCTTGCGTCGGGTGTGGTCTCGCTGGCGCAAGCTACCAGGGCAAAAACCATCACGAGGGCAAGAAGCAGAGCGATGAGTTTCTTCATGGTATTTCCTCCTGTGTTTTATTTTGGTTCTATTTATTAAGCGGGAAATCTCCGCGCTTAACCGGGATGAGAAAGGAGCTTAAGACTTCTTGACGCGGTTGGCTGCCTTGGTCCGCTGGATGTCCAGCAGCACGGCGCCGATGACGACCAGACCGGTGAAGAAGGTCTGCCAGGGGGCCTGAAGGCCGCAGGCGGAGAGGCCGTTCTTCAAAACTGCCATGATGAACACGCCGATCAGGGTGCCGACCATGGAGCCGGAGCCGCCGGACATGGAGGTGCCGCCGATGACGACGCCGGTAATGCCGTTCATTTCCTGGCCATTGCCGGTGCCGGGGGTGATGGTGGTGTAGGCTGCGGCGTACATCAGGCCAGCCATGCCGACAAAGAAGCCGGAGAGCGTGTAGACACCGACCTTCCAGGCGTCCACATTGATACCGGAGAGCCGGGCGGCCTCCTCGTTGGAGCCGATGGCGTAGGTGTAACGGCCGAACTTGGTCTGGTGGAGAATGAGCGCCGCGATGACAAAGAAGCCGATGAGCCACAGGGCGCCCACGGGGAAGCGGTCAATGCCGAAGATGTTGGCGCGGATGAAAACCTGCTTGAACCAGCCGCCCACGGGATCGGTGGCGATGGGCCAAGTCTGGGACTGGGTCTTGGTGAGGATGGAGCCAATGCCCTGGGACATCATCATGGTGCCGAGGGTGGAAATGAAGGGGGGCAACTTCAGACGGGCAACCAGATTGCCGTTGAGGAAGCCAAAGACGGTGCCGACGCCCACGGTGACGAAGACAGCGGCGATCAGGGGCCACTGGAGCTGCTTGAAGGTGTAGGCGCCCAGCAGGGCGGAGCACATCATTACTGTACCGAGAGACAGGTCAATGCCGCCGGTGATGATGATAAAGGTGACGCCGAAGGCCATAAAGCCGATGTAATAACTGGACTCCAGGATATTCTGGACCATGGTCAGGCTGAAGAACGCGTCCTTGGCGATCAGTGAAAAGGCCACATACAAAATCACCAGAGCCGCCGGGGCCAGGAGCTTTTGCAGGTCCAGTCTTTTAATTCCGAGTTTTTCCATAATCTCTTACCCCACTTCTCTCTTGGTAGCAAACGTCATAATTTTTTCCTGGGTCGCCTCGGAAATGTCCAGTTCGCCGGTTACGCGACCCTCGCACATGACCACAACCCGGTCGGACATACGAAGAAGCTCCGGCAGCTCCGAGGAGATCATAATGATGCTCTTGCCCTGGGCAGCCAGCTGGTTCATCAGCTTGTAGATTTCGCTCTTGGCGCCCACGTCGATGCCGCGGGTGGGCTCGTCGAAGATCAGCACGTCGCAGTCGCGCAGGAGCCACTTGGAGATGACCACCTTCTGCTGGTTGCCGCCGGAGAGGCTGCGGACCAGCGTCTTGATGGAGGGCGTCTTGGTGCGTACCTGCTCTGCGTATTTTTGCGACTCGGCGCTGATTTTCCGGTTGTTGACAAAGATGGGGCCGGAGAGGGAGTCCAGCGAAGCCATCACCGTGTTGTCGGCCACGGAGAGGCCGAGACACAGGCCGTAGCGCTTGCGGTCCTCGGAGAGGTAGCCGATGCCGGCGGCCACGGCATCCTTGGGATGCTTAATCTTGACTTCTTTGCCGTTGATGCGAATGATGCCGGCGTCCTTGTGATCCGCGCCGCACACCAGACGCATGGTCTCGGTGCGCCCTGCGCCCATCAGTCCGGCGAAGCCGAGGATTTCGCCTTTGTGGAGCTTAAAGGAGACGTTCTTTACGTCATCCGAAACGAGGCCTTCGGCCTCCAGCACCACGGGTGCATCCGGCGCCACATTGGATTTACTCTTGGGCTCCTCGTAAATGACACGGCCGACCATCATCTGCACCACCTGGTCGATGGTTGTCGTGGCTGTATCGACGGTGTCGACATACTGGCCGTCCCGCATGACGGTGATGCGATCCGTGATCTGCTTGAGCTCATCCATCCGGTGAGAAATATAAATGATGCCCACGCCGGTGGCCTTGAGGCGGCGGATGAAGACGAACAGATCCTGGATTTCGCTCTCCGTCAAGGCGGCGGAAGGCTCATCCATGATGAGAATCTTGGTGTTGTTATAAGAGAGCGCTTTGGCGATTTCCACCATCTGCTGCTTGGCGACGGTCAGCCGCTTGACCACAGTGGTGGGGGAGATGTTGAGGTGGAGGGAGTCCAACAGCTCCTGGGTCATTTTGTTCTGCTTGCTCTTGTTGAGGAACAACCCGCTGCTGGGCTCGCGGCCAATAAAGATGTTTTCGGCCACGGTCAGCTCCTGCATCAGGTTAAGCTCCTGGTGAACGATGCTGATGCCATGTGCTTGCGCGTCTCGGGGACTGTTGATTTCGATTTCCTGGCCGAAATACTCAATGACGCCTTCGTCCTTGGTGTAGACACCGGTGAGGATTTTCATCAGTGTCGACTTGCCGGCGCCGTTTTCGCCGATCAATGCCAGTACCTCGCCGGCGCGGACTTCCAGCTGGGCGTTGTCCAACGCGTGGACACCTGGGAAGTACTTCTGGATGCCGTGCATTCTCAGAATCGTATCGCCCATTTCGTGTATCACCTTCCTGTCAAGATTCTGTGGAGCGCGTACCCGTGGCGGCTGTATCTAAGGAACGTTGTGCAATTGATACAAGCTGTAACGGAAGAGTTTTTGCAACCTGCCTGAAGGATTTGGAACTTCATGTCAACTCACAAAACGTTTCACTTTTTTCTAACAAAATACACGTTTAAATTTCGCTTACTTTTATACTATACATAATATTAAATGAAAATGCAAGGAGAATTTTAATTTTTTTGTGTTGACAGCACAATAAATATTGGAGTATGATAAAAGCAGCTGAGAGAGAGCTTGAAATTCTGCGAATCGTTTCGCGCACTAAATTGAGGAAGAAGCCCTATGGCAACCATTAAAGATGTAGCCCGTATGGCGGGCGTCTCCATCTCTACTGTCTCCAAATATCTCAATGGCGGCAACGTCCGTCCGGAAAACCAGGAACCAATCCGTAAAGCGATTGCTGCCCTGGACTACCGTGCCAATCCCCATGCCCGGGGACTTAAAACGCAGCGCAGCGGAACGGTTGGGGTTTTGCTGCCGACCCTCTCGGCGCCCTTTTTCGGCACCATCTTGGGCACCCTGGACCGTGCCCTTCGGGCCAATGGTTACCACATGGTCATTTCCTGTTACGGGTCGCTCCATGGGCTGGAACGGGATTATTTGCGGTTCCTCCTTAATACAGGTGTGGACGGCTTGATTTATTTTCCGGAAAACTTGTCAAAAGAGGAATTTCAGGAACTCACCGGTTCTCGCCCAATGCCGGTGGTGCAAGTGGATCGCGTGATTCCGGGCGTGGACACTGATGTCGTTCTCGCCGACAACACCGGGGCGACCTATGAGGCGGTATGCTATCTGATTCGTCAGGGGCACCGGCGGATTGCTTTGCTGACTGGTTCCAACGTGATTTTTACGGCGCGGGAACGGCTGGTGGGCTACCTGCGGGCTCTTTCGGACTACGAGATTCCCTATGACGAAACGCTCATTCGCTCCGGGGATATGGTGGTGGCCACAGGCTACCAGGGACTTCAATCCCTGCTGGCGCTGCCGGACCCGCCCACGGCGATTCTCTGCACCAACTATGACATTGCGCTGGGCGCTATCACGGCAGCCCGCGACACCGGTCTTCATCCCCCCGGGGACATCGCGATCTTTGGCTATGACTGCGAGGAGATCTTCTCCATGATGACGCCCTCCCTGCCGGTGGTGATGCAGCCTGAGGAAGAAATCGGGACGCTGGCCGGACAGTATTTGCTGGAGCGGCTCTCAGGCTTTGCGGGTCCGCCCCGCTGCACTCGCCTGGCCAATAAGATCATCTATTAACACAGTATCCAGACGCTACGGCGTTGGTAATATTTTGGCACACAGCCGTTTACCGCGGCAAGAACAGGAGGAAAAAACTATGGCAACCAACCGCTACATCGGCGACTATCCTGTCATTGGCATCCGTCCCGTCATTGACGGACGGCGCGGCCCACTGAAAGTCCGGGAATCCCTGGAGGATCAGACCATGGCCATGGCCCAGGCCGCCAAGAAACTCTTTGAAGAGAACCTGTGCTATTCCAACGGAGAACCGGTCAAGGTTATTATTTCTGACACCACCATCGGCCGCGTGGCCGAGAGTGCTGCCTGCGCCAACCAGTTCAAAAAGGCTGGTGTGGACATCACGCTCACTGTCACGCCCTGCTGGTGCTACGGCTCCGAGACCATGGACATCGACCCCATGACCATTAAGGGCGTCTGGGGCTTCAACGGCACCGAGCGCCCCGGCGCGGTGTATCTGGCCTCCGTGCTGGCTACCCATGCGCAGAAGGGCCTGCCCGCCTTCGGCATCTATGGCCATGACGTGCAGAACCTCGACGAGGTTACGAACATCCCCGCTGACGTTCAGGAAAAGCTCCTGCGGTTTGGCCGGGCTGCTGTGGCTGTGGCTACTATGCGCGGCAAGAGCTATCTGCAGATCGGCTCCATCTGCATGGGCATCGGCGGCTCCATCATTGACTCTGCCTTTATCGAGAGCTACCTGGGTATGCGCGTCGAGTCCGTCGATGAGGTGGAAATCATCCGCCGCATGACCGAGGGCATCTACGATGAGGCTGAATATCAGAAGGCTCTGGCCTGGACCAAGGAACACTGCAAGGAAGGCTGGGACAAGAACCCTGAGTTCGTCCGTTCCTCCCCCGAGAAGAAGGAAAAGCAGTGGGAGTTCACGGTCAAGATGTACCTCATCATCAAGGACCTGCTCAACGGCAACCCCAACCTGCCCAAGGGCTGCGAGGAAGAGATGGTTGGCCACAACGCCATCGCCGCCGGCTTCCAGGGCCAGCGCCAGTGGACCGACTTCTATCCCAACTGCGACTATCCTGAGGCTCTGCTGAACTCTACCTTTGACCATAACGGCGCCCGGGAGCCCTACATCCTGGCCACCGAGAACGACGTGCTCAACGGCCTGGGCATGCTCTTTATGAAGCTCCTCACCAACCGCGCCCAGATGTTCTCTGACGTCCGTACTTTCTGGAGCCCCGAGGCCTGCAAGCGCGCTTCCGGCTACGACGTCACCGGCGTTGCTAAGGAGAACGGCGGCTTTATCCACCTCATCAACTCCGGCGCCACTGCGCTGGACGCCTGCGGCGAGTGCCGTGACGAGAACGGCAACCCCGTGATGAAGCGCTGGTGGGAAGTCACCGACGAGGATATCGAGACCATGACCAAGGCCACCACTTGGCCCGCAGCCGACAACGGCTACTTCCGCGGCGGCGGCTTCTCCAGCTCCTTCACCACCCGTGCTGAGATGCCCGCCACCATGATCCGGCTGAACCTGGTCAAGGGTCTGGGCCCGGTGCTCCAGATCGCCGAGGGCTGGACCGTCCGGTTGCCCGACGAGGTCACCGATGTGCTGATGAAGCGCACCGATCCCACCTGGCCCTGCACTTGGTTCACGCCCCGGTGCGACGGCAAGTCCGGCAGCGCCTTTGAGGATGCCTATGCAGTCATGAACAACTGGGGCGCCAACCACGGTGCGATCTCCTACGGCCACATCGGCGCCGACTTGATCACCATGTGCTCCATGCTGCGCATCCCTGTGTGCATGCACAACGTCCCTGAGAAGGACATCTTCCGGCCCGCCGCCTGGAATGCCTTCGGTATGGACAAGGAAGGCCAGGACTACCGCGCCTGCGCCGCCTATGGTCCGATGTACAAGGCTTATTGATTTGCGTTTCTCCGGGCGCACTGCACTTTCGCAGTGCGCCCGGTATCCATGCTGTGATCCTGCGGGGGCGGCGTTTTGACGGGCTGCGCAGATTTTCCTTTGTGAGCATTTGACTGTAGCCTGCAAACATACCGCATTGCCGCCCGCGAGATAAGATAAGAAAGGAAGAAGACTATGCTTTTGAATGTTCCCTCTATTCTCTCCCCTGAACTCCTGAAGGTGTTGAGTGAAATGGGCCACTCCGATCGCATCTGCATCGGCGACGGCAATTTCCCCGGCGCTTCCATGGCCAAGGCTAAGAATGCCATTTTCCTCCGGGCGGACGGCCACGGCGTGCCGGAGCTGCTGGACGCCATCCTCACGGTGATGCCGCTGGACGCCTATGTGGAGACGCCTGCCCTGCTGATGGAGACCATGGACTGCGACAAGGATCTGGAGATTCCCATCTGGGACGAGTATAAGAAGATCATCGCCAACCACGATCCCCGGGGAGAGAAGGCTGTGGGCCATGTGGAGCGCTTTGCCTTCTATGAGGAAGCGAAAGACTGCTACTGCATTCTGCAGTCTGGTGAGAGTGCCATCTATGCCAACATCATTTTGCAGAAAGGTGTTATTAAGTAAGTGAACGGCTTGCTGCGTATGCTGGAGCCTGCGCTGCCGGTTTTGGTAGCCTTGGCCCTGGGCCTGTATTGCCGCCGCTCCAACTTCCTCAGCCGGGATCATGTGGATGCGCTGAAAAAAGTGGTAGTCAACATCACGCTTCCAGCGGTGCTGTTTTCTGCCTTTGCGACGGCGGAGTATTCGCTCCAGACCATATCGATTCCTGTGCTGGTGTTTGCGCTGTGCTGCGTTGGATTGGTGCTGGGCAAGATTCTGGCTCGTTTTTTACGGCTGCCGGGACGAATTGCGCCATACCTCGCCACCGGGTTTGAGGCGGGAATGCTGGGCTACGCACTTTATGCGCTGCTTTTTCCGTCGGAGCCTACGTCGCATTTTGCGATTTTGGATCTGGGCCAGACCCTCTTTGTCTTTACGCTCTATAAGGCGCTGCTCTCCGGTGGTGAGACCAAGTCTCTGTGGAAGGACATCATCAATACACCCATTCTCTGGGGGACCTTTGCCGGTCTGGTCGTGGGAGCCACCGGACTTTACGGCTGGATGACCCAAAACGGCACTGCCGCTGTGGTGAACAGCCTCACGGACTTCATTTCGGCCCCGACCGGTATGATGATCCTGCTGGCAGTAGGTTATGACCTGGACTTCGGAGAGATCCGCTGGCGGGATACGGCGCGCTTTGTGCTGCTGCGGCTGATCTCCATGGCTCTGCTCTTTGGCCTGCTGGTTCTGGTCAACCGTACACTTCTTAATAATGTAATCTTTGAAGGGGCTGCGCTGCTGCTCTTCATCCTGCCGCCGCCCTTTGTAATTCCGATCTTCGCAGATGAACCCTCCCAGCGGGCACAGATATCTTCGGCGCTGTCGGCGCTGACGGTTGTGACGCTGGTGCTGTTCGCTGTGATGACAGTCGCGTTTTAACGATATTGCCGCCGGCCTTAACATGGAAAGACCGGCGGCAATTTTTGATGGGCACGTGATTTGCAAGTGCCGCCCCCACCGGTAGTGGTAAAGGGACGGAAAAGGGCACAATTGGTAGTAGGTGAAAAAAGATGAAAAAATCGCAAAAAAGGAGTTGACAAAGGGAGAAATAGCTGGTATCATATGCAAGCACTCTT
>NBJMC04202__coassemble_1320_pt1 | contig 40607 bp, 38 predicted proteins | sample NBJMC04202__metabat2_high_PE_003 | metagenome-assembled genome bin NBJMC04202
AAATCTGCTCCAAGTGTCACCCTTTCTATACCGGCAAGCAGAAGCTGGTTGACACGGGTGGACGTGTGGATCGTTTCAACAAGAAATACGGCCTGAAGTAATCGCCTGCGCCCGCACCGAATTGGTGCGGGCGTTTTTCCTATTTACTCGAATTTTGGAGGTTTTATGGACCCTTTGGAGAAACCCGTCATGGAGAAGGCCGTCCTGGCCGGCCTGAGCGCCGACGTCTTTACCCGGGAGGAGGACGCTACCGACGAAACCCTGGATGAGCTGGAGGCGCTGCTGGAGACGGCGGGCGGCCAGTGCGTCGCCAAGGTTTTGCAGCACCGCCCCGCCCCCGACCCCCACAGCTTCTTCGGCGAGGGCAAGGCCGAGGAGATCCGGCAGCTGATCGAGACCACCGAGGCCACCATGCTCATCTGCGACAACGACCTGACCCCCTCCCAGATCCGCACCCTGGAGGACCTGACCCACGCCACCGTCCTGGACCGGAGCGCACTGATTCTGGACATCTTCGCCCAGCGGGCCAAGACCAGGGAGGGCCGCCTCCAGGTGGAGCTGGCCCAATACCAGTATCTGCTGCCCAAGCTCTCGGGCATGGGCAAGAGTATGTCCCGGCTGGGCGGCGGCATCGGCACCCGGGGCCCCGGCGAGACCAAGCTGGAGACGGACCGGCGCCACATCCGCAGCCGCATCGCCCGGCTCCAGGCCGACCTGAAGGAAGTGCGCCAGGTGCGGGCGGTTCAGCGGGAGCGGCGGATCAAAAACGCCGTGCCGGTGGTGGCCATCGTGGGCTACACCAACGCTGGAAAGTCCACCCTCTTGAACAAGCTCACCGGCGCCGGCATCCCGGCCAACAACCGCCTTTTCGACACCTTGGACACCACCACCCGCCAGCTGGAGGTCTCGGACACGCTGACCGTCCTCCTGTCCGACACCGTCGGCTTCATCGCCAAGCTCCCCCATCATCTAGTGGAGGCCTTCCAGGCCACGCTGGAGGAGCTGCAATACGCCGACCTGCTGCTCCACGTCATCGACGCCGGCGACCCCGAGCGGGACAATCACGTGGCCGTGGCGGACAAGCTGATCCGCCAGCTGGCCAAGCCCGGTACCCCGGTGCTGGAGTGCTACAACAAGTGCGACACCGTGGACCCCGACGACATTCCCCGGGGCGCAGACAAAATCGCCATCTCCGCCAAAACCGGCGAAAACCTGGACGAATTGCTCCGCGCTATCGAAAAAGCCCTGAATTTGCAGCGGAAAAAATGCACCTTCCTCCTCCCCTACAGTCTGGGCGGCATGGTGGAGACGCTCCACGACCAGGCCAAGGTACTTTCCACCGACTACACCGCCGAGGGCATCGCGGTGACGGCCATCTGCGACATGGCCCTCTACGGAAAGCTCCAGGCCTACGCGCAGGAATCTTGAGCCTATGATGGAAGAATATCTCATTCCAACCCAAGACGCCAGCGACGAATTTGTGGAAAAGCGCTCGCGGTTCATCGGCCATCTCTTCTGCACCCCCACTGAGGAGGAGGCCCTGGCCCAGCTCAAGGCCATGCGGGAGCAGTACTGGGACGCCACCCACAACGTCTACGCCTACATCATCCACGGCGGCCCCACCCGCTTCTCCGACGACGGGGAGCCCGGCGGCACCGCCGGAATGCCCACCCTGCAGGTTTTACAGCGGGAGGGCCTGGAGGACGTCCTGTGCGTCGTAACGCGGTATTTCGGCGGCACGCTTTTAGGGGCCGGCGGCCTGGTGCGGGCCTACGCCCACGGCGCCAAGCTGGCCGTGGACGCCGCCGGCAAGTCCATCAAGCGGGTCTGGGACGTCATTTACCTGCCGGTGCCGTACAGCTGGTATGAGCGCATTTTGCTGGAGATTCAGCGCTTCGGCGGCGTTGTCCGGGAGACGCAGTTCGGCGCCGATGTGGAACTCGAGGTGCTGACCCCCCAGGGCCAGACCCAGGACTTCCTGGCCCGGATCATCGACCTCTCCGCCGGTACGCTGGAAGGGCTCATCGCCGGGCAGGAGTACCGGGCCTTCCCGGTGGCGCCGTAGGCGCCAACTATTCACTATTCACTTTTCACTATTCCCTTGCGCCCCGGTGCGTCTGCCGCAGGCGCTCGGAAATCACAGGCAAGGCGGGCGGGTGATAGCCGCCCCCTACAGTCAAGATGCGCCCTGGTGCTTCTTCCGCGAACGCCCGGAGATCGCAGGCAAGCGGACGCGCGATGCGCGCCCCTACGGCACTCAAACCCATCCAGCTCTGGCGAGAATCGCGGCCTGGGCACGGGCGGGCATAAAGCCCGCCCCTACGATGAACCCCTCCGGCGCTGCGCGCCACCTCCCCTAAAGCCCTGCGGGCGTTAGGGGAGGCTTTGGCCGGTGCGCTGCCGCAGGCGCTCCGGCATCGCGGGCAAGCGGATGCGCCCGCGTACTCGCGGCGCGGCGGAGTGTTACAAAGATTTACAGCGACTTGAAAAAAGTTTTCGATTTCGTCAATCTTTTGCAACAGTTTTTCGTGTATAATAGTATAGGAAACTTTGGGAGGGGATACCCATGACGGTTCGGGAGCGACTGGAGCAAGAAGAGTATCTGCGCCTTTCCCCGCTGGCCCAAAAGGCCACCGAGACCAAGGGCAGAGCGTATCAGGAAGCGGAAAACGACGTGCGCACCTGCTACCAGCGGGACACAGACCGCATCGTCCACTCCAAAGCATTCCGGCGGCTGATGCACAAGACGCAGGTCTTCCTCCAGCCCGAGGGTGACCACTACCGCACCCGCATGACTCACACGCTGGAGGTGAGCCGCATCGCCCGGACCATCGCCCGCGCCCTTCAGCTCAACGAAGACCTGACCGAGGCCGCGGCCCTGGGCCACGATCTGGGCCACACGCCCTTCGGCCACGCCGGCGAGGTGGCGCTCAGCGATGTCATGGGTGTGCCCTTCCACCACAATGAGCAGTCCCTGCGGGTGGTGGACCGGCTGGAGAAAAACGGCCAGGGCCTCAACCTCACCCACGAGGTGCGCATGGCCATCCTGGGCCACACCGGCGCCAGCATCCCCGAGACGCTGGAGGGACAGATCGTCCGGGTCTCGGACCGCATCGCCTACGTCAACCACGACATCGACGACGCCATCCGCGCCGGCATTCTCCGGGAGGCCGATATTCCCCGGGAAATCTCCTATGTACTGGGCGAGTGCCACCGGGAGCGGATCAACACCCTGGTGACGGACATGATTACCAACACCACCGAGACCGGCGTATTGGGGATGCGCCCGGAGGTCTCCCGGGCGATGGCCGATCTGCGCACATTCCTCTTTGAGCGGGTCTACAAAAACCCTGTGGCCAAAGGCGAGGAATCCAAGGCCAAGGGCATTCTCCAGAGCCTCTACACCTACTATTCCAAGCACCCCGAGGCGCTGCCGGCGGACTTTATCCCGCAGCTGGACTTCGACGGCATCTCCCGGGTGATCTGCGATTATATTGCCGGCATGACCGACAAATACGCCGTACACAAGTACGAATCCATTTTTATCCCCGCGGCCTGGCACGTCCGCGGCTGAGCCGCGCCGTTTTCCGCGAAAGGAGGTCTTTTCCGTGGCATTTCCTCCGGCATTTCTGGACGAGCTTGCCGCCCGCAATCCCATTGAGGACGTGGTGGGACAGTACGTCTCCCTCACCCGGCGGGGCAGCAATCTCTTCGGCCTGTGCCCGTTCCACAGCGAAAAGACGCCCTCCTTCTCCGTGGCCCCGGACAAGGGCATCTACTACTGCTTCGGCTGCCATAAGGGCGGCGGCCCCATCAATTTCATCATGGAGGTCGAGGGGCTGGACTACCCCGACGCCGTGCGCTTCCTGGCCAAGCGAGCAGGCATGGAAGTCCCGGAGGACCGGGAACACAGCTCCGTCTATCGCAAACAGGAGCGGCTGCGGGCTTTGTGCAAAGAAGCCGCCCGCTTCTACCGCCAAGAGCTCTTCGCCCCCGGCGGCCAGGAGGCCCGGGACTATCTCATCCGGCGCGGCGTCTCCAGCCAGACCGTCTCCCGGTTCGGCCTGGGCTATTCTCCCAACGCCTGGTCGGCCCTATTGGATACCATGGAGAAAATGGGGTATACCAAGGAAGAGCTGCGGGACGCCGGTTTGGCCCTCCAGAGCAAAAAGGGCGGCTACTACGACCGCTTCCGCAACCGGCTGATGTTTCCCATCATCGACGTCCGCGGCAATGTCATCGGCTTCGGCGGGCGGGTGATGGACGACTCCACCCCCAAGTACCTCAACTCCCCGGAGACCATCATCTTCAACAAACGCAAGAACCTCTTCGCCCTCAATGTGGCCAAGAAATCCACCCGGGGACAGCTGATTCTCACCGAGGGCTACATGGACGCCATCGCCCTGCACCAGTACGGCTTCGACTGCGCCGTCGCCTCCCTGGGTACCGCCCTCACCCAAGAGCATACCCAACTCCTGGCAAAATATACAAAGGCGGTGGTGCTGACCTACGACGGCGACGAGGCCGGACAGAACGCCACCCGCCGGGCCATCCCCATGCTGGAGCAGGCAGGACTCCAGGTGAAGATTCTCAGGATGCAGGGCGCCAAGGACCCGGACGAATTTCTCCACAAATTTGGCGCAGACAAGTTCCAGGCCCTGCTGCAAAAGTCCGAAAATCAGGCGGAATACCGGCTGCAAACGCTGAAAAACCGCTATGACCTCCAGGACGACGCCCAGCGGGTCTCCTTCCTCAAGGAGGCCGCGGAGCTGATCTCCACCTTCACCACGCCGGTGGAGCGGGAGGTCTATGGCACACGAGCCGCCGAGGCCGCCGGGATCTCCCAGGCGGCCATGGAGCAGGAAATCAAGCGGGCCTACCGCCGCCGCACCGCCCAGGCCAAAAAGCGCCAGGAACGGGCCGATCTGGATGTCGCGGGGCAGCAGCAGCCCAGGGAAAAGGGCATCCGCTACGCCAATCTCAAGTCCGCCATGGCGGAGGAGCAGCTGTTGGCCCAGGTGCTCAAGGAGCCGACGCTCCTGCCCACGGTGAAGCTGCTGCCGGAGCAGTTCTCCTCTCCCCTGCTGGGCCGGGCCTTCGGGCTGCTGCGCCAGTGCCAGCTGGAGGGGCGGCCCGTGAGCCTCCCCTCGCTGGAGGGTGACTTCACACCTGAGGAGATGAACCACCTCTCCTCGGTGGTTCGGCGGCGGGACACGCTGGTCTCGGAACAGGCCATGGCCGACTGCGCCGATGTGATCCGCAATGAATACGAGCGCACTGTGCGCACCGGCGACGATGCCCTGCGCGCCATGCAGCAGAAGCTGCGCACCAAAAAAGGATACGGAGGATAACCAGGATGGAAAAAATATTGCAGGCACTGGCAAATATGGGTCTTCCCGAGGAAGCCCGAAAAAAACTGGCTGAATTGCTGGTGGAATCGAAAAAAACCGGAAAGGTCTCCTCCAAAAAGCTCATCGAGGCGCTGGACGCCGTGGACGCCACGGAAGAGCAGACCGAGAAGTACTACGATCTCCTGGAAGAAAACGGCGTGGAGATCGACGTGGGCGACGTGCTGGAGATTTTGGGCCCCGCGCCTCTGGACGGCGCGCCCACCGAGACGGAACTGCAGAACCTGGAAGCCGAACCCCTGGCCGACGTCGATGCGCCCCTGGAGGAGGCCCTGCCCGCCGACGCCGGCAAGCTGGACGATCCGGTGCGTATGTATCTCAAGGAGATCGGAAAAATTCCGCTCCTGAGTCCCGAGCAGGAACTGGATATCGCCCGGCGGATGTCCGAGGGAGATGAGTCGGCCCGCAAGGCCATGACCGAGGCCAATCTCCGGCTGGTGGTGTCCATCGCCAAACGGTATGTGGGCCGGGGAATGCAGCTTCTGGACCTCATTCAGGAGGGCAACCTGGGCCTTTTGAAGGCCGTGGAAAAGTTCGACTACACCAAAGGCTACAAGTTCTCCACCTACGCCACCTGGTGGATCCGGCAGTCCATCACCCGGGCCATCGCCGACCAGGCGCGGACGATCCGCATTCCCGTCCACATGGTGGAGACCATCAACCGCGTCATCCGCACGGCTCACTCCATGGTGCAGACCCTGGGCCGGGAGCCGACGGCGGAGGAGATCGCCGCTGAGATGCACCTGGAGCTTTCAAAAGTGGAGGAAATTCTCAAGATTGCCCAGGAGCCGGTCTCCCTGGAGACCCCCATCGGCGAGGAGGAGGACAGCCACCTGGGCGACTTCATCCAGGACGAGGAGGCCTCCCAGCCCGCCGAGGCCGCCAGCTATACCCTGCTGCGCGAGCAGCTGGAAGAGGTCCTCACCACCCTCACCCCCCGGGAGGAGCAGGTGCTGCGGATGCGCTTCGGCCTCACCGACGGCAAGGCCCACACCCTGGAGGAAGTGGGCAAGGAATTCGATGTCACCCGGGAGCGGATACGCCAGATCGAATCCAAGGCCCTGCGCAAGCTGCGCCATCCCTCCCGCAGCAAAAAACTCCGGGACTTTCTCAACTAATGCCGGACACGCAAAAATTTCTCTTGACATTATCCGAAAATTCCGTATCATATCTACGTACCCTTCGCCATTTTGGCAGGTCTTCACGTAGTCACCCCCCAGCATGGGACACATAAACGGAGGTATTCGTCATGTTTGAAAAAATTGCGAAGTATCTGGCAGAGCAGTTGGACATCGCCGTGGAGGACATCACGCCGGAAACCACCTTTGAGAGCCTGGGCATCGACTCCCTGGACACGGTGGAAATGGTGATGGATCTGGAGGAAGAGTTGGGCGTCGAACTGGAGCTGGAAGAAAAGGTCTCCACAGTCGGCGAGCTGGTGGAATTTGTCGAGAGCAAGGTGGACTGAGGTCCGCATATTTTAAGACACGTCACAGGTCCGGCCTGTGACAAGGCTGCACTAGTCGGGGAGATAGCGGTGCCCTGTCGCCCGCAATCCGCTATAGCGGGGATGAATTCCCAACGGAGGGTGTGCGCTGTGTCGTCTGACCCCAGCAAGCGGTGTTGAGGATACGGTCTTACGCAACGAGGTCCCGTGAACCATGTCAGGCGGGGAACCGAGCAGCATTAAGCGGACCGCCTCGTGTGCCGTGAGGGCGCCGTTTCTGAGCTGGCTGCTGGGGTAACGGGTGGAGCGCACATTCGATGGAGGGTGTGCAGTCTTGTCACCGGCCGGACCATATTGTAAGCAGGTGTGCAAAAAAGCAGGTGTGCAAACGCACACCTGCTTTTTTGCGTTCGCCACATCCGGCTGCGGCACGGCCGGGATCCCTTGGGTCCTCCGATCGTAGGGGCGACTATTCGTCGCCCACCTTGCCCAGTGCGTCCGGCGAAGATGCATGCAACGCGGCAGCTGGGCACGGGCGGCTGATAGCCGCCCCTACGGTGGAAGCGCGGGTGATCGCGCTACAGCAGGCACTCCGTAGGGGCCGGTTCGGGTTGCCGCTAAGCCATCTGCACCAGTCTTCCGGCCATCGCCGTAGGGGCGCGCATCGCGCGTCCGTGCCGCGAAGCGGCCTCTTGCAGCAACCACAGTGGTTGCAGAAGGCCTTTTGCTCTGCCGTGCCCAAGGCCCCCTTGTGTAAAGGGGGCTGTCAGCCGCAAGGCTGACTGGAGGATTGTTAACCCCTCCGGCGCTTCGCGCCACCTCCCCTAAAGCCCTGCGGGCGTTAGGGGAGGCTTGGGCTGCTGCGCTCAGCGGCAGCGCTCTGTTCGCGGCTGGGCGGGCGGCCATACAGGCCGCCCCTACAACGGGGACGAGGCCGGTACGTTCGCCGAAAGCGCTCTGACGGCGCAGCCAATCGGACGCGCGATGCGCGCCTTGCAGCGCCCGCGGGCTCACAAAAGCCCCATCGCCCGCAGGGCGGAGACCAGGAGGAAGATGGTGGCCATGGAGAGGACGCTGGTCCAGACCACCAGCTGGTTGGCCAGCTGCGCGTCCCCGCCGATCTCCTGGACCATCACGCCGCTGGACACCGCCGCCGGCGAGGCGCACACCGCCACCATGGACGGCGCCTCCAGGCTGGTGAGTCCCAGCGGCTCCCGCAGCGCCACGGCCGCGCCGATGACCAGCGCCGGGCAGATCACCAGCCGCAGCAGCACCCCCAGCCGCAGCATGGGCAGCAGCGCCTTGGCGGCCCGGAGGTCCAGGTTGGCCCCCAGGGCAAAGAGCATCACCGGCGAGGCCACGGAGGAGAGCTGCGTGAGAACCTGGTAGACCGGCGGCAGGGAATCGCGCAGGAAGAAAATCGTCTCCCCCGTCACCCGGGCCAGCAGCTGCCGCAATATTACCAGCACCAAGCCCGACATGGCGCCGGCGATCAGCGGGTTGCGGAAGACCCGCTTCACCAGGGCCCAGCCGGAGATGGTGTGGCTCTGGTCGCTGTACCACGTCAGCGTCACCACCGCCAGGAAGTTGAATACCGTGGTGATAAGCCCCGCCGAGAGGGAGGCAAAGGCCATGGCCGCCGTGCCGCCCAGGGCCGAGGCCAGCGGCAGGCCCAGCACCGCGTGGTTGGACCGGAAGGCCACCTGGACAATGGGCCCCTTCTGGGCCGGGTCACGGACAAAGAGCCGCGCCGCCAGCATCCCCACGCCGCAGCAGAAAAAGACGCTGCCGATCAGGTACCCCATCACCGCCCAGTTGAAATCCGCCAGGTCCGCCACGGCGTAGACGTTGAGGAAGAGCTGCACCGGCAGAAACAGGTGGAAGGACAGGGCGTTGAGCTTGCGGTAAAAGCCGCCCTCCCAGGGGCCGACCCGCCGCACCAGCATCCCCAGGGCAATCAGCAGCAGGATCGGTGCGATGGCTTGAAAGGCGTAGGAAAAGTTGGCCCACATGTTTGATATCTCCTTTGTTCCGGTCAAATGGCGGCGCGACGGGAAAAATTCCCGCGTCCGTCTGGCAAATGCGAAAAATATGTGGTAGATTGTACCAATTTACAACTTGTAGCCCGGCACGGTTTATGGTAATTTAGAACCAGGGAGATATTCCCTGGTTCACAGCGACGTGTACATCATTGGTATTGTTATGGAAGGAAAGGAGAAGAAAAATGAAAAAACGTGTTATCGCATCAGTTCTCATGTTCATCATCGCATTTTCATTCATCGTTTTCCCTGTTTCCGCTGTAGGAGCAACATCTTCCAGTTTGTACGATGCAGACTTGTCTACCGATACTCTTGAACGGGTAAACGCCGAGGTTCTAGCCGGAAATATCACCAGCGACCGTGACGTTTTACGTGTCGCCTTGAAAGAGTATCAAACTCGCAAAACCAGAGCTGCAAATACTATTCAAATGAGTGGTATGGCACCTCTCGATTCGTTGACCATTACGCAAGTACTGGATACAAAAGTCGATACCGAAACTCAAACTGTGAAAAAACTTGTGGCAAAAACCGCTCTGGTTGTGGTAGACGAAAACCTCGAACAAGTAACTCCGCTGTCTAACGGAGGATTGAATACAGAGGAAGACTATGTTTCCTTCCTGGAATATGATGTCTATGCAACGCACACGGCTTATTTTTGGCTTGAAGCCACCGAATTGTCCATCCTAGTATTTACTATGCAAAGGATGACTACAGAAGTATACTATCAATCTTCCACCACAGTCAATACTACTCTCCAGCACCAATGCCGTTACTATATTGGACCAGGCTTATATTATACAGATACTGCTCCAATAATAACTCAACCGGTACATGGTCGTGTATATGGATGGCAGCCCAAATACCTTGACCCGGTTGAAATTTGCGACGGCGCATACGCCACCTATGCGATAATCACATGTAACGGACAAACACTCACAGCATATTGCAGCATTGGCGTAGAATATCTCGACGGTTGATTGAGTATGCAGATTTTAGAATAGGAAACAGCTGTTAAGAAAGGGGAAATACCATGAAATATTGTCGAAAAATTGCTCTCGTTTTGACAGCTTTGGCTCTCGTTCTGAGCCTGGGCGGCTGCCAGAAAGAGGCCCAGGCCCCCGCCGACGGCCCCGGCGCGGAGCTGGCCTACCCCGGCACGGATTGGACCATGTCCCCCGATCAGCTCAAGGACGCCCTCTCGCTCCCCGCCGGCAGCCTGGCGGAACGGGAGACGCCCGCGGATCCCGACGCGGGGGAGGAAGGCCAATACGCGCTCGCCGTAGAGGACTGGGAAGGCTTCGGCGCCAGCGGCTCCGCCACCTTCCTATTCGGCGAGGATGCCGCAGCCCCGGGTACCTACCGTTTGCGCCTTGTGCAAATCCTCCTGAAGAGCAGCGCGGACTTTCAGGCGGTGGTTGACGCGCTGACGGCGCAGTACGGCGAGCCGGCGGAGGCGCAGGAGGAAACCGCCAGATGGGAGAGCGAGACCACGATCGGCGCATATTTGGAGGACGGCGCCGACGTCTTGCCGGAAGCCGAGGATCCGGAGGACTCCGCCTTCACCGCCGACGCGCCCCTGGCCACCATTGATCTCAACAGCGTCAATCTGGGAGACTACGGCTACACGCTGATTTTCAACGGCAAACTGTCCACCATCAACAACTTGGTCTATTCCGCCTCCGAAACCTGAGCCGCCGCAAGGCAATGGTCATGATAAAAAACCGGCTGCTTCCGCAGCCGGTTTTTTGCTGGGTTACGGCTTTTTTTCGGCGCGGGGCAAGGTGATGCCGCTGATGTTGACATTGACGCTCTTGACCCGGCGTCCGGTGGTGGACTCGATGGCGGCGGTGACGGTGTCCTGCACCGCCTTGGCCACATCCACCACGCTGTGGCCGTAGAGAACCACAATATAGCAGTCCACGGAAATCTCATCGTCCTCGGAGATGACCAGGCGGATGCCCTTGCCCTGGGCGCGCTTGGCCAGCTTGGAGAGATCCGAAGAGGCAATACTGGTGTTCAGGCCGTACACACCCTCCACATCCTGGATGGCCAGCGCCGCGATGGTGGCGATGACCTCCTCGGAAATATGGATGGCGCCATGCTCCAGCGTCTGGGAGACATACTCTTTGCTTTCGCTCATAGGTGGGACCTCCGTATCCATGGTTGTCTGGGCATATCTATGGTTTATTGTACCACAAAGTCAGGAAAACGCAACCACCTTTCGCCACCCAGCTGGAGATTCTGCCGTAACTACTTCACCTCGATGATGCGGATTTGATCCAGGGTGTAGTCGCTCTGGGCCGTCACCACGTCGGAAATCAGCGCCACATCCGCGTCGGCCAGGCCCTCCGCCGGGGCAGAGACGGCGATGTCGATGGTCTCGTCGCCCATATAGGCCACGCAGTCTTCAAAGCCCTTGGCGATGATGAGGCTCTCGATCTGGGATTCGGCCAGGGCGTCGCTGACGATGCCGTCCAGGCTGGAGGCCGCCGCAGAGGCGCTCTCGCTGCCGTCCTCATAGACGATGGTCTCCTGGAGCATCTCCACCGCGCTGTCCCGGCTCTCCTGGCGGCTCAGGCGGATCTTGGCGAAGTATTCCTCGGCGGTGGCACTCTCAGCAGAGACAGCCTGGGCCTCGGAGGAGGTGTCCGACAAGGTCAGCGTGGCGTCGTTGAGGACCTGCTCTTCATTGAGCGTCTCAGTGAAGTCCACCGGCGCGATCTGATTGGCGTTCCAGTTGAGATACACCCCGGCGCAGATCAGCACCAGAATTGTGGCTGCGATGGCGTTACGTTTCCAGGTTTTCATGTTATTCCTCCTAGCTGCGTTTCAGTTTGATCACGGTAATGCGGTCACTGCTCAATCCGGTGAGGCTGGCCACGGCCCGCACGATGTCCAGCCGCACCTGGGCGCTGTCCGCCCCCTGGCAGGCCACCACGGCCCCCTGGTAGACGGGATATGCCGTCTCCTGGGTCACGGGGGCCTCGCCGCCCGCGCCGTCGGAGACCAGCACGGTCTCCCGGCGCTCTTCGCCGTCCCGGGTCTCCCGGTCCGTCTGGTAGGTATACGAGGCGCTTTTCTCCAGCGTCAGCACCACCTGCACGGCGCCGGCGCCCTCCATCTGGCTGAGGAGATTCTCCAGCTTCGCCTCCAGCGCCGCCGGCTCCTCCGCCGTCGCGGCGGCGGTCTCGGGCGCCGCCGTCGGCTGGGCGCCACCCTCCCGGGGCAGGAGCAGCAGCCCCGCCCCCAGCAGCAGCACCAACAGCGGATACTTGTATGCTTCCACCTTGCGCAGCTTCTCCCGGAGCCACGCCGCTCTCTCTGCCTTGCTCACATTGCAATCCACTCCTGTTTCTCCTGGGGGATCCCCAGCGTTTCTTCGATCCACTCCATCAGCGCCAGCTGCTGGGCAGGCGCCAGGCCGGCGGTGATCGTGACGCCGGTGGGATAGGGATAGCCTACGCCCTCCTCTACAGTCACCACCACCTCCTCCAGTACCAGCCCCATGTCCCGGGCTTTGTCCCATATATATGTCTCGCAGTCTTCCTTTATGATGGCGGCGAGGATTTCCCGGTTGTCGGTCTCCACGCCGCTGACGGCCTCTCGCGCCTCCATCCGCACCCGGGCGATGGCCTGGGCGATGGTGTCGGCGTCCAGCTTCACCAGCGGCGACAGCACCGCCAGGATGAGCAGCAGACTCCCCACAAATGTGCCGCTGCGCCTGAGCGGCCCCTCCGGCAGCAGCGAGAGGATCAAGCTCACCAGAAGCCCCACCGCCGCCACCGACAGAAGATACGTCCCCAGCGCCCCGGTCATAGCTGCGCCACCTTCATAAAGCAGCAGCAGGCCAGAAGCGTCATCACCGTGGCGCTGGCCACCATGGCCAGCACGTAGCCCGCCGCGCTGGTGAGGGCCTCCAGCAGACCGCCGTGGCGGCTTCCCAGCACGCCGCTCAGGGCCGCCGCCACCTTGAAGGCCAGATACGAGATGCCGATTCGGCAAAAAGGCGCGGCAAAGGCCCCCACCACGGCCACCATGCCGAAGGTGCCCACGGCGCTGCGCAAAAGACCCGCGCTGGAGAGGACCGTCTCTGCCGCGTCGGAGATGATCCCGCCCACCACCGGCACCACGCTGGAAATGGTCATTTTGGCCGCCTTGAGCGTGGCGGCGTCGGCGGTACCGGAGAGGACGCCGGTGACGGCCATAAAGCCGGTGTAGAGGTACATCACGCCCTTGAGGCCGTTGGTGATGGCCCAGCCCAGGAGGTCTTTGAGGCCCTGGAGCCTGTCCTGCTGGAGCGCCGCATCCACCAGTGCCAGGGCAAGATAGGCATAAACCAGGGGCAGAAACACCCCGGTGGCCAGGCGGATCAGCACGCCGGAAAATGCCGCGGTGACAGCATAGAGGCCGCTGGCGCCGGCAGCGCCGCCGGAGGCCGCCGCCGTGGCCGCCAGCACCGGCATCAAGAGGCTTGAAAAGCTGGAGATCTCCTCCATGGTCTCCCGGCCCAGGCCCACCAGCGCCCCCATGTCGGCGGCGCAACAGACCATGATGGCGGCCGCTCCCGCCAGGACCGTCACGCGGCTGGTGCGCTCCTCGGCCACGGATTCCACCATCAGGCACAAAATCACGATCAGCAGCACCCGGAGCATCAGCGACGCCGTGCTGCGCCAGATGGGGCCGCTCTCCCGGAGCGTGTCCTCAAAAATCTGCCCGATAGCCGCGCCGAAGTCCGCCTGTTCCATCGGATTCAGGTCCTCCGTCCAGGCTCTGGCTCCCTCGGGCACCGCCCGCTCCAGGTCTGAGACGCCGAACCGCTCCGCCTGGGCCTGGGCCACGTCCAGGGCAGAGGCCGGAATTGCCAGCGCCAGCAGCGTCAAAATCAAAATCAGGAGTTTTCGCACGTCAGCCTCCCAGCATATCCTCCAAGAGTTCCAGCACTGCCGACACCAGCGGCAGCGCTGCGTACAGCGCCAGGATCGACCCGGAAAGCTCCACCGCCCGCTCCAGCGCTTTTTCCCCGGCGTCGCCGCAGACGCCGGCAGCGACGCGGCTCAGAATCCCGATGGCCGTCACCTTGAAGAGCGGCGCGGTAACAGCTGTACTGAGCCCCGACAGCGCCCGGAGCTGCTCGGCCACGGAAAAAATCGGCGAGAGCAATTGCAGCGCCGTCAGCAGCGCAATGGCGCATCCCGCCAGAGACAGTAGAAGCCCCAGCGTCTTCTCCCGCTCCCGCACCACCAGGCACAGCACCGCCGTCACCGCCCCCAGGGCGGCCACCTTCACCATCGTCTCCATCAGAACTGAAAGAGCGTCTCCACCAGGGTGAATAGCTCGGCGATCCGCTGCACCACGATCATCAGCACCACCACCAGCGCCGCCAGGGTGGTCATGGTGGCCTGTTCCTCCCGCCCGGAGCGGACCAGCACCTGGTTGAGGATGGAGACGATGATCCCCACCGCGGCGATCTTGAAAATCAAATCCACTTCCATAGGCCACCTACATCAGCAGAATCGCCACGGCCAGGCCGGTGCAGATTCCCAGGGTTTGATACGTCTTGCTTCTGGTACCCCGCTCCTGCTCGGCCCGGTGCAGCTCCTCGGTCAGCCGCAGAAGGGCCAGGTCGATGCCCTGGAGCTGGCTGTCGGTATCGTAGCGCCCCAGGCGGGCCGCCAGCTCCAGCAGCGTCTGCTGCGCCGCGTCTCCCTCGGGCAGCTCCGGGATTTCCCGGAGCGCCTGGCGAACGGCCATCAGCGGCGTGAGGCAGCGGTTGCGGTCCATCTCCCGGGCCACGGCGGAGAAAAGCTGCTCCAGCGGCCCGTCCACCGCCACGGCCATCAGGGCAAAGGCCTGGGGCAAGGGCGTGGCACAGACGGCGATCTCATTTTTCAACAGCTGCAGCGCCGCGATCAGCTGCCGCAAAAGGCGGCAGCGCTTCTTCAGCGCCAGGGCGATCCGAAACCCCACGGAGCCGGCGGACAGCACCACCAGCACGATTCCGGCTAGTCTCATGGCGATTCCTCCTTGGTAATATGCTCGTACCTACGCCCGCCGGACGCCTCCGCGCCGACCAGCGTTTGGAGGGCGTAAGTCTTGTCCGGCTGCAAAAGCGCAGCCTGGGCAAAGATTCCGGCATCCAGCAGCCGCCGGTAGAGCGGCCGCCGGTAAAGGTCTTCCAGGCCGTCGCCGTGGGCGGTGGCCAGCAGCTTCACGCCGCAGTAAGCCGCCCGCTCCAGCGCCTCGATGTCCGCCGGGGCGGTGATCTCGTCCAGGGCGATCCACTCCGGCCCCATGGTCCGCAGCAGCATCATCACCGCCTCCGCCTTGGGGACGCCCACCAGCACGTCGGTCCGCTGGCCCACCGGCAGCATTGCCCCCGCAGCCGTAGCGGCGGAAACCTCGCCCCGCTCGTCGGCCAGTCCCACCCGCCGGCGGCGCCGGTCCGAGAGAAGCCGCACCGCGTCGCGCAGGAGCGTCGTCTTCCCAGCCCCCGGCGGGCCCAGCAGCAGCGTATTCTCCCGCAGCTGCGAAAGGAGCGTTTCGGCGCAGCCCGGCACCGCCCGGGCCACCCGAATCGCCAGCGAGGTGGGCTCCCGGATGGTCTGCACCTGCCCGTCCTGCACCACGCCGAAGCCGCACACGCCAATCCGGTGGCCCCCCTCCAGGGTGATATAGCCCTGGCGGAGCGTCTCCAAATGGGCATAGGCCGAATGGCGGCAGGCACGCTGGAGCGTCTCAGCCACCTGGGTCTGGGTGGCCGCAGGCCATAGCTCCGCCTCCCGTCCGCCGCCCAGCACCCGCAGGGGCCGTCCCACCCCCAGACGCACCTCCTCCGGCTCGGCCAGGTTCCCCAGGTCCCAGGGCACCTGGTAGCAGGCGGGCAACAGCGCCCGTATCCCTTGCAAGTTGTTCATGGCTTTCACTTCCCATACATCCTATTCCCGGCCCGGGCCGATTATGCGCGGAAGAAATCGCCAGAAGACTGGCAGAATTAACTTGCAAAATGACAGGAAAACCCGTATATTAAAGGTATTATGGGGTCTCCCCAGGAGATTGGAAACGAGGTTATCGCTATGCCTGAAAAACTTCCCTATACACAAAACCGCGAGCTGAGCTGGCTGCGCTTCAATGACCGGGTGCTGGAAGAAGCCATGGACGCCACGGTCCCCCTGCTGGAGCGGCTCAAGTTCGTGGCCATCTTCACCAGCAACCTGGACGAATTCTTTATGATCCGGGTCGGCAGCCTCTACGACCTCTCCCTGGTCAATCCCGAAAGCGTGGACCGCAAATCCGGCATGACGCCCCAGGAGCAGCTCTCCGCCATCTATCGGGCGGTGCGGCCTCTCTACGCCAAGCGGGAGCGGTGCTTCTACGACATCGCCTCCCAGCTCCAGGTCCACGGCATCCACTACCTCCGCTTCAAGGATCTCCGGCCCGACGAGGTCAAGTTTGTCAAGCAGTATTTCAAGCAATCCATCGCGCCGGTGCTGTCGCCCCAGATCGTGGACACCCACCACCCCTTCCCCCACTTGCAGAACAAGGTGCCCCATGTGGTGGCCCGGCTCAAATACAAGGGCAACGAGACCTTCGGCTGCGTGCCGATCCCGTCGGTGCTGCCCAGCGTGCTGTACCTCCCCGGCAGCACCGTCCGCTTCCTCACGGTGGCCGAGATCGTCCAGGAGTACCTAGATCACCTCTTCCCCGGCTACACCTGCGTGGAGCGGGTGCGGCTGTGCCTGACCCGCAACGCCGACATCACCACCGACGAAGAGAGCGTGGACTACTTTGGCGACTTCCGGGAGAAAATGCAGAAGGTCCTGGGCAAGCGCCGTCGGCTGGCGCCGGTGCGGCTGGAGCTGAGCGGCGTCATCTCCCCGGAGCTGGAAGCCTACCTCTGCGCCAAGATCTCCCTGGAGCATCACCAAATCTACATCACCAAGGCCCCCTTCAACCTGAGCTTCGCCTATGAGCTGGGCGGCAAGCTCTCCGAGGCCCGGCGGAGCCTGCTGTCCTACCCGGCCTTTACGCCCCAGACCCCCGGCATCCTCCCGCCCCAGGAGAAGATGCTCCGGCTGGTCCAGCGGGAGGACCTGCTGCTCTCCTATCCCTATGAGAGCATGAACCCCTTCTTGCAGCTCATCAAGGAGGCCGCCAACGACCCCGCCGTGGTCTCCATCAAAATCACCATCTACCGCCTGGCCAGCAAGGCCAAACTGGTGGACTACCTCTGCACCGCCGCCGAAAACGGCAAGGACGTCACCGTCCTGATCGAGCTGCGGGCCCGGTTCGACGAGCAGAACAACATCGACTGGTCCGAACGGCTGGAGGAGGCCGGCTGCACCATCATCTACGGCTTCGAGGGCTACAAGGTCCACTCCAAAATTTGCCTCATCACCCGGCGGGAACACGGCACCATACGCTACATCACCCAGATCGGCACCGGCAACTACAACGAGAAGACCGCCGCCATGTACACCGACCTCTCCCTCATCACCGCCGACCAGGACATCGGCCAGGACGCCAACGAGTTCTTCAAGAACATGATGATCGGCAACCTCCAGGGCCAGTACCAGCACCTGCTGGTGGCGCCGGTGTGTCTCAAATCCACGCTTTTGCGTCTGATGGACGAGGAGATCGCCAAGGGCCCCCGGGGGAGGATGTGCTTCAAGCTCAACTCCGTCACCGACCTGGACCTGATGGAAAAGCTCCGCGACGCCTCTCAGGCCGGCGTGGAGATCACCATGATCGTCCGCGGCATCTGCTGCATCCTGCCCGGCATCCCCGGGGAGACGGAAAACCTCCACATCCGCAGCATCGTGGGCCGGTACCTGGAGCATTCCCGGGTCTACTGCTTCGGCGAAGGCGCCAGCGAGAAGATGTACATCGCCTCGGCGGACTTTATGACCCGCAACACCGAGCGCCGGGTGGAGGTGGCCTGCCCCATCTACGACAAGCGCGTCCAGGAAAAGATCCACCACATCCTTTCGCTGTGCCTCCAGGACAATATCCGCGCCAGAATCCTGGAGCCGGACGGCAGCTACAGCCACGTTCCCGGCGGCGAGGTGCCCATCGACTGCCAGAAGCAGCTGATGGCGGACGCCATCGACGCCAGCGTGCCCGTGGAGGGAAAGCCCACCCTCTGGTCCCGCGTCAAGGACGCCTTCTCCAAGAAAAAATCATGACAGTTTAACGACAACGCGCCCCGGTCTCGTTTGAGACCGGGGCGCTCCCGCTCAATGCAAGCCAAAGCCTTCCCGTCCCACCCCGACGGAGGCGGGTTTGATCGGAAGAAACGCCCAGACGACGCGCCCAAACGGACGCGCGATGCGCGCCCCTACGGCGGCAAAAGGGGGTGGCAAGGAAAATAGCTTGACGCAGCCACCGTACTTGCCGCCAGTGGCTGCTGACACGGCGCGGGCTGAACGGCAACGCGCCCCGGTCTCGTTCTGAGACCGGGGCGCGATCTGTTTTATGCACTTACTCCGGCTGCGCCGTGGGGCGCTCCAGCACCACCACGGTGTAGGAGGCCGGGCGCGTCTCGATGCCGGTGGGGCGAAAGCCGTTTTTCAGCCAGAAGGCCTCGCTCTGGGGATTTCCCTTCACATAGCCCAGGCGCACATGGGTATACCCCTGCCGGGCCAGCGCCTGGAGGGCCCCCGCCACGATGGCGGAGCCGACGCCACGGCCCTGGAGCTGCCGCGCCAGCATAAAAAAGCCCACAAAGGCCGTCTGCGCCCGGGGATAGTCCAGAATCAAGTCCAGCACCGCCGCCAGCTTGTCCCCTTGAAAGTAGCCGAAATAGTACTTGTCTGCCGCGGTCTTCCCCGGCGGCAGCGCCCGGCTGTCGGCCCGGATGCTCTCCCGGGTGACAAAGGGCGGGCAGTGTTGGTAAAAGAGCGGATTTTCGGCGCAGAGCTGGTAAATCGCCTCCACGTCCGCCTCCGTCAGCCGGCGGACCTGATAGCGTTCGGAAAGCACAGCGGGTTCCATGGCGCTGCCTCCTGTCACTTACATTTGTTCCATGATACCCGCCATCGCCGCCCATGTCAACAGCCGGACCCATGTGGAAACATGGGTCCGGCTGTTGGGAAGCGCTAATTAGTTGAGGACAAAGGCCTGCACGGCCTCCACCAGCGCCATCACCTGGCTTCTGGGCACCAGGGCCAGCGTGGCACCGTCCACTTCGGCCAGGCAGCTGGCGCCGTCATAGCGGTAGAAGGCCAGCTCCATGGTCGGGTAGTGGTCGTTCGACAGCGACAGCGTCAGGCGGATCTCCTCCTGGCCGTCGGCGGACTCCTCCGTGAAGCTGTCCGCCGTCAGCGCCGTCAGCGCCTCGGACAAGGTCTCCACCTCCAGGGTTTCCTCCTGGAAGTAGTAGGTCCTGACCTCCTCCTCCGTCTCCTCGTCCTCTGTCACCTCGGAGGTGATGGCGTAGGTCTCGCCCTCCAGGGTGATCTCCAGCGCCGTCACTTGGTCAAAGTCACAGGGGAAGATCTCCTGGTGGCGCAGGTCGTCCGCGGTGCAGGCCATCAGGTCGTTGTACTCCGCCTCGGTGATCTGGTAGACGATGGGCGACTCTCCCACCCGGGCGTAGGCGGTGAAGGTCTCCTCTTCCTCGTCAGTCTCCGCCTCGTCGGTCTCCTCGGCGGCTTCAGCTTCGGCTTCGGCCTCTGCTTCTGCCTCCTCAGCGGCCTTTTCCTCCGGGTCACGGCTCACCGAGAGAAGGAAGCTGCCGTCCTGCTCGTCGCCGTTTTCATCCAGGGTGACGTAGTCCATCCCAAATTGCAGCTCCGGCTCTGCGAGGCCGTAGGTCTCCAGGTCTTCCTCCGTCGCCTTGTAGTTTACATAATTCGTCAAATCCAGCCCCTGCACCGTGGAGAGGTAGCTGTCCACCAGGCTGGAATCCAGCGGGATCGTTTTTCCGTCCACGGTGGTGGTATAGACATCCTCGTCGGAATAGGAGACGTCGTTTTCCTCCTGGTAGGAGATCGCGTAGTCCGCCGCGCCGGAGAAGGTCAGCTGCTCAGCCAGGTCGAAGACCGGCACCTCGTCGTTGTCGATGAGGTCGCTCAGCTCTTTCTCATAGACCTCCATGGGGTCGGAGGCTGCCAGGTAGACCTTGCCGTCCCCGATGGAGACGTAGCGCTGCTGATCCATGGTGCTGAAGGCGCCCAGGAGAATTTCGTAAGAGGCGTCGTCGGTGTCGATATGGATGGTGCAGGTGGGCTCCTCCAAGCCGTACTGGTCGTAGTCCTCCACATCTTCGATGACAAAGGCAACACCGAAGGATTCAAAGGTGGAGAGCAGCTCCTCCATGGTATCTGCGTCCACCGGGAAGGCCTCGTCGTCGTCATAGAGCCAGCCGTCCTCCCGGTGGAAGGCAAAGCTCTCCTCGCCATAATCCCAGGAAAGGGCCGTGACCGTCTCGGGGTCGATGGTCAGGACCACCTCGTCGGTGCTGGCAATCTTCTCCTGCTCTTCCTGGTAGCGGCTGACACCGAAGGTGACGGCGCAGCACACCACCAACACTGCCAGCAAAATCAAAATGCGCTTATACCGTTTCATGCTGCCGCCTCCTTCTATAGAGTACCACGCCCACGCCGATGGCCAGGTAGGTCAGGGGGAAGACGCCGATCATCAGCACCTTCAGCAGAGAAGAGGTGGAGTCGCTGATGGTGAGGTAATTATAATTGAGCGATTTGCTGCGGATGGCCATGGCCTGGGTCTCGCCGATGAGGTTGGAGAGGGCGTTCATGGCCAGGTTGACATTGGCGCCGGAGGAATAGGCATTGTAGACATCATCCAGGAAGGTGGACGAAGAGAACCACACCAGTTGGCCGCCGCTGCTCTCTTCCACGGACACCGCCAGGGCGAAGGGGCCGTCGGTGTCGCCCTCCTCCTTGTCGTAGGTGGTGATATTCAGGCCGTCGGCCTTGCTGAAGGCCTGGTCCGAGGTGGTCAGCAGCTCCGTCACCGTGGCGCCGGAGGTATTGGTCCCCACCTGGAGGCCCTGTGCCATGGTGATGATGGGGAAGTAACGCTCCTCCACCAGCGAATCGGTGATTTCACTGCTGGCGATATCCGGCATCAGCACCACAGGGGTCTGGAAGGCATAGTGTTCCCGATCCTGTTCCACCACGATGCCGTCGGCCACGGTGACGCCGTAGGTCTCCAGAAGGCTGTTGAGGTTCTCCAGCGTCCCGTCTTCCGTGGGACCGGACACCACCATCAGCTTGCCGCCGCCGGTGACGTACTCCGCCAGCATATCCCGCTCCTCCTCGGAGATGTCGCTGCTAGGGGCGTAAATGAGGAGGCACGCGGCGTCCTCGGGGATGGCATCGATGTTCAGAAGCGACAGGGTGTTCAGCTCCATGTTGTCCTTTTCAATCTGGTCCGAAAGGCCGCTGGGAAGCTCCCCTTCGCCATGGCCCTCCAGCTGGTAGAGCTTCGGCAGCTCTTCACTGGTCACATAGTCGATGGCCGAGGTGATGGCGCCCTCTCCGTCGAAGGAGGCGCTGGTGGTATAGCCGTAGAGCGACTCCGTCAGGTAGATGTCGTCATAGGCGATGTAGCGGTTCTTCTCCCCGCACTCCACCACCAGGCTGTTGTTGGTGACGGTCTCTTCGGTATACTGCTCGGCGAAGGCGGGGTAGACATCCGGGTTGCGCTTGACCACACTGATGTGATCGGACAAGCTCTCATACTTGCTCAAAAGGTTGGAGAGGATGTCGTCCTCCTGGTCGGCCTGGACGATCCAGTAGATGGTCACGTCCTGATCCAGGGCGTGGAGGACTGCCTTGGTATTGCTGGTAACGGAGTAGAGCTGGGTGGCACTGATGTCAAACTTGGTGTAGGCCGTGGGCAGCGCGGCAGCCAGCACGTTGACCACCACCAGGATGGCCAGCACCACCGCGGTGATCACCAGGGAATAGGTGCCGCCCTGGAAGGCGATGCGGTTTCGCTCCGCCACCGCCGTCTTATGGGAATTGCGCGGCTTTTTCATCAGTTGTACCTCCTCTTTTCCAGAGACTGCACCGCCAGGAACAGGAAGAAGGCGGCGACGCTCAGGTCATAGACCACGGTGGTCATGTCGAAGACGCCGTAGACGATCACCGAGAAGCGCTCAAAGAGGGAGAGCTGCTCCATGATCTTGGGCAGGAGCCCTTCAAAGGCGGTGCTGTCGAGGATGTAAAGGGCCACGGTGGCAGCAATCAGCACGAAGCTGACCCAGTAGGCCAGGTTGCCGTTCTGGGTCAGGTGGCGAATCAGCAGGCCCAGCAGCAAGAATACCACCACCAGCGCGATCACCGAGCCCAGCGCCGTGGCTGAGACGTACTCCGAGAGGCTGACGCTGTAGTAATTGAGCAGAATCACCGCGATGCCGATGCCCGCGGCCAGGCCCTGGTTCTCCGTCAGGCTGGAGAGGAAGATACCCACGGCGATCAGCGCCGCGCCCAGCAGGAAGAAGCCCAGGATGGAGCCGTAGGAGGTGAGCAGATACACCTCGCCGAACTGGGCGAAGATCAGCGGGTAGATGGCAATCACCGCCAGGGGGATGAGATAGAGAATCAGCAGCGCCAGGTACTTGCCCAGAATCACCTGCACGGTGGTGATGGGCAGGGAGTAGAGCAGCGTGTCTGTCTTTTGCTTGCGCTCCTCCGCCACGGTGCGCATGGTGAGAATGGGCACGATGACGACGAAAATCAGGCTGGAGAACGTGAACACATATTCAAAGTTGCTCACCGCCATCTGGAGGTTATAAAGCATGGCGCCGATGCCCACAAAGGCCAGCAAAAACGCGCCGAAGACATAAGCGGTCAGAGAGTGGAAATAGCTTCGCAGCTCGTGTTTCAGAATTGCCGTCACGACGGTTCAGCCTCCTTTTTATCCTGTTCCCCGGAGGCAGGTTCGGCCTGCGGCTGCTTGTCGGTCAGCTCCAGAAAGATGTCCTCCAGGTTTGCTTTCTTCAAATTCAGCTCCAAGAGCGCCTTCTTCTCCCGCGCAAAGGCGAAGAACAGCTTCCGGGAGAGGTCGTGGAGGTCGGGCAGGTCCGTCTCCAGCCGCAGGGTGGTCAGCCCTTTCTCGGCGGCCGTCACGGTCCGGTGGGTGATGTGAGGCACTCCGGCCAGAATGGCCTCTGCCTCCGCCTCGGTGGCCTCTGCGGTGAGAGTGATCTCGTTGGGCGAGAGCAGCTGCCGCTCCAGATTGTCCGCCGTGTCAAATGCCACCAGCTTGCCGTGGGAAATAATCAGGATTTTCTCGCAGATCGCCTGGACCTCCGAGAGAATGTGGGAGCTGAGAATGACCGTGTGGCTGCCGCCCAGGCGGGTAATCAGCTCCCGGATCTCAATGATCTGGATGGGGTCGAGGCCCACGGTGGGCTCGTCGAGGATGATGACCTTGGGGTTGCCCAAAAGCGCCTGGGCGATGCCCACGCGCTGGCGGTAGCCCTTGGACAGCGTGGCGATGCGCTGGCGGCGCACCGGCCCCAGTCCGGTCTGCTCCACCACCGAGTCGATCTGCTCCCGCAGCGCCGTGCCCTTGATGCCCTTGGCCTCCCCCACAAAATGGAGATATTCCTCCGGCGTCTCATTGAGATAGAGGGGCGGCTGCTCCGGCAGATACCCGATCCAGCGCTTGGCCTCCTTGGGATGCTCAAACACGTCATAGCCATCGATCTGCACATGGCCGGCTGTGGCTGAAAGGCAGCCGGTCATGATGTTCATGGTGGTGGATTTCCCGGCGCCGTTGGGACCCAGGAAGCCGTAGACATGGCCGGCCTCGATCTCAAAGGAGAGATCGTCCACCGCTGTGAAGCTCCCATAGCGTTTGGTGAGATGTTCCACTGTAATCATGGTTTACCTCCTTGCAGTTTGATCCAAGGTGATTATAGCTACGGAAGCTGAAACAGCGCTGAAAGGCAGCAAAAAACCGCTCCCGCGCAGGCGGGAACGGGTTTTTGCGAAGCAGCTCCAAGCGGGCGGGGCGCTCTGGTAGGCAGGCGACGGGCCGATGTGGCCCGCAAGGGAGCGCCGCCTCCGGCGGGTTCGGGCCGATGAAGGCATCGGCCCCTACATCCTCACCAGGCCCCCATCCTCGCCGTAGGGGCGCGCATCGCGCGTCCGCTGGCTGGCGATGTCTGAGCAGTTCGCCGAACGCACTGGGGGTGCGATTCAGTCGTAGGGGCGGCCTGTATGGCCGCCCGGAACCGGCTGCGTTCGGCGGCAGCCTGCTGGGAGCGCACCCTGGGCACGGGCGGATATGAAATCTGCCCTTGCGGGCCTGCCCTAAAGCCCTTCGGGCGTTAGGGCAGGCTTTGGTCTGGCGCGTTTGGCGCAGGCGCTCAGACGGCGCTGGCCGGGCGGGCGGCTATGCAGGCCGCCCCTACAACAGAATCGCATCCTGGTGCGTATGGCGCGGGAGCTCAGATGGCGCTGACAAACGGGCGGCTGATAGCCGCCCCTACGTCACCCCTCCGTCAGGCCTGCGGCCTGCCACCTCCCCTAAAGCCCTCCGGGCGTTAGGGGAGGCTTTGGCTTGGTGCGTTCAGCGAAGGCGCTCTGGCAGCGCGGGCAAGCGGACGCGCGATGCGCGCCCCTACGATTATATCGTGCCCCGGTGCGTTCGACGAGGCGCTCTGGTAGAGCAGACCATCGGCCCCTACGGATTGCCGCAGTCGCCTGAGCCAAAAGCCCGCCGCGGAGCGCTTCGGCTCTGCGGCGGGCTTGTAGTACGGGGATGTACTTCTTACTTGGCGGAGAAGGCAAAGCGGGTGAAGCTCTCGAACACCTCGCCGGCGCGGAGGACGCAGCTGGGCCACTCGGGGTGGTGGATGGCGTCGGGGAAGTGCTGGGTCTCCAGGCAGACGCCGCTGTGGAGGCCGTAGGCCGCGCCGCCCTTGCCGGCGCGGGGCGTGAGGCTGTTGGAGGTGTAGACCTGGACACCGGGCTGGTCGGTGGTAACGGTCATGGAGATGCCGCTCTCCGGGGCGCGGAGGACCGCTGCCGGGGTACCGGAAAGGACAAAGTTGGAATCATAGCCGCCGTAGAGCCGGACGCAGTCCTCCTCGCTGTGGATGGCGTCGCCCAGGGCCCGCTCGGCGCGGAAGTCCATGGCTGTGTCGGCCACCGGCAAGAGCCGTCCGGTGGGCAGGCAGTCGCTGTCGCCCTCGGTGTAGCGGTCCGCCGAGAGCGTCAGCTGGTGGCCCAGGATATCGCCCTGGCCGTTGAGGTTGAAGTAGGTGTGGTTGGTGAGATTCAAAATGGTGTCGCGGTCGGTAGTGGCGCGGTATTTGAGTTCCAGCGTCGCGTCGCCCTGCCAGGAGACTTCCACGGTGGTGGTCATGGTGCCGGGGTAACCGTCCTGCCCGTCGGGCGAGACCAGGGTGAAGCGCAGCGCCGTCTCGGTCTCCTCCACCCGCCAGACCTGCCGCTCAAAGCCCAAAAGGCCGCCGTGGAGGTGGTTGGGGCCGTTATTGACCGCCAGCTGGTAGTCCACGCCTCCCAGGGTGAACTGTCCCTTGGCGATGCGGTTGGCAAAGCGTCCCACGGTGGCGCCCATAGAGCCGTCGTGGTCGGCGTACTCCTGCAGGGTGTCGTAGCCCAGAGCCACGTCCACCAGCTTCCCGGTGCGGTCCGGCACCAGGATGGCGCGGATGGTGACGCCGTAGTCCAGCACCTCGGCCTTGCAGCCGGAGGGAGAGGTCAGGGTGTAGGCTGTGACGGGCGTCCCGTCCGCCGTGGCGCCGAAGGGCCGTTTTTCAAGCAGCATGGAAATCTCTCCTTTGTTGTTTTCTTTGTCTCATTATATCACATTGGCGGTAAAAGGAAAGGAAAATTCTCCTTGGACGCCGCGGCCACCCTGTGGTATAATACCTTTTAGCCCCTCGGGGCCGACATTTCCCGGCCCAGGCCGGTTTGAGGAGAAACATATGAACCAAAAAGAAGTTTCCGAGATCCGGCGGCGATTCCGCCCGGATTACAGCAATATTACCAAGGTGACCGGCGTCTATGTCAGTGACACCGGCGAGATTCTCTCCCGCTTCACTCAGTCGGTGGGCATGATGCTGGACGACGAAAAGGAAAAGCTCCTGGGCATTTTGAAGCGCACGCTTTCGGGCGGCCTGGGGAAAAACCTGCTGGACCTCTCCATCCCCACCCAGGAGGTGGCCCAGGGCCCTTCGCTGGCGCTGCTTTCCAAGCTGCGCGACAGCCAGCTGGAGGACACGGAGGCCGCCCAGGCCTTCTTCGACCAGGTGATCCCCACCGTCACCATGGAGACCAACTATCTCATCCTGCTCTGCTGCGACGCCTACGATGTGCCCCACCGGGGCCGGGACGGCCTGGGCGGTGACTCGGAGGAGGTATACCGCTACTTGATCTCCTGCGTCTGCCCGGTGAAGCTGACCAAGTCCAACCTCAGCTTCCAGGTGAAGGAGGGAGAGTTCCACAACAGCAAGACCGACTGGGTGGTGGGTGCGCCGGAGCTGGGCTTCCTCTACCCCGCTTTTGACAGCCGCGCCACCAACCTCTACGGCGCCCTGCTCTACAGCCGCAGCATCGCCGACAACCACGAGGACTTCATCCGGGCCGTTTTCAACGCGGAGCCGCCCATGGCCGCCGCCGAGCAGCGGGAGACCTTCCAGTCCATCCTGGGCAGCAGTCTCGAAAAGGATTGCAGCCTGGAGGTGGTCAAATCCGTCCACGCCCAGCTGAGCGACATGATCGAAGAACACAAGCAGAGCGGCGAAAAGGAGACACTGGTCATCTCCAAGCCGGAGGTCAACCACGTTCTCAAATCCAGCGGCCTCTCGGAATCCCAGGTGGCCGCCTTTGACGCCGGCTTTGACGAGGCCTTTGGCGCCCACACCGACGTGAGCCCCGCCAACCTGATGGACCCCCGCCGCTTCGAGGTACAGACCCCCGACGTCAAGATCCACGTGGCCCCGGACAAGCGGGACCTGGTGGAGACCCGGGTGCTGGGCGGCGCCAAGTACATCCTCATCCGCGCCGAGGAGGGCGTGGAGGTCAACGGTGTCCCGGTGGAAATCCAGGGATAACCAAAATAAGAAAAAGTTTTTATTGCTGCTGAAACCTTCCCCCCAATCGGCCCGTCTTACCTGTGAACGACAAATGAGATGAGAAAGGCGCAGGGGGTTTATGAGTTTCAGCAGCATTCCATTTTTATTCGGGTTTATGCCCCTGTTCTTCCTTCTCTACTATCTCATCCCCCAGCGGGGCCGCATGGTCTGGATTCTCCTGGGCAGCCTGGTCTTTTACGGCTGGAGCTGCCGGGAAGCCCCGTGGCAGTTTTTCCTGCTGCTCTTCCTGGTACTGATGCACTTCGGGCTGGGCTGGTTTGTGGCAGGGCGATGGGGCCTGCTGGCCCTGGGACTGTTCGTAGACTTCGGCCTGCTGTTTCTCTACAAATATTTCGCCTTCTTCGTCAACGCGCTTTTGTCGGCGCTGGGGCTCCCCGCCACTTTGGTCGCCCCGGCCATGCCCCTGGGGCTGAGCTTCTTTGTCTTCCAGGGGGCGGCCTACCTGATCGACGCCTACCGCGGCCAGCTGCAGGAGACCTCCCTGGTGCGCTGCGGCGCCTTCTTCCTGCTCTTTCCTCACGCCGCCTCCGGCCCGATTTTGCGCCACGACGCCATGGCGACGCAGCTTTCAACCCCCCAGGTGTCCCTGGCCAACGTGGACCGGGGCCTCCGGGAGTTCTGCATCGGCCTGGGCCTCAAGGTGCTGCTGGCCGATCGGGTGGGCAAGCTCTGGCAGGACGCGGCCTCCATCGGCTACGAGAGCCTCTCCACGCCCCTGGCCTGGATGGCCCTGGCTGCCTACAGCTTTCAGTTGTATCTGGACTTTTACGGCTATTCCCGAATGGCGGTGGGACTGGGCTGGATGATGGGCCTCGAGCTGCCCCGCAACTTCTCCTATCCCTACACCGCCCACTCCATGACGGAGTTCTGGCGGCGGTGGCACATGAGTCTGAGCCAGTGGTTCCGGGATTACCTCTACATCCCCCTGGGCGGCAGCCGGTGCGGGATGGGGAAAACTCTCCGCAATTTGCTCATCGTCTGGCTGACCACCGGCCTGTGGCACGGCGCCAACTGGAATTTCCTCCTCTGGGGTCTGGTGCTGTTCGTTCTGCTGGCCCTGGAAAAGCTGGGGCTCCGGCGTCCGCTGGAGGCGGTGCCCTTCCTGGGGCGGCTCTATATGCTCCTGGCCATTCCCCTCACCTGGCTGGTGTTCGGCCTTTCGGACCTCTCCAGCCTGCACACGTATCTCTGCCGCCTGTTCGCCGTGGGCGGTGACTTCTGGGGGCCCTTCGCCCAGGATACATGGAAATACTTAGGGCAATACGGTCTGCTGCTCCTGCTGGCCGCCCTCTTCTCCACGCCGATTCCTCGGCGGGTCTACCAGCGCTACGCCGGGCGGCCCTGGATGGCCTTGCTCCTGGTAGCCGCGTTTCTCTTCTCGTTCTACTGTATTTATCGGGGACTCAGCGATCCCTTCCTCTATTTTCAATTCTAGGTGATAAACATGAAGCGCAGAAACAAACTCAAACGCCACTTGCTGTTTCCCTGTCTGATGCTGGTGACGCTGCTCACGACCATGCCGGTGGCTCTGGGCGCGTCCCGCCCCCGCACAACGCCGGACGTGACCGTGGAAGACACCCTGCCGCCGGAAACCGAAACGGCGCCGGAAACGCCGGTGCTGCCGGAAACGCCCGAAGACCCCTCCGTGCCCGATACGCCTGCGGCGCCGGACCTCACCGAAGAACCGGACCCGGAAGATGATGCGGCCCAGGCACCGCCGGAGACCGAACCGCTGACCGCGGAGGAACTGTTCTCCACCACACTCTTCATCGGCGACTCCCGTACCGTCGGGCTTCAGGAGTACGGCGGGATGACCGGCGCCACCTTCTTCTCGGATGTGGGCATGTCGGTCTTCACGGTGCAGGATAAAACCGTCTCCGTCCCCGGCCTCGGGAAGCTGACCCTGGAAGAGCTGCTCACGGAGAAATCCTTTGACCGCATTCATCTGATGCTGGGCATCAACGAGCTGGGGTATGATATGAACGCCATCGTCCAGCAGTACGGCCAGGTGGTGGAATACATTCGGGAGCTCCAGCCGGATGCCACGCTCTACCTGGGCGCCAATCTCCACGTGTCCGCCAGCCGTTCCCAGAGCGACAGCATCTACAATAATCCCCGGCTCAACCAGCTCAACCAGCAGATCGAAGCGCTGGCCGACGGGCAGCAGGTGATCTATCTGGACGTCAATCCCCTGTTTGACGACGCATCCGGCGCCCTCAACGCCGACCTCACCGGCGACGGCACCCACGTCTACGCCAGCGCCTATGCCACCTGGAGCCAGTGGCTCTATGAATCCATGCAGTGAGGAGGGAGACCCATCAAACCGGAATACACCAAGGAATGGTTCAGCGAGCAGGTACGTCTGTGCGAAAAAAGCCTCTACCGGGTGACAGTCAGCCTGCTTTCCAACCGCAGCGACGCGGAAGATGCCATGCAGGAGGCCCTGTGCTGTGCCTATGAAAAGCTCCACACCCTCAAAGAGGCCGAAAAATTCCGCCCCTGGCTCTTAAAAATCGCATCCAACGCGGCCTACGACATCCTCCGGCGGCGAGGCCGCACCGTGCCGCTGGAGGAAATCGAGCCAGCCGTCTCCGACACCACCGGAGACCGGCTGGGGCTATGGATGGCGGTGCAGCAGCTCCCGGCGGACTACCGGGCAGTGGTGGTCTTATTTTACTACGAGGATTTGGACGTGCGGGAAATCAGCCGGATCACCGGCGTGCCCGAGGCCACGGTCAAAACAAGATTGTTTCGCGCCCGCCAGCGGCTCAAGACCTTGCTGGCAGAGTAGGAGGTACCATGGAACGATTTGATGACAAGCTCAAGCGCATGGCCCAGGAAGAGGACTTTCCGCTCCCGGACTGGGCAGAGGCCTGCATGGAAGAGGCCCTGGAAAACCTGCCCCAGCGGCGCAAAAAAGGGCGGGTGATCTTCAAATACTTCGGCACGGCTCTGGCCGCCTGTCTGGCGCTGCTGATCGCCCTGCCCAATCTCAGCGCCCAGGCCGCCGACTCGCTGTCCGCCGTGCCTGTGCTGGGAGAGCTGGTGGAGCTGGTGACATTCCGCACCTACACCCACCAGGACGACAACCACCACGCCATGGTGGAAATTCCCCAAGTGGAGACCGGCAGCGACAGCGCCGTGATGCAGGAATCGGTCAACGCCATCAACCAGGACGTGGAAGTCCTGACCGAGACGCTCATCACCCAATTCGAAGCGGACGCCGCCGCCTTGGGCGACCAGGGGCACACTGCTCTGGAGGTGCGCCACGAGATCATTACCAACACGGATCAGTGGTTCACCCTCCGTCTGGAAATCTGGCAAGGAAGCGGCAGCAGCAACACCTATTACCGCTATTACCACATTGACAAGTCCACCGGTGAGATCGTCACCCTTTCGGACCTGTTCGCCGACGACGCCTATGTGGACGCCATCAGCGCCGAGATTCTGCGGCAGATGGTGGCGGAAAACGAGGCCGGCACCGGCGGTTATTGGGTGGACGCGAAGATCGAGGAGTGGAATTTCAGCACCATCGACCCGGACCAGAACTTCTATTTCGACGAAAACGGCGACCTGGTCATCGCCTTCGACAAATACCAGGTGGCGCCGGGCGCTTACGGCTGCCCCAGCTTCACCATCCCCCGCGCCGTTTACGAGGCGTATCTCCCATAATCCTTCGGCGGGCTGCTCCTCGGCAGCCCGCTTTTTCCGGCTTGCGGCGGGATGTCCCCGGCGGTATAATATTCTCACATTGTGCAGGGATACAGCCTGCGGCAAGGAGGGATCGCCATGGCAAAGCACCAGACCCAGACCGGCAAGGGCCGGCAGCTCTGGCAGCTCTTTTACTCCATGCTCTACATCAGCGCCTTTACCTTCGGCGGCGGCTTCGTCATCGTCACGCTGATGAAAAAGAAATTTGTCGACGGCTTCGGCTGGCTCACGGAGGCGGAAATGCTGGACATGACCGCCATCGCCCAGTCCTCCCCCGGGGCCATCGCCGTCAATGCGGCCATCCTGGTGGGCTGGCGGGTTGCCGGCTTCTGGGGCATGGTCTGCGCCGTAGTGGGCACCATTCTGCCGCCCATGGTCATCCTCTCGGTGATCTCCGTCTTTTATCAGCTCTTCGCCGCCAACCGCTATGTGGCGCTGGTGCTGGGCGGGATGCAGGCCGGCGTCGCCGCTGTCATCTTTGACGTGGTGTGCAACCTGGGTCAAACTGTCATCAAGGGCGGCGCTGTGCTGGACATCTGCCTGATGGTGGTGGCCTTCGTCGCTTCCTTCTTTTTCAAGGTCAACGTCATTGTCATTATCCTGGCGGCGGCCCTGATCGGCGTGATTCGGGCCCTGCTGGCCCGCAGAAAGGGGGCATCAGCGTGATTTACCTCCAGCTGTTCCTGAGCTTTTTGCAGGTGGGACTCTTCAGCGTCGGCGGCGGCTACGCGGCCATCCCGCTGATTCAATCCCAGGTGGTGACGACCCACAGCTGGCTCACCACCGCCGAGTTCATCGACCTCACCACCATCGCCGAGATGACCCCCGGCCCCATCGCCATCAACGCCGCCACCTTCGTGGGCATCCGGGTGGCAGGTCTCCCCGGCGCCATCATCGCCACCCTGGGCTCCATCACCCCGGCGCTCTTTTTGGTGTCGCTGCTGGCCAAACTGTACCTGCGCTACCAGAAGCTGGACACCATGCAGCGCATCCTCGGCAGCCTCCGCCCGGCGGTGGTGGCCCTGATCGCCGGTGCCGGCCTGACCATCCTCCTCACGGTCCTCTTCGGCGGCGCCAGCCCGGCCTGGGCCAGCCTCTCTCTGTCCGGTGCGGCGCTGTTCCTGGGCGCCTTCTTCGTGCTGCGGAAGTTCAAGTGGAACCCCATCGCAGTGATGAGCCTCTGCGGTCTGCTGGGTCTGGTCATCGGGCTCATTCAGGATTTTCTATAAGGAGTTTCTTCCATGAAATTTGTCCACCTCTCCGACCTCCACCTGGGAAAGCGGGTCAACGGCTTTTCCATGGTGGAGGATCAGCAATATATATTGGAACAAATTCTCGCGCTGGTGGCCCAGGTGCGGCCCGACGGCGCGCTGCTGGCTGGCGACCTCTACGACAAAGCCGTCCCCTCTGCCGAGGCCGTGGCGCTGCTGGACGACTTCCTGGTGCGGCTTTCCCGGCTCTGCGAGGTCTTCCTCATCAGCGGCAACCACGATTCCCCGGAGCGCCTGGCCTTCGGCGGGCGGCTGATGGAGCGCAGCGGCGTGTTCGTCTCGCCGGTCTACAGCGGCGCGGTGACGCCCCTGACCCGGCAGGACGCCTTCGGGCCGGTGCAGCTCTATCTCCTGCCCTTTGTAAAGCCCGCCCATGTTCGGCGCTGCTTCCCTGACCTGGAGATCAACTCCTACAACGACGCCCTCGCCGCCGTGCTTTCCGCCATGGAGGTGGACCCCACCCAGCGGAATATCCTCATGACCCACCAGTTCGTCACCGGCGCGGCCCCCTGCGACGGCGAGGACCTCTCCGTGGGCGGCACCGATCAGGTGGACGGCACCCTCTTCGACGCCTTTGACTATGTGGCCCTGGGCCACCTCCACAGCCCCCAGGCCGTGGGGCGAGAGAGCCTGCGCTACTGTGGCTCCCCCCTTAAATACTCCTTCTCTGAGGCGCGGCAGGAAAAATCCCTGACAGTGGTGGAGCTGGGGCCCAAGGGGCAGGTGTCCGTCAGCGCCCTCCCCCTCCGCCCCCTGCGGGACATGGTGGAGCTGCGGGGCAGCTACGAAGCCCTGACGTACCGCGGCTTTTACCAGGGCACCGCCTATCCCGAGAGCTACGTCCACATCACCCTGACCGACGAAGAGGACATCCCCGACGCCGTGCGGAAGCTCCAGGTGATCTATCCCTATTTGATGAAGCTCACCTACGACAACCGCCGCACCCAGGCCGCCGGTCTGGGCGAAGACTGGGAGGCCGACGAGCAGCAGTCCCCGCTGGAGCTGCTGGAGGCCTTCTACGCTGCCCAGAACGGCGCGGCCATGGACGACGCCCAGCGCGTCTACGCCCAGGCGCTGCTGGAGACCTTGGAGGAGGCGGAGCGATGCGGCCACTGAAACTCACCATGTCGGCCTTCGGCCCCTACGCCGGGCGCGTGGAGCTGGAGCTGAGCCGGTTGGGAGACCGGGGGCTCTATCTCATCACCGGCGACACCGGCGCGGGCAAGACCTCCCTCTTCGATGCCATCACCTACGCCCTCTACGGTGAGCCCAGCGGCACCAACCGCGACGCCTCCATGCTCCGCTCCCAGTACGCCCAGCCGGAGACCCCCACTCTGGTGGAGCTGGAATTTGCCTACGGCGGCCAAGTTTACCGCGTCCGCCGCAGCCCGGACTATCTGCGTCCCTCCAAGCGGGGCGACAGCCTGGTGCAGCAGAAGGCCGACGCCACGCTCACGCTGCCCGACGGCCGGGTGGTGACAAAGGTGCGGGAGGTCAACAGCGAGATCATCCGCATCATCGGCCTGGACCGGAATCAGTTCTCCCAAATCGCCATGATCGCCCAGGGCGACTTTTTGAAGCTGCTGCTGGCCGACACCAAGAGCCGGCAGGAGATCTTCCGGGAAATTTTCCACACCCGGTTTTACATGGCCTTCCAGGAGCGGCTCAAGCAGGAGACCGCCCAGCTCCAACGCGCCTGCGAGGCCGCCCGGAGCAGCCTGACGCAGTACCTCCATGGCGCTGTCTGCCCTGCGGAGCATCCCCAGGCAGCGGCACTGGAGCAGGCCCAGGCCGGACAGCTGCCGATTTCGGAGGTGGTACCGCTGCTGGAGGCGCTCCTCCACCAGGACACCGAGGCCGAAACGGCGGTGAAGGCCCAAATGGTCCAGGTGGACGCGGCGCTGGAGGAAATCGCCGCCCGACTGGGCCGGGCCCAGGAGACGGCCCGCACCCTTTCGAAGCTCCAGGCTGCCCGGCAGCAGCGCCCTGCCCTCCAGGCGGCTCTGGCGGAAGCCCAAAGCGCCTGGGAGAAAGCCCAGGCCCAGGCGCCGCAAGTGGAAGCGCTGACCGGCGAAATCGCCGCGCTGGAAGCGGCGATGCCCCAATACCAAACCCTGACCGACAAGCTGGAAGCACTAGCGGCGCTGACCCAGGAGGCGGCGGCGCTGAAAGCCCGCGGTGCCCAGGCCGCCCAGCGCCGGGACGACCAGGCCCGGCAGCTGACCCAGTGGCAGGCGGAAGCCCAGCAGCTGCTGCCTGCGGAGGCAACGCAACAGCAGCTATTGGGAGAGATCCGCGAGATCCAGGCGCGGCAAGCCGCGCTGGAAGCCTTGGCCGGCGACCTCGACCAGGCGCGGCATGGGGCCGCGCAGCTGCAAACGGCCCAGGCAGCCCAGGCGCAAGCGGCCCAGCGCTGCCGGGAAGTGGATGACGCCCTGGCCCAAGAGACGGAAGCGTTGCAGGCGGACAACCTGGCCCGAACTGCCGAAGCCGCGCTGGAGGCAGAGCAGGCGGCGCTGCTGCGCCGCCGGGACGCCCTGGCGGCCCGACACAAGGCCATCGCCGCCGGAGAAGACCTGCTGCGCCGCCGGGACGAGGCCCAGGCAACGCTGGAGCAGGCCCAACAAGTCTACACCGAGGCCCAGCGCCAGGCCGACGCGTTGGGCAGCCGGTACCGGCAGCTCAACCAGGCCTTTCTGGACGAGCAGGCGGGGATTCTGGCCCAGACGCTGACAGACGGGCAGCCCTGCCCGGTATGCGGCGCCCTCCACCACCCCGCTCCGGCCCAGGTGTCCCGGCAGGCGCCCACTGAGGCGGCACTGAAGGAAGCCAAGGCCGAAGCCGATGCGGCGCAGCAGACCGCTGCAGCCCAGAGCCTCCAGGCCGGGAGCTGGAAATCGGCCCTGGCGGAGCGGGAGCGGCAGCTCCTGGCCCAGCTGGAGGCCCTGAGCGACACGCCCCGGCTGGACGAGGCAGCGGCGCAGCTGCAAAGCTGCCGGGACGAGGCAGCCGCGGCACAGGCGGCGCTGGAACAGGAGGAAGCGGCGTTGGCCGCCCGGCTCCAGGCCCGGATCGCGCTGGAACAGCAGATTAAGAGGCGGGAGGAGCGCTGCAAAGAGCTGACCGCCCAGCGGAAACAATGGGAGCAGGCCTGCTCCCAGGCTGCTCTGGAAGCCCAGGCCCTGCTGGGGCAGAGTCAACAGCTCCGCACCGCCATCACCCGGCAGCTGGCGGCCCTGCTGCCCGGCTGCGACTGGGAAGCGGCCGACGCCGAGACCGGCGCGGCGCTGGAAGACGCCGCCGAAACGCTGCATCGCGCCAAAGCCGCCCTTTCGGAGGCGGAGCAGCGCCTCGCCCGGCAGGACGCGCTGCGCACGCAAATCGCCCAGGCAGAACAGGTGTTGCCGGAGCTGGAACGCCAGGAATCGGAGGCCCGGGACGCCTTGGCCCAAGCGGAGGTCCGCGCCGCCGCGCTCCGGGGCGAGATCGCCTCGCTCCAGCAGGGCCTGCGCCATCCCGACGCCATGGCAGCCGAGGCCCAGCGGCAGGATTTACTGACCGCCCGGGCGCGGCTGACCGATGCCTCGCAGCAGGCCCAGGCCCGCCGCGACAGCGCCGCCCAGGCCCTGGCCGCCTGTGACGCCGCCATCGGGGAGCTGACCCGGCTCACGGAGGCTTTCGACCCAGCGGAGCAGGACGCCCTGGAGGCCCAGCGGCGCGACCTGCTGGCCCAGCGGAAGGCTGCCGCCGACGCCCAACAGGCCTTGCACACCCGGCTGGCCGCCAACGGCGCCGCGCTGGAAGGCGTCCGCCAGCAGTCCGACGCCCTGGCGCAGCTGGAGCAGCAATTCAGCTGGATGCGCGCCCTTTCCCTGACCGTCAACGGCAATCTCCCCGGCAAGGAAAAGGTCTCCTTGGAGACATATGTCCAGGCCACCTTCTTTGACCGCATCCTCCGCCGTGCCAATCTGCGGCTATTGGTGATGTCCGGCGGGCAGTACGAGCTGCTGCGCCGCAGTGCGGCGGAAAACAACCGCAGCCAAAGCGGCCTGGAGCTGGACGTAATGGACCACTACAGCGGCAAGGCCAGAAGCGTCAAATCTCTCTCCGGCGGCGAGGCCTTCAAGGCCTCCCTCTCCCTGGCCCTGGGCCTCTCCGACGAGATTCAATCCGCCGCCGGCGGAATCCGGCTAGACACCATGTTCGTGGACGAAGGCTTTGGCTCCCTGGACGAGGTCTCGCTCCAGCAGGCCGTCCGCGCCCTCCAAGACCTGGCCGAGGGAAACCGGCTGGTGGGCATCATCTCCCATGTGGCGGAGCTGAAAACCCAGATCGACAAGCAGGTGGTCGTCACCAAGACCCGCGACGGCGGCAGCCAGGTGGAGATCGTACTGTAATCGGGCAGAAAATGCCCGGACCGCGGCAATTATGCGCGATCCGGGCATTTTGTTGTTCGTGAGCGGCTCACTTGGACTGGGCGAACCAGTAAGCCTCGTCGATCCACCGGAGCAAGGTCTCGTCCACCTCCTCGGGCGTCTGCACCAGGACGTGGTGGGTCCAGCGGTTGGGGTACGGCTCCACCGCCTGGGCGATGCGCGGATCGTCCAGCCGCCGGGCAAGGCCGAAGGTCACCAGCAGGTACTCCGCCGGCCAGCCCTTGACACGCCGCCAGGGCAGCGACGCCGCCGCGAAGCCATAGCGGTTGCGAAAAGAGATCTGGCTCTTCCCCACCCGAATCCCCAGGTCCGGGTAGGCCGCCTCCAGCTGCTCACGCAGACGCGCATAGACCGGCAGCATGGCGGGCATCTTGTCGAAAAACAGCAGTTCGTCCGGGTGCATGGGGCACTTCCTCTCCGGCGGGCCGTCGGGCAGTTGACATCCGCCCGGCGGTGGTAGATAATCAATATGTCAAATGAACGCAGCGTATTGCGTAAGGAGGGTTTCTATGAATCAGATTCGTTGGGCCATCGTGGGAACGGGCAACATCGCCCGACAGTTTGCTGAGGGGATGCGCGAGGCGCCGGACGCCGTCCTGTCCGCCGTGGTCTCCCGCAGCGAGGCCTCGGGCCGGGCCTTTGCCGCCCAGTTCGGCTGCGACCAGGTCTACACCGATTACACCCAGCTGCTGGAGAGCGGCCAGGTGGACGTGGTCTATCTGGGTCTGCCCAACCACCGCCATTTCCCCTATATCCTGGAGGCGCTGGAGCATCGCGTGGCCGTGCTGAGCGAAAAGCCCATGGTGGACAACCGCCGCCAGCTGGACCAGGTTCTGGAAAAGGCCCGGGAAAAGCAAGTGTTTCTCATGGAGGGGATGTGGACCCGCTGCTTCCCCGCGGTGCAGACGGCCAAGTCCTGGCTGGCCCAAGGAAAGATCGGCCGCCCCCTCTCGCTGCGGGCCTCCTTCTCCTTCCTGCTGGAGGAGGAAAACGCCTGGCGCTTTGAAAGTGCCGCCGCCGGCGGCGCCCTGCGGGACGTAGGCATCTATCCCCTGGCCATGGCATATCTGGTCTTCCCCGAGGGGCCGCAGCAGGTTCACGCCACAGTGCGCACCAACGGCCAGGTGGATTTGAGCTGCCATATGCTGCTGGAATACAGCGACGGCAGAGCGGCGCTTTTAAGCGGCGCCTTCGACCAGCTCTCCGGCACCGAGGCCGAGATCGTCGGCGAGACGGGCCGCATCGTCATCGGCCCGGAGTTCTGGCGCCCCACCACCGTCACCCGCTACGGAAACGACGGCGCCCGGGAGGAGTTTACGCTGCCCTACCCCGCCACCGGCTTCCAGTATGAGATCGCCCAGGTCAACCAGTGCCTGCGGGAGGGCCTGCTGGAGTGCCCCCTCTTTACCCACCGGGAGACGGAGCAGATCTCCGACCTCATCGAAGACATCCGCCTCCGCTGTGGCATCCGCTATCCCACCGACGAGGCGTAACAGCCGCCTCATCCGCCAAGGTCAGCCCGCGTGGTTGGCCTTGGCGACTTTTTTCCAGGTGATCTCCAGCATCACGATCATCAGGCCGGTGAAGAATGCCAGGTACACCGGCATCCACTGCAGGCCCACCAGGCCGGAAAGCCAGCCAAACAGCGGCGGCATAAAGGTGGAGCCCACATAGGCGCTGGCCATCTGCATGCCGATGATGGCCTGGGACTTGTCGGCGCCGAAGTTGGCCGGGGTGGCGTGGATGATGCTGGGATAGACCGGCGCACAGCCCAGGCCGAATACCACCAGGCCCGCCAGCACCAGAAGGTCGGTTTTCAGCGGCAGGAGCATCAGGACGATGCCCACCGCCGCCACCGAAGCGCCCAGTCGGATCATCTTGTGGTCACCCAGGGTGTCGGAGACAAAGCCGGCGGCAAAGCGCCCCGCCGTGATGCCCAGGAAGAAGAGGGAGGCGAAGGCGGCAGCGGTCTCCTCGGAGATGCCCCGGGTACCCACCAGGTAGCTGCTGGCCCATAACATGGCCGTGGCCTCCGCGGCGCAGTAGCCGAAAAACCCCAGGAACAGATTTGGCGCGCCCTTGATCTTCACGGCCCCGACGATGCCCAGCACCGGCCCCTTCTCCTCCGGCGCATCGGCCTTCTGGTTCACCTTCCACAGCGGCAGGGTGAGAAGCAGCACCAGGAAAATGCCCAGCTGGAGGAAGGACACCGTCCGGTAGCCGGCGTTCCAGGTGGAATAGGTCAGCGCGAGGCTCATGATATAGGGGCTGATGATGGTGCCCACGCCCCAGAAGCAGTGCAGCCAGCTCATATACCGGCCATTATAATGGAGGGCCACATAGTTGTTGATGGCCGAATCGATGGCCCCGGCCCCCAGGCCATAGGGGATGGCCCAGAGGCAGAGCATCCAGTAGGCCGTCGCGGTGGAGAAGCCGAACATGGCCGCCGCCGTCAGAAACACGCTGGCAATCGTCACCCAGCGGGTGGTGAAGCGCTTGGTCAGCCGCTCCGACATCAGGCTGGAGAGGATGGTGCAGCCGGCGATAATCATGGTGATGACGCCCGCGGCGGAGACCGGCATTCCAAACTCCAGCCGCATGGCGGGCCAGCCCGCGCCCAGCAGAGAGTCGGGCAGGCCCAGGCTGATGAAGATCAAATAAATGACGGCAAGCAGCAGCAGATACATGAAACTTTCCCTCGATTTTCTCGTTTTGGGGGCAGAAATTCGCACCCCGTCAATCCGGTAAGATTATAGTATGGGCCTTCTCCGTTGTCAACAGCCATCACAAGATCCTGGGCGGTTCTTTGCAGCAGCAAAGAACCGCCCAGGCGTTCGAAGCATGGGGCGCAGAGGTCTTAGGGATATCTTGTCCCGGAAGAACACTCCCGTGTCTCACCTCACCGCTCCTGCGAGAGCATTTCCATCAAATTGAGCTTATAGAGGCCGCCTTTGGCCGCAAGGTACAGGCCGACCACCAGGAGAAATTCTCCCAGGAGCAGCAGCGGCACAAACCAGGTATAGCGCAGCTGGCCCAGGTGATACGCAATCACCTCCGCCAGCGGCGGGAGCAGGCTGCCCGTCTTCTGATAATTCAAGATCGTATCGCGCACGCTGATGGCCACATAAATGCCGCAGCCCGCGACGATGGCCGTCATGGCCTGGAGCGCCGCCTGCCGGGCCAGGGCCAGGTTCTGCTGCCGCCGGGACATCCCCAGCGCCCGGAGGATGCCATAGCGCCGCCGCTCCCGCTGGGCCTCCAGCTCCAGGGTGCTGAGCAGGAGCAGCGCGGTGATCAGCCCAATGCAAAGGCCGCTGGCCGCCAGGGTCAGCATGGTCTGGAGGTTGGTTTGCACAACGGGGACGTTGATCATCCGAATGTTGCCCACGCTAAAATGGTGGTTGGACGCCAGCTGACTCACGGCGTTGTCGGTGGAGAGGTACTCCGCGGTGAGATCGGTAAAGAGCAAAACCTGTTGGTAGCCAAAGGGATCGTCTGTTCGATACCGTCCCATCTGGCTGCCTTCCGGCAGCGTGTCCAGGGCCCGCTGAACATACCCCGGCGAGACCAGTACCGTGTAGAGGCACTCGTCCCCGACGCGCAGGCCGAAATTCTGGTTGTCCTGGGCGTCAATCTGCAGCCGCGCCACCGTCCCCACTTCCAGGGGCAGGGAGAGCGCTTCACGGTGATAGGATGCCTCCGACTCGTTCTCTTCCCGCACAATGGCTTCTACAGAGAGAGCGATGGTATCTCCCGCCGCCGCTGTCACCTCCGCCGCGGTATTCACCGCAGTATAGATCGTCTCACCGTCCTCACCCGTCTCTTCTTCATAGGTGGTGACGGTCACGGTGCCGTCCGGCTGGGACAGGACCAGCAGCACCGCCGTTTCGCCGCGGCGGTAGGCCTCCAGGTCCACTTCGTCAAAGGCGGGCAAGCCGCCCCGCTCCATCCACTGGCCGGCATCCACCACATACACCGATGCAGCCTGCGTTTCCACCGTGTCCCCCGTGATGGTGCCGTCCAGCTCGGTCAGCCCCAGGCAGCCCGTAATGCCGGGAATTTCCAGAAACGGCGCCGTTTCCTCCGGCGTAATCACCAAGGGCGTCTCTTCAGATACAGCCGTGGTGGAAACGCGTCGCAGGGAACACCCTTCTACCCTCTTCATCCGGTTTCATCACGCCTTGTACGGTCGAAA
>NBJMC04202__coassemble_1341_pt1 | contig 38745 bp, 30 predicted proteins | sample NBJMC04202__metabat2_high_PE_003 | metagenome-assembled genome bin NBJMC04202
TGACGATTACTGTCGGTTTCTGGACTATCCATTTCAGCTTCAATGCAAGGAACTTCGTTTGGAATTAGGACTGACGCAGGTTGAAATTGCAGATAAAGCAGGAATAGCCCGTGGAACGTATGGCACATGGGAATGTGCTGCGGTCAGACCTGGCCGTGAGCCGTTTCAGAAATTTGCAGCTTTTATTACTTCCCAGGGAAAAGAGGTAGTGTAGTTTGGACCAGAAACAGATAGAAAGATTATCCCAGCAGCTTGCCAGCTCCGACGCGATTGTGATCGGAGCCGGGGCTGGCTTATCCACATCAGCAGGCTTCACATATACCGGGGAGCGGTTTGAGCATTACTTCCCGAACTTTATTGCCAAGTATCACTTTTCTGATATGTACTCCGGTGGCTTCTATCCTTTTGATACGCTGGAAGAACATTGGGCTTATTGGAGTCGATACATTTTCTGCAATCGTTATCTGGATGCCCCGAAGCCGGTTTATCAAGAACTATTGTCTTTAGTGCAGGATAAAGATTATTTCGTACTGACTACCAATGTGGACCACCAGTTTCAGAAGGCGGGATTTGACAAGCACAGGCTATTTTACACGCAAGGGGACTATGGCCTTTGGCAATGTATGGAACCTTGCCATCAGAAAACGTATGACAACGAAGAAGCAGTCCGGCGGATGGTCGCCGAGCAGAGGGACATGAGGATACCCACAGAGTTAGTCCCATGTTGCCCTGTCTGCGGCAAACCCATGACCATGAATTTGCGTAGCGACAATACTTTTGTCGAGGATGAAGGATGGCACCGGGCTGCGGAGCGTTACGACGATTTCCTGCGCCGTCACGATGGACTGAAAGTGCTATATTTGGAGCTTGGCGTGGGAGCCAACACCCCGGTCATTATCAAATATCCTTTTTGGAAAATGACCTATGCAAATCAAAACTCCTCTATGAACGGCACCACCTGAAGAAGCGCCACGCGGCCCGGCTGGCCGCGCAGGCCCAGTGATTGCGGAAGGAGGAAATAACGCATGAAAAACAGAGTCATCACCATCAGCCGGGAGTTTGGAAGCGGAGGCCGCACGATCGGAAAGCGCGTGGCAGAGGCGTTGGGAATTCCCTGCTACGACAACGAGCTGCTGCTGAAGATCGCGCAGGAAAGCGGATTTCACGAAGCCTACGTCCAGGAAGCCGGAGAGTACGCGCCCGGCGGTCTTTTGACCAATCTCTTTTCCCATCGGGACTCCATCCCCAACAACGCAGATTACCTCTGGCGCATCCAGTACAAGATCATCTCAGAGCTGGCGGAAGAGGGCCCGTGCGTCATCGTGGGCCGCTGTGCAGACTACATTCTCCGAGACAAGGCGGACTGTCTGAAGGTATTTATTCACGCGGATCTGGCCTTCCGGGCGAAGCGCATCGTCCAGGTATACGGCGAGCGGGCGGAATCCCCCGAGCAGAGGATTCGGGAAAAAGACAAGCGCCGGGCAGCCTATCACCGGTTTTATACCGACATGAAATGGGGCCACGCACAAAATTACGATCTTACGCTGAACAGCGGCACACTGGGGATCGACCGGTGCGTGGAAATCATCAAAGGGCTCTACTGAGATTTGCGATTCGCAGAGCGCGTCCGAAAGCCAGCAGGCGCGGTGATTGCGGCAGGCTGTTGTTTTCGCCCGGGCACAGCGGGCCGATGTGGGCATCGGCCCCTGCGGTGGTATCGCACTCCTACGGCATTCACAGAACACGTCTATTCCCTTTTCCCTATTTTGATCCCCTCTGGCGCTGCGCGTCGTCTCCCCTTAGACACCAAGGGGAGGCTTGGACTTGCGTTCGCCGCAAGCACTCAGAAATCGCCGGCCAGTGGCCCGCGCTGCACTCCCTGCGATGAAGGCGGGCACGACAGCAGACCGTGGAAAACGGAAGTGCTGAAATACCGGCAAAAAAGTCAGTGAGAACTGCCGTTTTGCAGTTCTCACTGACTTTTTTATAAGCAATCTTTCACGCAGGCAGCGTATCAGAGATAGGAGAAGCCGTCGCCGGTGGGCACGTAGTGGACCGGCACTTGATGCTCCACCAGCTGGCCAATCCAGTCAGCGGCATACTTCATGCCCAGCTCTTCCCAGTTGTAGTGGCCGATGTTGAAGCAGGCCATGGGCTTGCCCTGGGCGATTCCGTCGCGGATATAGCCCAGCACGGTCCACTCGATGATCTCGCCGGGGAGGATGGCCTGGACGCCCTCTTCCTCCATCATGCGGATGACTTCCATGGCGTAGTCGTGGTAATAGCCGTCCTCGCCGATGCCCTCGGGCATGAAGCAGTTGGGGAAGAGATGGCCCACGATGGCCACTTTGCTGATCTTGTCGCTGGGGTTGCCCATGTACCTGAGGCCGTTGAGGGAGAGCTTCTCGATCAGGAACTTGCCCAGCTCCTCCACCGTGGTCTCCGGCAGGGTGATGGGATAGAAGGCCATCTTGCCGGGCTTGGCGTATTCGTCCCAGCCCAGATAGTGGATCACGCCGGTGAAGATGGAGTCAGGCCGATGGGCGTGCATATGGTCGTGGTCGCGCCAGACGGTGATGCCGGTCTCCTTCAGCAGCTGCTGCTTCTCCTCAAAGACCCGGTTGGGGTAGTCGCCCCGCCAGGTGGGGAAGTCGGGGGTCTGGTAGGAGATCGGCTCGTGGGTGACGAGCAGATTGCAGCCCAGGGCCGCGGTCTTGCGGATGACCTCCACCGTGGGCACCAGCGCCGAGACGATGCCGGTGCATTCGTCCTCAGGGTTTCCGGCCTTGTACTCGTCGCAGCCGTGGTAGTTCTCCAGCGTGGGATGGTAAGCGAGGATGCGGTTGATGACGTCTTTGTTTTTCATGGGGTACCTCCTTGCGATTAAGGGCGGGCCGCCTCTAAGGCGGCGATGAAGTCTGCCATGGCCCGGGCCATCTTCCGGTGGGTGTTCACGTGGGGGTGGCCGCAGGCGCCGATGGGATCGACAATGCTCATTTTGGGGTAGCGGAAGCAGTGGACGGCCTGGTCGCCGGTGTCCCGGCGGTATTCCTCCACCACGCGCACAATGTCTGGGTAGAGATAGTAGTCCATGCTGCCCAGGGCGCAGATGATCTGGGCGTCGGGGTGGACGGCGCGCAGATGCGCCACGAAATCCCGGTAGGCCCTGGCGTGGTGGGCAGGGCCGCCCTCGCCCTCCAGCTCCAGGGCGTTGACGTCGTTGGTCCCCAGGTTCAAGACCACGTAGTCCGCCGGGTGGGCGGCGAAGTCCCAGGGCGTCAGCTCCGTGCGGCCCAGGTGGTCCTCCAGCATCCGGTCGGCGTAGTCGTAGAGCTGGTCCATGGCATAGGGGTGGGGCCAGCCGGCGTAGGGCGTGACGGCGATGCCGGAGCTGCTGACGATGGTGGGCTCCATCCCCAGGAGCCGGGCCGTGATGGCGCCGTGGGACATCCAGCCATCCTCGTCGGCGGAGAAGAAGAGCCGGTCCCGCTCCTCGGTGCTGTTGCCGAAGCCGCAGGTGATAGAGTCGCCGATGAAGACAATCTGCTTCCTGGGCGCCTCCTCCGGCAGGGGCAGCACCGTGCCGTCGGCCCACAGGCCCTTCAGGCCCAGGTAGCCCTTGGCGTTCTCGGTGCGCTTGATGAGGCGGATGCGGTGGGTCTCAGGCGTCTCGCTGTGGAAGAGCATGCAGGTATGCGCAGCCTCCTCCACCGGGATCACCCGGCTGGGCTGGTCGCCGCCGTCCAGGATCACGGCGCACCAGGGCCAGGTGGGCCGCTCCACCAGCGCGCCGGTCATGGGATGGCGGTCCTGCTCGGCGCCGGGGATGGCGGTCAGCTCGGCCAGCAGCGTGGTGCCGCGGAAGCACAGCTCCACGCCGCTGCAGGTCCAGTCAAAGTATAGGGTGTCGCCCAGGGGCAACGTGCGGCCCAGGGGCCGCAGCAGCGGGGCAAGCTCCGCCAGGCTGTGGTACTGCATAAGGTTCCTCCTAGTCGGTTGGGATGGGGAAGCTGGCAAAAAGAAACGGAGGTGCTGCCTGACGCAGCACCCCCGTGTGGGAATTAACCCTTCACAGCACCGATGACCACGCCTTCGACCAGATACTTCTGCACGAAGGGATAGACGATCAGGATGGGCAGGATGCCGATGAAGGCGATGGCCATACGCACCGAGGTACCGGGCAGGCTCACGGCGCCGGCGCCCATCAGGTTGGCATTGGCCTTGAGGGCTTCGATGTTGTTCATGATCTTCATCAGCAGCAGCTGAATGCTGTAAAGCTTCTGATTGTCCACATAGTACAAGCCGTTGGTCCAGTCGTTCCAGTAGCACAGGCCGGTGAAGAGGCTAATGGTCGCCACTACGGGCCGGGCCATGGGGAACACCAGCTTGCGGAAGATCTGCATCTCCGTGGCGCCGTCCAGCTGCGCCGCTTCGATCAGAGAGCCGGGAATGTTGTTGGAGTAGAAGTTCTTCACCAGGATGACGTTGAAGGCGGACACCAGATAGTTGGGGACAATCAGCGCCCAGATGGTGTTCTTGATGTGGAAGAAGTTGGTCCACATGATGTAGGAGGGCACGATGCCGCCGCTGAAGAGCATGGTGAAGAACACGAAGAAACTCAGAGCGTTGCGGTACGGGAAGGACTGCCGGGCCATGGGGTAGGCCAGGGTGGTGGTGATAAGGACGCTGCCGACGGTGCCAACCACCGTCACCAACACCGACACGCCATAGGCCCGCAGGATCACAGAGCCCTGCTTGATGATGTAGTAATAGGCGTCCAAGCTCCACTCTTTGGGGAGGAAGCTGTAGCCGTTTTGCAGCAGCGCTGTCTCCTTGGTGAAGGAAGCGATGATAATGAGCAAAATGGGCAGCAGCGTCAGCGTGACCATGACGGTCAGGATGGCGGTAGACACCCGGTTGAACGTCTTGCTTTCGGTCATGTCTACACCTCCTTAGAACAGTGCATTGTCCGCGTCCAGCTTGCGGACCACCCAGTTGGCCAGCAGCACCAGGATGAAGCCCACCACGGACTGGTAGAAGCCAGCGGCGGCGGACATACCGATGTTGTTGGACTCCATCAAGCCACGGTAGACGTAGGTATCGATGGTCTGGGTGACGTTGAACAGGGCGCCGGAGTTCTGGGGCACCTGGTAGAACAGGCCGAAGTCGGAATAGAACATACGGCCGATGCTCATCAAGGTCAGGGTGATGATGGTGGGCTTGAGGTTGGGCAGGGTGATGCGGAAGATCTGCTGCATCTTGGTGGCGCCGTCCAGCACCGAGGCCTCATACATGGACCTGTCAATGCCGCTGATGCTGGCCATGTAGACGATGGACTGATAGCCCGCGTTCTTCCACAGGTTCACCAGCACCAGGATGAAGGGCCAGGCGCCCTCCTCCATGTACCACGTCACGGGCTCGCGGCCCAGGGCGGCCAGGATGGTCTTGTTAATGAAGCCGGTCTCAGCGCTCAGGAAGGCAAAGGCGATGAAGCCGATGACGACCCAGGACAGCAGGTTGGGCATCAGGAAGGCGGCCTGGAAGAACTTCACGCGGATGCGCTTGCCCAGCTCGCAGAGCATGATGGCAATGGCGATGGCGAAGACTGTGCCCACAATGATGAACACCAGGTTGTAGAGGATGGTGTTGCGGGTCATGATCCAGGCATCTTTTGTGGCGAAGAGGAACTTGAAGTTTTCAAAGCCGCACCAGTCGCTGCCGAAGAGGCCCTTCATGAAGTTGTACTTTTTAAAGGCCACAAACAGGCCTGCCATGGGGATGTAGTTGTTGATAATCAGGTAGATGATACCTGGGGCGGCAATGAGAAACAGCGGCAAGATCTGCTTCCAGCTGCCCTTCTTCTTCACTTTCTGTTTCATGCGGGCATCTCCGTTTCTCTCTCAGGCACGGGCAGGATTACTGGGCCAGCCAGGCGTCCAGCTGCTCCTGCTTGGCGGCGAGGATGTCCTGATAGCCGGCGTTGTTCAGCGCTTCGATCATCTTGGGCACCTCGGTCTCGGGGTCGACGGAGCCGCAGAAGATACCGGGCAGATACTGCGTCAGCACGTTGCGCACAGCGGTGTACTGAGTGGTGTAGTTGGTGGAGTCAAAGGAGAAGCCCATAGCCGGGGAGACGTCGGCAGTCCGGTTCTGCTCCAGTTCCCACTCCAGGGACTCGTAGCTGGAGCCCACGGGCAGGTACTGGATGAACTGGTTGCCCACGACGCCGCAGCTGATCTGCGCGGTGTAAGGCACGGTGGTGGCATCCTGGCCCTCGGGGTAAGCGGCGTTGCCGTTCTCGTCCAGGACGTAGTCGCGGCCCTCAATGCCCCAAATGATCAGGTTGGCGATTTCGGCATCGGTGTAGGTGAGGTTCAGGAACTTCATGGCAGCCTCGGGCACCTTGGTGTTGGCAGCCAGCATCCAGGTGATGGCGTTGGTGCCGCCGGTGGTCAGATAGGCCTTGTCCAGGGTCTTGGCGCCCAGGGGGTAGCCGCCGCACTGGGAGACGAAGCTGGCGGCGGTGTCAGCCTCGGGATAGCTGTAGGCGGCGATCCAGCCGAAGTAGTTGCCGGAGGCCATCAGCTCGGTGGAGGTGGAGGTGGTGGTGGCGGCGTCCTTCATCAGGTAGCCGTTGTTGTACCAGTCGCGAACCATGGCGGCCTTCTCCAGGAAGAGGTCGGTGGAGTAGAAGTCCTGCACGGTCATATCGTCGCCGATCAGGACGCCGATGGGCTGGTTGTAGTCGTCGGAGAGGTAGTCCACGCCGTAGGGCAGGTTGAACACGCCCACGTTACCAGTCTCCACGATGGCCAGGGGGGTCATGTCGGGCTTGGCTTCCTTGATCTGGGCAAAGATCTCGCTCAGGTCCTCGATGCAGGTGACGGAGTCCATATCCAGGCCCAGCTCATCAGCCACATCCTGGCGGTAGATGATCATGGGGGTCAGAGCCAGGGGCTTGTAGTCGGGAATGCCGTAGAGGGCACCCTGGTACTCACAAGCGGCCAGCCAGTCCTCGCCCACCAGCTCCTTGGTCTCGGGAGCGCAGGTGTCGATCAGCTCGGTGATGTCCAGGGCCATGCCGGTGGAGAGATAGTTGTTGAAGTCACCCAGGGACTCCATGATGTCGATCTTCTCGCCGCCCTGCAGGGACAGGCTCACGGACTGGGAATACTCGGCAATGGAGATGGGCTTGAGGGTGATCTCAGCGTTGATCTTCTCGCGGGTGATCACGTTGATGGCCTCCTCCACCTCGTCCAGGGCTTCCTCGGTGGGGATGTTGTTGAAGGTGGCGTAGGCATAGACCACCTGGTCGTACTCACTGCCGGAGGCGGCGTCGCTGCCGCTGCAGCCGGCAAAGAGGCTAACCGCGAGGACGGCGGCCAGCAGGATGGCTAGAAACTTTTTCATACTGCAAAACACTCCAATTCATGTTATTGATGGTTCCATTATAGCGCCGAAGCTGTCAACGTGCTTTCAAAAATAAGAGGTTGATTTTAAAAAATGAGAGTAATGGAAAATATTTTTAAAACCTTCTGTGATTTCATTTTGCCCGGTCGGCGCGCAGGCGGCCGGGCCGTCGTTCTCGCACACCTGGCGCCCCTCCTTCATAGGATATCGGGAAGCCGCCTCCTGGCTTCGCCCTATCCTGGAAGGAGGGACTTTTTTGGTTCAGTTTGACCACATACAAAAGACGTATCAGTCCCCCAACGGGGAGATTTGTGCCCTGAAGGATATTACCTTCTCCGTGGCGGAGGGGGATTTTGTCAGTATCGTCGGCCCCTCGGGCTGCGGCAAGTCCACGCTTCTGTCCATTGCCGTGGGCCTGGAGCAGCCCTCCGGCGGCCAGGTATATCTGGACGGCCAGCCGGCCTCCCAGGCCCTTTCCCGCATGGGCTATATGCCCCAGCGCGACGAGCTGTTCCCCTGGCGCTCCATCTGGGCCAACGTCACCCTGGGCCTTGAGATTCGCGGGCAGAAGGACGATGCGCACCTGCAGCGGGTGGAGACACTTTTAAACCGCTACGGCCTTTCCGGCTTTCGCGATAAGCTGCCGGGGCAGCTCTCCGGCGGGATGCGCCAGCGCTGCGCCCTGATCCGCACCCTGGCCACCGACCCGGGCCTGCTGCTCCTGGATGAACCCTTCTCCGCGCTGGATTATCAGACGCGGCTTCATGTCTCCGACGACATCCACGCCATGATCCGCCAGGAGAAAAAAACCGCCATCTTAGTGACCCACGACATCTCCGAGAGCGTCAGTATGTCCGACCAGGTGGTGGTCCTCTCGGCCCGGCCCGGGCGGGTCAAAGCCGTCCACGATCTCTCGGAGTTCAAGGGCCTGAGCCCCATGGAGCGGCGGGAACATCCCCACTTCGCCCGGTACTTCAATTCCATATGGAAGGAGCTGGAACACTAGTGGCCCCATCCCTTTCCCTCGAACGCGCCGCCTATCTCCGCCGCCTGGGCCGCGAAAAACGCTTGATTCTCTTGGCGCAGATCCTGCTTTTGGTGGGATTTTTCCTCTTGTGGGAGGTCGCGGCCCGGCTGGGCTGGATCGACGCCTTCCTCCTCAGCTCACCCAGCCGCATGGCCGCGACCCTGGCCCGGCTGTGGCGCGACGGCAGCCTGTGGCTCCACCTGGGCACCTCCTGCCTGGAGACCGCTGTGGGCTTTTTGCTGGGCACCGCCGCCGGCGCGGTGATCGCCGTACTGTTATGGCTCAGCCCCAGCCTCTACCGGGTGGTAGACCCCTACCTGGTGGTGCTGAGCGCCCTGCCCAAGACGGCCCTGGGGCCGGTATTCATCGTCTGGATCGGCGCCGGGCCGGAGAGCATCATCGCTATGACGCTGGCCATTTCCCTGATCGTCACCATTCTCGAGGTACACAACGGCTTCCTGGCCACCGACCCCGGCAAGCTCCGGCTGGTGAAGACCATGGGGGCCACCCGCGCGCAGATTCTCTTCAAGCTGGTGCTGCCGGCCAACTTCGCCACCCTCATCAACGCCCTCAAGGTCAACGTCGGCCTCTCGTGGGTGGGCGTCATCATGGGCGAATTCCTGGTGTCCCGGGCGGGCCTGGGATATCTGATTGTCTACGGATCGCAGGTCTTCCAGATGGACCTGGTCATGGCTTCGGTGCTGCTGCTGGCCCTGGTGGCCGCGGTCATGTACCAGGGCATCCGGCTCCTGGAACGGTCTGTTCAAAATCATATGGAGGGTTTGCAATGAAAAAATGGATCGCGCTTTTGCTCACCGCCCTGCTGGCCGCGCTGCCGGCGGGCTGCGCCCGTCAGGAGACGGGCGTCACCACGCTCCGCCTCAGCGAAGTGACCCACTCGGTGTTCTACGCGCCGCAGTACGCGGCCATGAGCCAGGGCTTCTTCGCCGAGGAAGGCCTGGAGCTGGAACTTTTGAACGGCGGCGGCGCCGACAAGGTGATGACCTCGGTGCTGACCGGCGAGGTGGAGATCGGCCTGGCCGGGCCGGAGGCCTCCATCTACGTGCTGCTGGAGGGCCGGGAGAACGCCCCCAAGATCTTCGCCCAGCTGACCCGGCGGGACGGCAACTTCCTCTTCGGCCGCACCGATGAGGATTTTTCCTGGGAAAACCTCCGGGGCAAGACCATCATCGGAGGCCGTAAGGGCGGCGTGCCGGAGATGACGCTGGAATACGTGATGAAGCAAAACGGCATCATCCCCCAGCAGGACGCCATCGTGGACACCACCATCCAGTTCGACATGATGGCCGGCGCTTTCTCCGGCGGCAACGGCGACTACGTCACCCTCTTCGAGCCCACGGCCACGGAGATGGAGCTGGCGGGACAGGGCTACATCCTCTGCTCCATCGGCGAGGAGAGCGGCGAAATCCCCTATACGGCCTACTTTGCCGCCGGAGACTATCTGGAGGAGAACCCCGAGATCATCCAGAAGTTCACCAACGCCATTGCCAAGGGCCAGCGCTGGGTGGCGGAGCATACCGACGCCGAGGTGGCCGAGGCCATCGCCCCCTACTTCCCTGACACGGACCTCTCGGTGCTGGAGGCCGTCTCGGCCCGGTACCGCGGCATCGGCGCCTGGAACGAGACCCCGGTCATGGGCGAGGAGGGCCTCGAGCGGCTCCAGGACGTGATGGAGGAGGCCGGTGAGCTGAAGGAGCGGGTGGAATTTTCCCAGCTGGTGGATAACAGCTTCGCGGAAAAGGCCGCCGCCCAGTGATCCCCCACCGGCCGCAGTCCGGCTGGAAAAAATTTTTTTGCGGCGCTGTAAGACAGCGCCGCATTTTTCTGTTATATAGTATATAGACCTGTTTGGCGGCAGCCGCCGCCCGAGAGAGGAGGAGTCCCATGGAAGATATGGACATTGTCGCCCTCTACTGGGCCAGAGCCCAGGAGGCCATTGCGCGGACAGATGAAAAATACGGCAGCTACTGCTTCACGGTGGCGCAGAACATCCTGGGCAGCCGGGAGGATTCGGAGGAGTGCGTCAACGACACGTGGCTGGGCGCCTGGAACGCCATGCCGCCCCACCGCCCGGTGGTCCTCCGGCCCTTTCTGGCCAAGCTGACCCGGCGGCTCTCCTTCAACCGCTATCGGGCCGCCACGGCCCAAAAGCGGGGCAGCGGCGAAATCGCCGCAGTGCTGGACGAGCTGCGCGACTGCGCAGACCCCGGCGGCGACCCCGAGGGCGAGGCCATCGCCGCCGAGCTGGGACAGGCCATCCGCCGCTTCGTCCGCCAGCTGCCGCCCCGGGAGGGCGACCTCTTCGTCCGCCGGTACTTCTTCACCGAGCCGGTGGCCGTCGCCGCTCGGCACTGCGGCATCAGCGAAAATCACGCCGGCGTGCTGCTCTCGCGCACCCGCAGGAAGCTCCGCGATCACTTACGGCAGGAGGGATTTCTCCATGAATGAGCAGGACATTTACGAGGGCATCGGCCAGGTGGACGACGACGTGCTGCTGCGCAGCGAGAAAAAGCGCCGCGCCCGCCGGCCCTGGTGGGCGGCGGCTGCCGCCGCCGTGGTGGCCGTGGCCGTGACGGTGGGGCTCTTCTTCCCCCGCGGCAGCTCCAGCGACTCCACCGGCGCCCCCCTCGTCACCATGGCCCACGCCGTCGCCGAGGCCCACTACCCGGAGATGGCCCCCTACCCCGACGAGACTGCCGCCGATTTCGAAGCGCAGTACGAAGCCTGGCGGGCCGATAAAAAGGAGCAGAACCGGGAGATCGACAACCTGGACGGTCTGAAGGCCTACGCCCGGACCAGCATTCCCGCCTTTCTCTCCGGCGCCGCAGGTGAAAACCGGGCCTATTCCCCCCTGAATGTCTACATGGCCCTCTCTATGCTGGCGGAGCTGACCGACGGGGAGAGCCGCGCGCAAATCCTCACCCTGCTGGGAAGCGATTCTCTGGAGGCGCTCCGCGGCCAGGCCAACGCCCTCTGGAACGACCACTACTCCAGCGACGGCGCCACGAACAGTATCCTGGCCAGCTCCCTGTGGCTGGACGAGGGCGTGCCCTTCGACCAGAATACCCTGGACACCCTGGCCGAGACCTACTACGCCTCCAGCTTCCAGGGCGACCTGGGCACGGAGGAGATGAACCAGGCCCTCCAGGACTGGCTCAACGGCCAGACCAGCGGGCTGCTGCAGGAGCAGATCGGCCAGCTGACGCTGGACCCCGAGACGCTGCTGGCCCTGGCCACAACGGTCTACTTCCAGGCCCAGTGGGACAGCACATTTTCCGAAGAGAAAACCGCGCCGCAGACCTTCCACAGCCCGGCGGGCGACGTGACCGTGGACTTTCTCCACCGCGACAGCAGCGGGTACTATTTCTGGGGTGAACACTTCAGCGCCGTGGGACTGCGCCTGGCCAACGACGGCGGCACCATGTGGCTGCTGCTGCCCGACGAGGGATACACCCCCGAGGATTTGCTGGCAGACAGCGAAGCCATGGACTTCCTGCTCTCCGGCGGAGACTGGGCACAGAAAAAGCAGCTGATCGTCCATCTGTCCCTGCCGAAATTCGACGTCTCCTCTCAGATCGACCTGGAAGACGGCCTCCGGCAGCTGGGCGTCACCGACGTCTTTGACGCGGGCCTGGCCGACTTCTCCCCGATGCTCGCGGGCGACGCCCAGGGTATCTTCGTCTCCCAGGCCAAGCACGGCGTCCGGGTGGCCATCGACGAAGAGGGCGTCACCGCTGCGGCCTACACCGTGATGGCTGCGGACGGCAGCTCTGCGCCGCCGGAGGAGGAAATCGACTTCACCCTGGACCGCCCCTTCCTCTTCGCCCTGAGCGACGACCAGGGGCTTCCCCTCTTCGCCGGGGTCGTCAACCAGCCCCAGGGCCAGTGAGCCCGCATTCCAAGGAGGAATTTTCCTATGAACGAACAGGATATCTACGAGGGCATCGGCCAGGTGGACGACGACGTGCTGCTGCGCAGCGAGAAAAAGCGCCGCGCCCGCCGGCCCTGGTGGGCGGCTGCTGCCGCTGCCGTGGTGGCCGTGGCCGTGGCCGTAGGGTTCTTCTTCCCGCACGGCGGTGATTTTGACGGCGGCCCCTTTGTCACCACAGCCCATGCCGTCGCCGAGGCCCACTACCCGGAGATGGCCCCCTATCCCGACGAGACCGCCGCCGACTTCGAAGTACAGTACGAAGCCTGGCGAGAAGACAAAATGCAGCAGGAGCGGGACATCGACAACATGGAAGGTCTGAAAGACTACGCCCAGGCCAGCATTCCCGCCTTCCTCTCCGGCGCCGAAGGTGAAAATCGGGCCTATTCCCCGCTGAACGTCTACATGGCCCTGTCCATGCTGGCGGAGCTGACCGACGGGGAGAGCCGCGCGCAAATTCTCACCCTGCTGGGCAGCGACTCTCTGGAGGCCCTCCGCAGCCAGGCCAACGCCCTCTGGAACGACCACTACTCCAGCGACGGCGCCACCACCAGCGTCTTAGCCAGCTCCCTGTGGCTGGATGAGGGCGTGCCCTTCGACCAGAACACGCTGGACACCCTGGCCGAAAATTACTATGCCTCCAGCTTCCAGGGCGACCTGGGCACGGAGGAGATGAACCAAGCCCTTCAGGACTGGCTCAACAGCCAGACCGGCGGCCTGCTGCAGGACCAGATCGGCCAGCTGACGCTGGACCCCGAAACTCTGCTGGCCCTGGCCACCACGGTCTACTTCCAGGCCAAATGGAGCAGCACGTTCTCCGAGGAGAAGACCGCGCCGCAGACCTTCCACAGCCCCACAGGCGACGTGACGGCGGACTTTATGCACGCCAGCTTCGAAAGCGGGACCTACTACTGGGGCGAACGGTTCAGCGCCGTGGGACTGGGCCTGGCCAACGACGGCGGCACCATGTGGTTTTTGCTGCCTGACGAGGGCTATACCCCCGAGGATCTGCTTTCTGACAGCGAAGCCATGGACTTCCTGCTCTCCGGCGGAGATTGGGCACAGAAAAAGCAGCTGATCGTCCATGTGTCCCTGCCGAAATTCGACATCGCCTCCCAAATCGACCTGGCGGAAGGCCTGCGTGCCCTGGGCGTCACCGACATCTTTGATGCAGACCGGGCCGACTTCTCCCCGATGCTCGCGGGCAATACCCAGGGAATCTTTGTCTCCCAGGCCAAGCACGGCGTCCGGGTGGCCGTCGACGAGGAGGGCGTCACCGCCGCGGCCTACACCTTAATGAGTATGGCCGGCGCCGGAGAGCCGCCGGCGGATGAAATCGACTTCACCCTGGATCGGCCCTTCCTCTTCGCCCTCAGTGACCGGCAGGGTCTGCCCCTCTTCACCGGGGTCGTCAACCAGCCCTAACGCGGCAGGCTGCCGCAAAACGCAGGCTGTTCCGGGCGGCCATACAGGCCGCCCCTACGGCAGCGACGAGAGTGCGGCGGTACAAACGACCATATCAAACCGCCGTGCCCTCCACGAGCGGCCGCTGACGCGGCCCGCGCCGATGTAGGCATCGGCCCCTACGTTAGTACGTATGCTGCGGCTGGGTGGGAATCACCAGCCAGCGGGCGGCTGCTAGCCGCCCCTACATCCCCCACCATGCCCCCATCTTCACGGCAGGGGCGCACAGGAGACGCAGAGCCCCCCTGTCGGCAGGGGGGCTCTTTTAATTATGAAATAATTATGAACAACAGAACCTTTTGGCGCGAGCGTCGTCATAAGAAGTAGAAATGATTCCCTGAGGAGGTAGCTCCATGCAACAAATCGCAAAACGTCTGCTCTGCTTCACCCTGGCGGTCTCCGCCGCTGCCGCGCTGACCGCCTGTTCTGTCACACCGCCGCCAGTCCAGCAGCTGGACCCGGTGGAAGTCATGCCCACCCAGGAAACCCCACCGCCGGAAACCGCCGAGACTGCACCGGAAGCCGACCCGGAAGCCGGCACAGAGATCGACACGACAACCTCTGAACAGGCCACCGATTCTCAGCCGGAGCCGCCCACGGAGGAAGCCTGCATCCAGCAGGCCCGGGACATCCTCACGGCGCTGAACAAGGCCCCCGGTGCGGGAGAGACGCCCACCGTCACCCGGCAGAACGACGCCACCTGGAGCCGGGAAGAAATCCTGGTGGCCTTCGGCGAGAAAGAAGTCTCCTTTGACGGCGGCACCGGCGCGCTGATCGGCGTCCGGGCCTTTGACGACGCCCGGGACGACACCGCCGCCGCGCCCATGGAGGAATCCGCCGCGCTGGCCGTCGCCCAGGCCTTTTACGAAGCCCTGCCCTACCCCACGGGCTATGTCTACTCCAATCTGGACCGCTTTGACGACCACGCCTGGACCTTCTCCTTCAGCCGCAGCTATACGGTAGTGCTGGACGGCGTCCAAACTGCCGTTTTCAACCCCTACGAGCAGGTACGCATCGTCATTGACCCCTGCACCGGCCTCTTCCAGCTCTCCAACGCCTTTGACCGCCCGCTGGCCGAGGACGCCGCCCAGGGCCGCGCGCCGCTGACCCAGGCGGACGCCCAGGCCATCGCCGAGGAAAGCACCACCTTCGCCCAGGACCGCTCCGCCTATGCGCTGACGGCCGCGCTGGGCTGCTGTCTGCCGTTCCAGGACGGCGGCTCCTATGCCGGCGCGGCCCGGCTGTGCTGGTCCTTCCAGTACGACGGGGAGATCGGCGGCGTCGCCGACTGCTACTGGATCGACGTGGACCTATACACCGGCGAGGTGCTGTCCGTCCTGCTCACCTGAGGCCGGCTCCAGCTGCCGCCGCAGCTTGCCCAGGCACCAATAGGCCGTGGGAAGCAGGAAGCAGTCGGCCAGCACCCAGGCCGTGGGCGAGCCCAGGCAGGCGCCCAGGTAGCCCAGCCACGGCACCAGCACCAGCGCCACCGCCACCCGGGCCACCATCTCGGTGACGCCGGAGAGGATGGCCAGGTGGGCATAGCCCATGCCCTGGATGGAAAAGCGGTAGCCGTTGACCAGCCCCAGCGACCAGCTGGACAGGCCCACCACCAGCAGAAACTGGCGAATCAGGGCGATCAGCGCCTCGTCCGGCGCCTGGAGGAAGAGCATGGAGATTGCCGGCGTGAAGAACCAGGCCACCGCCACGTACACCGCCGCGAAAATCACCGACAGCAGCACCGTCACCCGGAAGCCGCCGCGGATGCGCGAGAGCCGCCGGGCGCCCACGTTCTGGCCGGTATAGGTGGCCATGGCCGGGCCCAGGGCCTCAAAGGGGCACTGGAGCATCTGGGCGATCTTGCCTCCGGCTGCCAGGGCGTTGACGTAGGTGGTACCCAGACTGTTGACGGCGCTCTGGAGCGTGATGCTGCCGATGGCCGTGATAAAATACTGCAGCGCCATGGGGAAGCCGTTGGCCAGAAGCCGCGCCGCCTCCTGGCCCCGGAAGGCCAGCTCGCCGGGCCGGAAGCGGAAAATGGGCAGCTTGTGGCGGATGTAGAAGAGGCACAGCACGCCGGAAATGCCCTGGGAGAGGTTAGTCGCCCAGGCGGCCCCGGCCACGCCCATGTGGAAGACCAGGATGAACACCAGGTCCAGCACCACGTTGAGGGCCGCCGCGATGGCCAGGAACAAAAGCGGGCTCTTGCTGTCGCCCACGGCCCGGATCATCGAGGCCGTCATGTTGTAGAGCATCACCAGCGGGATGCCCCAGAAAATCCGGTAGATGTAGTCGTAGGCGTAGGCGTACGTCTCCGGCGTGGTGTGCATGGCCGTGAGAATCTCCCGGCAGAACACCAGCACCACCGCCATCACCACCACCGACGCCGCGGCGCACAGGTAGATGCTGTTGGCCACGTACCGCCGCAGCTGCGACTCGTCTCCCGCGCCGAAGGCGTTGGCCGCCGGGATGCCGAAGCCCATGCACAGGCCGATGCACGAGCCCAGCACCATAAAGTTCAGCGAGCCCGTGGAGCCCACGCCGCCCAAGGCGTCCAGCCCCACGAATTTGCCCACGATCATGGTATCCACCAGATTGTAGACCTGCTGGAGCAGGAGGCCCAGCAGAATGGGAATGATAAACTGCAAAATCACGCCCGTGGGGTTGCCCCGGGTCATATCCTTGGTCATCGTCATCCTCCGCCTTTCCCAGGCTTGATATTTGGAATTGGATCTCCGCCCGCCGGATCATCAATCCGGCGGGCGGTTCATCGCAAAAGCGCGGGCCGAAACGCCCGTTTGACAAGCTGATTATAGACCCGGCGCGGGAAAAATCAAGATGGGAAACAAAGAGGGTTTTTCTGTGTTTTATTTTGAAAATCTGTCTGTTCTGCACAAAGCGCCTTACGCCCGCTCCAGCACCGTCCGGGCGGCGGCGATGAAGTCCCGCATCTGGCTGGTGACGGGGCGGCGCTGGGGATAGCAGACCTGAAAGTAGCGGTGCATCGGGTAGCCCCGGATGGCCAGCGCCCAGAGGCTCCCCTCCTCCACAGACCGGCTGACGCACCGGCGCGACAGCACCCCCAGCCCCAGGTCGGCGGCCACCAGCTCCATGATGGCCGTGCTGCTGACCGACTCCCCGGAGACGTGGATGGGAATCTGCGCCGCCCGCATGGCGCTTTCAAAGATGTCCCGGGTGCCGCTGCCCTGCTCCCGCAGGATGAAGGACTGCTCCAGCAGCTCCTCCGGCTCCACCACCGCCCGGCCCCAGAAGGGATGGCGCGGGCCGCAGATCAGCCGCAGCTCGTCCTCGGCCACCGGCAGCCGCGCCAGCTTCTCGCTGGTGACGATGCCCTCGATCAGGCCGATGTCCGCCTCGTGGTGGAGAATCCGCCCCTCCAAGAGCCGGGTGTTCTCCACGTAGAGATAGGGCCGGATGTCCGGGTGGTCGGCCCGCAGCTGGGTGAGGATGCCGGTCAGCAGCGTGTTGCCGATGGTCAGCGTCGCCCCCAGCCGCAGCTCCCGGATGCCGTGGCTCATCTCCATGGCCCGGGTCAGCCCCTCGTAGCGCTCCACCACCTGCTGGGCCTGCTCCCGCAGGATCATCCCCTTGGGCGTCAGCACCAGCTGCCGCGCCCCCCGCTGGAACAGCGCCGCGCCGAACTCCCGCTCCAGGTCCAAAATCGTCTGGCTCACCGTGGACTGGGAGAGATACAAAAGCCGCGCCGCCTCGCTCATCTGCATCGTCTCCGCCACCGCCAAAAAGGTCGTCAGCTGCTTCAGCGTCGCCATGACGCCACCCCTTTCTTATCGAAAAATCCGATGGATATATCCGTGAATTCCTATTTTACATCGATAGCATTTCATGGTAAGATTATACCAAAGAATGCGGCCAAGTCAACGCCGCGCGACCCGGAATGGGCATTTTAATAAGGAGACGGTAACATGAAGATCATCGTTCTCGGCGGCGTGGCCGCCGGCACCAAAACCGCAGCCAAGCTGAAGCGGGAGGACCCCCAAAGCGAAGTTCTGATTCTCAACAAGGGCAGCGACATTTCCTACGCCGGCTGCGGCCTTCCCTACTATGTGGGCCACGTGATCGAGGATCGCGCCCAGCTGATCGTCAACACCCCGGCCAAGTTTGAGGCCCTCACCGGCGCGCAGGTCAAGACCGGCGTGGAGGCCACCCATGTGGACCGGGAAAAGAAGACCGTCACCGCCGTGGACCTCGCCACCGGCGCAGAGACGGTCTACCCCTACGACAAGCTGGTCATCTCCACCGGCGCCAGCCCCGTCAAGCCCCCCATCGACGGTGTGGACCTCCAGAACGTCTTCTTTATACGCACGCCCCAGGACGCCGAAGCTCTGCGCGCCCTGGTGGACGGCGGCGAGGTGAAAAAGGCCGTGGTGGTGGGCGCCGGCTACATCGGCCTGGAAATCGCAGAAAACCTCAGCGCCCGGGGCGTGAAGCCCTTTGTGCTGGACATGGCGCCCCACGTGCTGCCCGGCTTTGACCCGGAGTTCGCCACCTACATCGAGGGCAAGCTCGCCGACGCCGGCATCCCCGTCGTCACCGGCGTGAAGGTGACGGGCCTGGAGGGCGAAGACGGCAAGGTCAAGAAGGTCCTCACCAGCAAGAAGGGCTACAAGTGCGACCTGGTGGTCCTCAGCGCCGGCATCCGGCCCAACACCGCCTTCCTCAATGACACCGGCCTGGAGATGTGCAAGGGCGCCCTCCTCACCAACGAGCTGGGCCAGACCAACGACCCCGACATCTACGCCGTGGGCGACTGCGCCATGGTCCGCAGCGCCGTGACCGGCCAGGCCGCATGGTCCCCCATGGGCTCCACGGCCAACATCGAAGGCCGCATGGTGGCCGAGAACATCGCCGGCAAGACCCGCAGCTACCGCGGCTCCCTGGGCACCGCCGTGTGCCAGCTGCCCGGCATCAACGTGGGCCGTACCGGCCTCACCGAGGCCCAGGCCAAGGATGCGGGCTTCGACCCGGTCAGCGTCGTCACCATCGTGGATGACAAGGCCCACTATATGCCCGGCGCCGGCAGCTTCGTTATCAAGCTGATTGCCGACCGGCAGAGCGAAAAGCTCCTGGGCGTCCAGGTAGCCGGCAAGGGCGCCGTGGACAAGATCGTGGACATCACCGTCACTGCTCTGATGTGCAAGGCCACCCTCTCCGACCTGGACGGCGCCGACTACGCCTACGCCCCGCCCTTCTCCACCGCCATCCATCCCTTCGCCCACACGCTGAATATCCTGCGCAACAAGCTCTCCGGCGCCTTTGAGACCTTCACCCCCCAGGAGTACGCCGAGGGCAAGGCCGAGGGCTATAAGCTCCTGGACGTCTCCCTGAAGCCCACTATCCCGGGCGCGCCGTATGTGGACCTGGTCAAGGTCACCGGCCCGCTGGAGGGCTACGGCAAGGACGACAAGATCCTCCTGGTGTGCAACAAGGGCAAGCGGGCCTACCTGACCCAGAACCGCCTGAAGTCCTTCGGCTACACCAACACCCGCGTCCTCGAGGGCGGCAACCTCTTCACCGATTTCTCCGATTACGAGGGCTGAGCCTCCGTAGGGGCCGATGCCCACATCGGCCCAACCGCCGTCAGGCGGCTTGCTAATCCATAACACCTGGGCATCGATCCGCACCCTGATCGAGATACAACCTACTACATAAAGGAGAGAAATGACCATGCCTTGCACCATCAGTCCTCTGGAGATCAAGCGCGTCAAAGCCATGGGCTTCCTCAACAACAAGGGCACCGATCTCTTTAACGCCCGCATCATCACCGTCAACGGCAAAATCACCGCCGAGCAGGCCGCCGTCATCGCCGAGGCCGCCAAGAAGTTCGGCTCCGGCGAGGTGGAGTTCACCACCCGCCTGACCGTGGAGGTCCGGGGCGTCCACTTCGACAACATCCCCGCCTTCCAGGACTTCATCGCCCAGGCCGGCCTCATCACCGGCGGCACCGGCTCCGTGGTCCGCCCCGTGGTCTCCTGCAAGGGCACCACCTGCCAGTACGGCCTCTACGACACCTTCGCCCTCAGCGAAGAGATCCACAAGCGCTTCTACCTGGGCTACCACAGCGTGAAGCTCCCCCACAAGTTTAAGATCGCCTGCGGCGGCTGTCCCAACAACTGCGTCAAGCCCACCCTCAACGACCTGGGCATCATCGGCCAGCTGGCGCCGCAGCTGGATGAGGATTCCTGCAACGGCTGCAAGAAGTGCCAGATCGTCAATGTCTGTCCCATGAAGGCCTGCAAGGTGGAGGACGGCTGTCTGGCCATCGACCCGGAGGTCTGCAACAACTGCGGTCGCTGCGTGGGCCACTGCCCCTTCGACGCGCTGGAGGAGGGCAAGCCCGGCTTCAAGATCTACATCGGCGGCCGCTGGGGCAAGAAGATCGCCCATGGCCAGCCGCTGCACAAGTTCTTCACCAGCGAGGAAGAGGTCCTCAAGACCGTCGAAAAGGCCATCCTCTTCTTCCGGGAGCAGGGCAAGACCGGCGAACGCTTCTCCGACACCATCGAGCGCCTGGGCTTTGACTACGTGGAGAAGGAACTCCTCTCCGACGATATCCTGGCCCGCAAAGACGCCATCCTGGCCGCTGAGCTGCACATGGTGGGCGGCGCCACCTGCTAAAGCGCAGCAAATTTCAAGAAAAACCTGCTTGCCGTCAGCAAGCAGGTGAGACTGTCAAAAAACTATGATATAAGCCTCCGCGCCAGAGCAGCGGGGGATGGGTAACAGGGGGCAAAGAGCCCCCTGCACGTTCAATCAGGGTGTTTTTGCAACTTTATGAAAGTTGCAAAAACTAGGGCAGCGTGGCGAAAACACTTTTTCGACACGCTGCCCTGCTTGCCGGCAGCAAGCAGGAGTTTTCTTGAAATTTATAACTGAAATGGCCTTTAGGGGCTACCGCGGAAGGATTCAGAGTCCATCGTGGTTATCTCCGTCCGTGTCCGGCTGCCTCGCAGCGGACACGGACGCCGGGAAAAGCGCTGCGCGCCCGGGACGACGCTCACCGGGCGCTGCCAATCCTTTTCCGCCTTCTCCCCCGGCGCAGCGCCCAGATGCCCAGTCCCAGCAGCACCGCGCCGCCCAGCGCCTTGAGAACCGGCGTCAGCAGGGGGAACAAGAACAGATTGGCGCTGCCCTGCGCGATGTCCATCACCACATCCTCCGCGCCGTTCAAAGAATCGTAGACATAGGTTCCCAGCCCCTCGGTGGTTGCGCCGGCTGCCGCCTCAATCCAGCCGCGCACCATGCCGCGCAGGAGCAGCAGCAGGGCGGCTTCACCCAGGCCCCAGGCCAGCAGCGCGCCGCCGCCCACCAGCCCGCCCCACTGCAAGCTCTCTTCCCACACGGGTCTTTCGCGCCGGGCCGCCGCGGGCTCTGCCTGGCTCTCCCCCTGAGGCTCCGCCTGAGGCGCCGACTGCGTCGCATCGCCCTTGACCAGCTCGTCCAGGCTGACGCCGTAAAGCTCCGAAAGGCGTAGGAGCTTCTCCACCTCCGGCACCGCCTCGTCTCGCTCCCACTTGCTCACCGCCTGGCGGCTGACGCCCAGCTTTTCCGCCAGGGCGTCCTGGGAGAGCCCCTGGCGCTGGCGCAGCCGCTGGAGCCGATTTCCCAATGTCATGGTCGATCCCTCCTTGGTTTTGGTGGTTCCATCCTAGCACACAGCGCGGTGGCAAGAAAGCAGCTTGGGCTGGAACTTCCGCAACCTGCAGTTGCGGCGGGGATTTCTACCGAAAAAAATCTTAAAAATCCAGCAAATTCAGCCCGATAGCGTCGCTGTAGCGACGGTCCACCCGGCCCGGCAGCGTCCGAACCGTCAGCTCCGCCGTGGCGCTGACCACGGCCCGCTTCAAATGCCCGCCCAGGACGCGGCCTGCCCCGTCTCCGGCGGCGGCGTGGAGATGGAGGTACGGCGCGCCGTCCATCTGGGTGATGGTTCCGGTGAGGGAGATCAGCTCCATGGGCTGGGCGAAGGTATTGGTATAGTAGACCTTTTTCACCGTGTCAAAGACGCAGACCTCCAGCTCCTTCAGCGCCCCCAGGCCGCCTACCTCCGCCAGCAAAATCCCCTCGGCGGCGGCCAGCGCGCCCAGGGCGGCGAGAATCTCCTCCTCCGGCTCTAAGCGCAGGAGATACGTGTCGGCATACTTTTGATATTGCACGGAATATCCCTCCCAAGGTTTTTTGTCAGTATATCACACCTGAAAGCCCCTGGCAATCGCGCCAACTGCGCATAAGCCGGCGCCGCCGGGCGAAACTACCCATACACGCTGCACAAGGAGGTTTCAACCATGGAACAGACCAACGCCCGCCTCTTTTTCGGCGGAACCATTGAAACGCTGGAAGCACCAAGCGCCCCGCCGCCGGAGGCGCTGCTGGTACGCCAGGGACGCATCGAAGCCCTGGGCAGCAGGGCGGCGCTGACCGCCCTGTGCCCGGAGGCGACGGCGGTGGACCTGGAGGGTGCGGCGCTGCTGCCCGCCTTCCTGGACGCCCACAGCCACTTCACCCAGGTGGCCTACGCCCAGCTCCAGCTCTCCCTCCAGGACGTCGCCTCGGACGAGGCGCTGGTGGAGGCCGTTCAGGCCTGGCCGGCCCAGCCGGGCCAGTGGATTCAGGCCCGGGACTTTGACCACAACCGCTTCCCCGGCGCCAAAAATCCCAGTCTTGCCGTCCTGGACCGCGCCGCGCCTCACAACCCCCTGGTGATCCAGCACCAGTCGGGCCACATGGGCCTCTTGAACACCGCGGCCCTCCAGGCCCTGGGCATCACGCCCCAGACCCCCAGCCCCGCCGGGGGCAGGATTGAAGTGGTGGACGGACGCCTCACCGGCTATCTGGAGGAAAACGCCTTCATGGACGCCCTGAAAAAGCTGCCGCCGCCGGACCAAAGCGCCCTCTTTGCCGCCTTTGAAGCTGCCCAGCAGTGCTATGCCGCCCGGGGCATCACCACTGTGCAGGACGGCATGGTGGTGGAAGATATGTTCCCCCTCTACGAAGCCCTGCTGGCACGCGGCCTCCTGCGGCTGGACCTGACGGCCTATGTGAGCCCCGACTGCCTGGAGGCCTTCCGCCGCCGCTTCCCCGCCCAGGCCGAAGGGTACCGGGGCCACCTGCGGCTGGGCGGCCTGAAAATCTTCCTGGACGGTTCGCCCCAGGGGCGCACCGCCTGGGTGCGGGAGCCCTACCTCGGCGGCGGACAGGGCTATGGCACCATGTCCGACGCGGCCGTGACCCAGGCCATGGAGCTGGCGGGCCGGGAGGGCCTGCAGCTGCTGGCCCACTGCAACGGCGACCAGGCCGTGGCCCAGTTCCTCCGGTGCCTCGCGGCGGCGGAACAGAAATACCCCCAGCTCAAGACACTGCGGCCCGTCATCGTCCACGGCCAGCTGATGGGCCGCGACCAGCTGGCCCAAGCCCGGGACCTGGGGGCGATGGTCTCCTTCTTCGTTGCCCACGTCTACCACTGGGGCGACGTCCACCTGCGAAACCTCGGTCCGGCGCGGGCCGCCGCCATCAGCCCGGCAGCCTCGGCTCTGGCGGCGGGGCTGCCCTTCACCTTCCACCAGGACGCCCCGGTGATCCAGCCGGATATGTTCGAGACGCTCTGGTGTGCCACCTGCCGGGAAACCCGCGACGGCGTGATCCTGGGCCCGGAGGAACGGATTTCTCCCCGGGCGGCCCTGGAGGCTGTGACGCGCCAAGCCGCCTGGCAGTACGGCGAAGAGGCCCGAAAGGGCACGCTGGCCCCCGGCAAGCAGGCCGACCTGCTGGTGGCGGACCGCGACCCCCTGGCGGTCTCCCCCGAGGCGCTGCGCGGCTGCCGGGTGCTGGCCACATACCAAGCAGGCCACTGCGTCTACCGCCATCCCGACGCCCCGGCGGACCTCTGAGCCTCGGTCGCCTTTCCCGCGTCGAAAGCAGATGACCTTCGGCATATATTATTGAAGCAGCGCGGCGGCACCGGAATAATCCGGCGCCGCCGCGCTGCAGTTTTTTTGCGCAATTTTCCGATTTTCTCCGTAGGGGCGCGCATTGCGCGTCCGCACCGCTTTAGCGGCTTTTTCTGGAGGGTACGGTGTTTGCCGGAAGTCTATTTGTACCGCCGCATCCCAAAGCCTCTCCTTGACGAGAGGCGTACCCGCGCGCCGACGCGCCGCAGACCTTCTCCAGAATGCGGCAGACACCCCTCCGGCGCTGCGCGCTGCGGTCGCTGTTTCTGCCACAGGCAGCGCTCCCTTGCGGGCCTCCCCTAAAGCCCTGCGGGCGTTAGGGGAGGCTTTGGCAACTGCGTTCGGCGAGGCACCCTGGCATCGCAGCCCAACGGACGCACGATGCGCGCCCCTACGTTGGAATCACACCCCGGTACGCTCGGCGGAGGCGCTCGGGCGGCGCAGGCTGGTATTGCCTCCGGCGGGGAACTTTTCACCGCAGAAAAGTTCCCAAAATGCGCCGGGGGCTGCGGCCCCCGGACTCCCATAGGGCCCCCGCGGCGTGCATCCCCGGAAGCGGCATCGCGCAGGCAACCGCGGTCCTCCGGGCCGTCCCGCCCCATCCCGCCCGCCCCTTCCCGGCTTCGCGCGGGACAGTAGAATCGGACAATCGTTACTGCTACAGAAGTGTTCACTAAGGCCGCACCAACTGCCCCGGAACAGAGGGTAGATGCTGCACACGGCAGTTTTACGCGTAAATATTGCCGTTCACGCCGTAGATAACGCGCATAGCGCGTCCGTGCCGCGTCAGCGGCCTCTCGTGGAGGGTGTGGTGGTTTGATATGGCCGTTTGTACCGCCGCACCCCCGTCGCCGCCGTAGGGGGACGGGACGGGTACGTTCGGCGTAAGCGTTCCAGCAGCAAGGGTCTGCGGGCCGATGTGGGCATCGGCCCCTACGGCACCGCACCGTGATACCAGTAGGACATCGGGGCCTGGGCGGCTCACCGGCGCACGACCCAGACCAGCTCCACGCCGTAATAGCGGAAGGCCGCCAAGGCCTGGGCGGTCAGCGCCTCACCGCAGACCGCGATGGGCACCGCCGGCGGGCAGGAGACCTGGACGTCGGCCAGGACCCGGCCCAGGGCGTCCTCCACCGCCACCTGCTCCCGGGGGGCAAAGAGGGCCTGCCGGGGCGTCAGCCGGGTCGGGCCGACGGGGCAGGGGGGCGGCGTCTCACCCAGGGGCGTCCGGGGCGGCAGCGCCGCCAGGGCCTGCTCCAGCCGCTCCAGCGCCGCCTCCCCGAGAGCCGGGGTCAGCATCAGCACCAAATAGTCCGGGTCGGCAAATTCGCTGAAAATGCCCGCTTCCAGCAAGTATTCCGCCACCGCTTCCCCGGTATAGCCCCGGGCCTTGGGGCAGAGCGTCAGCTTCAGCGGCTCGTCGCCGGTCAGCTGCCAGCCCGCCGCCTTCAGCCGCGCTTGCAGCGCCGCCGCTCGGGGCAAAAAGGCTGCCAGCTGCCGGGGATAGTCCTCGGCCAAAAGGTCGTTGCAGGCGTCCAGGGATTCCAGAATGAGATATGACGGGCTGGTGGAGCCAAAGAGCGCCAGGGCGCTCTTTGCCTGGGCCGTTAAATCGACGTGGGCGGCGGCAATGTGGAGGTACGCCCCGCCGGTCAGCACCGGCAGCGTCTTGTGGGCCGAGGCGCAGCAGAGGTCCGCCCCCAGGTCCATGGGGTGGCGGGACTGGGGCAAAAACCGCAGGTACGCCCCGTGGGCGCCGTCCACCAGCAGCAGAATGTCCCGGCGGCGGCAAAGCGCCGCCAGGCCCGCGATATCCTGGGTATGGCCCAGGTAGTCGGGGCTGGTGCAGTAGAGGGCGGTGACGTCCGCATCCAGGGCAGCGTCCACGGTTTTCGGGTCCAGGGTACAGCGCAGGTGGCTCTCCCCTGCCCCAGTAAGCCATTGCAGCTCCACGTCCAGCAGCGCCGCCGCGGTGACGAAGGTTCGGTGGACGTTCCGGGCCGCGGCGATTTTGGGCCGCCGCCCCCGCTCCATGGCCCACCGGCAGGCCAGATACACCATGGCCCGTACCGCCAGGGATGAGCCCTCGGCGGAATAGAACGTCGGGCAGCCGTAAAGCTGCCCGGCGTTTTCTTCACTCTCCCGGAGGATTCCGGCGGCCTCATAGAGGCTGTCGGCCCCGGGAATCTCGGTCAGGTCCCAGGGCTCCGGCCCCAGGACAGGCTGCCCTTTGTGGCCCGGCATATGGAGCCGCAGGGCGTCTCCGGCGGCATAGCGCCGGGCAAAGTCCACCACCGGCGTCTTCATGCGTCGTGCAGCATCTGGTCCACAGCCAGGAAAATGGCGCACTCCATCCGCTTGCGGAAGAGCTTACAGCCCATCTCGTACACGCCCCGGATGGAGCCGGTGGCGTGGTAGGCGTTGGCCGCGCAGCCGCCGGCGCAGTAGAGCCGCGCCCAGCAGTCCCGGCACGCATCGTGGGCATAGACGTTGCAGGCGGCAAACTCCGCACGCTTTTCGGTGTTGGTGACGCCCTGCCAGATGTCGCCCAGGCGGAAGGCCTCCTCGCCGACGAACTGGTGGCAGGGGTAGAGGTCGCCCCAGGGCGTCACGGCCATGTACTCCGTGCCGGAGCCGCAGCCGGAAATCCGCTTATAAATGCAGGGTCCGCCGGAGAGGTCCAGCATATAGTGGTAGAAAGTAAAGGGCTTGCCCGCGTCCCGCCGCGCCTTCATCAAAAGCGCCAGCTTTTCATACTGCTCCATGACGATGGGCAGGTCTTCCTCCGTGAGCGCGGCCTCGTCCCCAGGGGCGGCCACCACCGGCTCCATGCTCAGCTCCGTGAAGCCCAGGTCCAGCATGGTCTCGATGTCCTTTAAAAAGTCGGGGTTGAAGTGGGTGAAGGTGCCGCGCATATAGTAGCTCTTGTCCCCCCGGCGGCGGACAAACTCCTGGAACTTGGGCACGATCTTCTCCCAGCTGCCGTTTCCGGCGTAGTCCACCCGGTAGCGGTCATGGACCTCCTGCCGCCCGTCCAGACTCAGGACCACATTGTCGCACTCGCGGTTGGCGAAGTCGATGACGTCGTCGTCCACCAGGACGCCGTTGGTGGTCAGGGTGAAGCGGAAGTGCTTGTGGTGGAGGGGCTCCAGCGTCCTGGCGTAGGCCACCAGATCCTTGATCATCTGGAAGTTCATCAGCGGCTCGCCGCCGAAGAAGTCCACCTCCAGGTTCCTCCGGGTCCCGGAATGCTCGACGAGGAAGTCCAGCGCCCGCTTGCCCACCTCCAGAGACATGATGGCCCGGTCTCCGTGGTACTTGCCCTGGCTGGCAAAGCAGTACGCGCAGTTTAAGTTGCAGGTGTGGGCCACGTGGAGGCACAGCGCCTTGATGACGCCGCCGCTCTTGGCCTTGAGGGTACCGGCATCCTTTTCAAAGACGTCCGGGGCGAAGAGTTTTCCCTGGTCCTTCAGGGCCAGCACCTGGTCGTAGCACTCCTCCAGGTCGGCCCGGGTGACGCCCTTCTGTGCAAATTCCGGCTCCAGCGCCGTGAGGAGGGCGCTGCGCTCCTGCGTCTCAAAGCCGGCGATGATCTGATAGGCAGCCTCGTCCACCACGTGGACCGACCCGGAGCAGACGTCCAGGACGATGTTGTAGCCGCCGAATTGGTATTGGTGAATCATAAATGGATGCTCCTAATCGGTAATCGGTCCCGGGGGCCGCCGCAGCTTTCGCCCGGGCGTCGGTGCGCACGAAAAAGGGCTGTTGCCAAGGCAACAGCCCTTTATGACAGCACTTACTTGCTCTCTTTGCTGTTCTCGCACTGCTGGTTGGCGATGCCGCAGCTGGTCTTGCAGGCGGACTGGCAAGAGGTCTGGCACTCGCCGCAGCCGCCGTTCTTGGCGCTGTCGCAAAGGTTGCGGGTGTTGAGCGTCTTGATATGTTCCATGGTTTTTACCTCCCTGTTATGTGGCAATTGCGTAAGTAACTACATTATACAGCCCACAGGGGCAAAAAGCAAGCACTATCACGCTCCGCCGGCGTCGGCGCCTCTCTCCGCGCACCGCCCACACACGACAATTTCTCCGTTATTTCTCTGTAAAATCCATGTAAACTCCACAAATTGCGGTAATATATACGTTTATTATAAGAATTTGTTGGAAATGTTATATAGGTTGCCAATGGAATTTCAGGCGTGTTCTGCTACAATAGAATTGACCGTTTTCTCCCCTTCTCCCGCCATGGCCTCAGCCGGATCGCCGCCGGGCAGCCCCATATATTTGGCAATTTATCCCGGTGGATTCCAGCAGTTTCCGGTAAAAGCGCTGGCATTTTGGAATATATGCAGCATTTTTTCATTTTTTTCACGTTGCCACTTGTGCAATGAAGACAAAAATGCTATAATATGTAACAACAATTTTGGCACAAACACAGAATGAGGGAATGCGTCATGGATAAAACACTTGCCACACAACTCAGACAGTTTCAAACCGGCGAAAACCATCGTGCCTACACCATTTTAGGCTGCCACCGTGCCGAACAGGACGGGCAGTCCGGCTTCCTCTTCCGGGTCTGGGCCCCCAATGCCAAATCCGTAAGCGTCGTGGGTGACTTCAACTTCTGGAATCAGGAAGATCTTCCCATGACGTCGATAGGTTACGGCGTATGGGAGGCCTTTTCCGTTTATGCCCAGGAAGGGCAGGCCTACAAGTACGCCGTCACCGCGCAAAACGGCAATACCGTCATGAAAATGGACCCCTACGGCACCCAGTGCTGCGCCCTGCCCGAGACCTCCAGCCGCATCTGCCCCTTGGAGGGCTATGTCTGGCACGACAGCGCCTACCTCCGCCAGAATGCCCGGGGCAGCAGCCTGCAAAAGCCTGTCAATATCTACGAAGTCCACGCCGGCTCCTGGAAGCGGCATGAAGATGGCTCGCGCCTCAATTTCGTGGAGCTGGCTCAGGAACTGGCCCCCTACTGCAAGGAGATGGGCTACACCCATATTGAGCTTCTGCCCATTATGGAGCATCCCTATGAGCCCTCCTGGGGCTACCAGGTGACGGGCTACTACGCCCCCACCCATCGCTACGGCACGCCCCGGCAGATGATGGAATTTGTGGACATCTGCCACCAGCACGGCCTGGGCGTCATCCTGGACTGGGTCCCGGCCCACTTCCCCAAGGACCTCTACGGCCTTTATGAATTCGACGGTACCTGCTGCTATGAATTGCAGGACCCCATGATGCGCGAACACGCCGAGTGGGGCACCCGGGTCTTTGACTATGGCCGGGGCGAGGTTTCCTCGTTCCTCATCTCCAACGTGATCTTCTGGCTGGAAGAATACCACGTGGACGGCATCCGCGTGGACGCCGTGGCCTCAATGCTCTATCTCGACTACAACCGCCGGGAGTACCACCCCAACCGCTACGGCGGCAAGGAAAACCTGGAGGCCATCGACTTTTTGCGCAAGCTCAACGCCGCTGCCTTTGAGGCCAACCCCCACGTTTTGATGATCGCCGAGGAGTCCACCGCCTTCCCGATGATCACCAAGCCCGGTTTCGACGGCGGACTCGGCTTCCTCTACAAGTGGAACATGGGCTGGATGAACGATATGCTCCAGTACATGTCCCTGGACCCCCTGTGGCGCAAGGGCAGTCACAACAACCTGACCTTCACCATGACCTACGCCTACTCGGAGAACTTTATCCTCCCCATCTCCCACGACGAGGTGGTCTACGGCAAATGCTCCATGCTGAACAAAATGCCCGGCACCTACGAGGAAAAGTTCGCCAATCTCCGCACGTTCTACGGCTTTATGGCCGCTCATCCCGGCAAAAAGCTCAGCTTTATGGGCAACGAATTCGCCCAGTTTGACGAGTGGAAGTACGCCTCCGGGCTGGATTGGCAGCTTCTGGACTACGAGCTCCACCGCAAAATGCACGAATTCGTCCGCACGCTCAACCACTTCTATCTGGACCACCCCTGCTTCTGGCAGAATGACTCCGACTGGACGGGCTTCCAGTGGCTCCAGGCCGATGACCGGGACAACAGCGTGGTGGCTTTCCGCCGGGTGGATCGCCAGGGTCGGGACGTACTGGTGGTCTGCAACTTCTGCCCCGTACTGCGGGAGGGCTACAAGATGGGCGTACCCAAGCCTTACTGGTATGAGCCGGTCCTCACCAGCAGCGACCCCCAATTCGGCGGCGACGGTATCCTGCCCACGGTGGCCAAGGGCCGCAAGGGCGACTGGGGCGCCTTCCACTATACAGCGGAGTTCACCATTCCGCCTCTGAGCGTCACGTACTATCTCCCGCGCCGCACCCGCAAAACCCTGAAAAACGGATAAAAACAGGAATGATCCAGCAAAGAAAAGAGTCAGTTTAAGGAGGTACCTGTTTATGTATTTTCAAAAAAAGCGCTGCGTTGCCATGCTGCTGGCCGGTGGCCAGGGCAGCCGGCTCAAGGTTCTGACGGAGAACACCGCCAAGCCTGCCGTCCCCTTCGGCGGTAAGTACCGCATCATCGACTTCCCCCTCTCCAACTGCGTCAACTCCCACATCGACACTGTGGGCATCCTGACCCAGTACCAGCCTCTGGAACTCAATGAGTACATCGGCAACGGCCAGCCCTGGGACCTCAACAACTCCCACGGCGGCGTCAGCATCCTGCCGCCCTACGCCCGGAGCAAGGGTTCTACTTGGTACAAGGGCACGGCCAACGCCATTTATCAGAATATTCGCTTCATTGACCGCTACAACCCCGACCAGGTGCTGATCCTCTCCGGCGACCACATCTACGAGATGGATTACGCCAAGATGCTCCGCTACCACGAGAAGAGCGAGGCCGACTGCACCATCGCCGTCCGCTCCGTTCCCATGGAAGAGGCCAGCCGCTTCGGCATCATGAACACCAACGAAGACGGCTCCATCTTCGAATTCGAGGAGAAGCCCAAGCATCCCAAGAGCAACAAGGCCTCCATGGGCATCTACGTCTTCAAGTGGAGCGTCCTCAAGGCCTTCCTGGAAGCGGACGAGGAGGATCCCAAGTCCGAAAACGACTTCGGCAAAAACATCATCCCCAACCTGCTCTCCACCGGCCACAAGCTGATGGCCTATGAGTTCGAAGGCTACTGGAAAGACGTCGGTACCATCAACAGCCTCTGGGAGGCCAACATGGACCTCCTGGGCGAGACCCCGGCCTTCAACATCTACGGTTCCGCCGGGCGCAAAATCTACGCCCGGAACTACGCCATGCCCTCCGGCTTCATCGCCAAGGGTTCCGAGATTTCCGACAGCTTCGTCGCTGAGGGCTGCGAAGTCTACGGCACCGTCCATCACTCCATCATCTCCACCGGCTGCACCATCGGCAAGGGCGCCGAGATCCGCGACAGCGTCATCATGCCCAACGTGGTCATCGAAAATGGCGTCAAGATCAGCCACGCCATCGTCGCGGAGGACTGCGTCATCCGCGCCGGCGCCTCGGTGGGCGCCGATCAGGAGGGCACCATCGAAACCCTGGAGATCAGCGTCATCGGCAAGGGCAAGACCATCTCTGAGGGCGCCGTCGTCGCCCCGGGCGAGATTCTTTGAGAAAGGATGTGGCAGTAATGGAAACCATGGGTATTATTTTCTCCAATATCTATGACAGCATGATGGGCGCCCTGACCGAGGTGCGCACCTCCGCCTCCATTCCCGTGGGCGGCCGCTACCGGCAGATCGACTTCATCCTCTCCAGCATGGCCGGCTCCGGCATCCGCCATATCGGCATCATCACCAAGTACAACTACCAGTCCCTGATGGACCACCTGGGCTCCTGCCAGGAGTGGGACTTGCAGCTCAACACCCACGGCGTCGTCTTCGTCCCGCCCTACGCCACCGGCCACACCGGCATCTACCGCGGCAAGCTGGAAGCCCTCCACACCGCCCTGCCCGTCCTCGAGAGCGGCAACCAGGATTATGTGGTTTTGGCCGACAGCAACATCATGTGTGCCATCGACTTCACCAAGGTTCTTGACGCCCACATCGAATCCGGCTGCGACGTCACCGTGGTGGCCAAGGCCGGCCTCACCAACGGCAGGGACATCCAGCACTTCACCCTCCGCACCGGCGAAACCTGCCGCGCCATCGGCATGGCCGTGGACTACGCCGCCCCCGCCGGCGACCTGGTGGGCATGGGTATGTTCATCATCAGCCGGAAAAAGCTCATTGAGACCATCTACGAGACCGTGCCCCACGGTAAGTACCACCTGGAGCGCGACTTCATCATGGAAGAGTTCAACGCCGGCAAGCTGAGCGTCAATGTCTATCCCTTCCAGGGCGTGGCCCTCTTCAACCAGGATGTGGAGAGCTACTACAAGAACAACATGGCCTTGCTGGAAAAGGACGTCCGCACCAGCCTCTTCCAGGGCGAGACCCCCATCTACACCAAGGTCCGCGACGAGGTCCCCACCCACTACGGCCACAATGCCCAGATTGCCAACTGCGTGGTGGCAGACGGCTGCCGCCTCTTCGGCCAGATGGAAAACAGCGTGGTATTCCGCGAGGTCATGGTGGAAGAGGGCGCCGAGGTCCGCGACAGCATCGTGATGCAGGGCTGCACCATTGAGCGCGGCGCCAGCATCCAGTACACCATCCTCGACAAGGACGTCACCGTCCGCTCCGGCACCAAGCTCCTGGGCTCTCCGGAGCATCCGCTGATCATTAGAAAGGGTGTCACCGTATGAAAATCGCAATGGCCGCCTCCGAAGCGGCGCCCTTCGTCAAAACCGGCGGTCTGGGCGACGTCATGCAGGCGCTGCCCGAGGCCCTGAGCAAGCTGCCCGACAATGAAGTCTGCCTGTTCCTCCCCTATTACGGCCAGATCAAGCGTGACAATCGCTGGGACTGCGAGTTCCTCACCAGCTTTGCCATCCAACTGGCCTGGCGGCAGTGCCACGTGGGCCTCTTCCGGCTGAAATCCAAGAAAAAGAAGCTGCAGATCTACTTCGTGGACAACGAGCAGTATTTTGACCGCAACCCCATCTACGGCCATCTGGATGACGGCGAGCGCTTCGCCTACTTCTCCAAGGCCGTGCTGGCCTGCCTCAACTACCTGGACTTCCGGCCCGACCTGATCCAGTGCAATGACTGGCAGACCGCGCTGATCCCTGTGGTCCTCCACGGCGAGTTCCGCGGCTCCTTCCCCTACACCAAGACCGTCTTCACCATCCACAACATCGAGTACCAGGGCTGGGCCAACAGCAACTTCAACTACGACGTTCTGGGTCTGCCCCCGTCCTTCAACGAGACGCTCCGCTACGGCGACGCCTCCAACTTTATGAAGGCCGCCATCGTCACCGCCGACGCCGTCTCCACTGTGTCGGAGACCTATGCCCGGGAGCTGCAATATCCCTACTACTCCCACGGGATGTCGGAAGTGCTGATCCAGCGGGCCGGCACCTTCTACGGCATCACCAATGGTATCGACACTACGGTCTTTGACCCGGCCAAGAGCCCCAATCTGCCCTTCCACTACACCGCCAAGACCATGGTGGAGGAGAAGGCCAAGAACAAAGAGAAGCTCCAGGAGGAGCTGGGCCTCAACAAGGACCCCAGCGCCCCGCTCTACGTCATCGTCTCCCGTCTGGCAGGCCACAAGGGCATCGACCTACTGTGCTACATCTGCCACACGCTGATGTCCCGCCCGGTGCAGCTGGCCATCGTCGGCACCGGCGAGGCCCAGTACGAGCAGGCCCTCTCTTCCCTGGCCTGGCAGTATCCCGGCAGAATGGTCGTGCGGCTGGCCTTTGACCCGGGCCTGGCCGACCGGATGTACGCCGGCGCCGACGCCTATCTGATGCCCTCGCGCAGCGAACCCTGCGGCCTGAGCCAGCTGATCGCCATGCACTACGGCACCATTCCGGTGGTCCACGCCACCGGCGGCCTGCAGGATACCGTCTGGCCCTACAACCCCACCACCGGCGAGGGCCGCGGCTTCACCTTCCAGAGCTACAACGGCGAAGACTTCCTCGCCGCCATTGACCGCTCCCTGGGTCTCTACTACGATGACCGCCCCGCATGGAACAAATTGGCACAAAACGACATGGCTGTGGACGTCTCTTGGCAGTCCCCTGCTCAGTCTTATATGGAAATGTTCAAAAAAGTCACTGGAATCTCGTGAGTGACCGGTTGAATTTTAAGGTATAATGCTAATTGCGCAACCACGGCAAAATATGTTATGCTATGCGGAGGCTGTAATGGGCAGCCTCCGCATTTTCTCTCGCGGGAATTCCCATATTTTGTATCCTTACCGGGGCGGTGATCTACTGCCGATCCCCGTCAAATCTTATCATTAGATTTTGGAGGTACTGATGGAAAAGAAAGAAAAGAGCTGTAGCGCCGCAGTGCGCAGCGCCACCCGGAACGCTTTGGAGACTGTGTGCAACCGCACCTTCGGCTGCAGTCTCAGCGAAGCCACCGAAAAGCAGGCGTACAAGACCGTCTGCGCCTATCTGCGGGAAGAGCTGGCCGACCGCAACCGCGCCTTCCAGCGGGAAGTCCGTGAAAAGGAGCGCAAGCAGGTCTACTATATGTCCATGGAATTCCTGGTGGGCACCTCCCTGCGCAATAATCTCTACAACCTGGGTATGCTGGACAGCGTCTCCGCCATTTTGTCCGACCTGGGCTTCAGCATCGAGCGGCTGTGCGCCATGGAGCCGGATGCCGGTCTCGGCAACGGCGGTCTGGGCCGTCTGGCCTCGTGCTATATGGACTCCCTCACCGGCCTGGAATATCCTGCCACCGGCTTCTCCATCCGCTATGAGTTCGGCATTTTCAAGCAGAAGATCGTGGACGGCTGGCAGATGGAGTTCCCCGACGACTGGCTCGACATGGGCGACGTCTGGCTCAAGACCCGTGAGGACGACGCCGTGGAGGTCCGCCTGGGCGGCGAGACCCACGACTGGATGGACAACGGCAAGTTCCGGGTCGCCCACGTGGGCTACCAGAAGGTCATGGCCGTGCCCCACGACCTCTATATCTCCGGCTACGGCACCGACAAGGTCAACAAGCTGACCCTCTGGAGCGCTGAGCAGCCCCACAGCTTCGACATGGCAGCCTTCTCCCGCGGCGACTACGTCCGCGCTCTGGAGCAGGACACCATGGCCCAGACCATTTCCAAAGTTCTCTACCCCGCCGACGATCACCTCTCCGGCAAGCGCCTGCGTCTGCAGCAGCAGTATCTGCTGGTCTCCGCCTCCTTGCAGAGCATCCTGAACATCCACTACAAGCAGTACAAGACCTACCGCAACCTGCCTGAGAAGGTCTCCATCCACATCAATGACACCCATCCGGCCCTCTGCGTCCCCGAGCTGATGCGCATTCTGGTGGACGAGAACGACTACGAGTGGGACGAAGCCTGGGACATCACCTGCCGCACCCTCTCCTACACCAACCACACCGTCATGTCTGAGGCGCTGGAGCGCTGGAGCGTGGATCTCTTCAAGGAGCAGCTGCCCCGAATCTACTCCATCACCCAGGAGATCAATCGCCGCCTGATGGAGAAGCTCCAGCAGGTCTATCCCGGCGACTGGGGCAAGCTCAACTATATGGCTGTCATCGCCGAGGGCCAGGTCCGCATGGCCAATCTGTGCCTGGCCTGCTGCCACAAGATCAACGGCGTCTCCCAGCTCCACACCCAGATCCTCAAGGACGGCATCTTCCACGACTACTACGTCCTGGACAACGACCGCTTCACCAACGTCACCAACGGCATCGCCTACCGCCGCTGGCTGTGCCAGTCCAACCCCGCCCTCACCAGCTTCCTCCGAGAGCTGATCGGCGACGGCTTCCTCAAGGACGCCAATGACCTGGAAAAGCTCCTCAAATACCGCGACGACAAGGCCGTCCTGGAGCAGCTGCAGCAGATCAAGCACGAGAACAAGGTCCGCCTGGCCGACTACGTGGCCAAGGCCAACGGCGTCTACGTCAGCCCCGACTCCATCTTCGACATCCAGATCAAGCGTCTGCACGAGTACAAGCGGCAGCTTCTCAACGTGCTGCACATTCTCTACCTCTACAACAAGATCAAAGAGAACCCCTCCATGCCCTTCCCGCCGCGGACCTTCCTCTTCGGCGCCAAGGCATCCGCCGGCTATATCCGCGCCAAGCAGATCATCAGCCTGATCGTCGCCACCTCCAAGCTGGTCAACTCCGACCCGCAGGTCCGCGACAAGCTGAAGGTCATCTTCCTGGAGGACTACAAGGTCTCCCTGGCTGAAATCATCATTCCTGCCGCCGATATCTCCGAGCAGATCTCCATCGCCGGCAAAGAGGCCTCCGGCACCGGCAATATGAAGCTGATGATCAACGGTGCTGTCACCCTGGGCACCCTGGATGGCGCCAACGTGGAGATCCACCAGCAGGTGGGCGACGAGAATATGTTCCTCTTCGGCATGACCGCAGAAGAGGTGGAAGCGCTGTGGCGCCGCGGCTACAACCCCCGGGAGTTCCTCACCCCCGAGCTGGAGCAGGTGCTTCGGATGCTCACCTCCGGCATTCTGGGCCAGCGGTACGACGACCTGGTGGCCAGCCTGCTGACCAACCGCTTCGGCGTGGCCGACGGCTTTATGACCATCGCCGACTTTAAGGACTATGCCCGCGCCCAGCAGGATATCTCCAACGCCTACCCCAACCGTCTGGCCTTCACCGCCATGTCCCTGACCAACATCGCCAAAGCCGGCATCTTCTCCGCGGACCGCGCCGTCCGGGAGTACGCCGAGAATATCTGGCATCTTTGATCTATGGGACTTCGCATCCTCTATAACAGCCTGAGTGCCGCCCACAAGACCCCCTTCGGCGTCCTGACGCCGGGGGAGGTCTGCCGCATGACCATCGCCATCCCCCGCTCCTGCCAGACGGTGCGGGTGATGCTGGTGATGGAGCGGGAAAACGGCGACGCCTTTCGGGAGTTTGAGTTCCAGCGGGATCACGCCGCGGAGCTCTACGAGTATTACCGGCTCCACTTCGCGCTGGAGCAGCCCGGCCTCTTCTACTACTACTTCCGCATCACCACCCGCAACGAGCAGTTCCGCCTTCTCAAGCAGGGGGAGGACACCAATATGGAGGCCGGAGACTACTGGCAGCTCAGCTGCGTCTCCACCCGCTTCCCGGTGCCGCCGGAATACGAAGGCCGCGTCTTCTATCAGATCTTCCCGGACCGGTTCCACCAGGCCGGGCAGTGTGACCTCACCGACAAGCTCCAGCCCTACTGGGTCCACACCAACCTGGACGACCCGCCGGTCTGGCGCTCCAACGAAAAGGGCGAGGTCCTCAACAACGATTTTTATGGGGGCAATCTCCGCGGAATCCAGGAAAAGCTGCCGTATCTCAAAGCTCTGGGTGTGGAGGCCCTGTACCTCAACCCCATCTTCATGGCCTTCTCCTCCCACCGCTACGACACCGCCGACTATAGCCGCATCGACCCCATGCTGGGCACCGACGACGACTTCCAGGCCCTGTGCGACGCGGCCCATCAACTGGGTATGAAGATCATCCTGGACGGCGTCTTCTCCCACACCGGCAGCAACAGCGTCTACTTCGACGCCGAGCATATCTTCGGCCACGGCGCCGTGTCCGACCCTGCTTCGCCCTACCGGAGCTGGTACTTCTTCCGCCACTATCCCAACGACTATGAGAGCTGGTGGGGCTTCCACACTCTGCCCTGCGTCAACAAGCGTGACGCCGGCTTCATCGACTATATCTTCGGCAGCGACGAGAGCATCCTGGTCAAGTGGCTGCGGCTGGGAGCCGATGGCCTGCGGCTGGACGTGGTGGATGAGCTGCCCGACGACTTTTTGATGGCGCTGCGAGTGCGCCTGCGGCAGATCAATCCCCGGGCGCTGCTGATCGGCGAGGTCTGGGAGGACGCTTCCAACAAGACCTCCTACGGCGTCCGGCGGCGGTATTTCACCGAATCCCAACTGGACAGCGTGATGAACTATCCCTGGCGCAAGGCCATTCTGGCCTTCGTTCGCGGCGAAGACGACGGGAGGCAGCTGCGCAGCGCTGTGCTGTCCCTGGCGGAAAACTACCCCGCCGCCGTCCTCAACGCCAACTTGAACCTCCTCTCCAGCCATGACGTCCCCCGGGCTCTGACGGCCCTGGTGGACCCCAGAGACGGCGAACGGGAGGACCTGGCCCACCGCACCCTCTCCCCGGAACAGCTGGCGCTGGGCAAGCAGCGGCTGCGTCTGGCCAGCTTTTTGCAGTTCACCCTGCCTGGAGCGCCGTGCATCTACTACGGCGACGAAGCCGGCATGACCGGCTACCGCGATCCCTTCAACCGGGGCTATTTCCCCTGGGGCCGGGAGGACGCCGATTTGCAGGCCCACTACCGCAGTCTGGCCCGACTCAAGGCCGCTTGGGAACCACTGCGCCGCGGCTCTGTGAAGGTGCTGGCCGCCGGAGACGGCCGCTTCGCCTTCCGCCGCACCTTCGAGGGCCGCTCTGTCACCCTCTGGTGCAACGCCTCTCCCAGCGCCTGGACCGACGCCGAGCAGACCGGCAAGGTCCTCTTCGGCAATCCCCATCTGCCCCCCATGAGCTTCTGCGCCATGGAGGAACCCATGTGCTGACCACGAGGCGGCAGCGTAAACGCTGCCGCCTTAAATTTTTTGAAGGATTTTGAAAAAAATGCTTGCATTTTTCTGAAAGTGTGCTATAATTATTTTCGCTCTGAACGAGTGATTGATGCACATCAGAGTGCCGAATGAAATATGGGGGTATAGCTCAGCTGGGAGAGCGCTTGAATGGCATTCAAGAGGTCAGCGGTTCGATCCCGCTTATCTCCACCATAAGCCACAAACTAAGTGGCCGGCAAGGGCCCGTTGCAAAAACAAAAAATACCAAATTGCAAAAAAACAGACTGGGCAG
>NBJMC04202__coassemble_1371_pt1 | contig 35158 bp, 24 predicted proteins | sample NBJMC04202__metabat2_high_PE_003 | metagenome-assembled genome bin NBJMC04202
GCTGGCCCGCGCTGTTGCTGTTTCGGCAGTTGCTGACTAAAGCCGATATGCACATTATAAAATATAGTATTGAATGTCACGCGGGCCGCCGTGTCGGATTTAAAGAAGAATTCGAAATTCTTGTACCAGGGGTCAATCCATTCGGAACCCCAGATGCCCAGCGCAGGCTTGTAATCCTTGAAGGCCAGCGCCACGCCCGGCATGGGGACGTAGCAGAAAAGGATGATCAATGCCATGCCGGGGATCATCATGGTGTAGAACATCCACTGCCTCCGGAACGCCGACTTGAAGCGCCTCCAGACGCTGGGCTTGCCGGTCTGCGGCTGCTTCTGCTCGCGTGAGGAAACCCTGCTTGCAGTTCTTGACAACATCTTCATTCCCTCCTGTACTTTTTCTTCGCAGCCCTATCCTACCACCCTATTGTCCATCTTTACAACCGCAATATATGTGTATTTCACCGAATATTCAGGAAATCCTTCTATAAAATAAATCATAAGATTAAGAGACTCATTTTTTGTAGACTTTGAAATCTGTGAATTTCCTCTAAAATCTGGATATCGCTTGGCTTCCTGCGCGCTTTTCCAAGCGTAAAAACCCATGGCCGGTACGCGTATAATCCATCGTACCTCTCGCCAGCGGCGAAGCGGGCTGCCAGGTTTTGCGTATACGCATGGGCGATTATGGAAAATCCTGCCCAGACAGCGGCTGTGGACCGCGCCAAATATTCGCTTGCATCGCGGTGCGCAGAACGCCTCGCGCAGTTTCGGGCCGATCATCATCCGCTGCTGGAGGCCCATATCTTCGGTGAGAATGATGCCGTCCTTCCCGGCTTTGGCCAGGCGGTGCGTCCCGCCGCAATCGTTTCCATTTTCTGTGGGTGGTCGAATATGCGCGGCTTTTCCGCGAAATGTGTAGGTTCGCATACTACGAAATATGTGGTATTTCTTCAAAATCGGTCTATCATCCGAAATGCAGCAAGATCGTCGGACTTGTCACCAATGTGAATAGCTGATATACTAAAAACGAAGAGACGAGAAGAGAAGGAGGAACCCTTCGTGGGATTGTTTTCCAAGCAAATGGAGCGGCCGAGCTTTTTAAATAAAATTTACTTTTCCCTGATCGCGATGGTCCTCGCCATAGCACTCTTGCTTTCCGGTATTTTGCTCGTGTCGTATTATTCATCCGTCAACAACCTGACCCGACGGTTCTTTTTCAATCTGCTGCGTCATGCTGATTACAGCATTACATATACCAACAGCCTGAGCCAGCAGCTCAGCGCTTCTTTATCCTATGACTCCAACGTCATCTCCTTCCTCAACCTGCGTACCAACGACAATGTCCAGACAGTCAAGACCCATCAGGCCGTTCGAAAAGTAGTTTTGCCCCTCTCCTATGTAGACAGTATTTACCTCTACAACAGCCATCTGGATCTGGTGCTGGACACGAAGACCGGCATCCAGAGCCGGTTGGAGGACTTCTATGACCAGGGGACCGCGGAGCAGCTGCGGCGAATCAGCGCCGACCACGCCGCGTCCTATGTGCCGTTTGTCCACGACGTGACCTTCTTCAACCGCACGTCCCGGCTCTACTCCTATATCCTTCCCAACTATGACAGAAGCGGCGTTCTCACCTCGGCCATGGTGGTCAATCTGAATGTGGACGTCCTGACCCAGTCGCTCCAGGAACTGAGCGCCGACAACGCGTATCTGAAATTTGCCGTGTTTTCCCCTGACGGCTCCTTCCTCCTCGATTCCCCCTTTGATACGGAGGCTGAACAGGCGGATCTGCAGGCGATGGTCGAACAGATTATGGCCTCCGGCAGCGGCGAGGACAGCTTCTTTTACAAGATCGGTCGGACAAACTATGTGGCCGCCTACTCCAACGCCAATTCCAACGGGTGGTATCTCTGCGGCCTCATCCCCAGCCATACGATTTTCCAGGACGTAATTACCACGACCATTCTGAGCCTGGTGTTTATTATCGCGCTCCTGGGCGCGTCGTGCTATGCGGCGCTGCTGCTGGCCAAGCGGCTCAACCGGCCGGTGGAGGTCATCAGCCAGATGGTCTCCGGCTCCGACGGTTCGCCGCTGGACGGTGTGCCGGACACGCTCCAGACCCGGGAGTTCCGCTCCATTGCCAGCGCCTTTGTGCAAATGCGGAAGAAGAACATGGAATATGCGAACTATCGCGACAAAACTGCCCTGATCGTGCGGCGGGATTTCCTTGAGAGCCTGTTTACAGGCGGCGCATTCTATTCGCAAGCCCAGGCGGCGCAGCATCTCAAGGCGCTGGGCTGCGATTTTATGCTGGCATCGCCGTGCATCATGTGCCTGTTCAGCATGGATAATTACGACTCTTTCGCACAGAACACCAATTCCCGGGAGCGGGACGCCCTGCGCTTTGCCATTGTGAACCTGGCTACCGAGCTGCTGGACGAGCATTTCTCCTGTGAAATGATCCCCCACGGCTCCAGTAAATTCGTGGCCGTGCTGGGCTGCCCGGAACGAAGCGCCGTAACCGAGCTTCGCGCCTCGCTGGAGACTGCCTTGGAAAAATTCCTCGCGGTGGTGAAAACCCATTTGGAATTCACCATGACCGTAGCGTACAGCACCTCATTTCGAGGCATAGAGCATATGCCGCAGATGTATGAGAATCTGGAAGAGCTGCTGCTCCTCCGCGTCCGCCACGGCTACGGCAAAATCCTGTCGCCCGGCATGGCGGAGGATCTGACGCTGGGCGATTTCAACGTGTCTTCCACCGCTGAGAATATTTTGGTCAGCAGTGTTCTCAACGGCAATGCCGCCCAGGCCCTGGCCCAGTTTGACGATATTGCCGACGACCTGTTCCAATACAGCTACAACGAAATCATGCCTTACCTGACGCACCTGGCTTACCGGCTGCTGAACAGTGCCAAGGAGACCAGATGCAGCGCCAGTCAGCCGATTACCGAGGCGTTCAAGGTCGTTTCGGCCCGCCTTCCGCAGTGTGAAATCGAGGCCGATTTCCGCACCTGCTTCGCTGCCTACCTCGAGCGGCTTTGCTCCATACTTGCTGCGCAAAAGTCAGGCCAGGAAACCCAGAACTCCAAGGCGCTGGTGGACCGCGTGCTCCAGATCATCGAAAGTGACTATACGAACCCGGAAATTTGTCTGGGGTCCATCGCGGACAATCTCGGCCTCTCTACCCACTATATCGGCCAGATCTTCCGTACCTCCCAGGGAAAATCGGTCTCACAGTATATTCTGGACCTGCGCCTCGAGAAGATTGCCCAGGCCATGCGGGAGAGCAGCCGTCCCTTCGCCGACATCATGGAGGAGGTCGGCTTCGAGGCCAAACAGAAAAATTATATCTATACCTGCTTCAAAAAGCACTTTGGCGTCACGGTCAAAAACTACCGGATGCAGTATAGCGATACGAAGTCATAAAACATATTGCCAGTACGCACTTCCACAGTGCGTACTGGCTTTTTCGGAGGCCACGATGCAGATGCAGACACGACACTATTTTATCTCCAACTCCGAACCGGCTGCCGCCCATACCATCGGCGTCCTGCTGGAGGGAGCGCGAGACCAAACGTTGGACTTTTGCGGTGAGACACTGCGCTTTGATCGGCAGGCCATCGCCATTGCTCTGGACGGCTGCGAGAATATCACCATTGAAAACGCGGTCATTGACTGGGACATCCCCTTCTCCGCCGAGGGAACTATTCTGACCGCGTCCCCGGAGGCTGTCACGGTGGCCATCGACCCGGAGAAATACCCCCACCATGTGGAGGACGGAACGCTGGTGTTTACCGGCCCCGGCTGGATGTCCCGCTATTTCGGCGCCATAGAATTTGACAAGGAGGGGCGAGTCCGCGCCGGGGCCGGAGACACCTTCCCGCCGGTCACTGCTGCCCTTACCGCATCCGGCGTGGAGCTGCGCGGGGCGTTTTCCGTGGTGCCCCAGGTGGGAAATACGCTGGTGCTGCGCCACGGAGTGCGGAGCCACCCCGGTTTTTTCTGCCAAAACTCCCAAAACATCACCCTCCGCAATGTCACCTTCCATGCCACCTGCGGTCTGGGCGCCTTGTTTCAGTTCTGTGAAAATATCACGGTGCAGCACGTCTCCTTTGTCCCGGGGCCTGGACGGCGTGTCCTCTCCGGCCACGACGACGGACTGCATTTCTCCAACTGCCGCGGCCAAATCCTGGTGGAGGACTGCCGCTTTCAGGGCCTGATGGACGATCCCATCAACGTTCACGGCACCAGCGTCCAGGTGCTTTCCCACAGCGGTGGCCTGGTGCAGGGGCGCTTCGGCCATCCGCAGTCCATTGGGTTCGCTACTTGGGCCGCGCCGGGAGACCAGCTCTCCGTGTTGGACTGCAGGACCCTTAATTCCCTGGGAACCGCCGTTGTCAAATCCTTCTCCCTGTCCGATCCGGTGCATTTCACCCTGGAGCTGGATCGTCCGCTCCCTGCGGGAGTTGATCTGGCTCTGGAAAATATCACCAATACGCCGCGCCTGCTCTGCCGCCGAAACTTTTTCGGCTCCTGCCGGGCCCGCGGCCTGCTGGTGACGACGCCCCGCACCGTTGTCATCGAGGATAACACCTTTGAAAGCTCTGGCTCCGCCATCCTGCTCAGCGGCGACGCCAACGCCTGGTACGAATCCGGTGCGTGCCGGGACGTGACCATCCGCCGCAATCGGTTTTTCCATTGTCTGACTTCCTACTACCAGTTCTGCGAGGGCGTGATCTCCCTCTGCCCCGAAATTCCCGACCAGGCCGGCAGCAGCGGCTTCCATGAAAATATCGCGATCACCGACAATCTGTTCGACTGTCCCGGCGTGCCGGCACTCTACGCCCACTGTGCCAGACAAATCCGGTTTTCGCAAAACACACTGGCGGATGGCAGCGACCTCCGTCAAGCCGTTAAAACCCAATATTGCACCATTGCGTTGGATTGATCGCCCTCTGAAATGGGAGCATTCGTCAGAAAAACCTTGCTGCGCTAGGATCGCGCAGCAAGGTTTTTGCTTGTTTTATTATTCCATGCCGCTCCGTGCCGTTTCGCTGGGCAGGCGGCCGATATATTTTTTGTATGTCTTTGTAAAGTAGGACCAGTGCCGGAAGCCGCTGGCTGCCGCGCTCTGCGCGATGCTCAGCTCACCGGACAGAATCAGCTCCCGTGCCCGTTCGCAGCGCATCATATTGAGATATTCCAGCACCGTTGTGCCGGTGATCTCCTTGAACGTATTGCAAATATAGGACTTGTCGAAGCCCAGATACGCGCACACATCCCCTGTGGAAATGGGCTGCGTGAAGTTCTCCTGCAGATACTCCACAGCCCGCTTCACCATGTATTCCTTAGACGCACGGCTGTGGTGGCTGCGTTCCCGCCGCTCCATCCCATGGCAGCGCGCCAGCTGCACCAGGAAGGATACCAGCCGCGCCTGGACGTCCGCCTTGTAGTAGAGCGGCTTGTCCCGAAGCTCCTGCATCAGGGAGCGGAATAGTTTGGTGCAGTCTGGATCTTGGATTAGGTGACACAGGCGGATCTCTTCCACTGGCAGACCGCTCCGGACGCAGAGGGACTTCTGCGGGATCAGGCAGGCATAGAGCGTTTCAGCGTCCTTTTCCGGAATGCTGTGAATCTCTCCGGCATTGACGACCACCAGCTCACCGGGCAAGGCAGTCACCCAGCTGCCTTGAATATTCACCCGGAGCGCGCCGGTCTCCACGCACAAGAGTTCAATATGCTCGTGCCAGTGGGCCGGCGTTAGATATCCGCAGCCCCGACTGGCCTCTGCAAAGCTATAGCTCACCGGGAAGTCCGGCTGCTGTACAAATATCTCTCTTTGGGCCGCCACAGGCAGTTCCCAACTCATGTCGCTCCCCCCTTGGCTCTATGGTATCATACAACGGGGCAAAACACCACAGAAGAAAAACCAATATTGTGCTAGATCAACCCAATCCCGCGCATTTACATCGGACCACGCCGCGAGTAAGATAGCAATATCAGAGCAACTCTCATACAGTTCTATCTACCGTGTTTTTATAGCGTCACGGCTTCATTCAAATTGCCGGAAAGGGTTTTCTATGGAAAGAAAAGAAAATTATCTTCGCGCTGTGCGATTTGAGCGCCCCGATTATATCCCCATCGTCTTTTGCATCAATGACGCTTGCTGGCAGGCCTACTCCCAGGAATTTCTGGTGGAAATGCAGCTGACCCATCCGCTGCTGTTCCCCGGGTATGTGCCGCCGGACCTTCCGTTCACACCCCAATTTGCCCGGGTAGCCCGGAAGGACCATCCCTACACCGACAGCTTCGGCTGCCGTTGGGAGACAACCACCGACGGCATCACCGGCACCGTGGTCGGCCATCCGCTGGCCGACTGGAACGACTTCCCGGCCTACCGCTTCCCGGACCCGGCAATCTGCGACGGCCTGGAGCCCATCGACTGGGCGGCGATCCGGCAGCAGATCGCCGCGACGCCTGACGACCTGCATATGGCAGGCCTGCGCCACGGACACACTTTTTTGCAGCTGTGCGATATCCGCGGCTATGAGAATCTGATCCTGGATATGATGGACAACGAGCCCCGGCTCTGGAAGCTCATCGAGGGCCTGGAGGCATTCAACCGGGAGATCGTCCGGCGCTGGCTGGACTGCGGCGTGGATGTGATGAGCTACGCCGAGGACCTGGGAATGCAGATTGGCCCCATGCTGACGCCGGAACACTTCCAAACCTATATCAAGCCCTCCTACCAGCGCCTCATCGCCCTGGCCAAGGAAAAGGGCGTGCCCGTCCATATGCACTCCGACGGCGATATCCGCACGCTGGCCGACGACCTGCTGGACGGCGGCGTGGAGATTCTCAATTTGCAGGATCTCGTCAACGGCATTGACTGGATCAAGGACCATCTCACCGGCCACGTCTGTATCGACCTCGACGTGGATCGGCAGAGAATCACCCGCTTTGGAACACCGGAGGATATTCACGCCCTGATCCGCGAGGAAGTCACCAAGCTGGGGTCTCCCCAGGGAGGACTGACCATGATCTATGGCCTCTACCCCGGCATTCCCCTGGAAAATGTCAAGGCGCTGATGGACGCCTTTGAGGCCTATATGGGCTATTACGATTGAGGAGGAACGCATCATGTATCAATTTCCCATTGGCGTGCTGCTGGAGAGCTTCCGGGAGTCGCCCCGCCAGGCCATGGAGAGCGCCAGAGCCCTGGGACTCTCCGGCGTCCAGGTCTACGCCTGCGGCGGCTACTTCGACATCGACGGCATCACGGAGACAAAAAAGCGGGAGCTTCGGACGTGGCTCAGCGACAACGGTCTGACGCTCACCGCCGTCTGCGGCGACTTTATCTGCGGCAATCCGGAGGTTCGCTTCTCTGACCCCAGCAAGAGCCAGTATATCCTGGAGAAATCCAAGCGAATTTTGGACTTTGCCAAGGAAGTGGGCACGGACATTGTCACGACCCACGTCGGCGTCGTTCCGGCAGACCCGGCCAGTGACAAATTCGCCATTGTGCAGTCCGTCTGCGGCCAGCTGGCCGAATACGCCGATCAGCTGCAGGCGCATTTTGCCATTGAAACCGGCCCAGAGGTGGCCACAACGCTGAAGCAAATGCTCGATTCGCTCTCATCCCGAGGCGTGGGCGTCAATCTGGACCCGGCCAACCTGGTCATGGTCACCGGTGACGACCCGGTTCAGGCCGTGTACACCCTCCGCGATTACATTGTCCACACCCATGCCAAGGACGGCGTGATGCTGGTGCGAGGCAACCCCGAGGTCATCTACGGCGAAATCGAAACGGAAATTCAAAATATGACGTATTTCAAGGAGGTCCCGCTGGGCCAGGGCTCCGTGCCCTTCCGGCGCTATCTGGAGGCGCTGGAGGACATCGGATACCGGGGCTATCTGACCATTGAGCGGGAGGTCGGCGAAACGCCCAAGGCGGATATCGCCGCTGCGACCGACTTCCTGAAGCGGCAAATGGAGGCGTAAGAAATGAATAAGCTGAAAATCGGAATCATCGGCGCAGGCAATATCGCGGAGGTCCATATAGAGGCCTACCGCAAAAACCCCCAAGTGGAGCTCTATGCCCTCTGTGACGTCAATCCCGTCCGTCTGGAGGAGATGGGCCGGAAGTACGGTGTGGAGCGCTGCTTCACCGAGGCCTCCGAAATGCTGGCGCTGCCGGAGCTGGACGCGGTCTCCGTCTGCACCTGGAACGCCGCCCACGCAAGCTGCGCCATGGCGGCACTGCGGGCTGGCAAACACGTCCTTTGTGAGAAACCCATGGCCACCAATGCGGCGGAGGCCATGGAGATGGCCAAGACGGCCAGAGAATGCGGAAAGCTGCTGATGATCGGCTTTGTCCGCCGGTATGGAGACGACTGCAAGCTGCTGCAAGAGTTCGCGGCCAACGGCTTTTTCGGCGGCCTGTATTACGCCAAGGCCACCTACCTCCGCCGTTTTGGGAACCCCGAAGGCTGGTTCAGCAACAAGGCCTACTCCGCCGGCGGCCCTCTGATCGACCTGGGTGTCCACGTCATCGACCTGGTGCGCTACCTGGCCGGCAATCCCAAGCCTGTTTCCGTTTACGGTGCGACCTTTGACAAACTCAAGGACCGCGACGGCATCCGGGACGCCAAGGCGTATGTGGCCGCTTCCGCCCGGTATATGGACCACGTCTTTGACGTGGAGGATCTGGCCACGGCCATGATCCGGTTTGACAACGGCCTGGTGCTCTCCGTGGAGGCCAGCTTCACCCTGAACCTGAAGCAGGACAAGGGCGAAATCGAGCTGTTCGGCGACAAGGGCGGCGCCAAGCTGGGCCAGGAGCTGGAACTTTACCATCAGATGAACGGCCACATGGTGAACACCCAGCTGGCCTGTCCCGCCGCCTGCGGCTTCGGAGATATGTTTTCCCACGAGATTGACCACTTCGTGGACTGCATTCTGAACGGCACGGCCTGCAAGAGCCCCGCCCAGGACGGCGTGGAGCTGATGCGGATTTTGGACGCCGTCTACGAAAGCGCCCGCACCGGCCACGAGGTGCTGCTGTAATTTTCGCTGCAATTCGCTGCGCCGTGATGCAGCAATAGCAACCAAATTCGTGACTTGGAGGATTCACTATGACAACCAGAGATCACATGATTACCGGCGTTCTGCTGGGGGCCGGTCAACGCGGCGAGGTCTATGCGAGCTATGCCCTGAAAAATCCCAGCGAGTTCCGCATTCTGGCCGTGGCCGAACCGCTGGAGGAGCGGCGGAAGGAAATACAGCGCCTGCATCATATCCCCGATTCCCTGGCCTTTGAGAGCTGGGAACAGCTTCTGGCCATGGATCGCTTTGCCGACTGCGTGCTGGTCTGCACTCAGGACCGCTTTCACACGGCGCCGGTCAAAAAAGCCCTGGAGAAGGGCTACCACGTGCTCTGCGAAAAGCCCATGAGCCCGCTGGAGTCGGAGTGCGTAGAAATGGGCGAATACGCCCGGCGCTACGGCAAGACGATCACCGTCTGCCATGTGCTGCGGTACTCGCCTTTCTATACACGCCTCAAAAAAATTCTCGACGCCGGCACGATTGGAGATATCGTCTCCATTCAGCACATTGAAAGCGTGGGCTACTGGCACCAGGCGCACAGCTTTGTCCGGGGCAACTGGCGGCGCAAGGACGAGACCAGTCCCATGATCTTGGCCAAATGCTGCCATGACATGGATTTGCTCCTCTGGCTGACCGGGGAGCATTGCCAGCAGGTTTCCTCCTTCGGTTCCCTGAAGCATTTCAGGCCGGAATTTGCGCCGGAGGGCGCCGCACCGCGGTGCTTTGACGGATGTAAGGTGACGGACACGTGCCCGTACTACTGCGGCAGACTTTATCTGGATCGAGAGGCCCCCGGCGTTACCGAGCTGCTGCAAAAGCTGGTAGCCCTGGATGGCAGCCGGGAGGCGGTGGAGCAAAATCTCAAAACCGGGCCCTACGGGCGGTGTGTCTACTACTGCGACAACGACGTTGTGGATCATCAGGTGGTGAATCTCCAGCTGACCCACGGCGTGACCGTCAGCTTCACGATGTGCGCGTTTACGGGCGTTGGCAGCCGCATCACGAATATCATGGGTACCCGGGGACAGATTCTCGGCGATATGGAAGGAAGCTGGCTCGAAATCCGGGATTTCCTTACAGATGACGTGACAAAAATTCAGATCCAAACTGGGTCCAGCGGCCATAGCGGCAGTGACGACGCGTTTATGAAGGGCTTCCTCCGCACCGTGGCGACGAACGGCGCCTTCGAGCTGTCCAGCGCCAGTATGTCGGTGGAGAGCCACCTGGTGGCCCTGGCGGCGGAGAAGTCCCGGACAGAGGGATGCACCATCGACATGGAACAATACCGCCAAGCGCTGCTGGACCAGCTGGCGCGGAAGGAGGCGGAGTGACCTTGGAGCAGATGACTTCCCGCCAGCGGCTGCTGGCCTGCCTCCGCCGGGAGCCCACCGACCGGGTGCCGGTTTCCTGCTACGAACTCTGCGGCTACGACGAGGATGCCTGGTATAACCACACGCCGTCCTATCGCCCACTGATGGACCAGATCCGGGCTAAAAGCGACTGCATTTTGATGTATGCGCCGCCCTTCCGGTATGATTCCGAAATAGTCACCCACAGTACCCACCGGGAAGATTCGTACACCGTGGATCACGTGACCTGGCACACGCCGCAGGGACCGTTCACCATGGTCACGAAGCAGAGCGACACGGTGATGACGCTGTGGCGGGTGGAACACTTCCTAAAGGACGCAGCAGATATCCGGCGCTTTTTGGACGTGGAGGTTCCGCCGCCGTCCCTGGACATGGAGCCTTTTTACCGCAAGCAGAAGGCGCTGGGCGAAAACGGCATCATGCTGCTGGACTTTGGCGACCCGCTCAGCGATGCAGCCGATCTGCTGGGTATGACCCAGCTGCTGATGATGCTCTTTACGGACGGCGACCTGATTCGCGCACTGCTGGAACGGCTGTTTGCCTACAAGATGCAGGCCATCGAGGCCGTGGCGCAGCACGATCTGCGGGACGTCATGGTGCGCATCTATGGAGCCGAATACTGCACGCCGCCCTATCTTCCCCCGGAGCTCTTCCCGGAGCTGGAGACGAAATACCTGACGCCGATGATTGCGCGGCTGCGGCAGGCGGGCGCGATCACGCGGATCCACTCCCACGGCAACATCCGTGAAAACCTGGATGAATTTGTCCGGACAGGCGTCCAGTGCATCGACCCCGTAGAGCCGATCCCCGACGGAAATATCTCTCTTGCCGAGGTCAAGGCCGGCTGGGGCGACAAACTCATCCTCATGGGGAACGTGGAGCTGCGGGAGCTGGAGAACGCCGCGCCGGCGCGCATTCGCCAGCTGGTGCGAGAGGCCATGGAAGCCGGCAAGCCCGGCGGCGGCTTTATCCTGATGCCCACGGCAACTCCCATCGACCTGCCGCTCCGCCCTCGGGTACTGGAAAACTTTCTTGTTTTTCTGGATGCCGCCGCGGAGTATGGGGCATACTAGCGCAGAATTGCACACAAAATATGAGGTTATAGATTATACTATGCCCCTGCCGAATCATTCGGCAGGGGCATCATTGATTCATATTCAGGTTGCTTCTTCCGTCTCTTCCTCCGCACGAACCGTGCTGCCCGTCACTGTGAAAGCATGGATTTTGCCACGCCGGAGCTCCACAGGCCAGGACCGTTCGCCGAGCCACAGCGTAGCTGTGGCAGTGGTCTTGTCTGAGGACCACCAGTCGGTATTGATGGCATAGATGGTTCTGGTGCCGTCTTCCGTTTCATAGATGCAGCTCTGCACCGTATCTGCGGACTCCATAAAGCCCTTTTGCTTTTCCCGCGCCGCTTCTTCGCGGCCCAACTGCGTCAGCAGCCTCTCGTACCATGGCCGCACCGCCGGTTCCGCCGGATATTCCCTGGCGTTGACAAAGTACACGCGGCCCCGGCCCAGCTTTCGGCAGAGCAGCAGCGGCTGGCCGCTGCGCTCCTCCAGCACCGTCACGTCCGGTGCCATCGTCACGTTGCCCAGCGTGGCGCCGTTTTCCGTCTCAGCAAAGTCCAGCAGCCGGACACCGGTAAGGCGCGCTGCGTCCAGCGGATGGCCGCCGCCGCGCAGCACAGTTTCCCGGTCAGTGTCGGTAAAGAGGTGCGGCCAGCCCAGCACCAGCGTGCCGCCCTGGGATACATAGTGCGTCAGGCGATCGATTTGCCCTTCGTCCGCCGTGTTCCAGCCGAGAAACGCCAGGGCCTCGTAGGAATCCAGCACAGCTTCCTCTGCCTCCACCGGCAGAATATCCACCGGGCCGTAGGGCGTTCTGGAATAATAGCCCTGGGGGGCGGCAGGACAGGGGTGGCGGTAGATGGCGTCCAGCACACTGTCGGGATAAAAGACGCGGATCAGGTCCCAGCTTTCCTCCGGCGCAGCAAAGGCCCACTGAGGCCCCGTCTGGGCCCATGCCTCCCGACGGCAGAAGCAGGCCCAACCGTCGTACTGGCCGTGGAGCAGCGCGATGCCGCGGTGGAGCTTGCCCCGGCGGGTGTGGGTGTTGACGTACTCCACAAACGACCGCTCCACCTGCTGATGGCGCCGCACCGGCTCGCTGAACCGGTCCCAGATGGCGAAAAACTCCTCCTGCCGGTAGAGCCCTTCCTCGGTGTTGATGTGGCTGACGCCCTGGAGATAGGAGATGTACAATGCCAGCTGGTACCGGCGGTAGCGCTCCGGGGTGTCGTGGGGCGTCGTCCCCCACTGGACTGCCAGGTGCGCGGTAAAGACGTCCCGGTGATAGGCGGTGCTGGCGCCGCGCAGGGCGGCCAGGACTACCTCCATCGGACCGTACATCAGCTCCGCGCCGCCCACTTCCAGTCCGGCCTGGAAGAAGTATTTGAACAGGACCGACGGGCCGGTATGGCGCTTCATGCCCTCCAGCAGTGTCCGCGCCCGGGACACAAACTGCTCCGCGGCGGCCTTCTGATCGGCCATGTGGGGGCTGAAGCAGAAATACGTATCATCTCCCTGGTACGTAATCGGCAGATGGTACCGTGGGAAATCCGGATGGCGCAGAATATGGTGGGACAGCTCCTCAAAGAGGATGTCGTTGGGCCAGGATTTCCGCTGGAGCCAGTAGTAGAGAGCGCCGTCGCGCTCATGGGCCTGCACGCCCACAAAGCCGGGCCCGGCCAGCATCGCCTTCGTGGGATTGGCGTTGATGCCCGGCAGCTCCCGACCGTCGAACATCAGGCAGTAATGGAGGTCCAGGCCGTTGAGAATCGGGACCAGCTTCCGCCACATGGCCTCGTTGCAGGCCCGGGTGCCGCTCCAGCGGTAAACCGGACGGAAGGTCAGCAGATTGCCCAGGCCGTTCTCCAGATACCAGATGAGGAAATCCTCCATCTGTTCCAGCTCCTGGGGCACATAGATGGCGTCGCCGCTACCCACCAGGACGCCGTCGTCCGCCCGGTCTACTATGCGGGAGATTACGGCCGTTTCGGTGTATGTGCCGACCCGCAGGGTCAGGGACTGCTGTCCGCCGGCCTCTCCCGCTTGTACGGAAAGCACATGGAGGCCCGGCTCTTGCAGAAGGACGCGCTTCGGCGCGGATAATCCCGCCGTGGCGGTAATTTCCACCTGCATTTCGGGAGCGTAGGTTTTCAGCAGAATACCGAACGTCCTGCCGCGCACCGCCGTCTCAGGGCACCAGGCGATCCGCACCGACGCGATTTTTTCCACCAGCAGCTCCGCTTGCTCTAAATTCCAGGGCAGCGGTTCCCGGTAGGCGGAGGCATTGGTCAGCTGGATGGTGTTTTCTCCCAACCTGAGGCCGCGCAGTTCAAATTCGTTCTCCGACCCCCGGAAGCACCGCTGGAACAGTTGCGCCGCTTGGGGCGTGCCGCCGTTGACCCGAACTTCCAGGTCCGTCCATTCCTTGTGGGAAAGATTCTCGCCAAACCAGTTGAAGCACTCCAGATAGCGGTTGGCCGGTGCGATGGGCGGCAGAATGTTGAAGCCCAAACGGTTGGTGAGCTGAAGGTCCTCCAAGAAAAGCGTGCCGTCGGCATCCTCCAGGGCTACTGTCACCAGGACCGCGGCGGTGGTATTCTCATCCAGGGGGATGGGGCAGGTCAGCTGCTGCCAATCCGTCGTACCGATGGGCAGAGAGACGACGCGCTGTAGGTCCGGCGGGTCATTGATGTCTCGAGGGCTTCTGCCCTCCCGCTTGTTCCACAGGTCAAATGTCACCGACGCGCAGCCGCGGGCCACCAATTCTGTCGTTTTGACCCAGAGAGAAAAGGTCCAGGAACCGCCGCCCTGGGGCACAGGATACTGGGAATTGATTTTGGGCGGACACTGGATTTTATAATAAGCGCGCCGGGGCCACGGCTCACCGTGTGCCGTCAGCTTCAGGGCATAGGCGCTGTGATGGGTCTCGGCAGTCAGGGAATCGTCGATGTCCCGGTAGTAAAAGGGCAGTCCTCCCTCGTACATCCAGGAGGGGTGCAGGGCTACATTACCCCGCAGCCGCAGCTTGATGCGGCTGTGGGCCGGGTCAAAATCCCCCAGTGCCCGGGTGTCCAGGCAGAGCGCTGCGCTCTGTCCCGCCTTGATGGCTGACGGAGTCAGAGGCAGAAGATACCGTTGAAAAAACGCCACAGTGATCGGCTCCTTACCATTTGAGATGAGAATGGGTTGCCCGTGCCGGCGGCTATGCCGCCGGCACGGGCAGGGTGTATGTCCAAAGCGTCAGTCCAGAATCCCCTGTACGGGGCCGCGGTGCATGGGGGCCTTTCTCGTGTAGCGGCTTTCCAGCTGGAGCAGTCTGCCTTCGCGGCTGCTCTTTTCAAAGCCGGTCATGATCTCCAATACGTGCAGGGTCTGTTCGCAGTCGGCGCGGAAGGGCCGCCCGGTCTGGAGGGCCTTGGCCATGTCCGCCAGGCCCAGGCCACGGCTGTTCTCCTGGTAGTCGAAGAGCAGCGGAATCTCCTTCCAGCTGCCGTCCTCGGGACGCAGGAGCTTCACCGGACCGCCGAAGCCGTTGGGGTCCGGCACGGAGAGCGTTCCCTCCGAACCGTAGATCTCCAGCCGCGCCTGGGTGTCGTAGTGGACGTCGAAGGTGGTAAGAATCGTGCCCACGGCGCCATTTTCGAAGTTCATGATGCCGGTCACATGGGTGGGTACCTCCACCTGAATGACCTGGCCTTTCTTGGGCTCGCTGGTGATGGTCCGCTGGGCAAAGCTGGCCTTGGTGACGCCGGTCAGACTGGATACGCCGCCCAGCAGGTTGACCAGAGCCGTGAGATAATAGGGGCCCATGTCCATCATCGGGCCGCCGCCGAACTGATAGTAGAACTCCGGCGACGGATGCCAGCTCTCATGGCCCCGGCAGATCATAAAGGCTGCCGCGCCCACCGGCGTGCCGATGTATCCGTCGTCGATGAGCTTGCGGCAGGTCTGAATGCCGCTGCCCAGGAAGGTATCCGGCGCGCCGCCCAGCATCAGGCCCTTCTCCCGCGCCAAGGCCACCAGCTCCTTGCCCTGCTCATAGGTCGCCGCCAGAGGCTTTTCGCTGTAGACGTGCTTCCCCGCCAGCAGTGCTGCCTTGGTAGTCTCATAATGCTCAAAGGGCCGGGTCAGGTTCAGCACGATCTGAACCTCCGGGTCTTGCAGCAGCGCCTCCTGGCTGTCATAGATCTTGGGGAAATGATATTCTGCCTGCGCCTTCTCGCATTTCTCTCGGAACAGGTCGTAGACGCCCAGGACCTCTACCTCCCGGAAGAGGTGGGTTAGATTTTGCAGGTAGATTCCGCTGATGGCGCCAACGCCCAAAATACCGATTTTCACTGGTTCCATGGCTGCTTCCTCCTATCCTTCAAACCGCTCGGTGGTCAGCCCATGGGCCACGGCGTAGGCCTTGCCCTCGGCAGCCCAGACCATGCCCCGCTCCATCAGAAGCTGTGCCTCGGGCGACTTGTCAAACACATCGTCGTGATGGCCCAGGGAGCAGTAGAACACCCGGCCATTGCCCCAGAACTTGGTCCAGGCCACCGGCATATCCACCGGCTTGTTGGAACTGTGGTAGTAGGGCACCAGGGGGAAACGGGTGGTGGCCAGAATCTCCACCGCCGGGTCGATGTGCAGGTAATACTGCTCGCTGCACACCGGGAAGTCCTCAATCCCCTCCACGATGGGACTGGAGCCACGGCGGATGTTGACCATGTAGTTGACCCCGTCGCAGCCGGGATGCGCGACCCACTGCCCGCCGGTCATGAATTGCCATTCCACGTCATTGCGGAAGGCGTCGCACATACCGCCGTGGCAGCCTGCCAGACCCACGCCGGAGGCGACGGCTTTGGACACGTTCATCGAATATTCCTGCGGGATCTCGCCCATGGTCCAGCAGGGGACGATCAGGTCCAGGGCTTTCAGTGTCTCCAGATCTGCCAAACAGTCCTGGGTATCGCTGATGGTGCAGCGGTATCCGTGCTTCTCCAGCAGCGATGCAAACCGCTTCGCTACCAGTGCCGGCTCGTGGCCGTCCCAGCCGCCCTGGAAAATCAACGCGTGTTTTTCAGACATAATTTTACCTCCTTAATTCTCAGCTTCTCGCATATCGTTTGCCTTGTCCGTCTCACGGTAGAGGAAATAATCAAAATCTGCGTGGGCGCGATGGTCGTAGCAGTCCTGGCAGCACAGGCCTACAAAGGCGCCAGTAAAGCGCCAGTGATTTCGCGCAATGGCATAGTCGTCGGACAGAACGGCATAGTCAAAGCGCGGCTCCAGCCAGTGCGCAGCGCCTGCCTGCTCATAGCCGAACCGCAGCACATCATAGCGGACCATGGCTCGCAGCACCATGGCGCCATCGGCTACGGCGATGCCAGCGCCCAGCGGATAGCTCACCGCGCCCAAGACGCTTTGCATCACGTTCAGTCGCTTCTGCCCGGCCTCGTCGCGGGTCAGATAGAGATAGTAAAAGCTCTCGGTGTCATAGAGGCAGATCAGCCCGGCCATCTGATGATAGTTCTCCGGCTCAAATTCCACCTCAGTCTCCGCCTCAAAGCAGAACGCCTGCTGCCGCCGGGCGACCAGCGCCTGCTCGTACTTGGAATGAAGGCTGTCCCGACCATAGAGCCGGAGGAAACCGGGACGCTCCCGCAGCGTCAGGACCGTCTCGCCCAGCGGGACGCGCAGCGTCTGATAGGGGTAGCCCAGCGCCTCCCTGTCAAAGTCGTCCCGTTCCGGCAGCGGCGGCACCGGGTGCGGCGGCAGCGCCGGGGCTTCCACCAGCTGCCGCGGTGTCCTGCCGCCGCCAGAGAGCCGCAGCCATCCGTCCTCTGTCCACTCCACCTTCTGAATCGCCGTTTCCCGGCCAAGAATGCAGGTCCCCTTGCTGGGCAAAGGCCGCCCCACCAGGTGGGCCAAATACCACTGCCCGTCCTGGGTCTCCACGAGGCTGCCGTGGCCCGCCTTTTGCAGCGGATTCCACGGATCATCCTGGCTGGTGAGCATCGGGGTCTCCGGGTCGCAGTCGTAAGGGCCGGTCAGGCTGTGGCTTCTCGCCACCGTGACTACGTGGTTTGTATCAGTTCCGCCTTCAGCGAGCACCAGGTAGTACCAGCCGCTGTGGCGATAGAGATGCGGTCCCTCCGCGCCGATGATTTTTTCACTGCGGTAGATGCGGTATTCCGGCCCCACCAGGCGCTTTTGCGCCGCGTCGTACTCCCGCAGCAGAATGCCGCCCCGGTTGGCCTGGTAGAGCCGGGTGTCGCAGTCGCGGTTTACCAGCCACTTCCGCCCGTCCGCGTCGTGGAACAGGGAAGGGTCAAAGCCCGTGCTGTTGAGGTAGATCGGCTCTGACCAGGGGCCTTCGATGGCCGGGGCCGTGACCAGGTAGTTGTCCGTGTCCTGGAACACGGATTCGGTCTTGACCACGGTGTAGACCAGGTAAAAGAGGCCGTCGCAGTAGCTCAGGCAGGGGGCAAACACGCCGCAGGAGCTGGGAACGCCCCGCAACTCCAGCTGGCTCACCCGGGTCAGGGGATACGCCGCAAATTCCCAATGGACCAAATCCCGGGAGTGATACACCGCGACGCCGGGGAACCACTCAAAGGTGGAGGTCGCCAGATAATAGTCGTCCCCCACCCGAATCATGGCGGGGTCTGGGTGAAAGCCCGGGAGCACCGGGTTCTTTATGAACGGCATAGGAATGACTCCTTTCTCTTCGGAGGCACAGGAGCGCGTCCTGCCAGAGACGGCGCTCACTTTGACATCAGTATAGCAGACCCATGGGCGTCCGGCATCAACAAAAAATAGGAACTTTCTTAAAACCAGGACGCCGTGCCGCAATTCTCCATATTTTATAGCGACCCACAGTTTTTGTAGCTTTGTTTCGCTGTCCTCTTTAGGGAAGTGAGCGGGCTGCCGGCCTGCGTGGAGGCGTATGGCGAGGAGAAACGCTGCTCACCGGAACCGCCGAACGAAAAGCCCACGGAAAGCCGGGGTGCAGAAATTCCCGCCGCAGAGGCTGTCTGACAACGCATGTTGAGGCTTGGCGCCAGCCGGCTTTTGGACCTTCAAACTGGAGGTCAAATCAGGACGCTGCATCTCTATAATATTGGAATAATGCCTAAATTCTGAACATCTTATAGCGATCCACAGTTTTTATAGTTGCGCTTTTCTTCCGGTTTTTTATACTGAACTTTAGAGGGGGAAATAGGATGAATCAGCGTTTTTCTTTCAATCAGGGCTGGCGGTTTGCCCGAGTCTATTGGCCGAAAGCAGTGGACCCGGCGTATCCCACGGAGGCGTTGGCAACCTGGGACCCAGTCACGCTGCCCCACACACCGCGCTATGAGCCATATGCCAATGGGGACAATCCGACCTTTCAAGGGCAAGTCATGTACCGGAAGCACTTCCCGACGCCGCAGTGCCACGGCAAGCTGGTTTTTCTGGAGTTTGAGGCCGTCATGGGCGTCACCGACGTATGGCTCAATGGTACGAAGCTGCACACAAAATTCGCGGACGCCGCGCCAGATCAGGACGGAACCGTCCACACAAACTGTGGCGGGTATCTCCCCTTTGTGGTGGAGCTGACACCCTTCCTCCGCGACGACGGCGACAATGTGCTGGTGGTGCTGGCGGACAACCGGGACGCGCCCCAGGTTCCGCCCGGCAAGCCCCAGGTAGTGCTGGATTTTACCTACTTCGGCGGCATTTACCGCAATGTGTGGCTGGATGTGCTGGAGCCCGTCCATATCACCAACGCCCTGTTTGAGGACCTCCCCCGGGGCGGCGGGGTGATCTTTACATACAAGCCCGATGGCTGTACCGTTCACACCCATGTCCGCAATACCACCGGCATGGACCAGGCACTGAAGCTCACGGTCTCCCTGGGCGATGCGGCGGAGGAATCCAGCAGCTTTGTGCTGCCGGCCCACAGTGCCCGGACTGTTACCCAGACGCTTCATCCGGCCCAGCCCGTTCTCTGGAGCCTGGATCGCCCGCATCTCTATCCGCTGACCTGCACGCTGCTCCAAAATGGAGCGGTTCTCCACCGGTACGAAGAGCAGGTGGGATTGCGGCAGATCACGTGCAGCCGGGAGCGGGGCGTGTGCATCAACGGCGTTCGTGCGCCGCTGCTATCCGGCGTCAAGCGGCACCAGGATTACCCCATTCTGGGCAATGCCGCCACACCCCTGCTCCAGCGGCAGGATGCTATTCTCTACAAGAGCGCCGGGTTTTCCGTGGTGCGGACTGCCCACTATCCCATGTCCGTCGATTTTTTGGCAGCCTGCGACCAGCTGGGCATTCTGGTCATCGAGGCCACGCCGGGCTGGCAGTGGTACCCCTCCGGTGACGATCAGCCGTTCACCACGCGGGTCCATCAGAACATCCGACAGATGGTCCGCCGGGATCGGAACCGTCCCTGCATTTTGGCCTATGAGACGGTACTCAACGAGACGTACCACATCCCGCCGGGGTACACCCGCCGCATGGAGGAGATTGCCCTGGAGGAATCCGCCGACGCCCGGGTGGCGGCGGAGAGCTACGGCTACGATCCGGCCACCAACGGCATCGATGCGCTGGCGGATTTCATCTACGGCTTCCAGGACCCGCTGGCCAAGACCTCCAAGGCTTTGATGTTCCACCGGGAGTACGGAGATATCTGGCTGGAAGCCTACGGAGGAAAGCTGTCGCGGCGCGTGACGCGGGGCCATTGCGGCAGCGAGTATCCCTGCGGCCCGGCGGAAAACCGCCGCAAGGCCAACAAACTGCTCTTTGACTTCCAGGATGATGTCTATACGCTGGCCAATTGCTTTCAGTTCTACCAGGAAAGCCCCAGCTTTGCCGGATGCGCCATTTGGACCGGCATTGACAGCCGGGGGATGTGGAGTAAAATCTCCCCCTGTGGGATCTGGGACAGCTGGCGGCTGCCAAAGACGTCCTACTATGCCATGGCCAGTCAGCGTCCCACAGCTCGGAACGCGGCTCTGGAGGCCATGGGGGTGGAGACGGGACCGGTCCTCTATCTGGCGCCGGGGGAGGGCGACGTGTACGTCTACTCCAACGGTGACTGCGTGGAGCTGGAGGTCTTCCAGGGGGCGCAGTCCTTGTACCGCTGCCGGAAGGTCCCCAGGTCGGATGGCCTCTGCACCGCGCTGCCCCATCCGCCCTTCTATTTTGACCAGGTGCCCGAGGGCACGATCCGTGCCAAGGCCTTGGATAGCGCGGGCAATCTGCTGGCGACCGCCCAGTGGTCGCCGCCGGGGCCGCCCCATCGGATGGTACTCGAGGCCACCGCAAATGCGCTGCCTTGCGGCGAGATTGTGCGGCTCCATGCCCGGGTCCTGGACGCTGAAGGGCAGCTCTGCGAAGCCTTTGAGGAGCCTGTGACCTTTACACTGGAGGGCTGCGGCGAGATCGTGGCCGACGGCCTCATATACCCCGCTGCCAATCCTGCCGTGGCTGAAGCGGGCATCGCTTCCGCATATTTCCGCACTGGCAGCAAGCCTGGGCCAGTGACAGTGTACGCCAAGGCCGGTGCGCTGGAGGCCCGATGGCACGGCGTCGTTTTGCCCGCGGCAGCGGAGGAATTGCCCTATCAAGCGCTGCTGGTGGCGCACCGCCTGCGCAGTCAGGACGACGACTGGGCGGACACGCATCCCCCGTTGGATGCTCTCCCTGTGCCTCGGCACAATCTGGCCCAGGGCTGTGCCTGTACGGCCAGCTCGCACCCGGAGGATGCTGACCGCGTGATGGGGCCGGGCCGCTTCTGGGAGACCATGTGGATTGGCGACGCCATCGGACAGCAGCCGGAATACTTCCAGGTAGACCTGGGGCATATCTGTCAGGTGGAGGACGCGATGGTCCACATCGGCGGCCAAATGGGCAGCGACTGCACCCACTATTCCTATGAAATTCATACCTCTGTGGACGGGCAAGCCTGGACGGTTCAGGCCAAGACCCGCCGCACCGCTTGGAGCAACGGTATCTTGGATGAATTTCAGGCAGACCAGGTCCGATATCTGCGGGTGGTATTCACGCAAATCGACAGTGGATTGCTGCCCGCCCTGACCAAGATCGAAATCTATTCTCCCAAAGGAAAGGAGCAGCCCCTATGCAGCCACTGAGCCGTGAAGCAGTCCGTGCCGTCATTGAGGGCCGGGGCGCGGCGGACCGTATCCCTCTGGCCTACGACCACTGGACTTATAGCAACATCATGGGTGGAGATGAGACACGTTTCCGCCAGTGGATGGCACAGTTCCCGCACGATATCCAATATTTCGAAATTCCCATGCCCGATCTTTTGCACGCGCCTGCCGACGATCCCCAATACCGCTGGACCGGTGTGGACAAGGAAGAGGACAGCGCCGCGGGGCTGGACAACCGTCCCCTGGTGGATGACTGGGAAAGCGAAGAGGCAGCCATATTCTTTGATACATTTCCTTCGGCGGAGTATCCCGGCTTGGTGCCGGAATTCCACAGTGACGGCCAGCGGTATGTTCTGGCCCGGTGGTGGTATTGCCTCTTTGAGCGGCTTTGGTCCATTCGCGGGATGGAAAACGCCCTGATGGACTTTTTCCTCCATCCGGCGTATGTCCACCAGCTTTTTGAGAAGCTCACCGCCTTTTACTGCCGCATGATGGAGCGCGTCTGTGCGGCGCACCCCGTGGACGGCTTCTTCGTGTCCGACGATCTGGGCATGCAGCACGCTGCCTTCTTCCCGGTGGAAATTTTCCAGGAGTTCTTTGTGCCTTATTATCGGCGAATCATCGAAAAGGCCCACGCCCTGGGCTGCCACTTCTGGCTCCACTCCTGCGGCAACATCGAAGCGTTTCTGCCGGATTTCATCGACATGGGCCTGGATGTCATCCACCCCATTCAGAAAAACACCATGGACCAGCGGGAGATCGCGGAGCGCTTTGGCGGACAAATCTGCATTTGGGCCGGCTTTGATGTGCAGCAAACCATCCCCTTCGGAACCGTGGAGGACGTCCGCCGGGAGGTTCGGCGTATGATTGATACATTCTGGCGGCCCGACGGCCGATTTATGCTGACTATGGGCAACGGCTCCACGCCGGACTGGAAAATTCCATGCCTGGAGGCGCTGCACGAGGAGAGCATCGTATACAAAAGTCACAAGTAAAATTGTGCAGTTTCGCTATAACTTTTGAGGTGCTGCGATTAGATGTACCGGGGCTTTCCCAGTGCAATACAATACAATAGGGAAGTGCGTCCACAGTCCGGGAACCGGACTGTATGAAATTGACGCGGACGGCCCCGCCGGTCTTGGCTGCTGATCAGCCAGAACCGGCGGGGCTGTTAACTCATAGTGGAAACGAGAAATTTGTGCTATAATGGGCGCAAACACTGGACGCCGGAGAGGGGCAGGGGAAAGACAGATGTCAACATTGAAAGTGGCTCTGGTACAAAAGAGAGCGGTACCGAATAACAAAAACAGGAACTTGGAATTGGCCGTTCAGTATATCAAGGAAGCAAGCGGCATGGGCGCAGATCTTGTGCTGTTTCCGGAGATGTGGTCCAACGGATATGCCCCGCCTTTTGATGGTGCGTTTGACAACCCGATGGACCCCGCGTTTGAAAAAGAGCGCAGGGCATGGCTGGATAGCGCCGTTACAATGGACAGCGACTATGTGGCCGCGATACAAGGCGCTGCCGCAAAATACAAGGTCGGCGTTTGCGCCACTTTTTTGTCAAAGACGGAAGACAAATTTCAAAACACCGCGATCATCATTGACCGCGGCGGAAATATCCTCCTCAATTATGCAAAAGTCCATACCTGTGATTTTTCTTTAGAAAAGCTGCTAAAGCATGGCGATGCCTTCCAGGTGTGTGATTTTGAAGGCGTCCAACTGGGAGTCATGATCTGCTATGACCGGGAATTTCCGGAAAGCGCCCGCGTCCTGATGCTGAAAGGGGCGGAAATCATTCTGGTTCCCAATGCCTGCGATATGAATCCGCCGCGAATCAATCAGCTGCGTACGAGAGCGTTTGAAAATATGGTTGGAGTCGCCATGGCAAATTATCCCGGTAAAGGATGGGGCGGTTCCTGCGCGTTTTCCCCGATTGTGTTTGATGAAAACGGGAACTGTCTGGATCAAGCGATTGTCATGGCGGATGACACGTTGGAAGATATTTTGATCGCAGCGTTTGACATGGATCGCATCAGAGCCTACCGGGCGCGGGAGACGTGGGGGAATGCCTACCGAAAGCCGGCAGCATATGGAGACTTGGTTTCCACGGAAGTAAAAGAGCCGTTTATACGCAGCAAGTAACATCCGGTGTGAAATCATTGCTTGCGTGCAGCAAAGAGCAATCCTCAAAACGAAAAAGCCGTCGCAGGAGTCAATCCTGCAACGGCTTTTTCGTTATTTACGCACTGCGAGAGAAATCCGGTTACAGCAAACTGCGCACGATCTCCACGGCGCGGCGGGCCTTGTCGGGGTTGCCGTGGAGGGTGTAGATGTCCCGGAAGATGATCTCCACGTGGCAGCCTCGGGTCAGGTCGATGGTGCGCTTGATATACGCCCGGAATGCTTCTTCGTCCAGCACATGATCCACACCCAGGAAATTGGGGCTGGGCTTCCGGGAGTAGATCACCGGGGCCTTGGAAAGCCGCTCCGCCATCTTCTCCTCGTCGCACCAGGCCGAAATGGACACCTTCCGCAGGTTCGGCAGCTTGCTCAGGCAGTCGTCCCAGATGGGGTCCACCGGCTCGCAGCAGCCGTAGTAGAAGAGGCCGAACTCCCTGGCGATCTCCTGGATATAGGGGAAGACAAATTCTGCGTACTGCTCCGGGCTGATGCCCACGCTCTCCTGGGAGTTACTGTGGCCCCAGGTCTGGGTCGAGACCACCGGCCCTGACGCCGGTAGCTCCCGGTTGAAGCAGTAGCTGCCGCTGCCCATGTAGTCGTTCCCGGCGTTGGCGAAGAGCAGGCCCTCCTGCTCCTCCCACCGCAGCAGCCGCTTCATGTCCTCCACCAGGAAGGCCATCAGCCGGTGCAGCGCCTCCGGCGCGTCAAACATAGCCAGAAACAGGTTTTCCATGCCCATCAGGTTCACCACGTGCTGCGTCGGCGCGAAGTGCCACTGGTTCAGCTCGTTCACCCGCCGCAGGGGCAGCACATCGCCCAGGATGTCCCCGGCGAAGTTCTCCAGCCGCTCCGTCGCGGCCTTGTTATAGTGAAACTCCGAGGGACGGAGCTTGGACAAATCCTCCTCCAGGTTGACCAGCACCGGCTCGTCGTGGTAACCCAGGCCCTCCGCCGCCACCGTCCGGTGGCGTTCGACGCCGAAAAACTGGCTCTCGATCTGCACTGGCACCCGGAGGAAGTCCGGCACCACTTTGTCGTCTCCAATCAGCTCCTTGGCCCGGATGGTCTGGAGCAGCTGCCCCTCCACATAGCGGGCCAGCGGGTCTTCGCACTGGAGCTGGAAGAACTCCTGCTTGCAGGTCTCCTCCTCAAAGACCACCATGGGCCGCTGACCCCGGAGGCTGTTGTGGTCATACCACGCCTGGGCCAGTGCCGCATTGTCCGGGTGTGCCGCCAGCTCTGCCTGCCGCTGCGCCAGGTCCCGGAGATACTGTTTTTCATCCATGGCGTTCGCTCCTGTTCTCCCGGGTGGCTTCCTCCGCAGCCTGGAGCAATTTCTCGCCGGTCTCCACATCGGGGCAGTCGTCCACGATCAGATGGACGCCCTCGGGCCGGAGCGCCTCGCACACCGGCACCACATCCTCCACCTCGCAGTGGACCTGGATGCGCTTGCCCGCCGCCTGAATCTGCCGCAGCAGCGGAAGCCAGTGCCGGGCAGAGGGCTGTCCGGCGCCGTAGACCCACTGCACGCCGTCCAGCTTTTCAAACTGCAAAATCCGCGCCAGGTGCTGCCGGGCTGCCGCCGGGCCGTCCAGATGGTACATCGATGCCTCCAGATAGTCCAGCTCCAGCTCCAGTCCCGGCGCGACGAAGCGCTCATATTCTTCGCTGCCCAGCATACAGGAGAAGTCGCTGCCCACCACGTACCACCGCTTCTCCGGGTGCCAGATGCCCATCCAGTTGATGGAGCCGGCCTGGTGGGGCGCGATGATCTCCGTGAGGCCGTCATAGATCCGCCGGTAGACCTCGAAGAGCTCCCGCGTTCGCGGCAGCAGCACCTCGCCGCAGTCCATCAGATCAAAGCACAGATCCTGGGGCCCCCGCAGGGAGACCAGGCCGTCGGTGCCGGGGTGGAGATCGGTGATGCCCACCAGATAGTCGCCCCGGGCGTCGGCCACGGCGGCCCGGGTCAGGGCGCAGATTTTCTTCCACCAGGGGTTTTCCGGGTCGAAGGCGATGGGCGGATAGGCGCTCCAATCCGTCACCACCGGCTCGGCCCAGCTGGTATTTTCGCCGTACTCGATGCCGCAGCCTGCCACGGCGCCCACCAGGTCCGGCCCCAGGTCCGGGTTCAGCACCGGCACGGCCTCGCCGCCGTACCAGGTATGCTCCATCCGATGCCGGGCCGCGGCCACCACATAGTCGGGATTCTCCCAACGCTCCCGGAGGGTCTCCGGCTTCGGCGGCGCGGGGACGTCCGTTTCCAGGGGTACCTCTATGGAGATCACCGGACGGTCGTGATTCTCTTTATTCCAAAATTCCAGCCATCGATTGCGCAGATGCGCCTCGTTTTGTCCGATCATGTCGCCTCGTTCCTTTCCTTTGCGTCTGTCAGCAGCACCACCGCGCCGCAGTGTTCCGCCATTTGTTCCACCCGGAGGAATCCCTCCGCGGGCGCAGCCGTCATCGTGCCGGACAACTGCCCCACCAGGTGCCAGTTCCCCACCGGGAGTGAAATGGAAATCTTGGCCGGCGGCTGGTCAAAGGTGTGGATGACCGCCAGCAGATGCGTGCCGCTCCGCCGCAGCACACACTGCCAGCCGGAGAGATGGCGGAGATTCCGGCACCCCTCGCCCAAAACCGTCGTCTCACCCTGCCGGATGATGGGCGTTGCCCGGCGGTAGAGCTCCAACGCCTGCCACATCAGGGCCTGCTGGTCCTCCTGAAGGCCGTCGATGCCGCCGGAGAGGCACAGCCGTCCCAAGAAGCCGGAAGCCAGTCGGTACCCCATCTCCCGCAGCGTCTGCCAGGGATTGAGTACCGCCCAGATTTGCAGCTGCCGGGGCGGAGACAGCCGGTGGAGCCGCGCCGCCAGCACCGGGATCTCCGGCCCCTCGTGGGCGTCGGAGAAGCTGGCCATGGCGCACCGCTCCAGGAAGGGGATGGTCAGCCGGTGGCCGCCGGAGGCGCAGCTCTCAATGACCAGGTCCGGCAGCTCCCGGCGCAGCTGGTCGAAGAAGGCCAGAACTGCCTGGAGGTGCGCATAGAGGCCGTCGCCCAGGCTGTCGCCGCCGTCGCAGCCCACGCCGATGGAACCGTTATAGTCCACTTTCAGATAGCTGAGTTCATTGTCTCGGAGGAAATCCAGGACCTTCTCCTTGAGATACGCCGCGGTGTCGGGACGGCGGAGGTCCCAGAAACTGCGGTTGTCACCGGTGACGATCACGTGGCCGCCCCGCTTCAGGTGCATCTCGTCCCAGTCGTGTTCATAGACCCGGGCGCCCTTGGTCGTCACCTCGAATTCAAACCACACGCCGGTGCGGAAGCCCTTTTCCCGCAGCGCCCGGGCCGTGGCCCGCAGGCCGCCGGGGAACCGGTCCCGGGCGTATTCCCAGTCGCCGTTGCCGCCCTGGCCGAAGGAATTGGGGATCACATTGGTCCAGCCTGCGTCGATGACCAGATAGCGGACCGGCGTTCCCGCCAGGGCGTCCGCCAGGGCCAGCATCCGCTCGTGGCTGGGGTTGCCCCAGGTGGTGCACCACTCGTTGAACACCACCGGCAGGTCCCGCTCTGATTCCGGCTGCCGCTTCGCCGCCTGCTCCAGGTGTGCATAGAGGCGCCGGCACACCGCATCCAGGTCCCGGCCCACGGCCACATAGGCCGCCGGCGCCGTGAAGCGCTGCCCCGGCGCCAGAGCCTTACTCCAGCTGGTGGACTCCACATCGCCCAGGCCGCCGGAGAGGGAATAGCAGTCGGAATCCCGGGACAGCTCCATCTGCCAGGACCCCGCGGCAGAGAGCGCCGCGCCCCAGAACACACCGGCTTCGGGGTCCTCCACGGCGCAGGTGGGGAAGTACCGCTTGGCCGGATGCGAGCCCACGACGCCGAAGCGCTCACTCTCCGGGAAGGAATAGGTCCAGGGTGTGGCCAGGTTCAGCTGCTCCACATCCTCCACGGTGTGGAGCCCCTCCATGCTCCAGCCGCCCCGGAACCGGTGCAGCCGGAGATGTTTGGCCTCCGCCGTGCAGTAGGGGCTCAGATTGTCCAGACTGAAGCTGGTGAGGAGGTCCAGCGTGACCGGCTCCGCCCCGGCGTTATATACCTCGGTCTCCACCCGGAAGGCGGCCCCCAGCCAGGTGAGCCGGTGCCATACCTCCAGGCTGTTCTCGCCCCGGAGGCGGGTCGTTACGGTGTCGCCGGTTCGGCACTGTTCGGTCAGACGGAGCTGCCGGGTGGACGCCCCATACTTGAGCGTATTGCCCGCGCCGTTGCCCTGGGCCTCGCCCCGGACCGACAGATGGACCAGGCTGCCCACCTGCCAGGCCTGGGCGTCCATGCCGATGCGCACCAGCTCCGGCACCTCCAGCCACGTCCGGCGGCGGTCATAGGCGTCCTCCTGCCGGTCCGAGGGCAGCAAAGTCAGGCTCACAGCGCCGGTCTCCTCATCCACGAGATACCGGGCCAGAACTGTGTCAAATTTGTATTCTTTTCGCTGGAAGATCATGACGCGTTTCTCCACCTCCGGAGCATTTGTTTCTTATTGATAGATGGCCAGGATGTTCTCCACCGGTGTGTCCGGCTGCAAATTGTGGGAGGGAGAGAGGATAAAGCCGCCGTTCTCACCCAGAATCTCGATCATCTCCCGGCGCTTGGCCCGGACTTCCTCCGGCGTGGCATGGGGCAGGAACTGCTGGATGTCAATGCCGCCGTGGAAGGCCAGCTGATGGCCGTACTTCTTTTTCAGCGTCCGCGGGTCCATGCCAGCTGCGCCGCTCTGAATGGGATCGAGAATTGTCACACCCGCTTCGATGAGTTCAGGGATCAGCGGCTCGATGCCGCCGCAGGAGTGGAAGAAGATCTCTACGTCGAAGTTCTTTTTAATCTCCCGGTAGAAGTTCACATACAGGTCCTTGAAGAACCGCCGGAACATATCCACGGGGATCAGCGGGCCGTTCTGGTAGCCATAGTCGCCACCGCCGTTGAGTTCGTGGATTTTTCCGTGGCCCGCTTCCAGGGTTTTGAGGGCGTGCCAGAGGCGAATTTCATTGTGCTTTTCGATCATGGCCACGGCTAAATCCTCGTCGGTCAGCAGCATCATCAGGAATGCCTCGTCTCCCACCCACATGGACAGGTGCTGCAGGCCAGAGGGGTCGCCGTGGGCCGTGATCCACTTGGGCCCCGTCTCGTTGATGGCGTCGATGTCCTCCTCAATGTGGGAGAAATCCCACCACTCTTTTTTACCGTTCCAGCCCCAGCGCCCCTCCAGATCGGAGACGTCGGTCACGTCGGCCCAGGGCCAGCGGACGGTGTTTTCGGTAGGGCCGGTGGGCGTCATAAATTCCTTACACACCGGGCCGCCGGAGACGATGATCTCGTGAGAGCCGTCCTCGAAGGTTTTGAGTGGGGGGCCAATATACCGTGGGCCTACACTCCAGCGGTCAATGCCGAAGTGCTCCCGGACGGCGTCGCGGCTCTCCAGCCCCAGGTGGTCCTGCAGCCGCTGCCAGACAATATCCTCTGCCTGAATGTCATAGGGCACTCGGTCCACCGGCTGATGGTCCAGGGTGCGCCGCACGCGTTCGTAGGATGTCATGTTGTTCCCTCCATCCAAGTCACATGGGAGGTGTCCACCAAGTGGGCGCACTCCGCCAAAATCAAGAGATTGGTACATTCACACCAGCAGCTGCCGTTGAATACGCCTCCCACGCACCGCTGGCTCTCCCAATCCGAGAGGTTCACCCGCTCGCACATATAACCGGGCAGCAGTTTCTCCCGGGGCGCGGTGATAGAGTCGTCGTTGAGCAGGCTGGCGTCCTTGGGCACGTCCCAAGACCAGATGGGGCGGGCATCCGTGGACATATACTGGCTCACCGTCAGGACCACGTCCTCAAAGAGCTCCTTATAAAGCGGGTCGCCGGTATAGCGATAGAGCCGATACAGGCTGTCGCCGGACAGGGTACAGTTGCCGGGGGCGGAGTGCTTGTTCTGCGCGTTGGCGAAGACCGAACCCACCGACTTCATATCCAGCCGTCCAAATTCGCTCTCCGGCGGGAAGTGGTAGTCGTAAGCCACGGTCCAGCTGGCGCTCATATGAGCCAAGTGTTTTGCCTTCTCCAGCCAGTGGTCGGCATGGGTCGTCTCATAGAGCACCACCAGGCTCTCCAGCAAACCCGCGCAGCTCTCACTGTCCGGGCACTGTAAAATTTCCTCCGGCCCGCCGGTGGTATAGCCGTGGGCCGCGTCCCGGTCGTAGTAGAGCTGCGTCGCGGCTTCCGCCACTTCCAAGTACCGCGGCTCTCCGAACCAGGTATAGGCCCGGCACAGGCCCGCTCCGGCGATGGCGCCGGCCGTGGAGCCGCCTACGTCAAGCTCGCCGGTGTCGATATTTACAAACTGGCCGAACTGACCGTACCGGTCCCAGAGGCCCACAAAGGCGTCGGCCAGCTTCCGGGCGCCCTGCTCCACCTCGGCAGGGATCTCCACGCCCCGTTCCCGCAGCACGTCGAAGTGCTTGAAGGTGCTGTAGAGAACGTCGCCGCTCTCCCGAATCAGATGCCAGGAGACGGTTTTGGGATCGCCCCAGCCCCGGAGGACTTCCTTGCCCCAGGCGTCGGTGGCATCCGGCAAAAATCCGCAGGGCCGCTGGGTGCGATAGAGATGGCGCAGGGTAGGCGTCGTAGACCTCGCCGGTGCCGTCGTCATAGGGGGCCAGCTGCCCCCGGTCGGTGAGGTCGAGGCGCTGGACAAAGTAGCTGCCGTTGAACAGCGTCTCATTGAGCTTCTCTCGGCCCCGCCGGAACATCTCCTCATATTCCAGAGCAGTTTCCGGTTCCCCCAGGATGCGAGCCAGCCGGGCCGCTGCCTGGAGGCCCGTCAAGTACATACCGCTGAGCCAGCTGTTGGGGCCGAAGAGCTCCACGTCCAGGGTGTGGTGCTGCCGTCCCTCGATCAGGCCGTCCCGGTCCAGGTCCCACCGGTCCGGGTTTTCCACACTCCAGGTAAAGGCGATGCTCCGCTTGACCTGGGGCCAAATGCCTTTAAGCCAGTCCAGGTCCCCGGAGAGCATATACTCCCGGTAGGTTCGAATCACGCTGCCGAACTGGCCGTCCACACAGGGACGGAAGTGGATCGGCTCGGAGCCAAGGGGCAGCTGAACCCGGAAGCCCATACCGCCGTGGGGCTGCATGGAATAGGTGTATTCCAGGGTTCGGGCGCTGCGCTCCAGTTCCGGGAATAGGTAGGCCAGGGCATAGGCATAGCTCCAGACGTGGGTGCAGGTGCCCTCGCAGGAGCCCTCCCGCTGGTGTACCCCCTCAAAGGCATAGAAGGAGCCGTCCTCCAGCCGCAGGCAGGTGGGAGATTTCAGAACCGCCAGATTGGCCGATACCGCGTCCAGCACCTCCGGCGGCAGCGTCGAGGAAAAGAGCGCGTCGTGGAAGTCCCGGGTCTCCCGCTCCAGCCGCGAGAACTGTTCCAGACAATAGGCCGCTGTCTCCCGGGACGTCTCAAACTGGGTGGCGTAGTAGTTTTTCCACGGCTGGGTCCGCCGCCGATAAATCTCCTCTTCCGAGAGGGTCGGGTCCTTCAGTTCCCAGGTGTTGGTCCGCCAGGGCTTGCTCCAGGTCAGCACAAAGCGCACCGTTCGCGTCTCACCGGGCCCGGCCACCACATGGGCCGCCAGCACTGCCATGTCCCCGGGCACGGCTTGAGGGCTGCGCCGTGCCGCAGGGTCATAGATCCGGGGCGGCAGCGGGCCGGGGGAGGTGAACTCCCGCCAGAAGGTATGCAGGCCGTCGATCCAGCCACCGCGCTTCCAGTATTCCTGATAGCTGACGCGCTCGGCGTCCGTCGCCATGGTCTAATCGCCGTAGTCCGTGGTATTCCGGTCCGCCGTGTTCGAAAGGAATAGCGCCTTTCGGCCCTCCGCTGGCAGAAATTGATGTATCGCCCCGGTCTCCGTAAAGAAATTCCGGAGTGAAAAGGCCACGGTGTATTCGATTGCTTCCTGCGTATCATTTCGTATCAAAATGGTAAAAAAAGCCGCCGGAAGCGAACTGTCAAACGTATCGGTGGGAATCAGCGGGTTAAAGGCCAGCAGCTCCACGCTGCCCGGAAAGTGTTCGTCCGAAAACGCGAGCCGCGCCAGGGGGAATGCGCCGTCAAATTCGCAGTCGGCAAAGTGCGGCATCCCCGCCATGGACCCCCGATCCGGCCCGAACCCGTAGCCGGTGTACAAGGGCCGCCCGCCATGGCCCACGTAAGGCGGCTGCAGGTCTCCCTGCAGGACCCGGGCGTCCAGCACGCGCCCATTTCGCTCTGCCTTGACTGCAAAGTGGGTAAATTCGCCGCTGCTGTCCTTGTTGGGGGCGTTGCCGATCTCCACGTCCAGGAAGCGGCCGTTGCCGCCCAAGCCGATGCTGCCTGTGCCGATGCCTCCCAAGGGAAAGGAAATCTGCGCCGTGCTTCTGCCGCAGTATCGCATAGATATCTCCTCCTTCGCCATTTACCCAGCCCTTTAATGGAGCCTGGGCGGCTGCCATGTTCCTCTTATTGTAGCGTATCGCAAATTTCGGAACATCGGAACAATGCACTTTGGGTACTTTGGCCTTGCACTTTGGGCCTTTGGCGTGAGATGTGCCCAGAATGCAAGGCTGCATATCCTCGGAGGCCTTCTATTTCACGCGAGGAAACTTCCGCCGGTGTTCCTGCCAAAACAACGGAAAAGCGTCTGGTCAGCAGAAGCAAACCAGACGCTTTTTGAAAAGATGGCGGAGCGGGTGGGGATTGAACCCATGTGCGGCTGCCCGCAACCGGATTTTGAGGTATACCGTCCATTTGTAATTTGGCGGACAACAGGCCCACATCAAAGAGCCTTCCAAAAACCAAAAAAATGGAGGGAATTTACTCCGATGGCCTTGCCCTGCTTCAGGCTTGTGGGCCCATCATTGGCCTGCCGGCTTTTTGGCCCGAACAAGCAGCATCATAGGCCGGCGCATTTCGTCCAGCATCCCCGGGATCGCCAGCATTTCCTCCGATGGCTGCACCTCTTCCACCACCTCCAGGGAAAAGCCGCAGTTGCGCAGCCCCATGAGGATTTGCGTGAGGGTATGGTGCTGCTTCACCACTTCACAGCCCAGGAACCGCGTCACCCGCTGACCGGGCCTGAAATAATCATCCACGGGCCAGTACTTGGGGGCTCCGTCTTCACCGTAGACCCAGTCCTGATGGACGCCGGCCGTAAAAACGGGGTGTTCGATATTGAAAAGGAATGTACCGCCGGGTCTCAGCGTCTGCCAGACCTTCCGGAACACCCAGTCCAAATCCTCCACGTAGTGCAGGGTCAGATTGGATACCACCACATCCCAGGCGTTTTCAGGGTACTCATAGGCCTCGAGCCCACAATGCCGGTATTGAATCTTCGCATCCTGATTTCTCTGCGCTGCCTGTTCCAGCATTTTTTCACTCAGGTCAATGCCCAGTACTTTGACTGCGCCTTGATCTGCGGCAAATTTGCAGTGCCAGCCATAGCCGCAGCCCAAATCCAGTACGGCCATGCCGTTCAGGGGAGGGAACAGAGGCTTCAGCTGATGCCACTCTCCAGCGGACGCCAGTCCGCCTTTGCTGCGGTCCATCGCGGCATATTGGGCAAAGAACATATCGTTATCATATTCGTTGGGCATTTTCCATCCGACCTTTCCAAGGAAAGTTTTGAGCAGCTGCTGCATCCTTTGCTGTTAAAAGTAGAGGGGAACAAACGCATGAAGGACAACGGCTATCGCCACGGCCAGGGCTGCCATGACCGCAGTATCCTTGACGGTTCTGCGCCGCAGCATGGCCAGGCAGCAAAGGAACGTAATCAATTCCAAGACAGAGCGGAGGTCGAAATAAGTCAGCCCGGAAGCGAATGTCAAATTAAATAAGACTGCGCAGATTGCCGACGAAAGCACCAGGGAAATCCAGCCGTTGCCCTTTGCATACCAGCAAATGAAGGCGAGCAGAGGAGAAAGAACTGTAAAACCAGCCCAAATCATCGCATAGCTTCTGGGGAAAAAACCGGCGATAAAGGTGGAGTACCAATAATAGCTGGCAACCATCCCGACGAAAAATGCGAATACGTTGATCGCTGCCCGTGCAGGAGAATTGCTGTAAACGGATAAGCCGACGGCCAGGAAAATCCAGATGGCAAATCTTCCGAGGAAATTATGTAAATCAAAAGTCTCGTCCAGGAACATCAAAACAGCCGGAAGCTGTCCCTGACGGTAATCCAGGTACTTGGAGAAAAGCCCCAATGCAATACCCAGCAGCACAATGGCGGCGGTGCTGCACACCATTCTGCCGGGGGAGAGCCGTTTGTCTGCACTTCTGATGTTTGAGAGAAATGTCATCCCGTATACCTCTGTCTATAGCATAACTCGATTATACAATAAGAGGCGATCCAGGGGAATGAACGATTTGTGAATTTCCAAACTCGGTTATGCGGGAAGCTCCCGGCACATGCGCCGCAGGCTCCATAACCTACGATATAACGCTGTATCTCTCATTACAAGATTATATTGTAGAAATATGCGCTTGTATCAGTGGGAATCTGCCGGCCCAGGTTGGCCCTGAGAGGAGACCGCGGCATTCAGTTCGCCGGCAAGCTGGAACCCCTTTCGTGCCAGGAATACGGCAATGACCTCGTTGATGACTGCGGCTGCGGCGATGGTGCCTCGCACAATATCGCCGTACTGGCTGAAAGAGCTGGTGAGAGAGGAGATAGCGATGCCGGTCAACACCAGAGAGACGCCGGAGTGGGGCATGAGCGTCAGCCCCAGATATTTCCGCACGGTGGCAGGAGCGCCTGAAATTCGGGCGCCGATGGCCGCGCCGCCGATTTTTCCAACTGCCCGGGTCAGGATGTAAATCGCGGTAAAGAGTCCGGCATTGAGGATCAGGTGGTAGTCCAGCGGGGCACCCAGGTTGAGAATGATCAGGGTACTGCCGAAGGATGGTCTCACGGCTCATGGCATTCACCAGAGAGACCTCCATGCCGGAGAGCTGGATGTCGGCGGGCATCAGGTCAACGCCTTCCGGGTGGTGCAGGATACCCTCACCGGGGCGCAACGGCTCGTCCATCAGGATACGGCCCATCGCGTCGGACAGGGTAAAGGGCAGCTTGTCCGGCTGGGGGTGGCCCAGGCTGATAGTCAGGCTGCCTTGTGGGTCCCCGTCAATCAGCAGCACTTTCTTCCCGGCCTGCGCCAGCCCGATGCCTAAGTTGGCGCAGGTAGTCGTTTTGCCGACGC
>NBJMC04202__coassemble_1401_pt1 | contig 32894 bp, 23 predicted proteins | sample NBJMC04202__metabat2_high_PE_003 | metagenome-assembled genome bin NBJMC04202
AGCTTTTCGTGGGTCTTGCTGTCCCAGAAGCGGCAGGTGTCGGGGGAGATCTCGTCGGCCAGGACGATGGTGCCGTCGCTCAGGCGGCCAAACTCCAGCTTGAAGTCCACCAGGTCCACGCCCACTTCTTGAAAGAAGGCCTTCATCACCTCGTTGACCTTGAAGGCCATGGTGCGGATGGTCTCGATCTCGGCGGGGGTGGCCAGCTTCAGGGCCAGGGCCTGGGCCGTGTTGATCATGGGATCGCCCAGGTCGTCGTTCTTATAGGAGTACTCGATGGTGGGGTTCTCAAAGACGATGCCCTCTTCCACGCCGAAGCGCTTAGCGAAGGAACCGGCGGAAATGTTGCGGATGATGACCTCCAGGGGCACAATCTGGACCTTCTTCACCAGGGTATCCCGCTCGTTGAGTTCCTGGACGAAGTGGGTGGGCACGCCGGCCTGCTCCAGCTTCTGCATCATAAAGTTCGTCACCTGGTTGTTGATGACGCCCTTGCCGGTGATGGTGCCCTTTTTGAGGCCGTTGAAGGCGGTGGCGTCGTCCTTGTAGTGGACCATGACCACCTCGGGGTCATCGGTGGCGAAAACCTGCTTGGCCTTTCCTTCGTAGAGCATTTCCTTGATTTCCATGGGGGATTCCTCCTATAGTATGGTGATAATTTTCATGTCGGGGCGGCCTTTGTGCCGCTTCGCGGTCGGGTCGATGTGGGCATCGACCCCTACGCACCAGATTGCGGGTTTATTCGTAGGGGCGGATGCCCACATCCGCCCGGCGGCCTTTAGGCCGCTTATCGGTTGAACCGAGCTTCGACCGCGGCGTTTTTGGAGAGGACGGCGGCGGTGTCGGCCTCCCGCTTTTGCTGGAGCTTCTCGGCCAGCGCCTCGTCGGTGATGGCCAACATCTCAAGAGACAACAAAGCGGCATTGACCGCGCCGTCAATGGCTACCGTGGCCACGGGAATGCCCGAGGGCATCTGCACTGTGGACAAGAGCGCGTCAATACCGTCTAACGTGTGAGAACTGATCGGCAGACCGATCACCGGCAGAGTGGTGTTGGCTGCCAGAGCACCGGCCAGGTGGGCCGCTTTCCCGGCTGCTGCAATGATGACCCCGATGCCGTTGGTTCTGGCATTGCGGGCAAAGGCCAGGGCTTCTGCGGGGGTGCGGTGGGCAGAATAGACGTGGACCTCCGGGGCGACGCCAAAGGCCTTGAGGGTATCAATGGCCTTTTCCACCACTGGAAGGTCGCTGTCACTGCCCATAATAATTCCGACTTTCTTCATTGTTACCTCCCAAGCTAACAGTTTCCTGAAAATACGGATAAATTGAACACTTTTCCTTCAAAAACGTTGCATATTCACTTTACCATGAAACCGCGTCGTTGGCAAGCCGACAGCCTGGAGATTTTCTCCTGCTTTTGCGAATCCATCTTGTCGTATTTGCACAGATATGCAAAAGACCGCCGGAAATTCGGCGGTCTTTTCTGTTGATCTCGTGTTGTTAATTCGTTATTGTCGAATGCTCTCCGTGGGCGGACAGCATTCTGCCATCTGTCATTGATAGACTTCCCGTTTGAGGATGCCGATATAGGGCAGGTTCCGGTAGTTGTTGGCATAGTCCAGGCCGTAGCCCACCACAAAGTGATCCGGGCACTGGAAGCCCACGTAGTCCGGCGTGAGGGCCGGGTCGTGGCGGACCTTCTTGTCCAGCAGGGCGATGGTCTTCACGCTGCTGGGGCCGCGGGTGGAGAAGAGCTTCTTCAGGTGCTGGAGCGTGAGGCCGGAGTCGATGATGTCGTCCACCAGGATGACGTCCCGTCCCGTAATGTCGATGTCCACGTCCTTGTTGAGCTTTACCACGCCGGAGGACTTGCTGGAGAGGCCGTAGCTGGAGACGCTGATAAAATCCATATCGATGTTCAGATCGATCTCCCGGCAGAGATCCGTGAAGAAGATCGAAGCGCCCTTGAGAACGCACACCATCACCGGACGCTTTCCGGCATAGTCTTCGGTGAGCTTCTCTCCCAGCGTCTCCACCATGGCGGCAATCTGCTTTTCCGAGTAGAGGATGGCTTCGATGTCGTTTTCTTTTGTTGTGATACGCATATCGCTGCTCCTTATATATGTTGTATTTTCATTGTAACAGATTCGCCCGGGGATGACAACGGCTCCCGGGAAAACAAAGTGAAAATTCGCATTGCCTTTGGGGCGGATTTGTTGTACACTCTAGGCAAGCACTGTGCAAAAGCGCCATTTGCGCGCATCCCAAAGGCTCCCCCTGCGGGGAGGCTTTTGCAGCGTACCGCACAACCTCAAAAAAGGAGTCAATCATGCGTATTGTTGTCAAAATCGGCACCTCCACCCTGGCCCACAGCGGCGGGCGGCTCAACATCCGCCGGGTGGAGTTATTGTGCAAAATTCTCAGCGACCTCAAAAACGCCGGCCACGCCCTGGTGCTGGTCTCCTCCGGCGCCATCGGCATGGGCGTCGGCAAGCTGGGACTGCCCGGGCGGCCCAAGGATATGCCGGGCAAGCAGGCTGCCGCCGCCGTGGGCCAGTGCGAGCTGATGTACTTCTACGACAAGCTGTTCTCGGAATACCACCACACCGTGGCCCAGATTTTGCTGACCGCCGACGATATCCGCGACCCGCGCCGCAGCGCCCACCTCCACGACACCCTGGAGCGGCTGCTCTCCTACGGGGCGCTGCCCATCGTCAACGAAAACGACGCCGTCGCCACCGACGAGATCGGCATCGAGACCACCATCGGCGAGAACGACACCCTCTCGGCCATCGTGGCCCAGCTGGTGGGCGCGGAGCTGCTGATTCTCCTCTCGGACATCGACGGGCTCTACACCGCCGACCCGCATCAGGACCCCAACGCCCGGCTCATCCCGGTGGTGGAGGCCATCACGCCTGAGATTCGGGCCCTGGCCGGCGGCGTGGGTTCAGCCCTGGGCTCCGGCGGCATGGCCACCAAGCTCCGGGCGGCGGAGATCGCCTGCGCCGCCGGCATGGACATGGTCATCACCAACGGCCAGAAGCCGGAGCTACTCTACGACCTGTTCGACGGCAAGGCCGTCGGCACCCGTTTTTTAGGAAGGAGCGACAGATCATGACCACCCAGGAACTGCTGATCGCCGCCAAGGCCGCGGCCCCCGCCCTGGCCCAGACCGGCACAGAACAGAAAAACCAGGCCCTCCAGGCCATGGCCGCTTCCCTGGAAGCGGCCTGTGAGGACATTCTGGCCGCCAACCGGCTGGACCTGGAAGCCGCCCGGAGCCACATCTCCCCGGTGATGCTGGACCGGCTGGCCCTGAGCCGGGACCGGATCGCCGGCATGGCCGAGGGCATCCGCCAGGTGGCCCAGCTGCCCGACCCGGTGGGCCGGGTGCGGCGGCAGCTCCAGCGGCCCAACGGCCTGGTGATCCAGCAGGTGGGCGTCCCCATGGGCGTGGTAGCCATCATCTACGAGAGCCGGCCCAACGTCACCTCCGACGCGGCTGCGTTGTGCCTCAAGGCCGGCAGCGCCTGCGTCCTCCGGGGCGGCAAGGAGGCGTATCGCTCGGCCCGTGCCATCGTCACGGCTATGAAGGCCGGACTGGAGACCGCCGACCTCCCCGCCGACCTCATCTCCCTGGTAGAGGACACCACTCGCCAGAGCGCCACAGACCTGATGACCGCCGTGGGCTATGTGGACCTGCTGATCCCCCGGGGCGGCGCCGGACTGATCCGGGCCTGCACCGAGAACGCCAAGGTTCCCTGTATTCAGACCGGCACCGGCATCTGCCACGTCTACGTGGACAAGGCCGCCGATCTCGCCATGGCCCTGCGCATCGTGGAGAACGCCAAGACCAGCCGCCCGTCGGTCTGCAACGCCGAGGAAGTGCTGCTGGTCCACCGGGACGTGGCGGCAGACTTCCTGCCCAAGCTCCGCGCCCGGCTGGTGGACGACCGCATCGCCGACGGCAAGCAGCCGGTGGAGCTGCGGCTCTGCCCCCAGGCGGCGCAGCTGATCCCCGGCACTCCGGCAGGGCCGGATGACTTTGACACAGAATTCCTCGACTATATTCTGGCGGTGAAGGTGGTGGACTTCCTGGACGAGGCCATGGCCCACATCGCCCGCCACTCCACCGGCCACAGCGAGGCCATCGTCACCGCCGACGCCGACGCCGCCGAGCGGTTTGGCCGCGGCGTGGACAGTGCGGCGGTATACCTCAACTGCTCCACCCGCTTCACCGACGGCGGTGAGTTCGGCCTGGGCTGTGAGATGGGCATTTCCACGCAAAAGCTCCACGCCCGGGGCCCCATGGGTCTGGAGGAGCTTTGCACCTACAAATACATCATTCGCGGAAACGGACAGGTGAGATAAATGGAAGAAATCGTCGGCTTTATCGGCACGGGCAATATGGGCGGCGCCCTGGCCCGGGCTGCTGCCCGGGAAATGCAGCCCCAAGCCATCCTGCTGGCCAACCGCACGACCGCCAAAGCCCAGGCCTTGGCAGCAGAGCTGGGGTGCCGCTGGGGCACCAATGAGGCTGCGGCCCGGGAAAGCGCGCTGCTGTTTTTGGGTGTAAAGCCCCAAATGATGGAGGAAATGCTGGCGGAAATCGCCCCGGTGCTGGCAGCGCGGCAGACCCCCGCTACCCTGGTGACGATGGCAGCGGGACTGACCATGGCCCGGATTCAGGAAATGGCCGGCGCCGCGTACCCGGTGATTCGGATCATGCCCAACACGCCCGTTTTGGTGGAACGGGGTATGATCCTCTACGACCATACGGACAACGTATCGCCCGAGGCACTGAACCTGTTCCGAGCGGCACTGGCCCGGGCGGGGCGGCTGGACCCGCTGCCGGAGCGGCTCATTGACGCCGGCAGCGCCGTGTCCGGCTGCGGCCCGGCCTTCGTGGACCTCTTCCTGGAGGCCCTGGCCGACGGCGGCGTCCTCTGCGGCCTGCCCCGGGACAAAGCCATGCTATATGCCGCGCAAATGGTGCTGGGCGCGGCAGCCCTGACGCTGGAGACCGCCCAACACCCCGGCCCGTTGAAGGACGCCGTCTGCTCCCCCGGCGGCTCCACCATCGTGGGCGTGCAGACCCTGGAGCGGCGGGCCTTCCGGTCCGCGGTGATCGACGCCGTGGAAGCCGCTTACCACAAAACCCAGGCGCTGGGCTGACCACGCCCAGTCATTCTGAACCGTTCATTTACAGGAGGGAACATCATGGCGAAGCTCATCAATCAACTGATCGGGCAGATCGTCCGCCGTTTGGACCACTCCGGCCTGGAGCAGGCCGAAAATCGCGCCGCTGTGTCCGGCACCCTATCGGTGCCGGAGATCGCGCCGGCAGCCAGGGCCATGGCCGCCGAAGGGATTGTGCTGCTGAAAAACGAGAACGCCACGCTGCCGATCCGCCCCGGGGAGAACGTGGCCGTCTTTGGCCGCTGCGCCTGGGACTACTTTGCCGTGGGCTACGGCAGCGGCGGCGACGTGATTCCGCCCTATGTGACCAATCTGATGGATGGCCTGGAGGCCCAGGGGGTGCCGGTAAACGCATCCTTGGCAGCGCGCTACGCCCAGTGGCGCCGGAAAAAGCGCAACATCCCGGACCAGGGCTACTGGGGCCACTGGCCCATGCACTACCCGGAAATGCCCCTGCCCGACAGCGCCGTGGAGGCCGCAGCCCGCGAAAGCCAGCTGGCCCTGGTGGTGCTGGGCCGCGCCGCCGGAGAGGACCGGGAAAATTGCCTGACCCCCGGCAGCTACTATCTGACACGGGAGGAGCTGACGCTGCTCCGGCAGGTGACGAAGGCCTTTGACCGGGTGTGCGTCATCCTGGACTGCGGCAACATCATCGACATGGGCTGGACCGCCGAATTTGGAGACCGGCTGGGCGCCATCGTCTACGCCTGGCAGGGCGGCATGGAGAGCGGCCACGCCCTGGCAGAGGTGCTGACCGGTGCGGTCAATCCCAGCGGGCACTTGCCGGACACCATCGCGGCCCGCTATCAGGACTATCCCTCCGCCGACCATTTCGGCGGCAAAGACTTTAACGCCTATGCCGAGGATGTGTTTGTCGGCTACCGGTATTTTGAGACCTTCGCCCCAGAGCAGGTCCTCTATCCCTTTGGCTTCGGCCTGAGCTATACCACCTTTGCCCTGGAGGCCACGGCAGAGGCAAACGGCAATGCCGTCGCCGTGACGGTGACGGCGGAGAACACCGGCTCCGTGGCGGGCAAGGCAGTGGCGCAGCTCTACCTCTCCCTGCCCGGCGGCCAGCTGGGCCAGCCCAAGAAGGTGCTGTGCGGCTTTGCCAAGACGGCGCTGCTGGCGCCCGGCGCCCGGCAGAAGCTGGAGCTCTCCTTCCATCTCGAGGACTTCGCCGCCTACGACGACGGCGGCTATACCGGCCATCGGTCCTGCTACGTGCTGGAGGCCGGACGCTATCTCCTCAGCGTGGGCCAAAACGCCCGGGATACCGTGGAAATTCTGACCCTCCAAAAGGGCAGCCTGGAAGTGGTGCGGCACTGCCGGGAAGCTGCGGCCGTACAGCCGGGCCACGGCTTCCAGCGGATGGTCTGCCGGGACGGCGCCCTCGCCTGGGAGCCGGTGCCCACGGCCCAGGGCAGCCTCAAGCAGGAAATCCTGGCCCAGCTGCCCCTGCCGCAGCCGCAGCCGGTGCGCACCTTCACCTTCGCGGAGCTGGTGGCGGGCGCGTGTACGCCGCTGCAATTCGCGGCGCAGCTGACGCCGGAAGAGCTGGCGGACATCACCCAGGGCCAGGGGAAGATGAACTCCTCCTTCGGCGTCAGCGGCAATGCCGGCGCCTTTGGCGGCGTGACCGAGGTGCTGCGGCAGCGGGGCATCCCCGCGGCCATCACCACCGACGGTCCGGCGGGGATCCGCATCCGCCGCACCACCAGCCTCCTGCCCTGCGGCACCGCCCTGGCCAGCACCTTCAACCTCCGGGGCGTGGAGGCGCTGTATCACCTGGTTGGGCAGGAGATGAACTGCTTTGACGTGGATATGCTGCTGGCGCCGGGCATGAACCTCCACCGGAACCCCCTCTGCGGGCGCAACTTCGAGTATTTTTCCGAGGACCCGCTGCTGACGGGCCGCATGGGCGCCGCAGTGGTGCGAGGCCTCCAGTCCGCCGGCGTCTCCGCCTGCCCCAAGCACTTCGCCTGCAACAACCAGGAGACCAACCGCAACCGCAACGACTCCCGCCTCAGTGAGCGGGCGCTGCGGGAGCTGTATCTCAAGGGGTTTGAGATCATGGTACGGGAAGCGAAGCCCTGGTCCATCATGACCAGCTATAACCTGGTCAACGGCGTTTGGAGCCACTACAACTACCATCTGGTCACCGCCATTCTCCGCCGGGAGTGGGGCTTTGACGGCGTGGTCATCACCGACTGGTGGATGCAGCGGGCCGTCTCGCCGGAGTTCCCCCAGCTGCGGGACAACGCCTATCGTCTGCGCGCCCAGGTGGACGTGCTGATGCCGGGCGAGCTGGAAAATCCCAACGTCCCCCGGCGCTCCAAGCCGGTCCCGGACGCCGGCCTCGCGGCCTCCCTGACGGCCCCGGACGGTCTCACCATGGCCGAAGCCCAGCGCTCTGCGGCCAACGTGCTGCAATTCCTGGTCCGCCGCGCCAACGCCCGCCGCGCACGGGCCGCGAATCAGGCCTTCGACGAAGTCAATCCGTAAAACAAATAACCCGCCGCAGAACTTTTTCGTTCTGCGGCGGGCCCTTTGTCTGGCGCAATCCACCAGGCTGTATGCTGTTTTATCGCCGCGCCACTGCGGAGTGGATGGGATTCGAAGCAATTCTTTTTCCTTCTCTGCGAATCACTCACAGCAGCCGGGGGAGCATCTGCGCATCGTCGCCCTTTCTCTGACCTCCGGCGGGGAACTTTTCACCGCAGAAAAGTTCCCAAAATGCGCCGGGGGCTGCGGCCCCCGGTCCCCCTTGGGGCCCCGCGGCGTGTATCCCCGGAAGCGGCATTGCGTAAGCTGTTGCTGTCCACCAGGCTGTCCCGTCCCATACTGTTTCCCCCTCCCCGGCTTCGCGCGGGCCAGTGGAATCGGCCAGCTGTTTCGGCTACAGAACTCTCCTCAAAGGCCGCACGGACTTCCCCGGAATGCGGGGCAGCGATTACACACGGTAGTTTTCCGCACGATTTTCCTTTTTTCGCCGTAGGGGCGCGCATCGCGCGTCCGCGCCGCGAAGCGGCCTTTCGTAGAGGGTGCGGTAGTTGCAAAAACCGTTTGTAGCGCCAATCCTCTGTCGCCGCCCCTATGAATCGCCACATTCTGCGGCGCGTCCTTATTTATGCCGTTTGGTCGTGGTCAACCGGCGCCGGAGCCGATGTCCGGCGGGTGAAGAGCCAGCCGGCGCACAGCGCTGTGAATGGGGCCACCGTCACCAGGCCGAAGGAGCCGAGAATGGTGTGGAGAATCTCCGCCGCCACATACTTATAGTTGAGGATGTGATCCACCGGCGTGCCCTGGGCCATGAACACCATCAAAAGGGCGATGTAACCGCCGGAGTAGGCAAAGAGCAGCGTGGTGGTCATAGTGCCCATGGCGGCGCGGCCCACGTGGAAGCCGGAGCGCACCGCTTCCCGCCAGGAGAGGTCCGGGCGCTTCTCCACCACCTCCCACACCGCCGAGGTGATATCCACGCTCAGATCCATCACCGCGCCGGAGGAGCCCAAAAAGATGGAGGCCATGAAAATCCGGGTCAGGTTCAGATTCTGGTAGCCGCTGTAGAGCAGGCTCTCGGAATAGGCCATCACCGCCCCGTGGATTTGAAGCCGGTCCGTGAACACCAGAGCCAGGACGCACGTCACCAGGATGCCCAGGAAGGAACCGCTGACCGCGGCGGCGCAGCGGCGATCAAAGCCGTACACCAGGGCGATGATCAGCACGGTGAGGCCCAAGGTCAGCAGCAGGCCCACCAGGATCGGGTCGGCGCCCCGCAGGTAGAGGGGCACCAACACCTTCCAGATGGCCAGGACGGTGAGGGTGAAAGAGGCCAAAGCCCGCACGCCGCCCGGCCCCGCGAAGACGATCAGCAGCGCCGCGAAGGCCAGGGCCATCACCAGCTCCCAGCCCAGGCGGTAATGGTCGGACATGGTGACATTGGTGATCTCTCCGCCGCTGTGGCTGACCACCACCAGGGCCTTGTCCCCGGGCGCGAAGAGCTTATCCTGCTCCAGGGAGCCGTTGAGCAGATTGACGCCGGTGACGATCCTGCCGGCAAAGGCGCCGTCCAGCAGCTTCAAGGTGCAGCGCTGCTCCCCGGAGCGCACCAGGCCGGTGTCCAAAATGGTGGAGTCGTTCGTCTCCAGCACCAGGGCCGTGCAGCGCTCAGCCTCTTGGTATAAAAGGGCATCTTCAAAGCCGGTGGGCAGGAGCAGCAGCACCGCGATCAGCGCCAGGCACACCAGCACCGGGACCCAGCGCCGCAATTTGTCGTGAGAAATGGGAAGTTGCATACAGTTCTCCTAAATCGAAAATCCCGGAGGGATGGCCCTCCGGGGAATGGATGGGGGTGGTTACTGGATTTCCAGCAGCGCGGCCAGCTTGTTGTAAACGTCGGTGTTGTCGTAGTAGCCGCCGAAGGTCTCGCTGCCGACACCCTGGGCCAGCACCGCCACAGGCAGGCCGGTGTGGCTATAAGAGGTGAAGCTGATGCCGGACTTGTTGTTGATGATATGGGTCAGCGTCACGGACAGCGGCTCATAGGTGCCGTAGAGTACGTACTCGGCTTGGGCGGCGTAGCCGGTCTCGGTGCCGTTGACGCTCTTTTCATAAGCGGTGCGCAGGAGCTCCAGCTCATAGTCGGTGAGGACCAGCTTGTCGCCCTCCTCGCCTTCGGTCTTCAGGCCGAAGAGCTCGGTGACGTCGGCCATCACATCTTCAAAGGAGGTCTTGTTTTCCTTGTAGGCGGCGACATAATCGCTGTCGAACTTGGCGTAGGAGATCTTCTGGTTCTGGAGCAGGTCCAGATAGGTATCGTAGTCGGTGCCGGCAAAGCCGATGGTGAGGCCGCCGGTCTCGTGGTCGCCCGTCACCAGGATCAGAGTCTCGTCGGGATGCTCCGCGGCGAAGTCGATGGCCACCTGCACGGCGTCAGCCAGGGCGTCGGTGTCGTGGATGGTGGAGGCGGCGTCGTTGGCGTGGCAGGCCCAGTCGATCTTGCCGCCCTCGCACATCATAAAGAAGCCGGTGTCGTTGTCCAGCACTTCAATGCCCTTTTCCACGTAGTCGGCCAGGGACCACATATCCTCGGTGCGGTCCAGCTCATAGGCCATGGCGTCGCCGTCGGCCAGATGCTCGTCGATCAGGATCACAGGACCGTCGGTGACGGCTTCGGCCTCAGCCTGGGTTTTGGCCACGGTGTAGCCGGCAGCCTCGGCCAGGGCGTAGAGGTCTTCCTGGTCGCCTTCACTGCCGGTGGGCTTCAGGAAGCCGCCGCCGGCGAAGTAGGTGAAGCCGGAGTCGATCAGCTCCAGGCCGATCTCATAGTAGTTGTTGCGGCTGGCCTGGTGGGCATAGAAGGCGGCGGGGGTGGCGTGGTTCAGGTTGACCGAGGAGATGATGCCGATCTCCCAGCCCTTCTGCGCTGCCAGCTTCTCCGCGATGGTCTCATAGGCCACGGAACCGGTCTCGTCCATATTGATGGTGCCGGAGTAGGTCTTGTGGCCGGTGGAGAGAGAGGTGGCCGTGGAGGCAGAGTCGGGGCAGAAGCTGTTGGAGTCATAGGTGACGGCAGAGCCGGCCACAGGGAAGTTCATAAAGTTCAGGTACTCCGGGCCGTCCAGAATGGCGCCCTGGTTGTCGTCCAGGCTGGGCTCGGCCTGCCAGTAGTCGGCGTCGTTCAGCGCGCCCAGGAAGTCGCTGGTGGACTGGATCTGGGGATAGCTCATGCCGTCGCCGATGAACATAAAGACATACTTGGGGGTGGCGGGCGCCTCGGCCTCAGCCTGAGGCTCCTCGGCGGGCTCAGCCGTTTCCGGCGCCGTGGTGGTCTCCGGCGCAGTGGCCGTTTCGTTTTCCTGGGTGGTCTCGTTTTGCGTCTCTTGAGCTGCCGTATTGGCGCAGCCGGTCAGCAGGGAAAAGGCCAGCACCAGGGCCAGCAGCAGCGCAATGGTTCGTTTCATGGGTTTCCGTTCCTCCGTTTTCTTCAAGATAACTGTTTAATTGGGACGGTTTTATTTTACCCACACGGGGTAAATTCCTCCATCCCACTCCCGTGAAGAAACCGTAAAGGCAGCCGGGGCGCAGTGTTTGCGCCCCGGCTGCCCAGACTGTCAAAAAAGCTACGCTTTTTTGACAAAGGGGACTGCACCCCAAAAGGTTCTCGGTTTTCTTCGAAAAGCTGTCGAACCTTTTGGGGTGTAAAGTGCGATTTCCGATGCGCATGTCCCCGGAAATCGCCATTTTAATTTTATTTCGCCGCTGCGGCGGCGAAACTCTGCGAGGCTTGTTTCCCGCTTCCGGGGGTTTTTCGACACGCTGAGGCAGCCGGGGCGCAGTGTTTGCGCCCCGGCTGCCTTTGAGACCGTCTGCTCTGCCATATCTGCTCTGCATCCCCGTGTCAGCCGGGACGGGCCGGGTCCAGCAGATCCGCCGGGTCAAAAAAGAACCGCTTGACCCGCTCGGGATAGTCTTTCATCACCAGTCCATCCAGGTTGAGCCGCCCCTGGAACAGCATCCCGTTCTCCCAGCGGGTGGTCATATTGGCCTCCACCGGGCAGTAGATGGTGAAGCCCTGCTCCTTGAGGTAGAGGAGCCTGGGATCGTCGTCGGCGAAGGAGACGCCGAAGGGCGAGATGAAAATGTTGGTCTCTCCCACGTAGGGGGCAATGTCCCGCTTCCACCGGCCAATGTCGTACTGCTCCTGCTGGTCGGTGATGGTGCGGTCACTCCAATACTGGTTGTGGGTATAGCTGTGGCAGGCGATCTGCCAGCCGCTCCCCCGGAGGGCCTCCGCCACATCCTGGGTCTTCTGGAGCATCCATGCCTGGGTCTCGGCGTCGTAATCCTCCAGGTCGGTGATGCGATAGCCAAAGGCGCCCTCATAGCCGGTGATGGCCACAACGCCCTTGGCGCCCTGCCAGGAAAATTCCGGATGCTCGGCCACATACTGGTCCAGGATGGGCATGACGTCGCCGTCATAGGTGGGCTGACCGTCCACCACCGTCACCACCCGTCCCGTTTCGTCCACGTCCAGCCGCTCGGCAAAGCCGTCGCCTTCCATATACTTATAATAATTCACATCGTCCACGGAGATCACCAGCGGCTTTTTCCCCGGCGGCAGCAGAATCTCCCGACGTACCGCCTTGCCGTCCCGGAACTCCACCAAATCGGTGATGTCATAGAGGATAAATCCCGCCGCCTGGAGCTTGGGCAGCATGGCCTTGAATTCAGAAACCGTGGTCATATAGAGATCATATCCAGCTGAATCGTAATCGCCATCGAACGCACGATCTGTGTCCACAATCAGGCTGTGGAAGAAAATATGGTAAAACTGATCGCCCTCATAGGGCACCAGCTCGGCCTGCTTCTGCGCGATCTCCTGGCGGAGGGCTTCGGTCTGCGGATTGCGCAGACTGTCGGCCTGGTCCAGCAGCGCCAGCGCTTCGGTGTAGTAATAGCCCTGGGCCAGGCTGTAGGCCCGCTCCAGCAGCGCCTGGCGGGCCTGGAGCAGCTCCTGTTGGGCCGGGTCCGGCTCGGGGTCCGGCGTCGGCGCGGGCTCCGGCGCAGTCTCTTCCGTCGGTTGAAGCGGTGTGACCGGGACCGTGATGGCTTCCGTCTCTTTGGGCAAGCGCAGGTACCAAACCAACAGGCCGGCAGCTCCCAGCTCTGCCGCCAGCACCAGTACCAGTAAGGCCCCCAGCAGCGCCTTCCCGACGCCTCCAGGCCGCCGATTTCTTTCCTGATCCATCACAGGTCCCTCCTTGCAAATGGGGTCGCGCCCAGCAGGCGCGGAAGTTGTCTGATTATAGGACGGAAACCGCGGGAAAAACGTTCCTGCAAGAGCAATATTCCCCGCCTCAAAGCAAAAAATTTGCAAATTGGATGCATTTTTTGGCTTTCCGGGCTGCCTTCACATCTGGTTCGGGCCGTCGGCAGCATCCCGCACTTAGGCTGCATAGCGGCGGCGGAGTACCAAAAGGCTCCGCACAGTAGGTGGTTTACCTACTGTGCAGAGCCACATTGTTTGTCTTCCGTTATTCAGCCTGGGGTTTCCCCTCTCCGCCTTTGCCTCTGGGACGGCGGCGACGGCGATGGCGCGGCGCATCCGGGGCAGAAGACGCTTCTGCTCCCTCGGGGCGGAGCTTTTTCTCCCGGGGCTGGTTATCCCGCTCCGGCCGCTCCTGCTTTTGCTGTGGTGGTTTTTCCTGTTTCTGCTGCGGTTTGGCACCGCCTTCCTGCTTTTCAGCCGGTTTGCGCCGACGGCGCCGGCTGCGGTTCGGGCTCTCCTCCGGCTTTTCAGACGCTTCGCTTCGGGGCTGCTCCGACGTCAGAGACTGGCCGCGGAACATCACCTCCGGCAGCGTCTCCGCCACCTCCTCCACCCGCCGCAGCGGCTTGGGCAGCGAGGAAAGGGGCGCCAGGTCCTTGGGAATGGGCGGATCGGTCTTTTTGGCCTTTCCGCTGCGCAGCACCACGATCTCGGTGTTTTTATAGGTATTGATCGTGTCCGGCTCGTCCTCCATCCGCACCCGAACCGTCTGCTTGAGCAAGTTGACGTCTACAATCGTGCCCCGTCCATCCACCGTATCCACAAAGGATTCATTCTTCGGGCTGGTTTTCAGCAGGTCCTCATAGGCCTCCTGCTCATATTTGAGGCAGCACATCAGCCGGCCGCAGGTGCCGGAGATCTTGGTGGGATTGAGGCTGAGGTTCTGGGTCTTGGCCATCTTGATGGACACCGGCTGGAAGTCCTCCAGGAACTCCCGGCAGCAGAAGGGCCGTCCGCACATGCCCAGGCCGCCGACCATTTTGGCCTTGTCCCGCACGCCGATCTGCCGCAGCTCAATGCGCGTGCGGAACACCGAAGCCAGGTTCTTCACCAGTTCCCGGAAATCCACCCGTCCATCGGCGGTGAAGAAAAAGAGGATTTTGCTGCCGTCGAAGGCGCACTCTGCCGACACCAGCTGCATATCCAGGCCGTGGGCCTGAATTTTCTGCTGGCAGACCTCGAAGGCCCGCTTTTCCTTCTGCTCGTTTTCCGCGTTGATTCGCTCGTCCTTTTCCGTGGCGATCCGCAGCACCTTGCGCAGCGGTGCAACGATATCCTTGGGCGCCACCAGGTGATTTCCCGCGGCGCAGATGCCGTACTCCTGGCCCCGGGCCGTGTCGATGATGACATGATCCCCGGCCTTCAGTTCCAGGTCGCCGGGGTCAAAAAAATAGACCTTACTGTTGGTGCGGAAATGGATATCCGCCACCTGCACCGGTTCTTCCGGCCGCTCTTCCGGCTCTGCCGCTTTCTCCGGTTCCGCAGGCAGCGCATCCGCCTCCGGCTTCTCCCCTTCCGCCTCCGGCAGCAGGTCCGCAGGAATTTCGGTCTGCTCCTGGCTGAGGGTGGTGTTTTCTTGTTCTAACATGGGTCGCTCCTTACTCCGTCCACCGCAGTGGATATCCAAAATACTTCTATCAAAATATCGTACGCGCGCACCAGGCCGTCAGCCTGCCATGACCTCGCCCAGCAACGCGGCCAGAAAACCGCACAGATGGCCCTGCCCCACATTGGCGTTGGCCGCGTCCAAGCACGTATCCATCGCACGGACGCACTGCATCAGTGCGGCACCTGCCAGTGCCCCGGCCATGCGTACGGCATCCTCCGGGGCAGCCGCACCGGCGCGGGCCATCAGCGCCAGGGAGAAGAGTTCCTTCCACGCGGCCAGAAGCGTCAAAAATTCCTCCCGGCTCTTGCGCTCCAGCGACGCCGCCAGGGACACCAGCGCCAGGGAATCCCGCCGCACCAGCAATTCCAGCAGCTGCGCCGTTTCCGGCGCCGCAGTTTCCCGCTCCAGCAGCTCCGCAGCCTGCCCCAGATAGCCGCCGCTGCGGTCGTAGGCCGCCAGCCGCGCCCCAGGGCTTTTGTCCGGGAACCGACGCTCCAGCCACTCTAGCGCTTCCGCCCGGGGTACAGGCTCCAGCCGCAGCATGGCGCAGCGGCTGCGCACCGTGGGCAATAGCTTTTCCGGATTGTCGCTGAGCAGCAAAAATACGCCGTAGGACGGCGGCTCCTCAATGAGCTTTAAAAGGGCGTTTTGGGCGCTCTCCGTCAGGGCCTGGGCCCGGGGGAAGCAATAGACCTTCCGCCGCCCCTCATTGGGACGGATGTAGGCGTCGGCCTGGAGGGCGCGAATCTGTTCCACCGGAACGGTTTTCCGCTCCGGCGTGTCCACCGTGATCACATCGGGATGAATATCCGCCATGACCTTCCGGCAGGGGCCGCAGCAGCCACAGGGCTGATCCCGCCCCTCGCACTCCAGCGCCGCGGCCAGCAGCCGGGCCAGCGTCCGCTTTCCGGAGCCGGACGGTCCGGCGATCAAAAAGCAGTGTCCAGCCTTCCCCTGGTGCAGCGTGCCGGAGAGCCGCCGCTTTAAATCCTGGTTGCCCAGCAACGCATCAAAGCCCATGGCGGCTCCTTTCCGGCCCGGAGGCCCAGTATGGCAGATTCCATTATATTATACCAAAGCCGCGGCAGAATAGCTATCTCTTTTTTTGCGGCCGCAGATTTGACAGAGGGGCCGCGCATGGGGTATAGTATAAAAAGAAATCCATATGCCGGGAGGGTCCAAAATGGAACGTTCAACTGTATATTTTACCGATTTTCGCATGAAAAACGGACAGAATCACGAGACGAAGCTGCGGAAGCTGATGCAGGCCGCAGGTATGGACAAGATCGATTTCCATGGAAAATATGTGGCCATTAAAATCCACTTCGGCGAGCTGGGCAATCTGGCGTTTCTCCGCCCCAACTTTGCCCGGTACGTCGCCGATTACGTCAAGGAGCTGGGCGGATACCCCTTCCTCACCGACTGCAACACCCTCTATGTCGGCTCCCGGAAGAACGCCCTGGACCATCTGGACACGGCGCTGCGCAACGGCTTCAGCCCCTACGCCACCGGCTGCCAGATTCTCATCGGGGACGGCCTCAAGGGCACCGACGATGTAGAAGTGCCGGTCAACGGCGGTATCCTCTGCAAGACCGCCAAAATCGGCCGGGCCATTATGGACGCCGACATCGTCATCTCCCTCAACCACTTCAAGGGCCATGAGTGTACCGGCTTCGGCGGCGCCCTCAAAAACCTGGGTATGGGCAGCGGCTCCCGGGCCGGCAAGATGGAGATGCACTCCGCCGGCAAGCCCACGGTGGATCAGGAATTGTGCATCGGCTGCGGCGCCTGCGTCAAAATCTGCGCCCATGACGCGCCCCACATCGCCGACAAGCGCTGCACCATCGACCACACCCGCTGCGCCGGCTGCGGACGGTGCATCGGCGTCTGTCCCAAGGACGCCATCACCCCCGCCCACGACGAAACCTTTGAGAACCTCAACTGCAAAATCGCGGAATACGCCAAGGCCGTAGTGGACGGACGCCCCAACTTCCATATCAATATCGTCAACCAGGTTTCCCCCAACTGCGACTGCCACCCCGAGAGCGACGCCGCCATCGTCCCCGACGTCGGTATGTTCGCCTCCTTCGACCCGGTGGCCGTGGATGTGGCCAGTGCCGACGCGGTCAATCGCCAGCCGGTGAATCCCATGAGCATTCTAGCAGAGCGGGCCGGCGCGCCGGATCGCTTCAGCGGCACCCATCCCACCACCAACTGGCGCTCCGGTACGGAACACGCGGAAAAAATCGGCCTGGGTTCCATGGACTATGAATTGGTGACGGTGTAAGCTATGGAGAAAATTGCCAGCTTTACGGTGGATCACCTGCGTCTGCTGCCGGGTGTATACGTCTCCCGGCAGGATCAGCTGGGCGCCGAGACCGTGACCACCTTCGATTTGCGCATGACGCGCCCCAACTTCGAGCCGGTGATGAACACCGCCGAAGTCCACGCCCTGGAGCACCTGGGCGCCACCTTCCTCCGCAACCATCCGGTTTGGAAAGATCGCATCATCTATTTCGGCCCCATGGGCTGCCGAACCGGATTTTATCTGCTGGTGGCCGGAGACGAGACCCCAGCGGGTATTTTGCCGCTGCTGCGGGAGACCTTCCGGTTCATCCGGGACTTCACCGGGGAGATTCCCGGCGCTGCCGCCCAGGACTGCGGAAACTACCTGGATATGAATCTGCCCATGGCCCGGTACCACGCCGCACGATACCTGGAGGTATTGGAAAAAGCCGCGCCGGAGACGCTCCGGTATCCTGAATGAGGTGAACCCATGAAACTTGGAATCATCGGCGCCATGGAGCAGGAAGTCAAGACGCTCCAGGCCGCCATGGACGCGCCGACCGTCACCCGCGCCGCCGGTATGACCTTCTATGAGGGCACGCTCCGGGGCACTCCGGCCGTGGTGGTGCAGTGCGGTGTGGGCAAGGTCAACGCCGCGCTGTGCGTCCAGTGCCTGTGTGACCGCTTTGCCGTAACCCATCTCGTCAACACCGGCATCGCCGGAGCCCTGAGCCCTGCCCTGCGCATTGGCGACATTGTAGTCTCCACCGACGCCGTGCAGCACGACGTGGACGTCACCGTGTTCGGCTACGCCCCCGGCCAAGTGCCGGGACAGGCGCCGTCCTTCCCGGCCGACGAAACGCTCTCCCAGCTGGCGCTGGAGGCCAGCCGCATCGTGGACCCCAGCCGTCAGGCAATCCCGGGCCGCGTGGTCAGCGGTGACCAGTTCATTTGCAGCCGAGAGGTCAAGACGCGGCTGGTAGAGCAGTTCCACGGCGACTGCGCCGAGATGGAGGGCGCCGCCATCGCCCAGGGCGCCGTCCGCAATGGCCTGCCCTTTGTGATCCTCCGGGCCATCTCCGACCAGGCCGACGGCGCAGCAGAGGTGGACTACCCCACCTTTGAAGCCGCCGCTGCCGCCCACTGCGCCCGGGTGGCGGAGGCGCTGGCGGAAGCGCTGGCCCGCGGCTGACCGCCCCAGCGTGTCGAAAAAGTGTTTTCTCCACGCTGCCTTAGTTTTTGCAACTTTCTTAAAGTTGCAAAAACACCCTGATTGAACGCGCATGGCCCAGGCCAGCTTCTCTTGCCCTGCGGGCAATTCACCTTCGGGGGTTCTTTGCCCCCTGTTACCCATCCCCCGCTGCTCTGTCGCGGAAGCTTTTTGTAGTTTTGAAAGTCTCGCGCCCCCGGCTCTCTCCACGAGAGCCGGGGGCGCAATTTTATTCATCCCCCAATGGGCAGCCCTTTAAGGCTTTCCGCCGCAGACGGGGCAGGGTGTATAGCCATTGGACTCAGCCAGGCGGCGGCTGTAGGCCCAGAACTTGCTGCGGAGGAAGTTCCGGCAGGAATAGGTGTGGTAGTAGCCGGTACCGTCATCCTCCACAAACACCACGTAGCTGTCCATAAAGTCAGCCTTTTCCCGGTAGGTCTCTGCCTGCTGCAGCGCATTTTCCAGCGTATCCCGCTCATCCTCCAGCGCTTCCAGCTCTTTTTCCAGGTCCTCGGTCATGGTCAGAAGCTGCCGGTTTTCCTCCGTCAGCTGATCCAACTGGGACTGGGCGGTGGTCAGGTCATATTCGCTCTGGCTCTGGCTGCTCTGACTGCCGGAAAGCTGGCTTTCCAGTTCCCGGATGGTCTCATTCCGGGCGGCCAGCATCTGCTCCGTCTCCTCCAGCTCTTTGGTGACGGTTTCGATCTGCTCTTCCAGGGCGGCGACGTGGTTCTCTTCCGCAGTCAGGGCGGCTGCTCTGGTGCGCAGGCGGTTGCGCTCCACCAAAATGTTGCCGTACTGCCAGGCCAGGAACCCCAGCGATGCCGCCAGCAGCAAGCTGACGATCACCAAAGCCGTCCGCAGGCCTGTGCGCCTGGGTGCCTGCACTTGGGGGCCCACCATCTGGGGCGCGGTGCGGCGCACCGGCACAGGCTTCTGCATCCGTCTCTGGGGCGCCGCCGAACGGGGCGCTTCCGAGACTGCCTGCCGGTCTGTGGGAAGATTGAGGCTGCATTCCACGCAAAACAGTTCACCATCCGGGATCTCTTTCCCACATTTGATACAGTTCATCCCCAACGCCCCTTTCTGATTTTTTTCATTTTACCACGGTTTTTGACAAAAGTCCATGCCCTGCGGCACAGCGGTATCCAACCAAAATCCTTCAAAGAAAACGGTTGCCAAATGACCGGTTTTCTCCTATAATCATAGAAGAAATCGTCATTTTTTGAAGCCGCGGCGCGCAGCGCCGCCGGAATGGAGAGATTATGGAGAAATTTACCTTTGCCGTACCCTGCCTCTTTGGCCTGGAGGGCCTGGTGGGAGATGAGCTGCGCCGCATGGGCCTTGCCGATGTCAAGGTGGAGGACCGGCGCGCCTTTTTTACCGGCGATTTTTTAGACATGGCCCGGGCCAATCTGCGCCTTCGCATGGGCGAACGGGTAATGCTGCTGCTGGGCCGCTTTGAGGCCCGCACCTTTGAAGAACTCTACCAGGGCGTCAAGGCCCTGCCGCTGGAGGCGGTGATCCCCCGGGACGGCCAGTTCCCCGTCAAGGGCTACAGCCTTTCGAGCCAGCTCCACTCGGTGCCGGACTGCCAGTCCATCGTGAAAAAGGCCGCTGTGGACCGGCTGGGCGCCCAATACGGTCTCACCTGGCTGCCGGAGACCGGCGCAATCTACCAGATTCGCTTTTCCCTGATGAAAGACGTCTGCGAGGTATTCCTGGACACCTCCGGCCTGAGCCTCCACAAGCGGGGCTATCGGGCCGTGGGCAACGAAGCGCCCCTCCACGAGACCATGGCCGCCGCCATGGTGAACCTGGCCCGGTACCGGGGCCGTGACTTCTTCTGGGACCCCTTCTGCGGCAGCGGCACCATTGCCATTGAAGCGGCTCTGGCAGCGCTCAACCGCGCCCCCGGCCTGGGCCGGAGCTTCGGCGCGGAGCGGTGGCCCACGGTGCCCAAGGAGATCTGGCAGCAGGCCCGGGCCGAGGCCAAGGACCTGGAATACCGGGGGGAATACCGGATTTTGGCCACAGATATCGACGAAAACTCCCTGGAGATCGCCCGGGCCAACGCCGTGAAAGCCGGCGTCTCCAAGTACATCGACTTCCGCCAGGGAGACGCCACTCGCCTGCCTCTGCCCTGCGACAAGGGCACCATCTGCTGCAACCCGCCCTATGGGGAACGGATGCTGGAGCAGAAGAGCGCCCAGCAGCTCTATCACGCTCTGGGCCGTCACCTTCGCTACGCCGATGGCTGGAAAAAAGTCATCATCTCCTCAGAGCCGGAGTTTGAGCGGTGCTACGGTTTCAAAGCCGACAAAAAGCGCAAGCTCTACAACGGACGGCTTTTGTGCTATGTCTACCTATACGGAGAGAAGGTGCCGCGGTGAAACATCTCTTTCTCGTCAACCCTGCCGCCGGACTCTGTGACCGGACCGCCCAAATCAAAGCCGCGGCCAACGCCGTGCTGGGAGCCCGGGGCATTCCGTATGCCATTGCCGTCTCCCGGGGGCCAGGAGACCTGATGACCCGGGCCAGAGCGGCAGCTGCCGCCGGAGACGACATTCGCCTCTATGCCTGCGGCGGCGACGGTACTCTCAACGAAGTGGTCAACGGCGCGGTGGAGTTTGACAACGCCGCTGTGACCCACTTCCCCGCCGGGTCCGGAAACGACTTTATCAAGCTCTTTGACCAGCCCGACGCCTTCCGGGATCTCCAGCGGCTGCTGGATGGCTGCGAGACCCATCTGGACCTGATCCTTTGCAAGACCGGCGCGGAAAAGCGTTACGGCGTCAACGTCTGCTCCCTGGGCCTGGACGCCCGGATCGGCACCCAGATCGCGGCCTATCGCCGTTTGCCGCTGGTGGGCGGCTCCAGCGCGTATCTCCTCTCCACTGCGGTCAACGTCTTCCGCGGTATCCACCAGCCCTACACCATCGACTTCGGCGCCCGCCGCGTGCAAGGCAATCAGACCCTCGTCTGCGTCTGCAACGGCTGCTGGTACGGCGGCTCCTTCCACCCCGCGCCCGAGGCCCGGCCCGACGACGGCCTTCTGGATGTGCTGCTGGTCAAACCGGTAAATCTCTTCCGCCTGGCCACCGCCATTGGCCACTATAAGCGCGGAGCGTATCGCCGCTACCCCAACCTCATTGAATACTGCCGCACGGATCGTCTGCATATCACCTGCCAGTCGCCCAGCGTCGTCAACCTGGACGGCGAGGCCATCACATCCGAGGAGGTCTCGCTCTCCGTGGCGCCCCGAAAACTGCGCTTTTTTACCCCGCAGGGTGTTCAGCTTTTGTCGAAAGCGAGAGATCACGAGATAATCGAAGCAATTTGAAGCGTGCCTTAGATAACCCGCTCTTAAATTGATTACAATCGGAAATTTAGTGAATTCAGCAGAAATTCTCTGAATTTTTGCCCTTGAACTATAAGGCAGTCTGCACTATTATATACATGTTAGCACTCCAGGTAAGTGAGTGCTAAATCAGTAGATCGTGGGCATAGGCCCGTCTTGATATTGAATTACATTAGGAGGCACCAAACTATGAAACTCAATCCGTTGGCCGATAACGTGCTGGTCAAGAGCGCCCAGCAGGAAGAGACCACCGCTTCCGGCATCATCCTTTCCACTTCCACCAAGGAAAAGTCCCTCATTTGCGATGTCGTGGCCGTGGGCCCCGGCACCGAGGAACATCCCATGACCGTCAAGGTCGGTGACAGGGTAGTGGTCGGCAAGTACGCCGGGCAGGAAATCAAGCTGGATAACGTGGACTACAGCATCGTTAAGGTCGGCGACATTCTGGCTGTGGTGGAGTAATCCGAGCCGCAAGCCGGATACCGCAGAGGCTGATGCCCACATCAGCCCGAACCCGCCGGAGGCAGGTCTTTCCGGGAACTGCCGTGAGATGCAGCGGAGATCGCCGCTGCAAAGGCAGCTGACGCGGCGCGGGCCGATGCATCGGCTCCTGCAAGCGCATTCCGGAAGCAACATTGTAGAAATATCCAAAGGAGATTGAATTTTTATGGCAAAGCAGATTGTTTATGGAGAATCCGCCCGCAAGGCGCTGCAGTCCGGTATTGACCAGCTGGCCAACACCGTAAAAGTCACGCTGGGCCCCAAGGGCCGCAACGTGGTGCTGGGCAAGAAGTACGGCGCCCCCCTCATCACCAACGACGGTGTTACCATCGCCAAGGACGTGGAGCTGGAAGACGCTTTTGAGAACATGGGCGCCCAGCTGGTTCGCGAAGTGGCCACCAAGACCAACGACGCCGCCGGCGACGGCACCACCACCGCCACCGTTCTGGCCCAGGCTATCGTCCGCGAGGGTCTGAAGAACGTCTCCGCCGGCGCCAACCCCATGGTGATGCGCAAGGGCATTGAGAAGGCCGTTTCCACCGCCGTGGAAGCGATCAAGGCCAATTCCGAGGCTGTCAAGGGTTCCGACGACATTGCCCGGGTCGGCGCCGTCTCTTCCGGCGACGAGTCCGTGGGTCATCTGATCGCCGAGGCCATGGAGAAAGTCACCTCCAACGGCGTCATCACCATTGAAGAGTCCAAGACTGCCGAGACCGGCCTGGAAGTGGTCGAGGGTATGCAGTTTGACCGCGGCTATATCTCCCCCTATATGATCACCGATACCGAGAAGATGGAAGCCGTCATTGACGATCCTTACATCCTCATCACCGACAAGAAAATCTCCACCATCCAGGAGATCCTGCCCATCCTGGAGCAGCTGGTGAAAGCCGGCAAGAAGCCCGTCATTATCGCCGAGGATGTGGAAGGCGACGCCCTCTCCACCCTGCTGGTCAACCGGCTGCGCGGCAACTTCACCTGCGTCTGCGTCAAGGCTCCCGGCTTCGGCGACCGCCGCAAGGAAATGCTCAAGGATATCGCCGTCCTGACCGGCGGCACCGTGATCTCCTCCGAGCTGAACATGGATCTGCAGGAAGTGCAGCTCTCCGACCTGGGCCGTGCCCGCCAGGTGAAGGTTTCCAAGGACAACACCGTGATCGTGGACGGCTGCGGCGATCCTGAAGCTATCAAGGCCCGTGTCGCCGAGATCAAGGCCACTCTGGCTGTCACTACCTCCGATTATGACAAGGAAAAGCTCCAGGAGCGGCTGGCGAAGCTCTCCGGCGGCGTGGCCGTCATCCGTGTGGGCGCCCAGACCGAGGTTGCCATGAAGGAGCATAAGCTCCGCGTGGAAGACGCGTTGAATGCCACCCGCGCCGCTGTGGAAGAGGGCATCGTGGCCGGCGGCGGCACTGCCTATGTCAATGCCATCCCCGCTGTGGAAAAGCTGGTTGCCAAGCTCACCGGCGACGAGAAGACCGGCGCCCAGATCGTGGCAAAGGCCCTCCAGGCCCCCGTACGGCAGATTGCCGAGAACGCCGGCGTGGACGGCTCCATTGTCTTCGAGAAGATCCGTTCCAGCCGCAAGGTCGGCTACGGCTACAACGCCTATGACGAGGTCTACTGCGACATGATCTCCAGCGGCATCGTCGATCCCACCAAGGTGACGCGCTCCGCTCTGGAGAACGCGGCTTCCATCGCCGCCTGCGTCCTGACCACCGAGTCCCTGGTGACGGATAAGCCCGATCCTGCGGCCGACGCGGCCGCTGCTGCGGCAGCCGGCGGCATGGGCGGCGGCATGTATTGATCCACCCATAAAGATACTTCGCCCGGCGCAAAAGCGCCGGGCGAATTTTTATTGCTGCGCGGTACGGGCAGCGGGCCGCCGGGTCTCCCGTGGCGACCCGGCGGCATTTTGCGCCGCATCAGCGATCCCACTTGTCGCACAGCGCCGTGACCTGGTCGGCAAACTTGCCCAACTCCCGGTTGGCGAGGCCGCGGTTTTTCTCGATGACATTGAGCAGCCGCCGGCCGGCCTGATAGAGCCGCTGGAACACGGCATTGGTGCGCACCGAGACTTTGCGCTTTTCCATCTTGGTGCGGAAGCCCATGGCCAGCCACTCCATGGCCTCCAAATCGAAAATACTGCCGTTATAGGGCGCCTCGGCATCCATGGAGAGCTTTTCCCGGATCAGGGCGGCAAAGCTGTCGGTGACCGTGTCGCCGCCGTGGTTGACAAAGACCTTTTTCGGCTTATACGTCATGGCCGAGAGCCACTTGAGGAGCATACTCTGGTCGGCGTGGCCGCTGATGCCCTCCATCTGCTCGATTTTGGCGTTGACCTGGATTTCCTCGCCAAAGAGCTTGACGGAAGCGACGCCGTTGAGGAGCTTCCTGCCCAGGGTGCCCTCGGACTGATAGCCCACGAATAAGACGGTACTCTGCGGCCGCCACAGGTTATGTTTCAAATGGTGACGGATGCGGCCCGCCTCGCACATTCCGCTGGCCGAGAGGATGACCTTGGGCTCCGGGTCCAGATTGATGTTCATGGAATCCTGGCTGGTAACAGAAGTCCGCAGCCCCGGGAAGTGAATGGGGTCGACACCGGCGGCCAGCAGATCCAGCGTCTCCTGGTCGTAATACTCCATCATGCCGCCGGAATAGATGTTGGTAGCCTCCACCGAGAGGGGCGAGTCCACATACACCGGAAATCCGTCGTGGCCGTGGATCAGGCCCTTCTGCTTGATCTCCCGCAGGAGGAACAGCAGCTCCTGGGTGCGGCCCACAGAGAAGGCCGGGATCACCAGATTGCCGCCACGATCCAGGGTCTCCTGAAGGATGCGGGTAAGCTGGGCGGCGTAATCCGGCCGCGGCCCGTGGAGCCGGTCTCCGTAGGTTGATTCGATCACCACAAAGTCCGCGCCCTGGGGCATCTGCGGATCCCGGATCAACGGGCGGTTCACATTGCCCAAGTCTCCGGAGAAAAGCAGCGTCTCGGTTTTTCCATTTTCCGTCACGGTGACGGTAATGCTGGCAGAACCCAGCAAGTGGCCTGCATCCTGGAAGGAAATTGACACGCCGTCCAGGATGGGATACGTGGGGCCGTAGGTGCAGGGGCGGAACAGCCGCAGCGCCGCCTGCGCGTCGGCAACGGTGTAGACCGGCTCGACCAGGTCGCCGCCGGAGCGCTGGGCCTTGCGGTTGCGCCATTGGGTCTCTGACTCCTGGATGTGCGCCGAATCCAGCAGCATGATATTGCAGAGCTTGGTGGTGGCCTCGGTAGCATAGATAGCGCCGTGGAATCCCTGCTTCACCAAGGCCGGGATCATGCCGGAGTGGTCAATATGCGCATGCGTCAGCAGCACGCATTCGATCTCCCCGGCGGCCATGGGCAGCTGCGGGTTTTCATAAAGATCCACCCCTTGCTCCATGCCGTAGTCGATGAGAATGTTGTGGCCAGCCGCGCTGAGCAGCGTTCTGGATCCTGTCACCTCGTGAGCCGCGCCCAAAAATGCAAGCTTCATACCAGTGCTCCTTTCTCCATTGGATTGCTGCCTTTAGTATATCGCAATTTCGCCCGTTTGCCTATGGTGTTTTGTGAAAAACCTTGGCATTGTAATTCCAATGCAATCGCTGCGGCGTCACAACCCCGACGGGCGCATGCGCCTCCCGCTGTCCATGCGGCAGGCTTTGGCTGCTCCAATTCACCCCGCCGCCCTTGGGGCTCTCTCCGGCAGACCGCCCCTCCGGTTCCCTTCCGCTGCCGGCAATCCATCATCCCATATAACGCCCTGCCCCGGCGTCTGCCGAACAGTCATTCGGCAGGCGCCGGGGCAGGGCGTCAACGCGTCGAAAACCACGGAATCGGGAAACAAGTCTCATCGTTTTATTGACAGCCTCGCGCCTTCCCTTCTCCAGGCTCCGCCAGTTCACCAATTAGCCGGCATCAGGAAGCCGGAAACCTGGATGTCCGGCAGGTCCAGGATATAGCGCTCATAGCCGTTGATGAGCGTCGTCTCTCCATAGCTCCGCATCCGCGGGATATCCGCTCCATAGGACATATGAACATGGCCGTGGATCAGGTACCGCGGCTTATACTTGTCCAGCAGGGGCAAAAACGCCTCAAAGCCTCGGTGCGCCAGGTCATCGGCGTCACCGTAGCCCCGAGCCGGGGCGTGGGTCAGAACAATATCCACGCCTCCGGCCCGCAGGAGCTTCCAGCGGAGCTTATTGATGCGCCGGCGCATCTGCCGCTCAGAATACTGGTGTGGTCCGCCGCTATAGAGGAGGCTCCCTCCCAGGCCAAGTATTCGCAAGCCCGCGATATTTAGGATCCGGTCTTCTACAGACACGCAGCCCTCCGGCGGGCGCCGCTCATAAATCCCGTCGTGGTTGCCATGGACATAGAGCAGCGGCGCATGGCCCATGGTAACAAGGAACGTGAGATAATCCGGTTTCAGATCCCCGCAGGACAGAATCAAGTCGACTTCATCCAGCCGGCCCGGCTGGTAGTAGTCCCAGTAATATTTGCTCTCTTCATCCGAAACGATCAAGATTTTCACAGCAAGGCCCCCTCGGTCTCCGGCGGAATGGAGTCCCGATAGAGCCCCAGCAGCCGCACCATGCTCCGGGACATCGGCAAAAGCTCTTCAAATCCCGGGATGCTGCCTTCTACCCCCTGGCAGAGCCAGTCCATCTTCACGATCTCCTCCGGCGTCAGCGGCGCTTTGCCGTCACAGCGCATGTGCCCATCCTGGTCAAAGATTTTGCAGGCAAAGGGGTCCAGTGCGCCGGAGGCGATGGCCTGCTTGAGAAGCCGCGCCATACGCGCCACGCCTTCGGGCAGGTCCTGGCCCAGCTGCACGTCGATAACGCCGCTGCTCAAGCCCCACCAATAGTTAATGGCCGTGCCGCTCTCCTTGACGCTGTCCCAGGTGCCCTGGAAAATCCCGCGGATGACCTTTTCATAGAAGGTACCCCAATTCCAGCAAGGCGCCGCCAGGGGAATCTCCTGCCGCTCCGGGGTAAAGAGGCTCAGCCCCCAGCCCCAACCGGCGGCGGCCTGCTCCGGCGATGGGCTCTCCCGGTTGGAGATCACCGTGACGCCCCGCTTTTCGAAGAGGTCTCCCGGGTCTCCCGCTGTGCAGGACCAGTGGAGCAAAATCTTTGCATTGGGATTGACCATCTGGGCGCCCAGGGCAAAGGCATTGATCCCCGCCGGCACGCCGAAAATGGGGTAATTGGCGATATAGCCGATGGTATCCTCTCGGGCCATGGCGCCGGCGATGGCGCCGGTGATGAATTTGCTCTCATAGATGCGGCTGTAGTAGGTGCGAAGGCCCGCATAAGACATATCCAGCGAGCAGACCAGCACCTTCACATGGGGATGCCGCGCCACCACCTTGCGGCAGGCGCCGATCAGCGGCGGCGCAGTGGCAAAAATCACCTGCGCGCCATCCGTTACAGCCTGCTCCATGACTCTATCGGCCTCCTGGGCAGAGCGGACGTCCTCATAGCTGCGCACGGTAATCCGTTCTCCCATCGCCTCCTCCAAATACTGCCGTCCCGCGTCGTGCGCCCGGGTCCAGACGCTCTCCTTGGGGTTGGAAGTATGGACAAAAGCCACTTTCAGGTGCGTTGGCTTGCTGTCAAACACCTTGGCCAGGATACCGCCCTTCTCGCCCTCCGGCGGCACCGTGCTGATTGTGGCCGGGCTGCCAGCGGCAGTCAGTTTCAGGTCCGGCCAGATGGCGGTGATGCTCTTGGTCAGCTCGGAAGCCGTCATCTCCCGGAGATCCTGGAATTCATTTACCCCCAGCCACATCAAAAGCGCGCTGGCAGTGGTAATCCCCAGCTCTTTCCCGCCCTGCTTTTCAAAGGCGTCCCGGAAGCGGGCAAAGCTGGAGAGAAACGCCTTTCGCTCCTCTTTGGTCCAGATATGGCCCGCCTCAAACCCCAGCGCCGCCTGCAGCTTGGCATAACCGCCCAGGCGGTTAAACTGTACTTGGTAGATCCCAGCCAGGCGGTAGAAACGCATAAACTCATAGTACTGCTGTACCGCCAGGTCCTGGGTCTCCACCGGGATCATGCGCGTAACAAAGCCTGGTATCGTGGGCGCGCCATAGCTTTTGAGAACGCTGACACGCTTGTTGCCCTCCTCCACATAAAAGCGCCCCATATATTCGTAGCACTTGATGGGATCGCGAATCCCCTCGCTTCCCAGATGCGCCTCGCATAACCTGACCCATTTTACGGCAAACTCCGTGTCCAGTGACAGCAGCGGCATAAAGCTGGAAGCAAAGGCGGATTTTCGTCCGGCGCTCTTGGTTCCCACGATCTGATCGGTGGGGATTTCAATGAGTCCCAGATCTACCCGGCCGGCACACATGGTCTCTACCAAAATCTCGTCCAGGACCTGGGGATAAGGATACCGGCCCCGAAGCACGTCGGCTCGGTAGTCCTTCTGTCCCTGCTTCAGGGCACGCTTATATTGGTCGGTTGCTTCCGTGACACTCATAAACGCTACCTCCTTATTTGTCCAATGGGAGCTTATTTGATCTGGGTTCCGCAGGGAATGGAATCGTCCACAAAGATTACCTGACAGCCGCAGGCATTGTTGGTACCAGCCAAAAGCATCCCATTGGAGGTGACGCCGGTGAAGCGGGTGGGCTTCAAATTGGCAACCACAATGATCTTGCGCCCGATGAGCTGCTCCGGCGTATAGTCGTGCTTGATGGAAGAGACGATCACCCGCTCGCCAAGCCCGTCGTCCAGCGTGATCTTGTAGTTGCTGTGGCTCTTGCGGATTTCCTGGCACTTGAGGATCTTGCAGACCCGCAAATCCATGGTGAGGAAGTGATCGATGTCGATCTCGGGCTTGATGGGCTCCACCGGGTCGGGGTCGCCGTAAACCCGGGCTGGGGCCTCCTCCACCGCGGGTGCCTCCTCCGCCGCCGGGGGCGCGGCTTCCTCCTCGGTCTTGGGCGTGGAGAAGTCCAGGAGCTTCAAATACCGCGCCTTATCAATGGCGTAGAGGAACAGATAAAGCCGGGGGCCCTTGGTCTTGCCGATCAGCAGCTGATAGACATTCTGGAAAAATACGCTCTGGGCCGCCTTCAGCTCCTTAGTGCCGGGTTCCAGGCCCCGCACCTTGGCAGGAATGGCATAGATGGCGGTGTTGAGTTCGTCCAGGCTGTAGCCGTCGGCGGATAGGTAGGCAAAGAGGTCCGCAACCTCCTGTTTTCCCTGCGCGTCCAGGGCCTCATAGACCTCCCAGTTGCGGGTGGTCCGCAGGCGGTTAACCTGATCCGGGGCGCACTGCTCCAGCCAGTATTTGGCCCGCTCCAGCCGGTCGGCAAAGTCCGCTTCCTTATAAGGCGTGCCAATCTTCTCAAAGACCGTCTCCAGCATGGGCACGTTGAAGTCCACCACAGACCCCATCTGCACCAGCAGGCTCATGGGCACCGTGTGAATTTCCCGGCCAGCCACGGTGCAGTTATACATGATAGCCTGGGTCAATTCATCGGCCTTGCCGCTGCGGCAGGATTCCAGCATCCGGTCAAATTCAAAGTACTGCTTGAGAATGCCCTCGTCGAAGCAGAAGTCGAAGGCCCGGGTAGGCTCCGTCTTGGAGTAGAGCCAGAGAATTACCTCCGGCTGGTAAATTTTCAGCAGCGCGTCGGGCGAGAGGTTGAGGCCGGAGGAGCCGGACATCTTACCCGTGGAGCCCCGAATGCCGATGAACTCATAGCCCTGGAACAGCGGGGCCTCATAGCCGAAGATCTTCTCGGAGATGACGCGGGAGGTCTGGTAGCTGCCGGTGGGAGAAGCATGGTCCTTGCCGCCGGGTTCAAAGTCCACGCCCTCATAGAGCCAGCGCATGGGCCAGTCTACCTTCCAGGCCAGCTTGCAGTGGAAGTCCTTGGTGAAGTCAAAGTTGCCTTCGTGGCCGCAGGCGCAGCGGTAGCGGGCGACATGGGTCTCGTCGTCGTAGGAGACAATGGTGGTGGTGTCCTTCCGGCAGCAGGGGCAGTAGATGGAAACGGGATAATACGCCTCCCGCTCGCCGGGCTGGGCCTCCTGGGTGCGGAAGCTGTCGAGAATGTCGAAGATCTCGCCGCGCTTGGAGAGCGCACGAAGAACCAGGTCTACATACTTGCCGGAGCGGTTCATTTCACCCTGGCGGCGGTAGTCCATCTCAATGCCGAAGCGCTCCATGGACGTTTCAAAGATATGCTCAAAATGGGCGGCGTAGTTGGGAAACTGCTCCCGGTCCTCAAATGGGTTGGGAACATCCACATAGGGCCGGCCGATATACTGCTCCATATCACCGTCCACTTTGGCCACATCCACAGGGATCTTCCGAAGCCGGTCATATTCGTCCCAGCTGAAGAGCAGGCGGGCCTTCTTGCCCATCTTCCGCAGGGCCTTTACCACAAAGTAGCTGGTGGCCACATCCCGGAAGTTTCCAATGTGGACAGTGCCGGAAGGACTGATGCCCGCGGCACAGACGTACTCCTCTTTCTCAGGACGGCGCCGGATAATCTCCTGCGCGATTTTTTCCGACCAATGCATTGCTTATCACCTCAAAAAATACTAATACTATTTTTTGATTAAAATCTTTGATTTTAATCAAAAAGGCATCGCCTTGCGGCGCTGCCAAACCTGTGATTTTCGCGGTCGAAAATCACAGGTTCCCGTCTCATGTGATTCTCTCATTAAAATCTTTTATCCGAGTTGATGAAACATTTTAAAAGAGAATCAGTATAAAAAGAGCTGTAGTTTCTCATTATTATCTTACAATACAACCTGGTCTGCGTCAACTAAAATTCCTGCTCGCTGTAAATTCTCCCATCCGGGTCGGCAGTCCGGACGCCGCTCCCCCGCCTCGGCATATGCCAAGCATAGAAACAATCCCCCCTTGCATAGGTGTCCGTCCTACGCAAAGGGGGATTGGCGCCCTTTCGCCGGCAGCCGCGGGCTCACGGCCCGCGCCGCACCGGCAGCAGGGACATTACATATCCAGAGGCTCCAGGCCCAGAACCGGGTGGCCCACCTCGGAGAGGAAGGTCATCAGCTCTTCGGGGTCGCCGTTGGGGCAGCTGGTCTCGTCTGCCACCATGTCGGCAAAGTTGTCGATGTCAAAGAGTTCCTTGGCGGTCTCATTGAGCTTGTCGCGGATCTGATCCTTCAGATCCTTGGGCAGCCACACCAGACGGACGACGCCGCCCTCAGCCTTGAGGAACTTCTTGGAGGCGATGTAGTGCTTGCCGTGGCCCATAAAGCCGGGAGTCTGCACGCCGCCGCCGGTCATGGAGGCCATTTCGGAGAAGGTCATGCCCAGGGGCGTCATGCCGGCGTACTCACGGCAGGTGATGACCACGCCCATGGAGCAGGGCTCGATGCCGCAGATGCACTCGAAGCAGCCGCAGGAGGTCATGGGGTCCTCCAGCAGGGAGTACAGGGTGACGTGCTCCAGCGCGCCGTGAGAGTACTCAGCGACGGCCTCGTCCACGTCCTCGTAGCGGCCGGTGCGCTCGTCGATGCAGCGCTCCTTGGTGACGACCTGGCAGGGGCCCTGGGGATCCAGCTCATTGGTCGCCTTGGCGTCCAGCCAGCTGACGGCGCCGCAGAGGCCCAGACGCTCGGGGGTGACGATGCAGACGTGGCTGGGGGAGAAAGCCTGGCACATGATGCAGGAGTAGAACACCGGCACGGACTCATCGGTCATGGTCTTCAGGCGCTCGTCACGGGCATTGAAGACCTCGTTGGCCTCCTTGCGCAGCTCGGCATTGGCCTCGTCGCCAACCACAATGCGCACCTGGCACTTGTCCACGACGGTATCAAACTCGGACTTGATCTTGGCGTAGAGGACTTCGCCGATGTGCTTGAACCGGAAGCCGGCCTCAAAGTCAGCCTTGGAGACACGGATGCGGATCATATCGCGCTGGCCGGTGTGCATCAGGCCCTCAACGCAGTTGAGGAACTGGTGGATCTTCCGCTCAAACACGGGCTCGAAGTCGGGCTGCATGGTCTTGCCGGCAACCTCGACAGTGTAGGACAGGGAGATCTTGGCGCCGACCTCGAACTCGTCCATCTCGGGGCCGACCACTTCGATCTTGTGGTCCTCGATCTCGGAGGCGTCCTTGGTGCGGACCAGCTCGAAGCAGTCCTTCCGGGATCCGTCGATTTCGATCTGCATATCGCCGCGGCGGATGATCTCGCCCTCAAAGGCGGAAGAGTAAGCCACGGGGATGTCGATCTTGGTGATCTTCAGCTTGATGCCGCGGGCCTCCAGGGAGGTGTCGATCCAGTCCTGGGTATTGTCGTAGATGATCAGGCTCTTCGGCACGGCCCACATATCGTCGTGGTCGTTGGTGATGACAGGGAAGCCCATCTTGATGGCGCCGGCGCCGCAGGCCACGGTGATGTCGTTGACGGGCTTGTAGGCGTTGACGAAGGCGTTGATGCGGTCGAAGGTGTACTTATGGAAGCCGTCCCAATCGCCGGGCTGGATGTTGCCGAAGATCATGGCGGCACGGACGACCAGGCTGATGACATGGCCGACGGCCCAGATGTCCTCGCCCACGGGGACCACACGGACCGGGAAGCCCATGGACACGCCCTTCTCCACGGCCTGCTCGATGATGCCGCCGATCAGGAAGACGAAAATACCGCGGGACTGATAGCCCTTGATGGTCTCCACAGCCTCTTCAGCGGAGGGGGCGGGGCCGATCATAACGACGAAGCCGGGGATATCGCCGGTGACCAGGGGCACGCCCAGCTCACGGACCTCGGCGTCCACAAAGTGGCCGTGGTAGTGGGTGCCCTCATAGGGGGCGGCGGAGCGGGCATACTTGCAGGCCTCGATCATCTCGGCGGCGATGGCGGTGCCGACG
>NBJMC04202__coassemble_1405_pt1 | contig 32649 bp, 27 predicted proteins | sample NBJMC04202__metabat2_high_PE_003 | metagenome-assembled genome bin NBJMC04202
AGAACATTGGTTGCCTAATAGTGTCAAATAGTCCGTGACCTGCTGCGTACTGACCCATTGGAGAAACCGCGCCGCATCCTCTTTATGCCCAGATTTCTGATGGATTCCTAGACTCCAGCCACCCAAAAGCGGCGTTCTTCCGGGTATCATACTGTAGCCGATGGAACCAATCATACTATTCTTTCGTAGATCCGCCATATCCTCCAAAAAACCAGAAAAGGCAATCAGCATCGCCGTATCTCCATGAAGAAAGTCCTCCACAGCAGAACTATCAGTAGCAGTGAAATAGTCCGGTTTTGCACAGTGGACGGATCGGATTAAATTGATGTACGCCTTTAGCGCCTGCGCAGGCTGAAAGGCTACAGAGCCATCTGAATGGAATAAATCGATTCCATATGCCTGCAGGCGCATATGGATTTCCGGTGCAAGGCATTCATTGTAAGCAGCTGGGATGGAAATACCGTAGGCAATGGCATCTGTCTGGTGGGTAAAGAAATTTGCTATTGTATGGTATTCCTTAAATGTCACCGGTGGGCGGAGCGTAATACCACAGAACTTTTCATAGGCAGTCCGTATGCCTGGATCGTTAAAGAGGTCTTTACGATAATAAAAAATTTGCGGCATACAAAGAAACGGCAGACCATAATACCGATTGCGAAAGGAGCTGAAATAAAAGAGGCTGTTTTCCAGGAAAACACTCTGATCTATTGAAGTGATCAGCTCAGTAATATCCGTGAGAATTCCTGTAGAAGCCAGCTGCGCAAGCCAGGGCACATCATATAAAATCACATCATACCGCCCTTCATCATCCGACAAGATGGACTTGTACATCTTGGGATGTGGCAATATCTCAATCTCCGTCCGAATCTGTTGTGTCTTTTCAAAATTAACTACCAATCTGCGGAACGTCTGTACAAAAGGAGAATCCACCATAAGAATACGAATGAAATGCGGATCCGGTCGAAAAGACGGTGTATCAGGCTGCGCGATCGTCGAAAATAAAGCCGCTGCCGCAGGGAATACAATCTGCTCTGTCTCTATTACCGGAGAATGGAGCTGGTTCATCAGCACGGTGGCCGCAGCATGCCCCATTTTGATGGCCGGCCTGGCCAGAGAGTCATTTGCAAAGGAATGGGTGTATTGGTTCCAATGCTCCTCACCCAATGTGATAACTGGAATGTGGGAGTAACCCAAAAAGCGCAGCGCTTCCACAGCGCCGGTAGCGACAGATTCTTGCGTCGTGACGATCATGTCTGGTGTACGTTTGGACAGAAGCCGTACCACTACCCGAAAAGCGTCTTCCTTGCTCAACTCTGCCTGAATGATGTTTTCCTCCAATAGGGTAACTTCGGCGTCCGCATGTGCCTTTCGAAAACCAAGCTGACATTCTTTTTCGCATGAAAAAGCAGGGCTACCCGAGATCAAACAAATGTTCTGATAGCCTTGGCGCAGATACTGTGCCGTCAGGCCTTGCACCGCTGTTTGGTAATCAAAGGTAATGAAATTTGCCTCCAAATTCTGAATATGCCTGTCAATCACTACCATCGGCTTTTCCTGACGTGTGAAGTAGTCATAATAGAACTTCCAGCAATCAGGTTGGCACGGCAAAATAATCAATCCAGAAATTTGTTTCTTGAGCAATTTTTGAATGATATTTCGTTCCATCTCCGGCACATCGTTGGAAAAAGCCACGTTCAAAAAAAACGGCGAGTTTTGGAACGTCTGCTCAATACCTTGAAAAAGCTGTACATAAAACGAGTCATTGAAATCCGGCAAAATCACAGCGATGTCACTGTAGGTATTGGTCTTTAAGCTCCGGGCCTGTATGTTCTGCGTGTAATGCAGCACATCAATGGCGCTCTTGATCCGAATAGAGGCTGCTTTGCTAACAGGCTTTGTATGGTTGAGATAATTGGATACGGTTGCAATGGAGACGTTGGCCAACTGGGCCACATCTTTAATCGTTGCCATATTATACCTCCTTTGCCGTTCAAAAGCAGGCAAATTGTCCTCAGTGTTCCCGCGCATAACGGAAAATGTATGACGTGGCTTTTCCAGCGTCATTGAGAAAACAGCGCACTGCACGGGCTAGCCCCTCTCAGTGCCGCCTATAATTAGTATAATATGTAAATTTAAAATTGTAAAGTAAAACGTTTCAATTAATTTTCATCAGTATTTTAACTTTATTCTTGTTTATCTCAATAATCACTAGTATAATAAACATGAAATTGAAAAATTTCAATTATAAACTGTGCAAGTTGAACAATCTTGGAAAGGAGGACCTCACAACAGCAGGCTTTATCACGCATTCCTTGGAGGAGATAATATTGGACTATGGAAAAAAAATCTGGGTTTTCCCAGACGCCGAGCTACCACCCGCAGGTGTAAACATTATCCCCGGACATGAGTCAGTCATTGTCGCCAATACCACCAATCAATCCGCTGAAATTAAAATCACCCTGCTCTTTGAGGACAAGGCGCCGGTCAGCTTTTTTACAGAAGTTGAGGCCCAGCGAGTCCGCTGCCTGCGCACCAATCGAGAAAGCGATTTTGGCGCACATACGGCAGCCCCCTGTGAACAATACGCCATTGTGCTGGAAAGCAGCGTCCCTGTGGTCGCTCAATATGGCAGGGCAGAACCGCGAGCTGTTTCCTTTTATACGACGCCAGGATACTGCGAATAAACTTAGGAGGTTTGCAATGGAACGCATTTGTATACCAGATTATGAGTACAAAGATCGAGTCAAGCGGTGTGCCGCCATTTTGCGCCGTGAAGGTCTGGATGCTCTGATTGTCAACGGAAATGAAGCTGATTACGCCAATCCCCGTTACTTTTCCGGCTTTTGGCCTCTATTTGAGCGCTGCGGCGTAGTGATTTCCGCTGCCGGTGACGCAGCCCTGCTGGTGGGTCCGGAATCGAGAGAGTTCGGAGCGGATCGCAACAAACTAGACCGCGTCTTTTGCCTCAAGGCTTACCGTGAGGGTGCAAATCCCACGTATCCCGAATTAAAGGCCGATTCCTTCCAGGACGTCTTTAGGGCTTTGGGCATCACAGGTCAGCACCTGCGCATCGGCATCGCCTCATTTCTGGACACCTCAGTCACCATCTATCAGGCAATTCTGGAAGCCTTCCCCGGCGCTCAATTCAGAGACAGCGGCGACATTATGACCGAGCTGCGCAGCATTAAATCCGACCATGAGTTAGCCTGTCTCCAGGAGGGATATCGTTTGGCGGATCTTGCTACACAGCAGGTTATTGCAGAGATCCGCCCCGGCATGACAGAGCTGCAGATGGTCGGTGTTGCCCAACGGGTGATCTATGAAAACGGCGCTGAGTACGAAGGACTCCCCATGTACGTCTTCTCCGAGGCTTCCACACGCCATGCCATTTCCCGTTCCAGTTACCGGCGCTTCCAAAAGGGAGACATTGTACAGCTAAATCTCTCGGCCAAAATCGACGGCTATTCTGCCTCCATCGGCTATCCTATCTGCTTGGGCAAACTGGAAGGTCAGCGGCGAGAAATCGTCCAGTTCTGCCGCAGAGCCCATCAATGGACGGTGGAACAAGTGAAGGCCGGCGTGATGGCCGGCGATATTGCAAAGGGTTTTTACAAATACTATGTGGACCACGGTTTCGCAGAAAACTTCGTCTACGGCCCACTCCACTCCACCGGTATGATCGAGGTGGAGGCGCCATGGGCAGAGACCATTTCCATGTATCCCCTGCGCCCCAATATGACCTATCAGGCCGATACTTTCATCTCCTGCCCCACCTTCGGCGTCCGCTGGGAGAAGGGCATCGTGGTTACGGAGGATGGTTGTCGGGTCCTCAGTCCGGAGTTGCCGGAGTTCTGCCCAGAACTAAACCTTTGATTTGCCAGCTTAGCCCCTCAAACTCCACGCAGTAAACCGACTGCTGTCTCGCCTTCTCACAGGCAGGAAACGATCCACTCAGAAAAGAGGAAATGCTATGCAATTGACCGAAATGTTTTACGATCAAATTGTGGACGCTGCCAACCGGAGAGTGCCTTTTATCATTCCCATTGGGACCCTGGAGTACCACGCCCATCATCTCTCCTGCGGAACAGACACCTTAGTAGTGACAGGCTGCCTACGGGAGCTTGAAAAAGAACGTGAAATCGTCATATGCCCGCCCATCTGGTACGGTGTGGCCTCCTATGCCGTCTGCGATGCCCGCCCGGGCCATGTCCATGTGGACGAGGACGCCTACACGGCGTATCTATACGCCATCGTCAAATCCATGGTCGCCGGCGGGATCCGAAACCTCTATCTGATCCCCCACCATCAGACGGAGGAGCAGGCCCTGATGCCCATGACCATCGCCTGCCACAAAGCGGCCAAAAAGGTGACGATGGAGTATATGGAGGAGACCTACGGAAAAGGCTGGTGGGGCAGCGACGCCTACGCGAACTATTATGAGGCCCTCGGCTCGAACGACGATCCCTTCTCCTATGTCAAAGTATTGCCGCTGATCAGCGCGGAGGCCCAACATCGGTGCGGCGGCTTCGACCACGCCGGAAAGTGGGAGACGTCGCTGATGCTGGGGACGTGGCCGGAGCTGGTGGACCTCACCCGGTGCGGGCAAAACCGGGAGTGGTTCTCCCAGAGCGCCGTGGAGGCAACCCCTGCGCTGGGGCAGCATATGCTCGCCTGCACGCTGGATTGGCTCCGCAGTGCCATTGTCTGACCCACCGTCCCGGACACGGAAAACCATCGGGCGCTAGGGCATTGGGGTGAAAACATGACAAACAAAAAACAACTGGATTTCAAACTGGGAGACAGCGTCAAGAAGCTGCTGCCGCTCATCATGCTCTTGGTCATCGGCGCGATCATCTCCGCGATTCAGCCGGCCTTTGCCACCTGGACCAACCTCACCAATATCATGATGAACTACGCCGGAACGGCCTTCGTCGCCCTGGGCGCCATGATGGTCATTATCACCGGCGGCATCGACTTCACCTCCGCGGAGGTATACTCCTGCGGCTCCGTCATTGGCGGCATCTTGTACCTGCGCTCCGGCGGGCAGCCGATTCTCCTGCTCCTGGGCTGCCTCATGGTGGGCATCGGCGTGGGCGTCGTCAACGGGCTGCTGATCGCCCATCTGAAATTTCCTTCGTTTATCGCAACGCTTGCTATGCAGTCCCTGGTCCACGGCTTGATGCTCTTTTTCGCCGAAGGGCAAATCATCCAGCTGGAGGGGCCGGTCATCGAGTTCCTGGGCAAAGGCCGCCTGCTGGGCATCCCGGTGGCATTTGTGATGCTGATACTGTTCGGCATCGTGCTGTGGTTTGTGATGAACCGCACCAGATTCGGCACGTATACCTACGCCTTGGGCGGCAACGCCGACGCCCTGGCCTATACAGGTGTCAACCTCAAAAAGTACACCGTCTTGGTCTACGCCGCCGCGGGGCTCTGCTCCGCCCTGGGCACCATCCTCATCACTTGCCGGATGTCCGCCATCTATTCCAGCACCAGCTCCACGCTGCTGGTGGACGGCATCGCCTCCACGGTCATTGGCGGTACAGCCACCTCCGGCGGCAAGGGCACGGTTTTCGGCACCATCGCCGGCGCCATGATCATCGGTACCATCGGCGCCTCCATGACGATTTTGAGCGTGCCGGTAAAAATGCAAAACGTGGTCAAGGGCCTGATCATCATCGCGGCGCTTTTGGTGGATGTCCTCATCAACCGAAGAAACGCCCGGGCCTAAACAATTTGTCGATCTGCGCAATGCGCAAAAATAAGGAGGTTTACAATGAAAAAGCTAACAGCCATCTTTCTTGCAGTGATGCTCGCGGCCACCTTGTTCGCCGGCTGCGCCCAGCAGGCGGACCCGGCGGAGACCGACAGCGAAAACACCCGGCCACAAATCGCCTTCGTCACCCAGGATATGCAGGGCGCCTTCTGGATTGATATGATGAACGGCGGAAGCACCGCCGCCGTGGATTACGGCGCGGACCTCATCTACAAAAGCTCCGAAGCCTCTGTGGAAAAGCAAATCAGCATCATCGAAAACCTCATCACCCAGGACGTGGACGCCATCATCGTAGACCCCATCAACAAGGAGGCCATCATCCCGGTCATTGAAAAATGCGGGAAGGCCGGCATCCCGGTGGTGACAGCCGGCAACCTGATTGAAACGGACTACAACGTCTCCACGGTCTACAACGACACCTACGACATCGGCGTCATCACCGACATCGTCTGCCATATGATCGATGAAGCGGGCAAGGTGGCCTGCGTGGTGGGCGCGCCGGGCAGCGCCGTTTCCGATGCGCGGCAGGCGGGCTTTGAGGAGGCCGTCGCCGAGTATCCTGACGTCACGCCCTTCGTGCTGCCGGCCAACTGGGACGCCACCATCGCCCAGCAGATGGTGACGGATCTGCTAACCACGGACCCGGACCTGGACGCCGTCATCTGCGCCGATGCCATCGGCTACCAGGTCTATCAAGCCGCCAGCGCAGCCGGCAAGGAGGACCTGATTATTACCAACCTGGCCGGCATGAGTGAAAACCTCCAGGGCATCACCGACGGCATGTATGCGCTGGACCTCCTGATGGGCGGCGCCCGCATCGGCTATTGGAACGTGGCCACAGCCGTGAAGCTGGCCGAGGGCGCGGAGATCAGCAGCGTCATCTATCTGCCCACTCAGATCATTGCCAACCAGGATTTGATTGACCAGATGACGGAGTGGGGCATCACCTCGGTGCCCGCCTGCACGCCGGAGGAAGCCGTTGGAATCCTCGCCGGCTACACGGAGGAGTTCGGCCCGGATGTCTATGATCCGGCCAATTACGCGGCCCGTCAATAACCCTCTCGGTTCCCCGTGCCCGGGCCGCCCCCAAACGGCCCGGGCCACCCGGCGGAACAGAAAAAGCGAGGTGACACTGTGAATCAGATCAACAAGAACTGGCATCTGGGCGTCAGGCAGATGAAATACATCGCCATGGCGGCGATTATGGCGTTGCTGGTGGCCGTCTTCTCCGCCGCCTCGCCCAACTTTTTTAGTCTTGCCACCCTGGGCAATCTGCTCTTGCAGACCTCCACACTGCTGATTCTCAGCCTGGGGATGACCTTCGTCATCATCACCGGCAATGTGGACTTGTCCGTCGGCGCGCAGATTGCCGTCTGCGGCACCATCGGCGCGTATCTGATGCTTCTGATGCCCGAGGGCACGGGCACGGCGTGGACGGCCCTGGTGGGCTTCCTCGGCGCCCTGGGAACAGGCGCCCTCTTCGGCGCCGTCAACGGCGTTCTCATCGGCTACTGCTCCGTCAGCCCGTATATGACCACCCTGGCCACCATGTCCCTGGCCCGGGGCCTGGCGCTGGTCATCTGCGGCGACAATCACTACGCCATTCGCAACGATGCCTTCAACTACCTGGCCCAGGGCACCATCGGCCCTTTGCCCGCCGTGACGGTGCTGCTGCTGGTTTTCTGCCTTTTCTTCCACATCCTGCTGACTCGCTGCAAGTTCGGGCGGCAATCTCTGGCTGTGGGCGGCAATAAGACGGCCTCGCGCATCGTGGGCATCGATCCCGCCAGGCATGTGGCAAAGACTTACGTCCTGATGGGGACGCTGTGCGGCGTCGGCTCGGTCATTACCGCCGGCAGGACCCTCTCGGCCCAGCCCCTCTCCGGCCAAAACCTGGAGTTTGAAGTGATTACAGCGGTGGTGCTGGGCGGCACCAGTCTGGCCGGCGGCAGCGGCACCATAGGCGGTACAATCCTGGGGGCGCTGCTGCTGGGCACTATCACCACCGGCCAGAGTATGGTGGATGTGCCGGTGTTCATCAACTATCTGCTCAAGGGCTTTTTGATCCTCATCGCCGTTTACTTTGATATCGTCACCCGCAGCGTGGGAACCCGGGTGAAGAAGTCGCCCGCGGCCCAAAAGGCCGCCGGTGGCCGCGCCGCCCACCAGAGCGGCGAGAACTTCCGCCGAGTGCTGGAGCTGGTGCGGGAAAACCGGCAGTCCACCCTGGAGCTCCGGCACATCAGCAAGTATTTCCCAGGCGTCAAGGCCCTGGATGACGTGTCCCTCACCATCAAGCGCGGCACGGTCCACGCCCTGGTGGGCGAAAACGGCGCCGGAAAGTCCACGCTGATGAAGATTCTCTCCGGCGTCTACCAAAAGGACGAGGGCGAAATATTTGTGGACGGCATCCCCATCGAGATCAAATCCCCCATCGACTCCCAGCTCCTGGGAATCTCAGTCATCTATCAGGAGTTGGCTCTGGTGCCGCTTCTGCCCGTTTACAACAACATTTTCCTGGGCAAAGAACTGCGAAACCGCAGCAGGATCTTCTATAACGTCAAGGCCATGAAGCAGCGGGCAGCCCAATTGCTGGGGAATTTCGGCCTTACAGTGGACGTCTCCGCCGAGACGGACCGCTACACCGTAGGCCAGCGGCAGATGTTTGAAATTGCAAAGGCCGTCGGCTCCAACGCCTTTGTGGTGGTGATGGACGAGCCCACCGCCTCCATCACCAATGCCGACAAGGAGACGCTCTTTGAGACCATCCGGGAGCTGAAACAGCAGGGTGTCAGCATCATTTATATCTCCCACCGAATGCAGGAGATCTTTGAGATCGCCGACGAGGTGACAGTCCTGCGGGACGGCAAGCACGTCGTCACCGCGCCCATTGCTGAGGTCAACGAGGACGCGCTGATCCGGTATATGGTCAACCGGGAACTGAGCAACATCTATGACCGGGCGCACCTGGCCTGGGGCGAGACGGTGCTGGAGGTGAGAAACCTGACCCGCAGAGGGGCATTCGCGGACATCAGCTTCCAGCTCCACGCCGGAGAGGTGCTGGGGTTCAGCGGCCTCATCGGCGCGGGCCGCTCGGAGATCATGCGCTGCATCTTCGGCCTGGACCGCATCGACGGCGGCGAGGTGTGGCTCTACGGGGAAAAGGTGCATATCCGCAGCCCCAAGGACGCCATCCGCCGGGGCATTGCCTTTGTCACCGAGGACCGGCGAAAAGAGGGCATCATCCCCCAGATGTCCGTGGGCAGCAACATGACCCTGGCCATTCTGGACCAGATCTGTCACCTGGGCTTTGTGGACGCCTCCCAGGACACGATCGTGGGAAACACCTATGTGGAGCAGCTGGGCATCAAAACACCCTCCCTCCGGCAGGCCATCGGCAATCTCTCCGGCGGCAACCAGCAAAAGGTGTGCCTGGGCAAGTGGCTGGCCACCAATCCCAAGATCATCATTCTCGATGAGCCCACCCGAGGCATCGACGTGGGGGCCAAGGAAGAGATCCACAAAATCATCCACCAGCTGACCGAGCAAAACTACGCCGTCATCCTGATCTCCTCCGAGCTGCCGGAGATCATCGGCGCGGCCGACCGGATCATTGTGATGTATGAGGGGCAGCTGATGCACGTATACGACAACCGGCAGGGCGGCGTCACCCAGGATATGCTGATGACCAGCGCCTCCGGCATTGCGGTCAACGAATAAGGAGGAACATCCATGCAGAAATTGAAAATGGCCCTGGTGGGCGCCGGTATTATCGGAAGCGTCCACGCCCAGGCGTTGGCGGAGAGCGAATATATCGACTTTGTGGCCGTGGTGGACATCCAGCCGGAGGCGGCCCGGGCCATGGCGGCCCAGTACGGCGTGCGGGCCTACACCTCTCTGGAGTCCTGCCTGGCAGAAGAAGAAATCGACGCGGTGGACATCTGCGTCAATGAGGCATACCACGTCGCCCCCGCCGTGACGGCGGCCCGGGCCGGCAAGCACATTCTGATGGAAAAGCCCATCGCCCAGACGGTGAAAGAGGCGGAAGAAATTCTGACAGTCTGCCGCGAAAACCAGGTAAGGCTGATGGTTGCCCATCTGCTCCACTTCGACCCCCGCTACGCCGTTCTATTGGACGCGGTGCGGCAAGGCAAGCTGGGAGAAATCTCTAGCATCTATGTCAAGCGCTGCAACAATCTCTCCACCCCCAAGCGCATCGGCGGCAAGGTCTCCTTCCTCTACTATATTGCCGTCCATGACATTGAGCTGCTGTGCGCCTACGCCGGAGGACGCCCGGTCAAGGTCTACGCCCAGTTCCCCAACAAGGTGTGCAGCCCCTACGGCGACGACGACGGAATCTACGCCATCGTCAATTTTGACAACGGCGTGGTGGGCTGCATCGAGGTGGAGTGGTCTTACCCGGAGACTACGCCCATGCCCGTCTGGTCGGTGGCCAAGGTAATCGGCACCGGTGGTGCCGGGATTGTGGAAGCAGGCCCCTCCGGCCTCACGCTGCAAGTGGACGGTGCCTTCTCCTATGCCGACACGCTCCTCTCTCCGGTAATCGGCGGCAAGCTCCACGGCGATCTGGCTGCGGAGGTCAACCACTTCGCCAAGCAAGTGCTGGAGGTCCAGCCCTTCGAGGTGGATCTCACGACGCCGGTGGACGCTGTCCGGATCATCGAGGCCAGCCTGGCCTCCAAAAAGACCGGCTTGCCGATAGCTATCGAGTACTGATGGTCCGCCACTCTGAGAAAGGAGGCTGAGATCATGAAGGAAGCGCAACTCCAGCTGCTTAGAAAGGTGGGCAACCTAGAGCAGCTGTTCAGCGTGCGCCATGTCGAATACCTGGATGGCAAAGAAAATCTGGTGCGGGCCTTTGAGGTCAACACCGGCGGCGGGCTGGAGTTTTCAGTGCTGGAGAACAAGTGCTTGGACCTTTACAGTCTTCGCTTTCGTGGGATAAACTGCGGTTTTATCTCCAAGGCAGGGCTCAGCTCGGCTTACCTGGCCGACCAGCGAGGGCTCTCCTATCGGGCCACCCAGGGCTGCGGTATGCTCTATACGGCCGGCCTCGCCAATGTGGGCATCGCCTGCGCTGACGAATCCGGCGAGCAGTATTACCACGGCTGCATCAAAAATTCCGCCACCAAGCACACCGCCGTCACTTGCGATTGGGTGGACAGAGACTATGTGATGCGGATTTCCGGCCAGATTCCTGAATCCGCCTTCTGGGGTAGAAACCTGGTCTTGAAGCGCACCATCCAGGCCATTGGCGGCAGCAGCCGGCTCACCATCGACGATGTCATTGAAAACCAGAACTTTACGCCGGACCAGCTGATGCTGCTCTACCACTTCAACATCGGCTATCCCCTGCTGGACGAAGGTGCGGTGGTCTACGCCCCTATCGTCCAAACCACGCCCCTCTCTCCCTATGCCGCAAGAGAGATCGGCAGCTATTCCACCATGGGCGCTCCCATCGACGGGGACGACGAGACGGTCTATCTGCATCAGGTGCGCCGGGATGACCGGGGCTTCAGCGCCGCCGCGCTGTGGAACCCCAAACTCCAGCTGGGAATCTATATCCGCTTCCGGGGTGAAGCGCTCAAATACCTGGTGCAGTGGAAGACCCGCCGCTCCGGCGACTACGCCATGGGTCTGCTGCCAGCCTCTTTTAGTCCCGTGGGACGGGAACAGGCGGCAAAGGAGCGAGGGCTCTTCCCTCTGGCACCCTTTGCATCCACCGGAATTCAGCTAGAAATCGGCATTCTGGAGGATGAGTCCGCCCGAGACGCCTTTTTGCAGGAGTGGAGCCTTTGAGGGAAAGGAGACACACCATGGCCACCCTGCCGGAGTCGGCTTTCACCGGCCCCATGACGGAGGCGGAAAAATGCCGCGCCGGGCTCCTGTACGACACCACTTACCCTGAGCGGGAGGCGCAGCACCTGGCCTGCGCCGAGCTGTGCTATGCGTATAACCACACCAGTCCCTCAGAGTTGGCCCGGCGGGAGGCACTGCTGCGGCAGATTCTGGGCAAAGTGGGCCAGCGGCCCTATGTGGAGCCGAACTTCCATTGCAGCTTCGGCACCAATATCCAGGTGGGAGACGACTTTTTCGCCAACCACGACTGCGTCTTCATCGACCCGGCGGAGATCATTCTGGGCCACCACGTGCTGCTAGGCCCCCAGTGCGGATTTTATACGGCAGGCCACCCCTTGGACCATCTCTTGCGGCGGCGGCAGTTGGAATACGCCCGGCCCATTGTCGTGGGGAACGACGTGTGGATTGGAGGAGGCGCCATTTTGCTGCCCGGTGTCACGGTGGGCAGCAATGTGGTCATCGGCGCGGGGAGCGTGGTAACGCGGGACATCCCCAGCGGCGTGGTGGCCTGCGGCAACCCGTGCCGTGTGGTGCGGGACATTGAATGAGCCGCCCAACTCAAGCCCCGGTGCGTTTCAAATCGCACCGGGGCCAGTCTTTTCGCGGCGGGTCACTGCGCACCGCAGCGGACCGGCGGCATGCCTTCCCGGCAGGGCCGGGACAAAGTCTCCCCGTGGCGCGCCGTCCCGCGCAGGTTTTCTCCCCGAAAATGCCGTTTTTCCCACATTGACACGGCGAATTTCATACCGTAAAATAGATAAAATAGGTACTTCATTACGATCCTACGACGGGAGTGTTATTATGATCGTCTACTTTTCCGGCACCGGCAACAGCCGCTACTGCGCCCGGTTTCTGGCGCAGCGCCTGGGCGACACGGCAGAGGACGCCACGCCGTACCTCCGCAGCGGCGGCGCAGCCCACCTGACCGCGGCGCAGCCCTGGGTCTTCGTCTGCCCCACCTACGCCTGGCGGATCCCCCGGGTCTTCCGGGACTTTCTCCGGCGCAGCAGCTTTTCCGGCGGGAAGGACGCCTACTTCGTGATGACCTGCGGCAGCGAGACCGGCGACGCCCAGCGGGAGCTGCCGGCGCTGTGCGCCGCGCTGGGTCTCACCTACCGCGGCCTCTTCCCGGTGGCGATGCCGGACAACTATCTGGTTCTCTTCCAGACGCCCGCGCCCGAGGCCGCCCGGGAGAGCCTGGCCACGGTCCGCCCCCGGCTGGAGGAGGCCGCCCGGCTGATTCAGCGGGGCGAAACGCTGGACCCCCTGCCTGTAAAGCCCCTGGACAAGCTCAAGTCCGGCATCGTCAATCAGGGGATGTACCGCTACTTCATCCGCACCAAGGCCTTTTACGCGACGGACGCCTGCGTCGGCTGCGGCAAGTGCCAGGCGCTCTGCCCGCTGGGGAACATCCGGCTCCAGAATGGGCGCCCGCAGTGGGGCCAGAACTGCACCCACTGCATGGCCTGTATCAGCTATTGCCCCACGAAGGCCATCGAGTACGGAAAGGCCAGCCGCGGCAAGGCCCGCTACCACTTCCCCGAGGAGCTTTAAGGCGGCGCTTCGCGCATCAGTAAGAGGAGAATTGCATGGCTAGAAAGAGAAAGATCAACGTACACATTGTGGGCGCCGGGCAGATCGGCCAGGCCCTGGCAGCCCAGCTCTCCCAGGACGACTGCGCCGTCACCGTGGTGGACACCGATGCCGCCGTCATCAACACCCTGAGCAACACGCTGGATGTCTATTGCTATCGCGGCAACGGCGCGTCCTACCAGGCACTTCAGGAGATCAAAGCCGGGGATTCAGACATCTTCATCTCCGTCACCGATTCCGACGAGCTGAACATCCTCGCCTGTCTGACGGCCCATATGATGGGCGCCAAACACACCGTGGCCCGGGTGCGGAACATCGACTACGCCCAGCACAGCAGCTTCTACCGCGACCAGCTGGGCCTCTCCATGACCATCAACCCGGAGCTGGCGGCTGCGGCGGAGATCAGCCGCGTCCTCCGCTTCCCCTCGGCCACCCGGGTGGAGCTGCTGGCCAAGGGCCGGGCCGAGCTGGTGGAGCTGAACCTGACGGCGGGCAGCCCCCTCTGCGGCCTCTCCCTCCACGAGTTCGGCCAGCGGATCAACCTACTGGTGTGCGCCGTGGTACGCGGAGGCGAGGTCCACATCCCCAAGGGCCACTTCGTCTTGGAGGAGGGCGACATCCTCTACCTCACCGGCGCCCCCTCGGCCTTCCGCAAGGCCATGTCCAAGCTGGCGCTGCCGGTGCGGCCCACCCACTCGGTGCTGGTGGCCGGCGCCGGGCGCATCAGCTACTATCTGGCCCAGCAGCTCAAGCGCGAGGGCGTCCACGTCACGGTGGTGGAGGAAAACCACGAGCGGGCCGTGGACTTCTGCCGGAAAAACCCCGAGTGCGACGTGATGAACGACAACGCCATCGCCTACTTTGACTCTATGTCCGATGCGGACCTCCAAAATACCGACGCCTTCGTCTCCCTCACCGGCAACGACGAGCTGAACGTGGTGGCGGCCATGTACGCTGCCTCGCTGCGCATCCCCAAGGTGATCTCCCGGCTCAGCAGCAGCTCCAAGCTGAAAATTCTCCAGAAGGACGACCGCATCACCACCGTCTCCCAAGAGGAAACAGCCGTCAACCTGATTTTGGGCTACGCCCGCTCCCTGATGAACGCCGAGGCGCACGACGCCGTGGAGGCGCTCTACCGGCTGATGGACGGGCGGCTGGAGTTCATCGAGTTCCGCATCACCGAAGCCTCCCCCCATCTCAACCAGCCCATCCGGGAGTGGCGCATCAAGGACGGCACCCTGCTGGCCCACATCCTGCGCGACGGCAGGCACATCGTCCCCCGGGGCGACGACGTCATCCGCCCCGGGGACCGGGTGCTGGTGGTGACGACGCTGAAGCAGCTGACCCGGCTGGAGGACATCTTCCTCTCCCCGAGGGAGGCGGCCAGCGAACGATGAACAAGCGCAGCGTATTGAACATCCTGGGCAAGATCGTCCTGACCGAGGTTTGCCTGATGATCCCCTCCCTGCTCGTCTCGCTCTACTACGGCGACGGCGACTGGCGCTACTTCGTCGTGACCATGATCCCCGCCGCGCTCCTGGGCGCCGCCCTCAGCCGCGTCAAGCCCCGGGAGGCCAAGCTCACCAGCCGGGACGGCTACTGCATCGTGGCCTATGGGTGGATTCTCATCTCTCTGATCGGCGCGGTGCCGCTGTACCTCACCGACCAGTTCACCTCCTACTTTCAGGCCTTGTTCGAGATCGTCTCCGGCTTCACCACCACCGGCGCCTCTGTCCTGGCCAAGCCGGAGCTGCTGCCCCACGGCGTCCTCTTCTGGCGCAGCTTCACCCACTGGATCGGCGGCATGGGCGTCTTGGTCTTCGTGCTGATGATCATTCCCATGAAGAACGACAACTCCATGCACCTGGTCCGGGCCGAGGTGCCCGGACCCATCGCCGGCAAGCTGGTGCCCCGGATGAAGCGCACTTCCATGATCCTCTACGGCATCTACACCACCATGACGGCGGTGCTGGTGATTTTGCTGCTGCTGGGCGACGTCAAGCTCTTCGACAGCCTCTGCCTGGCCTTCGGCGCTGCCGGCACCGGCGGCTTCGCCGTCTCCTCGGCCGGCATCGCCGGCTATGCCAGCCCCTACGTGGAGATCGTGCTGGGCATCTTTATGATCCTCTTCGGCATCAATTTCAACATCTACTACCTCATCCTGGTGGGCCGCATCCGCGACGCCCTGGGCTCGGAGGAAGTGCGGTGCTTCCTGGGCATCATCGCCGTGGCCACCATCGCCATCACCATCAACATTTTCTCCCTGGTCTCCTCTCTGGGGGAAGCACTGCGCCACGCGTTCTTCCAGGTGTCCAGCATCATCACCACCACCGGCTTCGCCACCGTGGACTTCAACCTCTGGCCCGAGTTCTCCAAGCACACCCTGGTTCTTTTAATGGTCATCGGCGCCTGCGCAGGCTCCACCGGCGGCGGCCTCAAGGTCTCCCGGGTCATCATCCTGGTCAAGTCCTTCCTGGCGGAGATCCGTTACATCGTCAGCCCCAAGTCGGTCCAGACGGTGCGCCTGGAGCATAAGTACGTGGACAAGGTGACGCTCAACTCCACCCGCACCTATGCCGCGGCCTATATGATGCTGGTGGCCCTCTCCACGCTGATTCTCTCCCTGGACGGTTACAACCTCATCACCAATCTCACCGCCGTCCTCTCGTGCATCAACAACATCGGCCCCGGCCTGGACCTGGTGGGCCCCATGGCCAACTTCGGTATCTACTCCGACTGGGCCATGGTGCTGCTGTCCATGGTCATGCTCATCGGGCGGCTGGAAATCTTCCCGATCTTCCTGCTGTTCTCTCGCTCGGCCCACGGGAAATAAACATAAAAAGCCGTATTTCTGGTTTGCTCCAGAAATACGGCTTTTTTGCCGCGCCTATTGTTGGGCTGCGCGCTGCGCCGCCCGGGGGCGGAAGAAGCCCAGATACACCAGCATGGCCGCCATCATCCAGAAGTAGGCCATCATGTAGGGCTCTTCGAAGATATTTTCAAAGTAGCAGTGGGCCAGCACGCCGCAAAGCCCCGAGAGGATGCCCGCGGCCAGGGGCTGCATCCTGGGCCCGCCGGCGCGGTGGATAAAACCGCTGCGCCGCACGCACCGAAGGCCGATCAGCACCAGCGCCGCCAGCAGCACCACGAAGAAGATAAAGCCCAGATAGCCCATCTCCACCATGATCTTCAGGTAGTAGTTGTCCAGGTAGAAGTAGTCCCACTGGTCGATGATCTTGGTCTGCATGGCGATGGCGCCGCCGAACATGCCAAGGCCCAGGCCCAGCCAGGGGTGGCCGGACTCCACCAGATAGTTGAGGCCGTAGTGCCAGCGGCTGGCGCGTCCGCCCCGGGCAGTGGACTCGGCAAACTGCTCGGTGAAGAGGTAGCCGATCCGGCTGGCCACAAAGGGCAGGAACATGGCCGCCACAGCGGCCACCACCAGCAGGGCGAAGAGCCGCCGGTCCACCAGCAGGCAGAACAGCACCACCGCCACCGCCATGGCAACCCACGCGCCCCGGGACATGGTAAAGAGGCAGGCAAAGCACATGGCAAAGGCGCACGCCCAGGCCAGGAGCTTCTGCCACGTCTTGGGCAGGTAGTACGCCAGGCCCGCGGCCATGGGGGCGAACATCACCATGTAGTCGCCCATGATGTTGGGACTTCCGAAGATGGAGAAGACCCGGGTGCGCACCGACTGCTCGGCCTGGTCGGTCCAGTTGGAGGGAATGGGCACAGCCACGATATACTGGTAAATGCCGTGGAGGGCGATGACCGTCGCCAGGGCCACCATGGCGAAGTAGAGCGTCTTGAAATCCCGGTCATTTCGGAGCATCCGGGTGACGACGAAGAACCAGAGCATATACTGCACCGTGGCCCGGTAGCCGTCCATCGAGATGGAGTAGTAGTCGAAGACCGTGTTCATCAGCAGGAAGCCCAGGGCCAGGAAGGCCAGCAGCGGCACGTCCAGCGGATTGGTGCGGGCCTCCAGCGGCGTCGCGCGGTCCATCCGCAGTCGGAGGATCCAGAGGAGACTCACCAGGAGCAGCGCCTCGTCCCACAGCGATGAGAGAACCGGCACGGAGAAGACGTCCCGCAGCAAATAGTCCACACCGCAGTAAAGCCCCAGCACCGTGAGGATCACGCCGGTGAGGCCGCCGCGGAACATCCAGCCCAGCAGCACGCTCCCCTCGCCCCAGCGGAAGAGCCCCCGCCAGATTCGGCCCACGACGCCGGCCCGGAACCACTCCAGGGGCCGGGAGACGCCCGCCAGCCGGTCATTGAGCCGCTGGGAGAGCCGCCGGTAGCCCGAGGCCTCGGTGAAGCCCGCCTCGGCGGAGAAGCGCCGGTCCAGAAACCGCCGCGTCCCGCTGGCCTGCCACCAGCGTCCCAGGGCCGCCAAGAAGCGGCTGCCCGAGGCCAGTCTTCCAAAAAACGCGCCGATGGCTGCCACGACCCGCCACAGAAGGCTCAGCCGCAGCATCTCATCCATGGGCTTCAACCTCCAGGCTGGAGACGACGCCCTCCACCTCGATGTCCGAGGTCTTCACCAGATGCTCGATGCCCACGCGGACCTCCTGGGAGCCGACGGAATAAGTGGAGTTGGAGAAAGCGGTGTTGACTTCAATGGTGAAGTAGAGGTCGGTGCGGGTGGTGTCGCCCTCCACCACCTCCACGGCCTGGCAGTCGGTGATGGAGCCGTCCAGCAGCTTGCCGGAGCTGAGCAGCTGCCCGCCGACGTGGGCCGTGCAGTAGTCGGCCACGTGCTGGGGCACGTCCTGGGCCACGACTTCATAGGTGAGGGTCACTTGCTGGCTGGTGGCGGCGGATACGGCCTTGTTGCCGAAGAGCTTCATGCCCACCGCGGCCACGGCCACCACCAGAATCAAAACAACGGCCAGGTCGATGAGGTTGACCTTCCCAAAGAGCCGGCCTTTTTCGTCAATGATTTTCATAAGTTCCTCCTGCATATGGAATTGTTCCGGCGCTGCCGGTCTCAGCCATTATACCCTGTTTCTCCCTGCCTTGCAACCCGGCGCGGGGAAAAAGTCGCCAGCCGGCGGACGCCACTTTTTCACTATTCACGCTTCACGAAACTTGTCACGCTTCACTTGCACTCCGGTCCGTCCCCCGGAGCCGCCCGAACACACCAGCTGGCTGGCGGCTGATAGCCGCCCCTACGGCGGGAACGGGAGTTTGGTGGATGTGTAGGGGCCGATGCCTACATCGGCCCGAACCCGCCGCAGACGGGTCTGTTCGACGTAAGCACTCAGGCGGTGCGGGCTGGTTTGCCTCCGGCGGGGAACTTTTCACCGCAGAAAAGTTCTCAAAACGCGCCGGGGGCTGCGGCCCCCGGTCCCCTTTTAGGCTGTGCGGCGTGCATCCCCGGAAAAGGCATTTCCCAGGCTGTTACGCTCCACCGGGCCGTCCCGTCCCATACTGCCTACCCCTTCCCGGCTTCGCGCGGGACAGTAGAATCAGATGTCCGCTGCGGCTACAGGACGCTTCTCTAAGGCCGCACGGACTGCCCCGGAACGTGGAGTGGATGCTGCACGCGGCAATTATTTGCGCAATCTCCCCATGTGCCGTAGGGGCGCGCATTGCGCGTCCGTGCCGCGAAGCGGCCTCTCGTGGCGGGTTCGATGGTTTTGACATGCCGTTTGTACCGCCGCACTCCCGTCGCCGCCCGGAACCGGCTGCGTTCGGCGACAGCCTGCTGAAATCGCGGTCGGCAAGCGGGCGGCCATACAGGCCGCCCCTACAACGGGGACGAGGCGGGTGCGTTTGCCGCAGGCGCTCCGGCACTGCAGCCCAGCGGACGCGCGATGCGCGCCCCTACGGCGGGGTCACGGTCCCGGTGCATTCGGCGAAAGTGCTCTGACAGCGCAGCCCGGCGGACGCGCAATGCGCGCCCCTACGGTGGAAACGCGGCCCTCTGCATTGGCCGCTTGCACCTGTGGGGCGGTCACGCCAGCCGGAGCAGCACCTCCCGGCGGTTGTCCCCCGGGTGGGCCAGGACGTGCGCCAAAAGCGCCTGGAGGTGCCGCCCCACTTCCGGGCCGCGGAGCTGCGGAAAGTCGGCCCCCGAGACTGCCAGGTCCCGGAGATAGAGGCACTCGCCCGAGGCGAGAATCTCCTCCGCCGATTCCGCGTCGCCCGCCAGCGCCGCCGCGATTCGCCCCCGGGTCTCCCCGTGGGCGGACAGAAGCTGCTTGCGGCCCAGGCGGTCTTCCGGCCAGGAGAGCCGCGCGGCGGCCATGGCGTCCTGGGAAAGCCGCCGGGGCAGCCGCAGGGCCGCCAGGTCCAGCTCGGGATACGTCCGGCACAGCCCGGCCCAGCGAACCTCCGCCGTCGCCGGCAGCCGCGAAAGCCACCCGGTGTCCCGGCCCTCGGGGAAGCCGAAGGCCGCCAGCAGCCCCAGGGCCGCCATCTCGCCCACGCGGCCCGGCCGCGGGGAGAGAAGCGTCTTTTCCACCTCGTCCCGGACCCGCTCCGCCGAGAGCGCCGCCGTCAGCGCGTGGCAGCGGCGGATGGCCGCATCGGTCCCGGCCTCCAGGGAAAAGTCCAGCTGCGCCGCAAACCGCAGCGCCCGGAGCATCCGCAGCGCGTCCTCCCGGAAGCGCTGCTCCGGCTCTCCCACGGCCCGCAGAATCCGCCCCTTCAGGTCGGCCTGGCCGCCGAAGGGGTCCGCCAGGGCGCCGCGCAGGTCCATGGCCATGGCGTTGACCGTGAAGTCCCGCCGGGCCAGGTCCGCCTCCAGGGAGGAGACGAAGGTGACGCCCTCCGGGTGCCGCCCGTCCAGGTACGGCCCGTCCGCCCGGAAGGTGGTCACTTCGGCCTCGGTGTCCTCCAACAGCACCGTGACGGTGCCGTGGGCGATTCCGGTGGGGACGCAGTGGGAAAACAGCGCCATCACCGCCTCGGGCCGGGCGGCGGTGGTGATATCCCAGTCGTGGATGGGACGGCCCAGGAGCGTGTCCCGGACGCAGCCGCCCACGAAATACGATTCATACCCCGCCTGCTCCAGCGTTTTGAGGATTTCTGCCGGTGCCCGTTTGACCATGTCGCTCCTTTCCGCGCCGTGCGCGTCATCGCAAAATTTCCCTTGTATTCTCGTGCGAAATAATATATAATGCTGCTTTGGTATCCGTTCGCTGAACCTTTGCCGGTTCTGGATCGGAAAACCATTTTACGGTTATTATACGAGGGGGACGGCTCTCCCGCAACAGGGATTCTTCTCAACCTGGAGGCTTTTTGTATGAATCATCCATCGGGAATTTCCATCGAGGCATATCTCAAGCCCGGCGTCCACGCCCATCTGGTGGGCATCGGCGGCGTGTCCATGCGTCCGCTGGGGCTGGTACTCCAAGAAAGAGGCCTTCGGATCACCGGCTCGGACATGGCGAAATCCCTGGCCACCGACGAGCTGGAGGCCCAGGGCATTCCCGTGGCCATCGGCCACCGGGCTGAGAACATCCAGGGCGCTGCCCTGGTGATCCGCACCGCCGCCGCCCACGACGACAACCCCGAGATCGCCGCCGCCCGCGCCCAGGGCATCCCGGTCTTTGAGCGGGCCGAGGCCTGGGGCATTCTGATGCGCAGCTTCCCCAACGCCATCTGCATCTCCGGCACCCACGGCAAAACCACCACCACCTCTATGATTACCCAGATCTTCATGGAGGCCCAGCGGGACCCCACCGTGATGATCGGCGGCACGCTGCCGATGCTTCACGCCTCCCACCGGGTGGGCCGGGGCGACACCATTATTATGGAGAGCTGCGAATACTGCAACTCCTTTTTAAACTTCTTCCCCACCGTGGCGCTGATTTTGAACATCGAGGCCGACCACCTGGACTTCTTCAAAGACCTCCAGGACATCCAGGCCTCCTTCCGCAAGTTTGCCCAGCTGGTGCCGGCGGACGGCCTGATCCTGGCCAACGGCGACGACGCCAACACCCTGGAGGCGCTCCGGGGCCTTTCTTACCGCACCTTCGGCATGGGCGAGGAGAACTTCGTCCACGGCGCCAACTTTAGCCCCGACTGGCGGGAGTTCGACGTCCTCTGCGGCGGCGACCACTACGCCCACCTCACGCTCTCGGTCATGGGGCGGCACAACGCCATGAATGCCCTGGCTGCCTGCGCCGCGGCCCACAACGCCGGCATCCCCGGCGACGTGGCAGCCCGGGCCCTCCACAGCTTCACCGGCGCAGGACGGCGGATGGAGTTCAAGGGCCGCTACCACGGCGCCGACATCTACGACGACTACGCCCACCACCCCGGCGAGCTGCACGCCCTGCTGGCCGCCGCCCGGAGCCTGGGCTACCGGCGGATTCTCTGCGCCTTCCAGCCCCACACCTACAGCCGCACCAAGGCCCTCTTCGCAGACTTCGTCCGGGAACTGAAGACTGTGGACGTGGCCATCCTCACCGACATCTTCGCCGCCCGGGAGCAAAATACCGTGGGCGTCTCCTCGCAAATGCTGGCCGATCAGATTCCCGGGGCGGTCTATTGCCCCACTCTGCCCGAGGTGACAGCCTACCTCCGGGCTGAGGCCGGCCCCGGCGACTTGGTCCTCACCGTGGGCGCCGGCGACATCTACAAGGCAGGCAACGCCCTGCTGGAAACGGAATAATCGATCCACCCAGTGTCGCCGGAGCAGATCGCTCCGGCGGCGCTTTATCTTCCAGAAAACCCCGGCGACTGCATGGATGTTTTGCGAATCGTTCTTGATATTGTTGTGCATTTGTGGTATAGTAATTTTTAGTGAGTGTATTTTGCCCGAAGCCGGGCAGTATTGTGAAGGAGCAATTAAAATGCTGAGAAAAGTGACCGATACCATCCTCTATGTCGGCGCCAACGACCATGACGTGGACCTCTTTGAGGGCCAGTATGTGGTGCCCAATGGCATGAGCTACAACTCCTACGTGATTCTGGACGAGAAGATCGCCGTCATGGACACCATCGACCAGAAGAAGACGGCCGAGTGGCTCAAGAACATCGAAGAGGCCCTGGCGGGCCGCCAGCCGGACTACCTGGTGGTGCAGCACATGGAGCCCGACCACGCCGCCTCCATCGAGGCCTTCGTCAACCAGTACCCCGCCGTCACCGTGGTGGGCAACGCCAAGACCTTCCCGATGATCGCCGCCTTCTTCCCCAACCTCCACATGGAGAAGACCCTGACGGTCCAGAACCTCTCCACCCTGGAGCTGGGCAGCCACACCCTCACCTTTGCCTTTGCGCCCATGGTCCACTGGCCTGAGGTGATGATGACGTACGAATCCTCGGAAAAGGTTCTCTTCTCCGCCGACGGCTTCGGCAAGTTCGGCGCTCTGGACGTGGAAGAGCCCTGGGCCGACGAGGCCCGGCGGTACTTCATCGGCATCGTCGGCAAGTACGGCAAGCAGGTGCAGAACATACTCAAGGTGGCCGCCACGCTGGATATCGCCACCATCTGCCCCCTCCACGGCCCCGTGCTCACCGAGAACCTCGGCTATTATGTAAACCTCTATGACCTCTGGTCCAGCTATACCCCCGAGGAGCCCGGCATCGTGCTGTGCTACACCTCTGTCTACGGCCACACCGCCGTGGCAGTGAAGCAGCTAGCCGAGGCCCTCAAGAAGCGCGGCGTGCCCCAGGTGGTCGTCTACGACCTGGCCCGGTGCGACATGGCCGCCGCCGTGGCCGACGCCTTCCGCTATGAGAAGCTGGTGCTGGCCACCACCACCTACAACGCCGACATCTTCCCCTATATGCGCACGTACCTGGACAAGCTCTCCGAGCGGGCCTTCCAGAACCGCACCGTGGCCTTCATCGAGAACGGCTCCTGGGCTCCCACGGCCATCTGCGGCATGAAGGAGCGGCTCAGCAAGTGCAAGAACCTCACCTACTGCAAGAACGAGATCACCATCCGCTCCGCGCTGAACCAGGAGACCGAGGAGAAGCTCCAGCTGCTGGCTGACGAGCTGGCCGCCGGCTACGCCCCGGTGGAGGTGGTGGAGAACACCATCGACCCCACCGCCCTCTTCCACATCGGCTACGGCCTCTACGTCCTCACCAGCCGCGACTGCGACGGCAAGGACAACGGCTGCATCGTCAACACCGTGACCCAGGTGACCAACACGCCCAACCGCGTGGCCGTCACGGTCAACAAGATGAACTATTCCTGCGACACCATTGCCACCACCGGCGTTCTCAACATCTCCACCCTGACCGAGGACGCGCCCTTCAAGCTCTTTGAGCATTTCGGCTTCCAGTCTGGCCGGAATGTGGACAAGTTTGCCGACTTCAGCCATGTCCAACGGTCCCACAACGGCCTGCTGTTCCTGGATAAGTACGCCAACGCCTATATCTCCTGCCACGTCATTGACAAGGTGGACCTGGGGACCCACTTGATGTTCATCTGCGACGTCACCGAGTGCGTCCGCCTCTCCGACCAGGAGACCATGACCTACACCTACTACCAGAAAAACGTCAAGCCCAAGCCGGACACCGGCAAGAAGGGCTTCGTGTGCAAGGTCTGCGGCTATGTCTACGAGGGCGACGAGCTGCCCGAGGACTTCATCTGCCCCCTGTGCAAGCACGGCGCCGCCGACTTCGAGCCCATCCAATAATGCGTTAACACGTTACCGCCCCTGGAGACCCCAGGGGCGGTTTTCTTTGTCCATATGTGCCGCCCGCAGCGGGCCGGAGGGGTTGACAATCCCCCAGTCAGCCTGGCGGCTGACAGCCCCCTTTACGCAAGGGGGCCTTAGAAGCGCGATAAACGCATCGGCCTTGTGCAACTACTCCGCGTTTCACGAGAGGCCGCTGGTGCGGCGCGGGCCGATGTAGGCATCGGCCCCTACCCCCCATCAAACTACCGTCCTCGCAGTAGGGGCGGCTATCAGCCGTCCGCTTATCCGGCGGTTTCCGCACGCTGGCGGCAGAAGTACCAGCCTTCGATTCCATCGTAGATAACGCGCATCGCGCGTCCGCTGGGCTGCGTCGTCAGAGCGCTTCCGCCGAATGCACCAGCCAAAGGCTCCCCTTGAGGGGAGCTGTCATGCCAACGGCATGACTGAGAGGTGTTCCAGCAAGGGCCGATGCCTTCATCGGCCCGAATCCGCCGCAGGCGGGTCTGTTCGACGGCAGTGCTCTGGCGTCGTGGGCTTGTTTGCCTCCGGCGGGGAACTTTTCACCGCGGAAAAGTTCCCAAAACGCGCCGGGGGCTGCGGCCCCCGGACTCACTTTGGGCTGCGCGGCGTGCATCCCCGGAAGAGGCAATGCCCAGGCCGTTACGCTCCATCGGGCTGTCCCGCCCGGTACTGCCTGCCCCTTCCCGGCTTCGCGCGGGCCAGTGGAATCGGATGGCCATTACGGCTTCAGAACTTTTCCCTAAGGCCGCACCAACTGCCCCGGAACATGGAATGGATGCTGCACACAGCAGCTTTTTTGCGCAATCTCTCGATTTGTACCGTAGGGGCGCGCATTGCGCGTCCGTGCCGCGTAGCGGCCTCTCGTGGAAGGTATGGTAGTTTGAAAAGGCCGTTTGCACCGCCGCACCCAAGGCTCCCCTTGGGCTCAAGGGGAGCTGTCTCGCGGAGCGAGACTGAGGGGATAAATCGCACGCGATCTGCAACCGCCGACACCCCCTCCGTCATGGCTCCGCCATGCCAAAGCCTCCCCTAAAGCCCTGCGGGCATTAGGGGAGGCTTTGGCATGCGTTCGGCGGGAGTGCTCTGGAATCGCAGCCATTCGGACGCGCGATGCGCGCCCCTACGACGGAACCACAGCTTGCTGCGTCTGCCGCAGGCGCTTGGGCAGTGCGAGCCTGCGGGCGGCTGATACCGCTCCTACGGCGTCCGAAGGATGCAACTATTCCCTCTTCCCTATTCCCTCAATCAGCCTCTGCCGCCGGTGCCGTCGCCCCAGGCGGCGCGGTAGAGCGCCGTAAGGCTGCGCCAGGTTTGATGGTCCAGGGCGCCGGTCTCCGGCAGGGCGCTCAGGCGCTGCACCCAGGCGAGGGCCTGGGCCGTGGCCGGGTCCAGCCGCCCCGTCACCGCCGGCGGCGTGAATCCGGCGTAAAACCGCTCCAGCGACGCCAGCATCGCCTGCACCAGGTAGAGGTGGCCGTTCTCCTCCCCCGGCTGTACCGTCTGGGAGATCTGCCACTGGGGCGCGGCTGGCGGCGGCGTCAGCTCCACCAGAGCCAGGGCATAGGCCGCCGCGACGGCGTTCCAGGTGCGAAGGTCCGCCCGCTCCGTCACCGGCAGGCCGGCGGCGCGCTGGAAGCTCCCCAGGGCCGCCGCCGTGTCCCTGCCAAAGCGTCCGTTGGGGATCACCGGCGTCACGGCGACGTTGACCGCGGAAATCCGCCGCAGCATGGTCTGCAGGCTCCGCACCGGCAGGCCCAGGTAGGCCGCTTCTCCTCTCATGCCATCCCTCCATCCGTCGAACCCAGAGACAGCGCCGCGCCGGGGAACTGGGTCAGGCGGCTGGTCTCCGCCAGGTCTCCCGCGGGGAACAGGGCGCCGTCTTCAAACACCGTCAGGTCCACGCTATTGAACTGCTCAAAGATGGTGTCCCAGGTGGCCTTGCCCACGCTGCCCGTCACCGGCAGGCCGGCGTAGCGCTGGAAGCTCCGCACGGCGTAGAGCGTGGCGTTGTCGAAGACGCCGGTCTGATCGGGCGCCTGGACCGTGGGGACAAAGCTGCTGATGACCAGCAGCATATATTGCAGCTGCTCCACCAGCTGCCCCCGGTCCCCCAGGGAGAGGAACTCGGGATACTCCTGGATGAAGAGGAACTGCTGGCCCTCGGACTGCAGCTCCGCCAGCCTCGTCACCGCCACGTAGACCCGCACCAGCTGGTACCAGGTGGCCCGGCCCACGATGCCGTCGGGCTCCAGGGCGAAGATCTGCTGGAAGGCCTCCACGGCGGCCTTGGTCTGGGGGCCGTAGATGCCGTCCACCGGATTGATCTTGGGGATGGCCGGGTAGCTCTGGGAGATTCGGTTCAGGGAGGTCTGCACCACCGTCACCGCCGGGCCGGTGCTGCCCAGCCGCAGCGGCGTGCCGGGATAGGACTCGGTGACGCCCTCCATGGGGGCGTTGGTCACGATCTCGATGTCGTCGCCGTAGTAATACTTGAGAATCTCCACCGAGTCCAGCCCCTCCTGGGCCAGGGCCTCGGAGCCCCACTGGCTCAGGCCGTCGCAGGTGGAGGTGGTGCCGTTGCAGAACTTGGCGGCCAGGGGCTCCACAGACCCCACCCGCCGAATGTAGCTGCCCACCATCTCGTCCACCAGCCGGGAGATGTTTTCAAAATAGCTCCTGCCGTTGACGAAGGCCTGGTCCCGGGCGGTGGTGTTGGTGATGTCGAAGTCGTAGCCCCGGCTGCGGTAATACTCGGTGTAGACCCGGTTCAGGGCGTAGGACATGATGGCCAGGATGTTGGCCCGGAGGGCGCTCTCGTCCCAGGTGGGGTAGATTTCGCTGGAGGCCACGTTCTTGACGTAGTCGGTGAAGGAGACGGTGACGTTTTCCGCCGGGGAGTTGGGCAGGCCCAGGTGGACGGTGATGGTCTCCGGGATCACCGGGATCACATTGGTGCGGACTTCCGCGGCCATCATAGGTTCTGGGGCGGCTCGGGCTGGTAGATCACCGTGCCGCGGTTTTGGCCCAGGGTGGGCAGCGGAATGAGCTGCAAGAGCTGGATGGTCTCCACACCGGGGAAGATTTGGACGGCAGACGCCTCCACCTTTTTGTAGCCCGGCGCCTCGGCCTGGATGTCCACCAGGGCGTAGGGCGGCTGCGCGGCGCCGGGGGTAAGGCTCTCGGAACGGTCCGGCGTCTCCACCGTCAGCGGCGGCGTGACGCCGCTGTCGTTGGTGAACCGCAGGGCCAGCAGCTGGCGCCGCCCATCTGGCAGCAGGCGGCTGAACGTCACCGGCACGCCCCCCAGGGGCAGCTGCGCGTCGGAGGTGTAGACGCGGGCGAGAATGGTTCCTTGGGACGACAATCGGCTCCCTCCTTTCGGATCTGACCGCCCGGTGGGCCGGTCACAGGCAAGTATATGTGCCCCGGGCTGCAATATGCGCCGCCCGCCGGAGGCCCCGGATGTCGAGCTATGTCGAAGATTTGATAAAATTGGTCTGATTAGTCGCTTTTGCCCGATGAAAACCGATGTAAATCTCATAATTGATGTTGAAAATAATGGATAAATGTGTTAAACTTGTGCTATCGCGGCGATAGGAAAAGACACTGTCTCAAACCAACAAACCATTATCATGTATAGGAGAGGACTACATCACAATGGAACATCGGAGGAGAATCTTGATCGCCGACGGCAGTGAAGAGTTCTGCCAGAGGCTGAAAGAAGCGCTGGAACAGGCGGCGGACTGGGAGGTGGTCGGTGCGGCCTGCGACGGCCTCCAGGCTGCGGAGCTGCTGGGCAAGCTGCGTCCGGACGTGCTGGTTCTGGACCTGCTCTTGCCGCGGCTGGACGGCATCGCGCTGCTGCGCAAGGCGGCGGCGCTGAACCCCGCCCCGGTGAGCCTGGTACTCACAGGCTTTCTCACGGAGTATGCCGCCACCACGGCGGCGGGCCTGGGCGTGCGGTACTTCATGGCCAAGCCCTGCAAATTTGAGGCCGTAGCAGAGCGGCTCCACGAAATCCTGGAGGCCGATTCCGCAGGCGCCGCAAAGCCCCTGCGCGCCGGCGGCGCCAACATCGACGCCATGGTCACGTCGGTCATCCACGAGATCGGCGTCCCGGCCCACATCAAGGGGTATCAGTATCTGCGGGAGGCCATCAAAATCGCCGTCGGGGACATGGAGGTCATCAACGCCATCACCAAGGTGCTGTACCCGCAGGTGGCCAAGACCTTCGCCACCACGCCCTCCCGGGTGGAGCGCGCCATCCGCCACGCCATCGAGGTGGCCTGGGACCGGGGCGACCTGGAGACCCTGCAGCGGTTCTTCGGCTACACCGTCTCCAATTCCAAGGGAAAACCCACCAATTCCGAGTTCATCGCCCTGATCGCGGACCGGCTCCAGCTGGAGCTGCGGGAGCAGAACCGGCTGGCCGTGGGGAGATAATCGGCAAACTCCGGCAGGCTGACACAGCCTGCCGGAGTTTTTTGCCGCAGCCGCCCCCCGGCGGCCCGCGGCGAACGCACTGACACACGGCGACGGCAATATCTGTGCGCAAAAGCTGCCGTGTGCAGTGTCCACCCCGCGTTCCAGAGCAGTTCGTGCGGCCTTTGAGGAAAGTTCTGTAGCCGCAACGGCTGGCTGATTCCACTGGCCCGCGCGAAGCCGGGAAGGGGGAGGCAGTATGGGGCGGGACGGCCCGGTGGAGTGCAGCTGCCCGCGCGATGCCGCTTCCGGGGATGCACGCCGCGGGGGCCCTGAGGGGGACCGGGGGCCGCAGCCCCCGGCGTGTTTTGGGAACTTTTCTGCGGTGAAAAGTTCCCCGCCGGAGGCCGGAGAAAGACTGCCGATGCGCACTCGCCATCCCGGCTGCCGGGAGCAGCCCCACCGACAGCACCTCTCCGTCGCGCTTCGCGCGCCACCTCTCCTCAAGGAGAGGCTTTAAGCGTGGGGGCATAAACAGCCTCTCGCAACCATCGCACCCTCCGCCAGAGGCCGCTGACGCGGCACGGGCGGCTGATAGCCGCCCCTACGGTGAAGACGCAAACGCGTGCAAAAAACCGCTTACAACGTCCCGCCCTGTTCCAGTGCAGCGGGGATGCCGTACAAAAATACGTTGCTTTTTTTGGGGAAATTTCATATACTACTTGTATCTCACCGCGAAAGAGGGAATCCCCATGGCAACCTTGGAAGAAATCCGCGCCCGGTTCTCGGCAGACCGTTTCGCCACCGAAACCGTGGGCATCGAAATCCGCGAGGCCCAGCCGGGCCGGGCCGTCTGCGCCCTGCAGCTGCGCCCCGAGCATATGAACGCCGCCGGCATCCCCCAGGGCGGCGCCATCTTCACCCTGGGCGACTTCGCCTTCGCCGTCTCCGCCAACGCCTTCTCGGACCGCATCAGCGTCTCCATGCAGCACGACATCACCTACCTGGCCCCCGCCAAAGGGACAACCCTGCTGGCCGAGTCCCATTGCGTCCGCTGCGGCCACTCCACCTGCTTTTACAAGGTGGATATCACCGACGACCTGGGCACCCAGGTGGCCTTTATGACCGTCAACGGCTTCGTCACCAACCACCCGGCAAAATTCGAAAAAACTTCTTGACTTTAGCGGTTAAAAGTGATAAAGTAACACCACGCCAACTGTTAGAGCGGCCACCAGGTGTTGCTTCCGACGCGCCCACTGCCCTTGGCAGCGGGCGTGTTTTTTATGGAAGCGCCGCTTTCTATTCGGCTTACGAAACTCTAAAACCAATTCACATACAAAAGGGGATCTATCGATGGTCATTACGGAATTTCTCGAACGAAATGCACGGCTCTACGGCTCTGAGGTGAGTCTGGTGGAGATCAACCCCTCGGAGGAGCGGGACAAGGCCGTCACCTGGCGGGACTTCAGCCTGATCCAGAGCGCCCGGCCCGACGCCCCCTACCGCCGGGAGATGACCTGGCGGGACTTTGACCGCAAGGCCAACCGCTTCGCCAACCTGCTTTTGAGCCGGGGCCTCAAGCGCGGCACCAAGGTGGGCATTCTCCTGATGAACTGCCTGGAGTGGCTGCCCCTCTACTTCGGCATTCTCAAGGCGGGCTGCATCGCCGTGCCGATGAACTTCCGCTACTCCAGCGATGAGATCGAGTACTGCCTGGGCCTGGCCGACGTGGAGGTGCTGGTCTTCGGGCCGGAGTTCATCTCCCGGATGGAGCCCATCGTGCCGCGGCTTTCTTTCATCAAGATGTTCTTCTTCGTGGGCCGGAACATCCCCGCCTACGCCGAGGACTGCTGCGAGCTGGTGACGTACTGCTCCTCCAGCGCGCCGCCGGTGGCCCTCAGCGAGGACGACTACGCCGCCATCTACTTCTCCTCCGGCACCACGGGCTTCCCCAAGGCCATCCTCCACAACCACCGGGCGCTCCTCAGCGCCTGCGAGACCGAGCAGCACCACCACGGCCAGACCCGGGACGATGTCTTCCTCTGCATCCCGCCCCTCTACCACACCGGCGCCAAGATGCACTGGTTCGGCAGCCTCTACTCCGCCAGCAAGGCGGTTTTACTGCGGGGCGTCAAGCCCGAGTGGATTCTCCGGGCCGTCACCGAGGAGAAATGCACCATCGTCTGGCTGCTGGTGCCGTGGTGCCAGGACCTGCTGGACGCCATCGACGACGGGCGGGTGGACCTCAGCCACTACCTCCTGGACCAGTGGCGGCTGATGCACATCGGCGCCCAGCCTGTGCCGCCCAGCCTCATTGACCGCTGGATGGAGAAATTCCCCCACCATCAGTACGACACCAACTACGGCCTCTCCGAGTCCATCGGCCCCGGCTGCGTCCATCTGGGCGTGGAGAACATCCAAAAGGTCGGCGCCATCGGCAAGCCCGGCTACCGCTGGGAGGCCAGGATCGTGGACGAGCAGGGCCGCGACGTGCCCCAGGGCGAGGTGGGCGAGCTGATCGTCCGCGGCCGGGGCGTGATGCTCTGCTACTATAAGAATCCCGAGGCCACCGCCGAGGTCCTCAAGGACGGCTGGCTCTATACCGGCGACATGGCCCGTCAGGACGAGGACGGCTTCTTCTACCTGGTGGACCGGAAGAAGGACGTGGTCATCTCCGGCGGCGAGAACCTCTACCCCGTGCAGATCGAGGATTTCCTCCGCCGCTGCGGCAAGGTCAAGGACGTGGCCGTCATCGGCATGCCCGACGAGCGCCTGGGCGAGATCGCCGCGGCCATCATCGAGATCAAGGACGGCCAGACCTGCACCGAGGCCGAGATCAACGAGTTCTGCAAGGAGCTGCCCCGGTACAAGCGGCCCCGGAAGATCATCTTCGACCGGATCCCCCGCAACCCCACCGGCAAGATCGAAAAGCCCGCCCTCCGTGAAAAATACTGCGGCGGCCGTCTGGTGGAGGAGCAGACCACGCGGTAAGCGCTGCCCCTGCGCGTGTAGGAGCCCAGAATTGCTCCGAGTCTCCCGATCCCGTCGTAGGGGCGCGCATCGCGCGTCCGCTGGGCCGCGATGCCAGAGCATCTTCGGCGACTGCAGCAGCCCCCGGACCGTCGCTCCCCACAAACTCGGCAATGAAACCGGCCCGCTGCAATCACCGTACCCTCTGCCAAGGGCCGCTTCGCGGCTCGGACGCGCAATGCGCGCCCCTACAGTGAAGACGGAACGTCGCACAAACCATCAACACGGCCTTCTCCACAAGCCGCTTCACGGCGCAGGCCCGAGAATTACTCCGAGTCTCCCAATCCCGTCGTAGGGGCGCGCATCGCGCGTCCGCTGGCCTTCGTTTTCCACCAATGCCACCGCCGTAACCGCCAGGCCCCTGGAAAGGAGCTGCTGCCTGTGGATCTCCCAAAGCGCAAGCCCCACCGCCTCACAGGCTATGATTATGCCACCTGCGGCGCGTACTTCATCACCTGCTGCACGTGGAAGCGGCGCTGTCTCTTCTGGAAACGAGAGCAGGACGGAACGCTCTCGCCCTGGGGGATATTGGTGGAGCAAACCATTCGGGAAATCCCCATCCGCTACCCCAGCATTCGGCTGGAGCAGTATGCGGTTATGCCCAACCATGTGCATCTGTTGCTGCTGCTGGAAGAAGGAAGCCCGTCCATTTCGACCGTCATCAATCAGATGAAGGGCGCGGCCACAAAGCGGATTGGTCAAGCCGTTTGGCAGAAACTATACCACGATCATATTGTACGAAATGAGCGGGATTATCTCGAAATCCGGCAGTATATCGCCACCAATCCCGCCCGCTGGTTGGAGGATTGCTTTTATCAGGCGGAGGAATTGTGAACGCCGCTGCGTTCAGCGGCAGCACCCAGGCATCGGAGCATTCGGACGCGCGATGCGCGCCCCTACGGAAAAGACGGAACGTTGTACAAGCCACCGACACGTCCTTCCCGCTGGCCGCTTCTAAGTGCCTGCGCCATCCGCACCGGGCCGCAGACGTGCAGCAGCACCGCCTCCGGACACCCCTGCTCCGTGTCCTCGCCATCCAGTCTTAAATTCCCCCAAGTCAGGAGTTTTCACCATGGATTTAACGGATCTCATCATCAAACTGTCGTTTCTGATCGTCTTTTTCGGCGTCATGGTCTTCATCGGCCTCTACTGCCGCAGGCACACCGCCGACGTCAGCGGCTTCGTGCTGGGCGGGCGGTCCGTGGGGCCGTGGCTCACCGCCTTTGCCTACGGCACCAGCTACTTCTCCGCCGTGGTCTTCGTGGGCTACGCCGGTCAGTTCGGCTGGAAGTACGGCATCGCCGCCACCTGGGC